>Ga0228624_1000007_pt1 | contig 335771 bp, 336 predicted proteins | sample 29DmetaG_FD_182744 | JGI IMG/M metagenome (GOLD analysis project Ga0228624, IMG submission 182744) | Seawater microbial communities from Monterey Bay, California, United States - 29D | ecosystem: Environmental > Aquatic > Marine > Coastal | place: USA: California | collected 2016-10-10 | reverse complement strand
CCAGCATTCCAAACGCAGCAGAAACGGCAGCGGTTGGTGTCTGCCTCGCTTTAATCGAACAAACTGGCGCAGCTGTCCACTTCGCGCGATTATCAACAGAGCGTGCAGTTCGTATGCTCGAATTGGCACATAGCGAAGGCGCCAACATCAGCGCTGATGTCGCCGCCCACCAGCTGTTCTTATCTGATCAAGATATCCCAGCCTTTAATTCGAATTTTCATCTGCTACCCCCACTACGTAGTGCAGATGACTTAACTGGTCTGCGTCAAACCATAGCTAGCCCATTATTCAGTGCAATTTGCTCCGACCATAGACCACTTGAAGCTGATGCCAAACTGGCTCCCTTTGCGTCGACTCAGGCTGGCGCCTCAACGCTAGAGACCTTGCTCCCGCTTGTCCTTCGCGCGGTCGAAGAAAAACTGCTGAGCCTGCCGCAAGCGATCGCCCTCGTTACCTATAAGCCAGCCCAGTTAATCAATATCGACGCTGGCTCACTGACACCAGGATCAGCTGCCGACCTGTGCTTGTTTGACGCCAAACAAGAATGGACCTTACAAGCTGATGCTATGCTCAGCCGCGGTAAACATTCACCTCTCTTAGAACAGCGCTTCAAGGGCAAGGTTAAATATACCTTTGTATCCGGCCAGCTCGTATATTCAGAAACCTCATGAATCAACCCAGTATTTTTGTTGAACAAGCACTAGTGCTTAATCTTGAAAGCTTAGCTGCCGAACAGTATGTGATCCGCCTGGAAGCACCTGAATGTGCGGCAAGTGTCGCCCCAGGCAACTTTATTCACTTGCAATGCGACCAAACGCCCTACGCCCTGAAAAGACCTTTTTCAGTCATGCGTAGCAATGCCGAGGCTGGCTGGATTGAAATACTATTCAAAGTCGTCGGCAGTGGCAGTAGCGCCTTGGCGAAAGCACATGTAGGCGATCGTTTACAAGCCATGGGCCCAATCGGCAATGGCTTTGAACTTAGCTCAAAAGATGCCATTCCTTTATTAGTAGGGGGTGGCGTCGGTATCCCACCCATCGTATTTTTCGCAGAAGAATTGAAAAAAGCACACGACAAAACAGCGATGGTTGTCATGGGCTCTGAGATCCCCTTCCCATTTGATCTGCAAAGCTCACAGCACTCGCTTGCCGGCATAGCTGATGCTGTCGATAGTGCGATGAGCCTATTAGAAGATATTAACGTGCCCTCACGCCTCAGCAGTAAGCAGGGCTATGCTGGCTGTTTTAATGGCTATGTACACGAACTTGCCGAGCAGTGGCTCAGCGGCATCGATAACGCTGAACACACTCGAGTAGAAGTATTCGCCTGTGGCCCGACACCGATGTTGCAAGCCGTGGCTGAATTTTGCCAGCGTCATCAATTGCGCTGCCAGTTATCGCTAGAGGAACATATGGCCTGTGCCGTTGGTGGCTGTGCTGGCTGTAATGTCTTGATTACAGAAGATGGACAACAGTCGATGCGCAGAGTCTGTGTCGATGGCCCGATCTTTGATGCTAACCTAGTTTACCCACCGACTTAATCAAACACTCTGCTCGCGCAGCGCGCACGCATCGAGCAAACCTCGCTGTAACAAATCTTCATGTGCCTGCTGAAAACTTTGCATACCCTGTTGTGCACCAGTTTGTATACATGACAATAACTGCACTGCTTGGTTTTGACGAATCAAATTAGCCACTGCCGTGTTAACAAGCAAGCTCTCAAACACAGCAATACGGCCTCCACCACGCGCTGCTACTAATTGTTGTGCAATCACCGCACGTAATGAATCGGCTAGCGCCGTGCGCACCAATTCCTTTTCCACCGCTGGAAAAACATCAACCAGACGATTAATACAATTACTCGCATTGCGCGTATGCAAACTAGCCAGCACCAGATGACCAGTTTCGGCCGCTGTCAAAGCCAACCGAATAGTCTCTAGATCACGTAACTCACCGAGCATAATAATGTCAGGATCAGCACGCAAAACAGCACGCAAAGCCTGATTAAAATCATCATAATGTTGCCCATATTGACGCTGACTAATAATGCTTTGCTTTGATTCAAAGCTAAATTCGATAGGATCCTCTAAAGTCACTATATGGCTTTGTTGGCATTGATTCTTATGCTCCAAGATCGCCGCTAAGGTAGTCGATTTACCACTGCCAGTAGCGCCAGTAACCAAAACCAAGCCAGTATCAACCGCTGCTGCCAAACGTAATCCATTGCTAGCAAAGAGTTCATCCAAACTTGGGATACTCATCGGAATCACACGGAAAACGGCACTCAACCCTGATTGCTGATAGAAATAATGCGCACGATAACGCTCACCAGCATGCAGCTCGAGGGCGAAATCATAGTGTTTATCCCGCTCTAATTGGGCTTGCTGACGCTTATCTAGCACTTGCAGTAAAAGCTCAGGAAGGACATTGTCTGCCCCCTGTTGTAGCAGCTGTAACTTGCCATCACGGCGGATGCGCGGTGCATAGCCGGCACTAAGGTGTAGATCAGAAGCGCCCTGTGCACGGGCTAAACCCAAATAACTTGGCAGCATGATTTAAACACTCAAGTCGCTCATCTTTGAAGAATTAGGGTTACAATAATTAAGATCAAAATAAACCCGTGACTAGCAAGTAATTGCCTATGACTGAAAGTCTAGCGATACTGCCTAAACCATGACCACGCACGACTGTGCGACAAAACGAACATTCCTATGTCCAGCCCAATCGAACAACATCCGGTACAAGCCTTACAACTACACATTGAGCGGCTCTGTCAAAAACATGCACGAGCCAAAGATAGTGTGACATTGATGGCTGTGAGCAAGACTCGCAGCGCAGAAGATGTGCGACAAGCAGCTCACTTTGGCCAGCGTGACTTTGGTGAAAACTATGTGCAGGAAGGTGTTGATAAAGTGACTGCACTTGCCGACCTGGGACTCACCTGGCATTTCATCGGCCCAATACAAAAGAATAAAACGCGTGCCATCGCTGAGCATTTTGATTGGGTACATAGCATAGAGCGAGAAATAATCGCTGACCGCCTCAGTAGCCAGAGGCCAACAGGGCTAACGCCACTGAATGTCTGCATTCAAGTGAATATTGATAATGAAGAGACTAAATCTGGTGTAGCAGTCGCCGATGTTGCAGCACTAGCACAGCATATTAATACGCTACCGGGTTTGCGTTTACGCGGCCTGATGGCCATTCCAAGCCCGTCTACAGACTTTCAGCAACAGTCGGCAAGCTTTAGTAGAATGAGAGACTTACAACAGCAGCTGCTAACTGCAGGCTTCGCAGTAGACACTCTTTCGATGGGGATGAGTAATGATTTTGAAGCAGCTATAGCCTCTGGCTCTAGCATCGTAAGAATCGGCACCGCCATCTTTGGGCGCCGTGAAGCTATTAAAAAATAAAGATCGCACAAAAGATCAGCGCAGAGGCATTAGATGCAAGACGAATACCAACAAATTGTCGTAATTGGGGTAGGCAATATGGGTGCCAGCCTAGTGCGTGGCTTATTAAATAATAACGTCCCAGCTCAGCACATAACGCTAGTCTATCGTCAGCGCGCACAGGCTGACCGTTTAGCATTAGACTTTCCAGACTGCTCGCTAGCAACTTTAAAGGAAGCCGTAACATCAGCAGCGAGTTACATTCTCGCGCTAAAACCCAAAGATACCTTGCAACTCTGCCGTGATATCGCCGCCACGACAGATACCGCTAAGAGCTTATTTATATCAGTAGCTGCCGGCATTCCTTTTCAATCCTTACAAGATAATCTAGGGGCTGAGGCGATTGTTGTGCGTTCGATGCCAAATACACCGGCAGCGATTGGTTATGGCATAAGTGGTCTCTATACCGCTGACACCACAGCCACTTGGTATCGCGATCAAGCAGAAAAAATCCTGCATAGCGTCGGAAAGACACTCTGGCTGGAGGATGAGTCAGCGCTAGATGCAGTAACCGCCTTATCGGGTAGTGGCCCGGCTTACCTCTTTTACTTCATGGAATGCTTACAACAAAGTGGCCAAGCCCTAGGCTTAAGTGCTGAAGAAAGCACCTTACTGACACTAGAAATGATCCATGGTGCTGCGAAATTAGCGCTAGAATCAGATCAAAGCTTTGCCCAACTGCGCACAACCGTGACCTCCAAGGGAGGCACCACTGAAGCAGCACTACACAGCCTAGCTGCTAATAATCTGCAAGATTTGATCACACAAGCACTACAAGCCGCGGCCGAACGCAGTAAAGAAATTAGCCAATCGTATGAATAAACCTAATTAAGCAGGAGCGTAGCCGGTGCAAGCCTTATCTAATCTTTCTTATTTCATCGTTGATAGCTTATTAAGTCTCGCTATCGCGTTGTTAATAATCCGCATTCTTTTAGCCTGGGTAAAGGCTGACTTTTACAACCCGATCGCACAATTTGTCGTCAAAGTAACTGACCCATTAATTAATCCTATACGTAGAATCGTACCGGCAGTGGGTCGTCTTGATAGCGGCACCTGGCTGATTATATTTGGGCTTTCTTTGCTCCATCTATACTTGATCCTCACGTTGCGAGAAGTACCCTTTCATATTATTCAGCTCATTCCCATCGCAGTCATTGCTGTCGCCAGTAAATTAATTACTATTTTGCTCTACTCGGTCATGATTCGCGCTGTAATGAGTTGGTTCGTTAATCCATACAGCAGCAACAACCCTATGTTATCAATCCTAGATAGCCTGACTCAGCCGATGTTAACGCTGGCACGCCGCTATATCCCACCAGCCGGTGTAATCGACCTATCAGCAATGGCTGTTATCTTTGTTTTGTATTGCGCGCTCATTATTTTACGTTCTGTTTGAACATAAATGAGTTTTATAGCTTATTTATAGTGTGATTTAGTCATTAATTGCATTGGCACTCATGATGAGCTTGTGTACAATTTAATCACAAAAAAGGAGTTTGGTTATTTTGGGTGCGTCAGTCCATCACTCAAAAAATCAATTTAAAAAACATTAAGCCAATCAATTCAACACTCGCACATTAGAGGATCTAAATAACATGGCCGTTAAAAAGAAAGCAGCTCCGGCTGTAAAAAAAGCACCAACAAAATCTGAAATCCTAAATGCAATCGCAACCGATACTGAACTGACTCGCAAGCAAGTTGCAGCAGTTTTCACATCGTTAGAAGAGCTTATTGCGAAAGAACTTAAGCCACGCGGCTCAGGCTTATTCAATGTCTTAGGTCTATGCAAAATTAAGTCTGTTAAGAAGCCTGCCACTAAGGCACGTAAAGGCATTAACCCTTTCACTGGCGAAGAGACTGTATTTGCAGCAAAACCTGCCCGCAAGGCAGTAAAAATCCTGCCTTTGAAAGGTTTGAAAGATATGGTCTAAGACGTTATCTGCGTCTCAGACCTCATGAGGAATACCTAATTCGTCCATCACTGCATGCTTACTTTTCATAAAGTCAGCATGTGATAGATAAAGCCAATCGGCCGTCTTACGAAGGTGGTATTCCTCATACTTTTCAAGCACTAAATCAGCATAAGCCACTCGCCACATTCCACGCATTAATTCTCTTCTAGCCTCAATATCCATTTCATCATTGATCAACTTTATCAGCGGATGCGCAGAAAGTTGTTGATCTTGCTCTGACATCGCATGCTCTAACAAAGCCACTGCCTCTTCATCTGACAATTCAAACTGCTTCACCAAATTTTGCACAATTATCTGTTTTTCACTATCGACAATTTTTAGATCCGCACGACTAATTTCCAACATAAGCATCGCTGCTGCCAAATCAGTGGTCCGTTTATCGTCATCTTCAACTTTGCTTTTAAGTGTGCTGCTAAGCCACTGTTCAATTTTTTTAAACATAATAGTTATTGTTGATACACCTGATAATGTTGGCCAACTAGGCCGGTGAATAGTTCATTTACTAGCGGATGATCAATAACGCTGTAATCATCTGACAGCCCGAGATGACGCTCAGCGACATAGGTAATTTGCTCTGTCCCATCGACTAACACATGATACCAGGGGGCATCTTTCGGTGGCCGCGATAATGCAACCTGCTGATACCACTCCGCACTCCCCTGAAATGTAAGATCAACGTCAAAAATGACACCGCGGTAGTCATATTTTTCGTGTTTAATAATATTACCTGGGGAAAACTTAACACTAGCGCTAGCCATAACCAAATCCTCTTCTGCGTATACTCATAACAATCGCCTTTACAGCCCTACGCGATCGGCCTAGAGGCATGCTATGCTGCGACACTGAAAACCTCAAGAAAACAGTAACCTAACTAGATATCTGTAGATATGACAGACGAAAAAAAACCCAGCAAAGAACAACGAGTTTTACTCACCATGCGTAAAGTCCTCGCGGCTATTGTAAAGGATACAGCCCCTAGCGGTCCTGGCATGCGTAATGTCCTTAGTGAAAAGACAATAGAGGATATTCGCCAGTGCTTTGGCCTGATCTCTGCGCGTGAACGCGAGCTAGCAGAAGAGCTCGGCATCAATTTAGAACATCGCCCACGCTACGCCGATGAGCCAAAGACAACGACAGTGGTTTCCATGGACTCATTGAAAAAATCGATCACCAAAGGCCCAAGCGACAAAGACCCCAAGCACTAGGCAGTAAAGCAGTATGGATGAAGTTGACGTAGAAAGTGCAATTGCGCGCAATGTAATGCGCCTGTTAGATGAATGGGGCTTAGATGGCAATCAAATCCTGCATGTCTTAGACCTACCTAGCAAGGTTCGTCTGCGTCATCTAGATAAGTTCAGAAAAGGCGATCCCTTTCCGCAAGGGAAACAAACAGCGGTGCGCATCGAACATATTGCTGGCATTGCAGAAGCCTTACGTACCACCTTTCCACGTAATGCCTACATGGGTTCGCGCTGGTTACATACACCGCATAGACGATTCCAAAATAAACGTCCAATCGAGCTTATCGTAGTTGATGAAGAAGGCCTAAAGCAGGTTCGTTCCGAATTAGACTGTGCTTATGCCTGGGATCAATCCGGCTCATAGGAGTAACTCTCATGGATACCGTTGTTCGACTTTCTGATGTCAGAAAATCTTTAGACCCCAAAATCAAGATCACTGCTGAAAATAAATGCGGCTTCTGCAGCAATACACTGTGCTGCACTTACATTACACAGCAGATCGATACACCCACAAAGAAAACTGAATTTGAGCATTTGCTTTGGCAGGTATCGCATAAAAATGTCGAAATCTACAAAGATGAAGATGGCTGGTATTTACTCATCGCTGGACGCTGCGACCACATTCAAACCGATGGGCGGTGTGGCATTTATGATGCTAGACCCGAAATTTGTCGTCACTACAGCAACGACTATTGTGAATTTGACGCCTCCTCAGCACCCGGTTTTGATCTCTATTTTCGCAACTATGATGAGCTCCTAAGCTACTGTAAAAAGCGCTTCAAAAAATGGACGCGCGGCTAGACAGTACGTAACTCTGGCACCAAGTCAGAAAAATCATTAATCGCGGCAAAACCAGCCGTATCTTGCATTGGCTCAGTACTATCCGGCTGCCAAATACTAACTAAATGAGCCACGCCATATTGCTTTGCTGCAGATAAAACAGCGACGTTATCGTCGACTAACAAAGTACGCTCCAAGCTCGGTTTTTCATCGTCATGCAGCTGCGCCCAAAACTGTTGTGATTCTTTTGCATGACCATAACTATGAGACGAAATAATGCGATCAAAGTGAGGCGAAATACCAGTTTTAGCCATTTTTATTGCGACAATATCCAAATGCGCATTAGTACACAGCACGACTCGCTTACCACTGCCACGCAACCACTCCAGAAAATCAGTTACAAATGGAAACAGTTGAATCCGTTGCTCCACCTCATATTTCATACTGACTATATCGAGATCTAACTCCGCGCTCCAATAATCGGTGCAGTAAAACTGTAAGCTGCCACTCTTTGCCCGATAACGAGCAATCAAGTCTGTCTTCGCAGTTTCCAGATCGAGTCCATTTAATTGTGCATATCGTTCCGGTACAAACTCATGCCAAAAGAAATTATCAAAACCAAGGTCCATTAAAGTGCCGTCCATATCCAGCAGAACAGTATCAATAGCTTGCCAATCTAAAAAAGAATTCATCAGCGCTCAGCTTCTCCATAAGCTACAATTAGGTTATTCATTTTATCGCTGTCAGGGATAGAACCGATGGTATAGACAACCATAGCAACTCCCGCCAGCCTCAACAGAGTATGATGCAGTAGCGATCATGGCAGAAATAAACTTCAACGCTAAACAACTAAACGAGCTACTGCGGGCGACTAGTGCCATCGCCAAGCAAGCCGGTGCAGCCATACTTCAGTACTATCGTTCAGAGTATGAAGTTTTTCGCAAAGAAGATAAATCACCGGTAACCTCTGCCGATCTGGCAGCGAACCAAATCATTCAACAAGGCCTAAACACACTTTCGCCACAACTACCGATATTATCGGAAGAGTCAGAGTTATACGATTACGCAGAGCGCAAACAATGGGGCCCATTCTGGCTAGTAGATCCGCTTGATGGCACCCGTGAATTCGTCAATGACCGACCTGATTTCACCGTTAACATTGCTCTTATTGATCAACAAAAGCCAATTCTAGGCGTGATCTATCTACCTGCCGACAAAATACTCTACGCCGCAGCCAGTGGTCTAGGCGCAACCAAAACAATTAAACAAGAACAAGCTCAACCGATTCATGTTGCGACGCAAGCACAGCATCCGATGCGGATTTGCGGTGGCCGCTCAACCCAGGGTGAAAATTTAATTCGCTTCATTCAGCGCCTTGGTGGACGTGACATAATGAAACGCGGCAGTTCGCTTAAATCCTGTCTGCTTGCTGAGGGCAGTATCGATCTCTATCCCCGCTTTGGCCCTACTTGGGAATGGGATACCGCAGCTGCCCAGAGCATTGTTGAAGAAGCCGGTGGTTTCCTTACCAATCTGCAACTAGAGCCCTTACACTACAACAAAGAATCACTATTAAACCCAGGCTTCCTAGTGTTTGCTGACACCAGCATTGATTGGCTTAAGTTACTAAAAGAATAAGCCAGTAAACTAACGCCTAATCAGACTCTTGCTGAGCCATCTTCTGCATTGCGGCATAATCAAACTTACCACTAGTAAGCAGAGGCAAGCTGTCTCTATATATAATCGCGCGTGGCAGCATTAACTCAGAGCCACCATACGCTTGCACTAGCTTTTGCACTTGCTGGCGTTGCAAACCTAAATAGCTAGACAACACCACCAATTTCTCACCTTTGCGTTGATCTTCAACTGCAACCACACAATGCTCGGCATCAGGAAAGTCAGCCGCCAACCACTGCTCTAACTGGGCCAGCGAAATCATTTCACCACCGATTTTCGCAAAGCGTTTGGCACGGCCAACAATAAACAAAAAGCCATCGGCATCGATTGACACAATATCACCAGTATCATGCCAGCCATCCTCAGTTGCCTGAAGTATGCCCGGGCGTTCATGCTTGATATAGCCTAGCATGACATTAGCAGCACGCACCCAGAGCCTCTCACCCTGCTCAATCCCTTCCACCTTTTGCAAACGAGACTCGATGCCTGGCAATAACTTACCAACACTGCCTGCTTTATTATAAGCATCGGTATTGATACTTAATGCTGGCGAAGTCTCCGTTAAGCCATAACCTTCATGAATACGCTTGCCATGTTTCTGTAACCACAAGTCACGTGTGCCCGCTTTAAGCTTTTCCGCGCCAGCGATAACATAGCGAAGAGATTTAAAATCCTCTGCCGCGGCGTGTCTAGCGTAGCCAGATAAAAATGTATCGGTGCCAAAAATAACAGTGGCGCCGGTGTCATAAACCATATCGGGAATCTGCTTAAAATGTAGCGGGGTTGGATACAGAAAAGTACGAATGCCACTCGCTACCGGTAAGATCAAACCCACCCCTAAACCGAATGAGTGAAATAGTGGCAACGCATTAAAGAAACAATCCTGTGGCACAAAATCCATCACCGTATTAACCTGCGCCTGATTTGACAGCAGATTATGATGGCTCAAGACAACCGCCTTTGGCACCCCTTCCGAACCGGACGTAAATAAGATAACTGCAGGGTCATGGCAATCACCTTGATTATGCTGCAAACCCAAACCTGTGACCGCGGCGAACAAAGCCCCTAACTTATGCTTCAAGTTGATTGAAGTCTTAACATCTTCCAAGTAAATAATATCAACCAAACCTTCAATCTCAGCTATCAAATCGCCCAGCTCAGCCAACTCAATAAAACGCCTTGAACTAATTACTTGTTTGATCTCAGCGGTTTCAATCGCCGCGCGCAACGCAGCGCGTCCAGCTGAAAAATTGAGCATCGCCGGCACTCGCCCTTGCGCCTGCAAAGCATAAAAACAAACTGCTGTCGGTATAGTATTCGGTAGCAAAACACCAACTGGCTGCTGCGCTTGTAACCACGGTCGCAAAGCATTAGCTAAGACTAAGCTTGCCAATTGCATCTTACCCAAAGTAATACTTTGGCGATTAATATCTTCCAGAATTCGATAATCGCGGCCATTACGATGCAATGAGTCTTGCAGATTTTGAAACAAGGTTTGCTGCCGCACTGAAGTTTGCACTATCGTCTCAGTCATCACCTGATAAACACGATCATGCAGGCTGGCTAACCGTTTTTTTCTCTTCAACTCAGGTGCAATATTTAACGCTTGGGGTGCGCAGATAGTGACGGTAATCTTACTAAACCAGCGCAACCTCTTAACCCCGTGCAAACGCCCGAATGAAGTGTACTGCGCACCATCAATTCGTATCGGCAATAGCTGTGCACCCGCAATATCTGCTATTTTCCCGGGCCCATCATAAAGCTTCATCAGATGATCAGTGCTACTAATCCGCCCCTCTGGGAAGATAACCACTTTACGCCCCTGCCGCAGCATTTTGATTAGACCCTTAATCGCCATAGGTCGCGCCGAATCTAATGGGAACATTTCATAGAAACGAGTGAAGATTATTGCCCACCATTTCTGATTCACTTCCCGATTGATGGCGAACACAGGTAACTCGGGTAGCGCCGCCACGAGTAAAGGCCCATCAAGCAAAGAGACATGATTAGCAATGATTACAGTCGGCTTATTATCTTTTGGATAATGCTCAAGACCATGCACCTCAAAACGAAACAAAAGACGTAACAAGATGCGGTCTAGGCGAGTTAAGAAATTCCGTACATTTATAGTCATGAACAACAAACTACTTAAATTAAATAAGGCCAGCAAGAGAAATATATCGGCTAAATCTAAACCACTGGATAATACCCATAACACGACAATAGAGGCCGTCACCATAAACAAGGCATTCAAGATATTATTCGCTGCAATCACTTGTGCACGCACTGTTTCATCAACGCGATACTGAATATAACTATATAAGGGCACAATATAAAAGCCAGCAGCTAGCGCTATTAGAAAGACATCTAATATAAGTCGCCAATACTGTGGCTCAGCTAAGACATAGCGCCACTGCTGCAGCGCTCCTGTAGTTTTTTCATAAGCACTGAGAAATAAGTAAAGGTCGAAGCAAAATAAGGACATACCTATTGCAGCTAGCGGCACCCAGCGCAGACTAATCTCTCCTGCTAGCAAGCGACCACAAAGCAAACAACCCGTGGCGATGCCCAAGGTAAATAGCGTGAGGAGTAAGACTGTGACACTTTCATCAGCAGCCAGCAATTGTAGGCACATCGGTGCCAACTGACTTTGCATGACATAGGCGAAGAGCCAGAAGTAGGATATCGCCAACATCACAGACCGCATTTCCGTATTGGCCAAACCATTTCTAACGACCCGTAGGGTGCTAACCATAAAGTTTAAAGACAGAGCCGTTTGCTCATGAGTCGCTGCTGTTTTAGGAATGAATAAACTGGCCAAGTAACCGAGTAAAGCCACTGCACAAAGCACGCTAGCAACCCACAAACGACCACTCTCAGTAATAATCAACAGGCCGCCAAGAATAGTCCCTAGGAGTACGGAGATGAACGTGCCAGCAGTGACCAAAGCATTGCCTACTAGTAGCTCTTGCCGTGATAACAAGATTGGCAAAATGGCGTATTTTACTGGACCAAATAATGCAGATTGCAAACCGGTTAGTGCCAGACAGATAAACAAAAGGTACCACCACTGTTGGTCTAACGCTAAGGCTGCCAATAACATAATCAATAGCTCAAAAAGCTTGATGTAACGAATACATAGGCTCTTTGAATAGCGATCCGCCAATAGGCCAGCGCTCGCTGAAAATAAGAAAAAAGGTAAGATGAAGAGGCCAGCAGCCAGCATAGTGAGCTTTGCTGGGTCAATACCGCCAGCCTGACTAAACTGGTACGTAATCAACGTTAGCAGGGCAAATCGGAAGATATTGTCGTTAAAAGCACCCAGGAATTGGACACAAAACAGAGGCAGAAAACGGCGGCTAGCCAGTAGCGAGTAATGCGGACTAGTCATATCGTTTCTGAGGGTACTCGTAGGCTGCATAATGCAGCTAAGGCTTAAGTTATGTTCGTAGTTTCATAAAATTAACGTCGCTTTAGTCTATTTCAAGCCCGAAAGGCAAACAAGTGCTGGAGCTAATCAGCGAGCTTTGCCACACTAGTAGCCCTATCACTTAACCAGAAGGCCCATTGCCATGCATGTTGTCACAAATAGAGTCTACGTAACGCCGAAGTGGGCTGAAGAATTCGAGCAACGCTTCAAACGACGCGCTGGCCAGATAGAGCAGCAGCCTGGTTTTATCCGTATGCAAGTATTACGCCCTGTCAGCACAGATGCACCTTATGTCGTATTGACCGAATGGCAAAGTGAAGTCGCTTTCCGCAGCTGGGTTGGCAGTGACGATTTCAAACTTGCCCACCAAAACCCGATGCCTGATGAAGCATTCAGCCAGCAAGGTGGCCTAGAGCAGCATAGTGTTGTTGTCACAGCCAAAAGCTAAAAACCACCTCCCACCAAAAAAATACACTATGCTCGTATTTTAATGAAACATCTGAGCACAAAAACAAAAAACGGCTTATTAGTCGTAGCCGGATTCATCTCTATAGCTTTAGGTGTCATAGGGATAGTCCTGCCACTATTGCCAACCACGCCATTCATACTACTAGCAGCCAGCTGTTTTGCTAAGTCCTCACCCCGGTTTCATCGCTGGTTGTTACAACACCCCAGCTTTGGCCCTTTAATTGAGACCTTTCAAAGCGGAGCAGATCTGCCTATTTCAACCGCTTATAGAATTATCCTTTTCGTTTGGCTCTCTCTCGGACTATCGATGTTCCTACTGAACAACCCATGGGCCTACGCTAGTCTATCCACCATGGCGGTACTTGTTACAATACTAATATTGCGAAAAACAAAATAAATGCAAATTTGGGCATAGATGCCATAGCAATTCTTAATGCCAATTGATATAAATAGGTATAGTTAATTATCTTAACAAATACCTTGGCCTATCCAACACTAAAACAACTTAGATATCTGATCGCTCTAGAACGGCACCTACACTTCGGACATGCCGCCCAATCGTGCCATGTGTCGCAATCAGCATTCAGCCTTGCAATTAAGGATTTAGAAGCCTTACTGAACGTATCACTGGTAGACCGAACCAGCCGTAGCGTGATATTCACAAGTATTGGCTCCAGTATTGTTTCGCAGGCACGGCTTGCGCTATTCGATATAGAAGCGCTAATGGATATCACCAAAAGCTTTCAAGAGGTTTTGGCAGGCACCTTAAAGGTGGGCATCATTCCAACGATCGCACCATTCCTATTGCCACATGTGCTTAACGATATCTGCACCCAGTTCCCTAATCTTGATCTTTATATTAAAGAGGAAAGAACAAATATAATTCATAAGCAATTGTTAGAAGGTGAATTAGACCTGCTGATTCTGGCGTTACCGATGGAACTCGGCAATGTCGAAACGCTACCTCTCTTTAAAGATTACTTTCATCTCGCTTACCATCAAGAAACAAAGTTCATTGAACCCACAAATTTCAATCTTCAACATTTAAATGAACAACATGTATTACTATTAGAAGATGGCCATTGCCTCAGAGACCATGTCATAAGAGCCTGCAATGTCATTCAAAAGCATCCCATACGAAAATATTCAGCAAGCGGGTTATATAGCCTGATCAAGATGGTCGACAGTGATTTAGGCATAAGCTTTATCCCTGAACTGGCCATTACAGGCGGCATATTGCAAGGCACATCAATCCAAACCCAACGCATGGCAGACACCGCCTATCGCGATATCGCTTTGGTCTGGCGAAAATCAAGCTCACGCCAAAAAGAGTTTAACTTACTGGCAGATACCATTATCAGTAGTGTAGCCGCTTCAAACGGCCACGCTGATACTTAATCCATGAGCAAATAGATAGCATCCGCTAGACCAGTAAACCCCCAATCAGGTTAAATCTGCCATATACAAACGGTCTGCCCTCTTCTTAAACCTTATACAATGTTTCCCGCAAAGGCTAAGCTTGAGTATATTCAGCAAACTCAACAATATTGCATAATTAATAGATGAAAATAGACAGCATACATGTCGGCAGACCTAAACGTTTTCAGCAAGAGACCTTATCAGCCATTCACAAGCAGCAGGTCACTGGCTTTATCTATCTAAACAAAGAAAACCTTGTCGGCGATCAACAGGCAGACTTAAGCGTGCATGGTGGCTTAGATAAGGCAGTTTATGCCTATCCAAAACAACATTACGCCTATTGGCAACAACCTATTGGATTATTACGGCGGCCCCGCATTCGGTTAAGTAACGAGCCACAAGGCGCTTTTGGTGAGAACTTATGTCTGACTGGAGCTGATGAAAACAGTATCTTTATTGGTGATACCTTTCAGTGTGGTGAGGCTATTCTACAAGTCAGCCAGCCGCGCCAACCCTGTTGGAAACTAGGGCATAAATTCAAACAAAAAAGATTGCCGCAATGGGTCATCAGTAGTGGCTACACTGGATGGTACTTACGAGTACTACAAGAAGGTGAGATTTGCGCAGGGATGCCACTTAAAAAGATTGAATCAGGCTGCAGCCTATGGTCAGTCAATCGTTGTAATCAATTATTTTATGCTCGTGGCTTGCGGCGCGATGATCTCATCTCGATTCTGCAATGCGATACCCTATCTAGCACCTGGCATGAAGATTTCAGCAAACGTTTAGCCTATCTTGATAAAAGATAGCCTCGAGCTCAGCAAAAATGAGTCTGACCCCAACTTGGCCACTGTTAAAATGATCAGACAGTAAAAATGTCGTGAAATTAAATATACAGCGGATGATTAGCGATCTAAAATAAGACCAACTATTTCATCATCACCGAAGTAAATCGAGTGCTAAGGGATCTCCAAATAAAACTGCCGAACATAGACCTCGCCTGGCTAGACCACGGTGTTTGGAAAACACTAACTGATCTCCTGTTGTATGAGTTCTTTACTATTGGCGAAACACCGGTAACCACGGCCAGCCTACTTCAAGGCATGTTGATCATGATCGTTACCATCGTGGTAGCACGTTATGCTCAGTCCTTATTTTTACGCCTCAACACCGCCGCCAATGGCAAAGTGCCCCCAGCGGTTTATACGATTATCCGTATATTCTTTTATCTCGTCATCATCGTTGGCCTAGTCTCCGCTTTAAGCTCTGTTGGCATTAATTTCACTAACCTTGCCATCGTTGCTGGCGCATTAAGCGTAGGTGTTGGTTTTGGCCTACAGTCGGTGGTCAATAATTTTGTATCGGGCATCATTATTCTATTTGAGCACAGCGTCAAAGTGGGCGACTTCATCGAGCTAAATAGCGGCCTCCGCGGCACTGTCAAAGACATTAATGTACGCAGCACGATTGTAACCACACCAGATAACTTAGATATTATTGTTCCCAACTCCGAGCTGATTTCAACCAAGGTGACTAATTACACCTTGAATGAGTCCATAGTTCGCATACACATTCCATTTGGTGTCGCCTATGGCACAGATAAGGAACTAGTCAAAGAGGTTGTATTAACTGCTGCGCGCAAAGTCGAAATCACCTATGACGATGGCGATAAACGGAGACCACAGGTTTGGTTAGTTGACTTTGGTGACAGTAGCCTTAACTTCGAATTAGTGACTTGGCTAAACCCAAAAAATGATCGCACCAGACCTGGGTCTTGGCATGCCATGTACATGTGGGAGATTGAAACCGCATTAAGCGCAGCAGGCATTGAAATTCCATTCCCACAACGCGATTTACATATCAAGAGCGATTCTAAAGAGCTACCATCAAAGCCATCGGCTAGTGAATAACTAAAAAATCGTCCTAAGCCCAAGCCATACTCCCCGTGGGCTGGCTGGCCCATAAAAGCGGTTATCGCTCAACTCCTCTAAGCCAACCACTTCATCAGGCTCTTCACCTAACAAAGCGAAACTGTAATATTCTTTATCGAATACATTTTCAACCTTAGCCAATAGATGCAACTGCTCGTTTAGCGCATAATCTGCCTTGAAATTAAACACATTATAACCAGGCGTTTTACTCAGCTCATTCGATTCATCGCCTCGCAGGTATTGGCCAGCACTTGCAAGCCACTCAACTGCAAAAGAAAAATTGTCAGATACCGATAAACGCGAATGCACCTGCAGGGTATGTTCCGGCAAGCCCGGAATACGATCCCCAGGCTTAACCCTGATTGAATCAGCAGAGGCATCACCATTAGCGCTAATTGCCGCTGGATGATTAGGGCTCAACACAAAAAAATCGTCCTCAAAAGTGGCCTTCAAATAACTATAATTAATGTTAGTCTCTAGCCTTGAAAAGACAACTTTTAGACCTGCCTCTAACCCCATCCTTCTCGTCTTATCTATATTCTTAAATAAGCCAGTTGCTCGGCCGGTACTCTGAAAAATTATGTCGTTTTTATTAGTACTATGAAATAAACCAAGATGATAACTCGTCATTTCATTCCAATTGCCTCGAATCCCAAGCTCAAAGTTTCTTGCGACCACTTCCTTCAGGGGTGGATCAGCTAAAAAAGCATTAGGTAGGCGACACTCTTCATCTTCACCCGCTAACTCGAGTACGGCTTCACTACAGGCCAATTCAATCGCTGATGGCGCCCGTGCCGATTGACTGACCGAGGCATAGAAATTAAATTGAGGACTGAATTGGTAGCTCGCCCCCAGGGATGGATTAAAAAGATGAAACTGATGATTACCATTCAACTCTGGCTGTTCACCCGTTTGATCATTTAATTCAATACGCGTTCGATCGTAACGTGCAGCAGCAGTCAACGACAATTGGGGTGTTAACGACCAAGTATCACTTGCAAATAAACTAGCGCTCTGATTAGTGGTTTCTATATTGGTATGGTCATCAGTATAAGGCCCTGTTGTAGCCCCAGCAGTCGTGGTTGATCGTGTTTCTGGGTCAAGGCCAGCCTGTTGCACCTTCGCTTTAAAACGTGAATCCCCTTGAAAAAAGGCAAGTCCGAAAGTGAATTGATTCTGGCGCGAAATGAAATCATCAAATAGCGTGGATTGCAGGGTCAAGCCATAACTCTCTTGATCACGCCCACTAATATTATTGACTGCATCATAAAGACTATCATGCTCATCTTCGTCTTCGTCGTCGTCATCACCTTCGTCGTCATCATCGGCCATATCACCATTAAACGCATCAGCTTTTAATTTACGGTAATAGCCATTCAATGAAAGTTGAAAGTCATCATTCAGCCAATAGTCAGATTCCAAACCGACAGCTGTTAAATTGTTTTCAGTACTATCAGGTGCGGTAAAAATTGCCGCATAGTCTTGCTCTAACAACTCAACGGGAGACACACTATTACCAATTAAATCACTGTTAGTTTTTTGCAAACTGAGCTTGGCATACAAGTCCGCTTTGTTGTAGGCCAGATTGCCGTAGAATGAGTGTGCATCAGAATCAGATAGATCACGCCAACCATCTTCCTTTAAACGCTTGGCGTTTATATAATAGGCAAAACCATTTTCATTACCACCAGCTTGTAACGAGAGCTTACTGCGCTGAAATGAGCCATAGCTCATCGCTAATTGCTTTTGATCAAAACTGAACCCATCTTTCATCTTCAGCACCAAGGCGCCGCCAAGGGCATTCAGCCCAAAGATTGGATTCGCTCCAGATATTAATTCCATCCGCTCGACCGCATCAGTCGGCACGAGATCCCAATGCACCGTTTCGCCCAAAGGTTCATTTATACGCTGACCGTCTTGATATATCGCCAAACCTATTGGCAAACCCAACAATGGCGATGCAGTAAAACCGCGCACCTGCAGATCTGCTTGCAACGGATTATTTTGCGCAGCATTACTCGTCACACCGCCAAATTGAGACTGCAATACGTCAGTAATACTGGTGTAATTACCTTTTTCTATCTCTGTCGCATTGATCGCCTGAACACGACTTGGCACCTGATTAGCATCAATAGAAGAGGTCGACAGAGGACTGGTACTAATCACTTCTATTGGCTCTAATTCAGCAATCACTTCCGCAAAGCTCGGACTTATATAGAAACAGGTGATCACCATAAGGTGGTATAAAAAAACAACAAAATCGTCGACGCGAGATCGTTTGAAAAGCACACACTTCATGTCAAATTACTCTGCTGCTATTGATTGGTTATAGGTAATTTTAATTAACTATTAATAATCATAAATGAGCTGCTGAATATTATCAATTGAAATTAAATGCCTACCACCCGCGCGTCGTCCCACTTTAATGAGAAAGTCGAGAAACAGAGTGGCACCGCTTAATTTATGAGGTTACGGGTTATCGATCTGCGACTCGCTTTTGCCAACCCAGCGCGAGCCAATAAACCGCCTCTAACCAACGGCCATCAAGATCTTGATATAAAGGCGTTCCCACCTCTAACGCGAAGCAGTGCCTGAATTATGCGGCGACTGTCTAAGCCAATAACACCATTATTACGTTCACCAGCTGGGCAATCATTGTGTTGTTGGCGTTAAAGTATAATTAAGCTGTTCATGCCTGCCATCGATAGCAGGACATGAATTGACATTCAAAGGCAGGAACCCACTTGAATGACGATTAAGATTTGGAGCGCCATAGCGAGTAATAACTATTTGCTGGCTTACTGAGCGCCCTCATTATAGTGCGCAAGCCGGCATATAGCTCATGCTTGCACTCCATGACTAGTAATCTTCACGAACACCGCTATTGGAATACAGCTCACGTCCGGCATCACGCACCAACCGTCGCCTGGCTTATATCACCCAGGCCTGCATGATTTTATGAGCGCATTAGAGTCCTAACTATGACGTCTAATCTAGATTCTTTTAGCACGCTCACAATACAAGCCAGCGGCAAATATCAAACTGGTAGAAAGCAACACTGCAAGGGTAATAAACAGCAACTTAGTGTACTTATGCCAATCACCCAACAACACGCTGTACGCTGATGACTCTGTGAAATACAGAACAGCCCCAGCAATGGCAATACAAAAGCTAATCAGCAAGCTCCAACAAGGAATATCACAGCGACCTGCCAAGATATTAAACATAATCACCGGAAACAAGAATAAAGAAGCGGTGCCGCTTACTGCAACGGCACTGAATAAGTCACGGTCACCATAGAATACAAATGCTAAAGCTGCCAACATAAACACCAACATCACTCTGCGACCGTTATTAATAGTCGGGCGACAACAGCGCATATTAATAACAATCAGCTTAGATGAGCTAGCCAATGCACTGTCCAAAGTCGACATTGCAGAGATAATTAAGGCCGCATTTAAAATCAACATCGGAGCCGCACCTAACAAACGGCTCAACGCCTGATTCATACTTTCGTCAGCAACCGCATTAACGCCAGCAAAAACACCTAACAAGCCAAATAGAACAATACAGATTATGCTAATCCACCCGGCATGCAAAAAACTACGCTGCGTTGTTTTCCTATCAGCCAAAAAACCACGATCCATCATCACTGGGTCATGTAGGGGATAACTCCATACCTGCAACAAAGCCACAAAGAATAAAATAGGGCCTGGCTGGCTGATATCAAAGCTAAAATCAAAAACAGCGGCTTGATCAAAATACTGATTAACCATCATGCTTATAGAAAGCGCAGCCAGCATCATTAAAAACAAGCCCATCTGTAACACATCGGTCTTTAAAGCTGCACTCAACCCGCCCTTCATGGAATACAGCAAAACAAAAAGCGATAGCAATATAATGGCAATGAAATAAGTTTGACTACCAAAGCCACCAAAGATCAAACCAATCACAATCAAGTTGGCGAATAACTCACTGATCAACCGAATAATGATCAATGCGTTATAACAAAATGTTCCGGCACGGCCATAACGGGCAAAAAAGAAGGCCTGAATACTGCCATAGCCAAGCCCGAAGCGTACGCGATCAACAATTAAGCCACCGGTAAAGAAGGACAGATAGTAAGCGGCATAAGCCAACACTCCCCAAGGCCCAAAATGAAATCCTAGAATCGCCGCATTCATTAACGAACGCGCAAATATCCAGGTCGTTACCTGCGAGAAAATTAAAGTGAATAGACTGGGTGCCTGTCCGCTGACCGATACGCCATGATAGAAACCCTTTTCATTGGTATAGGCGGGCAACAACAAAAAGAGTAAGCCACCAAATAATAAAACTGCGACTAAGATTTGATAGACCATATTCGTTTGCTTTTATTGTTATGTTTTCAAAGTGAAGGAGCCAACAAGGCAACGTGATAACACCTAGCAACACAGTACTAGAAAACCATGCTCACAAACAGCCAAACGTGAAACACTATGGTGATGAATTACCCATAACAAAATACAGACTGAATTACGGAGCGCCTATTCATGTCAATTAGCCCAGCCACAAATAACACGCTCCAACTAGCCACACGAGTTTATTTTATAAAACTAATCCCAGAGAGATTCGCCCGTTTCTGGATGATACATTTGATGCCATACTTTTTTGCGATTAGCGATTAATTCATCAATAGTTGGCTCATCATTCATAGCCCGTTTAAGAGCAAGCTTGGTCGCCTCATAATTAGTACGATAAAGATCCTTCTTATCTGGATCACTAACACACTCAGGTGAAATCCATAATAGAATAATCATACATAGATCATTCACCTCCTCTCGTGGAATCACATCTTCAATCACTGAATCCAGAATCGCATCTGAAACCGCCGACTGCACAACCCCACCAAAAAGATTAATCATCTTAGTCTCTTTAAGCGTCACCTTAGGCACAATCAAAGCTGCTGGCTTGACCTGTTGATTACAAGCACGCACTGCAAACATACGCGTATGTCCCTCTGTCTGTCCCATTAAATGTGCAAACGCCTGACCTACCGGCCCATCTGTGCGGCCCAACACAATCTCAGGCATCGCGTCCGTACCCTGATCATGACTGGCATAAACCGTAGCCTCACCAGTCTTAAAAATAAGAGGATCTTTCATCATATTATTCCTTTAATTAAATCCTAATCAGTCATTGAGTCGAGGATTATTGAGCAACAATAAAGCAAAAACAAGAACAGAAAATAATGAGCATAAATAAGGACTTAGAACGATATCAGATGAAATAGCCAACGCTTGGTTTCAGTCACAGCACTATTTAGACCGTTCACTAAAAGGTCTACCCGCGGCACTTGATGTCCTCAGCAACCATGAATTCTGTATGTACGCTGGCCCATAAGTGACAACCACAGTTGAGCGCTGCCGTGATGCTGAAGTAACGCACGTTGTGCGTCTCTGCTAACCACTTCACTGATACTCCACACTTTCCGCGCCTCAACTAACACCCTCACTAATAGTCCGCACTTTGTGCGCCTCTGCTTACCACTTCACTGATAGTCCGCACTTTGTGCGCCTCACCGAACACCCTCACTGATACACCGCACTTTGTGCGCCTCTGCTTACCACCTCACTGATAGCCCACACTTTGTACGCCTCACCGAACACCCTCACTGATACTCCGCACTTTGTGCGTCTCACCTAACACCCTCACTGATACACCGCACTTAGTGCGTCTCTGCTTACCACCTCACTGACAGCCCGCACTTTGTGCGTTTCTACTAACACCTTCGCTGATACTCCGCACTTTGTGCGTCTCTGCAAGCCATGTCACTGATACTCCGCACTTTGTGCGTCTCTGCAAGCCATCTCACTGACACTCCGCACTTTGTGCGTCTCTGCAAGCCATCTCACTGACACTCCGCACTTTGTGCGTCTCTACTAACGCCCTCCCTAATGCTACGCACTGTGTGCCAATCACCAATTATGTGTACGTTACAATCCTGTCATCCAATGCATAGCGTTGATTAATACCCTTCACGGTATTTTTATAGCGCTGCACGCCAGCACGTAACGAAAAATAAGTGTTCTTATACGGGACCGAAAAAGCGACATCGACTGAATCAGAATGTTTTCTACCACGTGCTGTAATCGGTGAACTGGTAAGCCCACGAAGGCTTATCCTGTCATTCATGTGTAATAGATTATCGAAACTGATTGAGCTACCCGTTTTATATTCACCAGTGGCATCAAATCCGGAATTATCGACTGTCAAATCGATATGCCATGGCTTACTGATCTTTGTATCTATTACGACAATGGTGAGGCCAGGCTTCGCTCCTGGATAAAGCTTGAATTCGGCTTGCTGTGAACGCAGGCTGTTGAAATTTTCTAAACCCTGCTCTAAATCTCGCAGATTGATGACATCGCCCGACTTCAATGGAAATGCGGTTTTAATCCTGAGATCAGCAAGGCCACCATCGGCATATTCGAAATGCGCTAATCGTCCCGGAATGATGATCAACTGCAATAACCCTTGAGAAAGATCTTGCTCCGGAATATAGACCCGTGTCGTTATTTGACCCTTCTCTGCATAGCTGGCATTGAGCTTTTCGAGATGCTGTTTAAGAGCACTAGCATCTGCACAGCTGCCATTTAAATCGCTATAACCAGACGGCACCTTAACCGCATCGGCGTGACCTTTAACCTGCGTTTCTTTGATATCGAAACAATGAGGCCCTACTTTATCTTCCACCTCCAGACTATCGTCAGGCTGATTCACGGTCGGTGACACATCAGGCCGAGTCATTGATTCATGTTCAATGGCCCGTTGGCGCAATGATTCGTCTTTGAGTCGGTCTTGAAGACCGTCCCTAAGTTGATTGCGGTCGATATCTTGCGGCAGGTCAGCAGCGCTGAGATTAGAGACTATGATGGTCATAGTGAGGGCAAAAAAGCTAAAGGCTGCCATGCGACAAACCCCCACCTTTCCAGATGCGATGAGCAGCAGCCAATAGCGAAGAGATCGAAACACCATCCTCACCCACCCAGATAGACTAGTTAATAGTTTCAACTACGCTAGCGCTAATTATTGTATAAATCAATTACCCGAGTGTGCATTTAGCCATATTTGTTTACTATCCTGCAAGAATTTGAACATCATAAAAAAATCAGGATGAAAGTTAGATATCGTTTAAAGCAAAAAAAGAACGTGGAGTCCGCTATTCCAGCTTCGACACGATTTTGGGGGGGAGTACTGACCAAGCAAATAAGGCTTATTTAAGGGGTTGCTTGCTTTCGCGCCAGAAATAGTCGACAGCAGACACAGTAAACAATAAGCGAAAAGTAATGATAGACCTTGATAAATCCTTTGTAAGAATTAAGCTGGGCTTACTTACGCAAGCCCGACCATGACTGATAATTAAACGGCCTACTTAATTACAATATTTTGCGGCCTCGTCACTGTCCGCTAGCACCATATTTGGTGTAGAGGTGACGCCCGCATAAAAAACAACGATTTCAACCGCCCCATCAATTGCTATCCCTCGATGGACCGTTCTAAGCACTTCAACAAATGAATCCCCTTCACGAAAATTCACCTTCTTGCCATTATTAGTCTCAATTTCGAGATGACCCTTTTCAATATAAGCAAATGTTGGAACAGGATGGCAGTGAAACGGAGTCGTAGCGCCTTCTTTCAGGGTTATCCTTTGAGAAGTTACCTCAGCTGTCCCCTTGTGGTATTCAATCTCGCCACCTTCCCAAGTTTTCGTTGTTTTTAATAGTTCTTGAGCATTGACTGCACTGATTGCAAGTGAACAAACAAGAGTAAGTATTATCGTTTTTAAATTAACCATAGTTTTATAGACTCGTAGATCCCTCTCCATATCCGAAGGATATGTTTATTTAGATAGTTACTCTAGACACAGTGATTTACTGTGTATTGTGTAATATACCTTTTTCCGGAGCTACCTGTCTTCAGCTTATTGTAATCATTACTGCTTTCGCCACAGCTAAGGTGTCTTACCTTGATTCTGGTTAGATTAAGCTTTATGGAGCGTACTGCCATCCAAGCATAAGACGATAATCGGTCTCCATTTGTGGCCCATCAAGATCTTGGTGTAATGGCACACCGAACTCAATTGCTAAACGATGGCCAGAGCCATGTTCATAATTTAACCCTAATAACCCATCAACACGTTGTCCGCCTCTTAAATCTGCTCGAGCTGTAGGCGACATCATAGGATTTAGATCATCATCTTCGCCATCAATATTTTCCCATGCTTTTCCATCTAGTCGTAGCGATAGACTCATGTTATGACTGACATTGTATCCAGCCCAAGTACTTGCCGTATATTCATTACCTAACTGATAACCTTTATCATTTTTACCCAATCTAAAGGTATTAAGGGTTTGTAAACCAAAGGCCCATTGCTGTTTCTTGACAGTGTAAGTGAGCCCTAATAGGGGATCATAAGTACCGGACCCAAGCTGCATCATATAAGGCATTCGCACGCGTAACCCCATTGCATTATCGTCTTTTTTATTAATAGACCCAGTCGGAATACTCATTCCCACGGTTGCGTGCATGCTTGAATTATCGGTATTCATGAAGGTCCATAATGCGGACAACTTTAAATCCCCAAAGCCTTTTGAATGCGTTTTAAACCTGTGGTTGGCTGGCATCATACCCATCGCCATAGGCTTAGTTTGCATCTCCATTTCAAGATCTTTGTAAGCGATCATAGCCATTAAAGTCATATCATCAGTGACGCCATACATAGTCCCGAACATATGCATTTCCATTGTCATATTGAGCGGCGCCATCATAAAATCTTGATATATTTCTGCTGTGCTTACTGAATTTGTATTATCACGATTACCATCCATTTCCATATAGCCGTAACGATATGAAAACATCCATTCGCCTGTTTTGTGGACATGATCACCCATCACACCTATAGGCGCATGATCAGTCGGCATGCTGCTATCAGCAAATAATGAATTAATATTAATTATCGAAATGATACAGAGCAAAACAACCAGTTTGATTTTTATACAGTTCATCATGTAATCCCAGCAATATTTTGGCGAGATTATGCCCGACCTATCAAACTTTTTTCCGCGACATATTGACGCATATTGTTTTAAAGCATCTCAATATAAAGCATTGATTCGCGATGTAGCCTGCATCATTTCACTTGCAGGGAAAGCACCAGTCAGCACCTGTTTCACCCTGTTTCATTTGCTGAGCATCCTAAAGTGATATGCCCACTCGCAGTATGAGAGGTCCAGAATATATAGTTTGAAGTGATCGCTACTTATGAGACTTAACGATGACGGCGTGTAATAGCTTTTTTCTTTTAGCCACTGCCTGTTGACTAATCACATGCGTACGCTGAGCCGTGTTCAGCTCGGGATCACTATAATGATCCTCGCCTAAATTGACCTCTATGGCGGCCTCTCCTCCCAATACTCATCTAAAAACTATTGTTGCTTTAAGTCGGCGTTAAAAAACGCAATCATAGCGATCCCATATCATTATTTAGAATTATTACTCGATACCACTAAAGGCATAAGCTTCATGTTAGGAGTGAGCAGTAGCACCTAACTGTATGCGCTATAACATTGAGCATGATAGCTCTAAACTCGGCTTGGTTAGTATTTGGTATTTGTGGTTATAGAGAGGACGATATATTTGTGCCTGCTGTTGCTAAAGAAGAGCAGGAAAGGCCCATCTATAATTTACTAAATGTTAGTAATATGTTGATAGCAGGAATACTGAGGCGCTAGCTACTACATCGCTTGTTGATCTACACGATAAATATAGATAATGCCGGAGGTATGAGATGGTTGCTTCTATTTGTCTCGCCGAATCATTCGCTGCTGATAGGATGTATCTGTGCCAAATAGTTGGCTGCTATACACCACTCTTTTGGGCAAGATAGGCTTCAAATCTTATATTGAATTTGCCAACTTTCTGCACTCATTAATAGATATAGTCAGGCATACCAATTTAAGTGAAAAATCGCAAAAATTACAGGATAAGTGGATCTGAAAATGCGCGATAAAACTAAGCTTGAGCCCCTTCAATTCATATTAAAAACAGCCTGCACAGGAACATCAGTGACCACGAGAGAGCTCATTAAAGAACTAACCAAAGATGATCTTGCTGATATTAAAAATGGGGATATGACTGCGAATGATCTAACGGACTTAGTCATGGAGTTAGCGGACAATAAAGACAATAAACAACTATACAGAGTTAAAGCTAAAGATCTTGAGTACTAGCATTCGCTTGGTAGAGAATGATAGTACTCAATTGATGCGGCTTTATAATACAGCAGCCACATTAAATTTCCGTGCTTGATACTGATTCAATTTCAAACAACCGATCTTCCTCAATATTACTTTCATGTGCAGCAATCTCACTTTCTATGGCACTCGCCTTCTCGAATCTTGCAATCTCGATTAAGCTCCCCCCCTCATGTACCAATGGCAAATTATTTAGACAAATAATAATGCTATCTAAGTTTGCTGTTAATACTTTTTAAGAGATTTACTTAGGCTCAACTTATGAAACTCTTGTACTATTTTTGATCGTTAAATTACACATCCTGGTCTGCTTCATCGGGATTGCTTGGCTCTTCAGTATTTAAATCTACCACTTCCGGTCTGCGACGTCGTCTGGTTTTTGCAGGAATCATGTCGCGCATAGATTCTATTTTTCCAAAGCAAAGTAATTTATCCTCGGCTTCAATAATACGATCTGTTCGCGGATTAGGAATAACTTTTATACCTCGGTATAGAGTGAGTACATTAATATCTTTTTCAGCAAGCATGACATTTTTAATTGTACAACCAACAAACCTTGCCCCCTCTGGAACATAGATTTCACTGACACCATATCCTTTACTCACTGTTAATCTTTGCCGTATATCGATCTCAGGGAAATCAACTCGGGCAGAGATGTAATCAATTATAGCACCTGCCACATCTAATCCGGTGCAAGACTCGATGCCTTCAAGACCAGGAGAAGAATTTACTTCCATGATTTGTGGTCCATTTTTACCTTCTAACATATCGACGCCAGCAACCTGCAAGCCTAGAATTTGTGCCGCACGAACTGCTGTTTCCACGTATTGATCATCTAACTCTACTGCTTCAGCAATGCCGCCACGATGGACGTTGCTACGAAACTCCTGGCCCTGTGCCACACGGCGCATTGCGGCTACAACGCGATCGCCGACAACAAGTGCACGTATATCTTTGCCTTTGCTTTCAGCTACAAATTTTTGCACGAGCACATTTTGTTTTTGGCTTTGTAATAGCTCGATAATGGATTCAGCCGCATTGATAGATTCTGCCAGTAATACTCCAATACCTTGCGTTCCTTCAATTAGTTTAATGACCACAGGAGCGCCGCCAACACGTTCGATAGCTGGTAAGACGTCTTTTCTATCTCTGACAAAGGTTGTTCTAGGTATTCCGATATGGTGTCGACTTAATATCTGTAAGCTTCGCAGTTTGTCACGCGAATTGGTAATGCCATGAGCTGTATTAGCACAAAATACATCCATTTCTTGGAACTGTCTGACAACAGCAGTTCCATAATAACTGATTGATGTGCCAATTCTTGGTAGGACAGCATCATAATCACTAAGCACTTTTTGACGAAAATAGAGGTCAGGTATGCCTTCTTGCAGATCAATAGCAAACTTAAGTGTGTCTAGCACATCGACTTCATGTCCACGCTGCAATGCTGCTTCTTTAAAGCGACGCGTGCTATAAGATTTAGGGCTACGTGAAAGGATAGCGAGTTTGATGATGTGCTCCTAAAAAGAGATTATTCCCATGAATTTATCGATTTTATTTTACGCTATAAACATGTATCGAATAATATTATTTTTCTTGAATACAACAATTTACTGGGTAGAATCAATAGCGCTTTAAATAAATTTAAAGTTTGAACCAGACAGGTAAGCAAGGTATGGATATTGAGCAACAACATGACTAAATTGTGTACTTTTGGTTGGCGCGAGTGGGTAAACCTTCCAGATTTAGGCTTGCCTATGATTAAGGCAAAAGTTGATACTGGAGCCAGAACCTCAGCATTACACGCTTTTGAGCTCTATCCTTTCATGGAGAATAGAGTTCAATGCATCGAGTTTAGCATTCACCCACTGCAGGGCAGTAGTAACTTCGTTATCAGATGCAAAGCCAACGTCGTTGATAGGCGTTTTGTGACCGATTCCGGTGGACATAAAGAAGAGCGTTGGGTCATTGAGACGCCACTTTCAATTGGAGCTTATACCTGGCCCATTGAAATTACACTAACCGCTAGGCATAACATGAAGTATCGCATGTTGCTTGGCCGGAGCGCTATAAAAAATAGAGCACTTGTTGATTCATCAGATTCATACCTGGTTGGTGGGAAACCATAAAGAAAAAGACAACTATCGATAACTAAGCTGTAAGGATTTTATTTTAGTAAGGTAGCAAATTTGTCTCTTCTAAGCCTGAGTAGAGGTCGGGTAAACTAATTAACATATTGAAGATAGCTCGAATGATGGCAAATAATTTATGCATTGAAGTATTGCTTAAGCAATTAGCCTGTAACCAATTATGAAAGATTAAAGCATCTCTAGTGGTTAATTGTTTGGGCTTGGTTTTACTAGAGACTGCAGCCTGTAAGTAACAAATATAAAGCCTTGAGTGCTTATGAGATAACTCGCTTCTAGTTTTATTTTTCTGCTCAAGATTGCAAGCCAATGCTTGTTCAAGAGTGAACTGCTTAATCTGTTGCTGAAAACGACCAAGGTTTGAGAGTTGCTAAGTTTTTTGTAATCGTAGTTGAAACCAAAGCTGCTCCAGCTGATTACTGAATAATTGTGCGGCAGTGATTAAGTCTTTATGCCGCTTAGCTCGTAGTGAGCGAATTATTCTTAGCTATTGATAGTACTGCTACAGATCTTCAGATATACGTCGTGAAAAGTAATACACACCACGTTTGGTGAAGGTGTAGTTAGATTGTCTAATGGTCTTCCGCACTGCAACTAAAACCTTAGCGCTGATCAAGACGAGAGAGAAAAAACGAAAGATATGAATGGTGGCCAGAGACGGAATCGAACCGCCGACACGAGGATTTTCAATCCTCTGCTCTACCAACTGAGCTATCTGGCCAAACAGGTGTGGCTAATTTACTGAGGGTGTCTGTAATGCTGAGACCATCGTAGAACCTGATGCTGTAATGACGAATATCCTGTGTCTATGGCGATCAAAACCACTACGGGATGAGTTGCGAAATACAGCGGGCCATTAAACAGATTCCGGCTTGATACGTCAAGCGTTGGCATCAAGTACCGGAGTCTAACTTTCGATGGCTTTTGCGAGGGTTTACTCGGTTGGTGCGACGAAGTCACCCGGCTTGTCTGAGCCTTCGCCAAAGAAGAACTTTTCCATCTCTTCTTCGATGAATTTACGCGCTTTCGGGTCTACTGGGGTCAAGCGATACTCATTAATTAGCATAGTTTGGTGACCTACCCATGCTTGCCAGCCTTCTTTAGACACGTTTTCGTATACGCGCGCACCCAAATCACCTGGGTATGGCGCGAAATCTAGGCCTTCGGCCTCTGTTCCTAATTTTACACATTGCACCATGCGGGCCATGGTATCTCCTTATTCTTTTGGTCTGGCGTTAAGCCGATTTAAAATCTTTTGCACCGGTGCAGCGATACCGCCGGTGGCTGAGCCATCTTTATACCAGACCCACTGTTCCGCTTCCATTACCTGCTCGGGAGCCCCGGTCAGATCAACTAGTACGGGCGTGATCTGCAGCTGAAAATGGCTGAAAGTATGGCTTAATGGTTTTAGTAGCTGCAGCGGGCCGTTAGCCAAAAAATGAGTGGCTAGCCATTGCCTAGCTTGGTCACTATCGGAAAATTCTGGAAAGCTTAATAGGCCGCCCCAGATACCCTTATTTGGCCGACGCTGCATATAAAACTCTTGCGCTTCGTTACGAATCAATAACATACACACTTCACGCTGCGGGATCTTCTTTTTAGGCTTGGCTGTTGGCAGCTGATCTTGCACACCCTGCTGGCGCGCTAGGCAATCGATTGCCACTGGGCATTGCTCACATTGCGGCCGCCGGCGTGTGCACAGAGTGGCACCTAAATCCATGATCGCTTGCGTATAAGCGGCATTGTCTTTATTCGGTGTTAGTTTCTCTGCAATAGCCCAAAGCTGCTGCAAGACTTTGGCTTGACCATACCAGCCCTCGATGGCGCTATGCCTCGCCAGCACCCGTTTTACATTGCCATCTAAAATGGCTTGTTTTTGACCGTGGGCGATCGATAACATGGCGCCAGCAGTAGAGCGCCCAATGCCAGGCAGTGCGACGAGTTGCTCTAGTTGCTGCGGCATCTTGCCTTGATGTTCCGCGATCACAATTTGGGCAGTTTTGTGTAGATTACGCCCACGCGCGTAGTAACCCAATCCAGACCAATGCTCCAAAACCACATCTTGGCTGGCGCTAGCGAGCCTTTCGATGTTGGGAAAGCTACGCATGAAACGTTGAAAGTAGGGGATTACGGTGTCAACTTGGGTCTGCTGCAACATGACTTCAGAGATCCATACTCGATAGTCTGATATCTCTTGCTGCCATGGCAGGTCATGACGACCATGCACTTGTGACCAGTGCAATAAACGCTTAGAAAATGATTGGGGCATATCCAATGATAACTTTTAACTGTCAGATAGGTTTAACAGTTAAGTATAAATCAGAAGTCATAGTGATGGCGGTTTAAGGGTAGGGCTACCCTTAAACCTTGCGATGAAGTGTCGGACCTTAAAACTAGAATAGTTTTTTCAGTTTGTCGCCCCACAGATCTTTAGTCTTTTTTTGAATTTTCTTTTCTATTTTGTCCTTTTCTTTATCGAACAACTCATCGGCTTTGCCTTTCAAGGCATCTTTCATATCAATACTGTATTTTATGTCAGCCCACGATCCATGCAATCGAATCGGCAGGCCTACTTTATCAGCGGAATTCGGCATACCCACCTTTAAAGCATAGTCGATAGTGCCGTTGGTGATGTTGACTTGGCCGCGGCCATGACCATCAAGTAATGGTGTTTGCACTATGAGATCATTATTCTGCAATAAGCCAGCAACAATGCTCGCCGTGCCTGAGGCCTCTTTGAGTAAGATCTCTTCGCCCGGAGGTTTAGCTTTGCGCCCTTCCAATAAGGCACCCGCTTGCTCAAAGGTACGAGTTAAACCTTTACTGATGACAGCACCATCAGATACTTTAAAGTGCATGTCACCATTTAGATTCTGACGCAGCTGACTGATACGTTCGCCACTGCTTTTGATTTTAAACTCAGCCAAGGCTTGCCCTCGCATCAATGGCTTTTTAGTTGCCATCAGATCATTCATCAAGGGGGCAATCTGAATGTCTTGCAGCATACTGCTAGCAAAATAATTCGGCCGCGCCCTTGAGACATCAAGTTTAGCCTTGGCATTAATATGCCCTTGGTAGAAATCAGCATCTAATGCTCTGAGCTCCAAGATGCCTGACTTTGCTCTCAACTGAGCTTTGACGTTTTCCAGTGAGAGACCAGAAGCATTCAACCGAGTTACTTCTATACCACCCAAGATATTTAAAGACCGTAGCATTTTAGTCGGCAATACAATTAAATCATCACCGCCTTTGGTCTGTGCACTTGCCCCTGCAGGGTCGCCGGTTGTCAGCCATGGATCGAGATTTAATTCTTTACTAGAGAGCGAAAAGTTAACTCTTGGTTGTGAAAAGGATTCGAGATTGAATGCGCCTTGAATCAAATCCTGGCCCAAGGCCAAAGTGAATGGGTCTAGCCGTATCGACTCTTGCTTTAAGTCGGCGATAGCGTTGCCGGTCATACGCAAACCTAGTTGGCCATCAGGGAGACCAACCATATGCATCATTAGATTAAGCTCTAGGTCTTTTAACTGATAGCGCATGTTGGCAAAGTCGGTACTTGCTTGCGTATCCAAAACCAGTTGCAACCGAGTATCGTCTTGTCGCAGACGTATTTCGCTATGGATATGAGTTAGGTCACCACGACCGAGAGCACCGGTTTCTAATTCAACCAGATCTACGCGCAGGGTTGACTTGCTTTTATGATCAACATAATGCACCTGTGCTTCACTGATCTGAATTCCACCAATCGACATCGCGAGAGCCTTATCTGAAGGCTCATCATCTTTTTCAGATTCGTATTCTGCCGATCCTGTCAGATCATCCCAGTTGTTTTCACCTGAAGCTTTGCTCTCCAGATTAATCAGCAGACCTTGCAGTTCGATCATGCCAATCTGAACGTTGCCGATGAACAATGGCATTACCTCGACACTAGCTGTCGCTTTTTCTACCTGTGCAAAGGTGGTGGCCGTAAAGCCCTGCGCGTTACTGAGTTGCGCTGGCCCTAAAGTAATCGCAATCTTAGGAAATACACTGAGACCAATGTCGCCATCCAAGACTAACTCACGGCCAGTCTCTTCTTTAACAACATCAATAATGGCTTGCTTGTTTTCGTTTGCATCGAAAGTCAGCAAAAAAATCGCAGCAGCAGCTACTACGATAAGAAGCACAACGATTGCTGCGCCGAGTATTAATTTAACTATTCTCATTCATCGCCCCCAATGAATTAGTTAGTTGGTGTAAAACAGACCCACCCAACAGTCATTCAAGGGCCTGAGTAAACATCCTTACTCTCTTTTACTTTCTAGTCCAAACGCCTGACTTACCGCCTTCCTTTTGTTCTAGTTGAATCGCTTGCATGACCATGCCTCGGTCGACTGCTTTACACATATCATAAATCGTTAGCAATGCCACCTGAACCGCAGTTAAGGCTTCCATCTCGACGCCGGTGGCGCCGCTAGTCTTAACCTGCACACTACATTCAACCTCTAATGTTTCGACATTACAGTTGAAATTGACCTTAACCGAGGTCAATTGCAGGGGATGACAGAGCGGAATCAGCTCGGATGTTTTTTTCGCCGCCATAATGCCGGCAATACGCGCAATCCCGAGCACGTCACCTTTTTTATGACCACCCTGCTGGATTAAATCTAGGGTCTCGGCTTGCATTTGAATGCTTCCGGTCGCAATTGCTAGACGATCGGTCTCGGCTTTACTGCCGATATCGACCATATGTGCCTCACCGGCTTGATTAAAATGTGTTAATTGACTCACAGCTCACTTATCGTTTAAAAAGAATATCTAAATTATACACCACTTTAAACGCCAAGGTTCTCTGCCCAATGACAATAAAAGTTCGTTTTTTTGCTAGCTTACGCGAGAGCGTAGGACTTGATGAAGTTGATATGGAGTGGGCTGATACACAAACACCACATTCAATCTGGGCACAACTGACAACTGAATCACAGCCCAATAACCTGCTGTGTGCAATTAATCAGGAATATGCGACGCTAGATAGTGACCTTAATGATGGCGATGAAGTGGCCTTTTTCCCACCCGTCACGGGGGGTTAAATGTGTTGCTTTATAGACTAGCGGATAAGGATATAGAGCGTCCGATTTTCACGCTCTATGTTAAGTAATAGGCCACGATTAGAGCTCGCAATTGCTGCCTCCATTTGCTCAAAATCACGCACTGCGATTTGATTAATAGCGCGTATAATATCGCCTTTAAGCAAACCCCAACTAGCCGCAACCCCAGCGTCATCAATGGCGCTAACCATTATTACTGTTGCCCCTTCAGCCTGCCGCCGTGGCTCTTCAACTAAAGCAAATTCAGCATCAGCGAGTTGCCTAATAAAAGTCTCACCCTGACGAGTAGGCGCACGACGCTCAACAATCTCGGCATAAATACGCAGAGTTTTATTGTTACGCAGAAGATCCATTTGTAACTTTTGACCAACGCGTGATACACCAATCAGGTTACGCACATCGGTGGCATCTTTAACGCTGATACCATTGACGGCAGTAATCACATCACCCATGCGGAGCCCTGCTTTCTTCGCTGGCGAGTCTTTTGCTACCTGTGTTACTACCACGCCACTGTGATTTTTTAGTGAGAAGGCCTGCGCCAATTCGTGACTAATATTCTGCACACGGAAACCAATATAACCGCGCTTAACCTCTCCAAACTCAATCAGTTGGGCGGTGATTTCTCGTGCCATATTCATTGGTATGGCAAAGCCAATTCCAACACTGCCGCCGTTAGGCCCAACAATCGCAGTGTTGATCCCAATCAATTCACCCCGCAGATTAACTAAGGCACCGCCAGAATTTCCTGGGTTAATCGAAGCATCGGTTTGAATAAAATCCTCATAGTCTTCTATACCTAGACCACTACGCCCAAGCGCGCTGACAATACCTGAGGTGACAGTCTGACCAAGGCCAAATGGGTTGCCGATAGCAACCACAAAATCACCAACACGTAGTTGTGAAGAGTCAGCTAAAGGTATCGCAGTTAATTGCTCAGCTTTGATTTGAATTACAGCAAGATCAGCACGTGGATCAACGCCGATAATACGCGCGTTAAATTTACGACTATCACTCAGTGTGACGACAATATCGTCGGCTTGTTCGATGACATGATGATTAGTGACTATGTAACCCTGCTTAGCATCTAAAATAACGCCTGAGCCTAGACCGGTACGGCGGCGTTCACGCTGCATTTGAGGTGCATTAAAAAAGTGTTTAAAGAAGGGGTCTTTAAATAAAGGACTGCGTTCAATAACAGTACCCGAAGTCGCAATATTGACTACGCTCGGCATAGTCATCTCCAACATCGGTGCAAGACTCGGTAGCGCTTGACCACCGACACCTTGCGGGAAACCAGTGGCTGCCACTTCTAGCGTAAATAAAAAACCAAGCAGGTACGCACCTAATTTCGCCATGGGCCTCACCTCTTATTCTGAACGCGGATCGAAATCAAAATGTTGCTTCATCGCTCGATACTGTTGAATATCTTCTTCACTATCGGCACTAGGCACCACGATCGACAATTCAATATAGAAATCACCCGCCGGCTTACCTGGCAACCCTCGGCCGCTGAGACGCATCTTGCGACCACTTTGTGAGCCTGCAGGAATTTTTAGCTCAATCGCACCACCAGGTGTTTTCACCGATACTTTTTCACCGAGAGCTGCTTCCCATGGCGCGAGTTTTAACTGAGTGTAGATATCTTTTTCTTTCAGCTGATAGCGCTCACTATCAGTCACCGTGATTTCTAAATATAAGTCACCTCTAGGCCCCCCTTGCATGCCGTGCTCACCTTGGCCAGCTAGACGAATCTTCTTACCACTGGTGATGCCTGCTGGAATTTTGACTTGCAACGGACTGCGGCCCGACATACGAATAGTTTTTTCGGCGCCAGTATAGGCGTCTTCAATCGAGATTCTAAAGCTCGCATTTTGATCTTGGCCAGCCTGAGAAAAACCGCCTTGGCCAGGCCCTCGAGCACCACCAAAGACGCTCTCGAAAAAATCACTGAAGCCACCTTGACCACCTTGAAATCCACCTTGAAATCCACCTTGCCCAGCACCACCCCATCCTGGTGGGGGTCGGAACTGCTCGCCCGATTTCCAGTTTGCACCAAGCTGATCGTAGCTCTTACGCTTCGCTGCATCTTTTAAGACTTCATAAGCCTCACCGAGCTCTTTAAAGCGTTCTTCAGCATTTGCTTCTTTACTGACATCGGGATGGTATTTACGCGCCAAACGACGATAAGACTGTTTAATCTCAGCCTCACTAGCGTCACGTTTAACGTCTAAAATTTTGTAGTAATCTTTATATTCCATAAATCCTTAGGTGCGCATCAGGCACTGCTCATGTTTCTTAAACATGAGGGCAAATATGTAAGTTTCAAGTGGACTAAACTAACAGCATAGGCATGTTTATTTAGATTCAAACAGCCCAGCTTCTCGATTTTTTTGCACTTGATCGGCATTGAAGAGTTGTCCATTCATCGCAACATAAACACCATGCGGTAATAGGCGCGCAGCAGCCACTGCAAAACCAGTATTAAACAGTGCATCACTGTCACGAAAACGCGCTGGCTGCATGGCGCCAACAAGGACAATTGTTTTATTGGTAATGGTCTGCAGTGCCCGTGCCGTTTCAGGCATGGTGTCGGTGCCATGGCTGACAACAATTCGCTCACAGCCATCAGCGGCAACCGCCGTTACAATCTGAGCACGGTCTTGCTCGCTAATTTCGAGACTGTCTTTTTTAAGAATACTCTCAATAGCGTATTCAAAATCAACATTTGCTTGCGCCATAATCCATTCAATCTGCGGCTCACCAATTTGATAATCGCTAAGCGCATCAAAGTAAACTTTATCGAAGGTACCGCCGGTACAAAAAATCTTGAGATCCATTGAACTCAACTCTTAGTGATGTAAAAAAGTAGGCACAAGCATAAGATGAAAGTATGCATTAATCATCTGCTAGGCAATCATAATCATATAATTCTGCCTTACAGGCTATTTTATAGATCATTCAATATTCTGAATCTGCTCGCGCATTTGCTCGATCGCGACTTTCATATCGACTGCAGCCTGCGTAGTGACTATGTCAGCTGACTTAGACCCTAGCGTATTGGCTTCGCGATTAAATTCTTGCATCAAGAAATCAAGGCGTCGGCCAACTGGTTCGTTTTGCTGCAGTATATCCTCCAACTCAGTGAGGTGGCTGTCGAGTCGATCTAACTCCTCAGCGACATCTAATTTCTGCATTAGAAATACCAGCTCTTGCTCAAGCCGGTTTTGATCCATATCAACATCAAAGTCAGCAATACGTTTTTTAATTTTTTCTCGGATAGCTGTCAGTACTTGCGGTCGACGTTGGCGCACTTGCTGCACCAACTCACGCATCTGTTGGCCACGCTGCGCGATCAGATCAGCCATACGCCCACCCTCAACTTGGCGATGCTCGACTAACTCTTGTAAACAACTTTTAAATAAGGCCTTACTGTGCACCGCTAACTGCACATGGTCTAACGATTTTTGCTCTACCACACCCGGCCAATTCAATAGATCTAAGGCGGTTGGTGGTGTGCTTTTCGTTAAACGGACACTGAGCGTTTCGGCTTGTTGCACGAGTGCATCGAGCAATGGCTGATTCAGCGCAAGGTTGGTCGCCTCCTGCGCATTGCTGCGAAGACGGAAGATACAGTCTAATTTGCCCCTACTTACATTTTGTTGCGCAATCTTACGAAGATCAAATTCGAGTGAGCGCAGGTCTTCAGGTAGACGAAAAGAAGTTTCCAGGTAACGATGATTAATCGAACGTATTTCCCATACGATTTCGCTTGTGTCGCATTGTGCTTCGACGCGTGAAAATGCGGTCATGCTTTTCAGCATTTCTTTCTCCAATCTTTTAATCAACCAGCTATAACTCAGTAGACTAACAGAGGGCGACTAAAAATGCCTTTAACGCGCCTTTATAGGTGATAGATCATTTGGCGCATAGTGTTCGAGACGAATTCTCGTATAATGCGCGCCAGCACATTCAACTGGAGAAATCGATGCGACCTAGCGGCCGAGAAGCAAATCAAACACGAAATATTCGTTTTACTCGTCATTACACCAAACATGCCGAAGGCTCTGTTTTGGTCGAATTTGGAGATACCAAGGTACTTTGCACCGCTTCCATCGAAAATCGTGTACCCCCTTGGATGCGCGATAAAGGCCAAGGTTGGGTCACTGCTGAATACGGCATGTTGCCGCGTTCAACTGGCTCACGGATGGCACGCGAGGCCGCTCGCGGTAAGCAATCGGGGCGCACACAGGAGATCCAACGTCTGATTGGCCGTAGTTTGCGGGCCAGCATCGATCTTAAACGCTTAGGCGAGAACACCATCTATATCGACTGTGATGTCTTGCAAGCTGATGGTGGCACCCGTACCGCTGCGATCAGTGGTAGCTTTGTTGCTTTGCATGACGCGGTCAATGCTTTACTCGAGAGTAAGGCGATCAAACAAAATCCTATCGACTATTTTGTTGCTTCGGTCTCAGTCGGTGTCTTCAATCAAATACCAGTGCTAGATCTCGATTACGCTGAAGACTCGCAAGCTGAAACCGATATGAATGTGGTTATGAATGAACTAGGTGAGTTTATCGAAGTGCAAGGGACGGCTGAAGGTAAAACCTTTAGCCAGGATGAGCTGAGTGCGATGTTAGCCTTAGCAAAAGACGGTATTAGTCACATTATTGAACAGCAAAAGGCATGCCTGACATAAACCAAAAACAAGTTGTCTTAGCCAGTGGCAATCAAGGCAAGCTGCGTGAAATCTCTGCCATCCTCGCGCCGACAGGGCTAGAACTGCGAGCGCAAAGTGAGTGGCAGTTAGAAGAGGCCGATGAAACCGGTCTGACGTTTGTCGAAAACGCACTCATCAAGGCACGTCATGCGGCTGAGCAGACTGGCTTGATGACTATCGCTGATGATTCAGGGATTGAGGTTGATGCGCTGCAAGGTGCACCCGGCATCTATTCGGCACGGTATGCCGGCCCAGACTGTGATTCTAATGCTAATAATAACAAGCTGCTGGCAGCACTTGATGGCGTTGTCACAGAACAGCGCACGGCCCGTTTCCAATGCGTGATTGTCGCCATGCGGCACGCCTTGGATCCGACGCCTCTCATTTGCAGTGGCCGGTGGGAGGGCCGCATTATGCAACAGCCTAGTGGTGATGGTGGTTTTGGTTACGATCCAATCTTTTGGGTTAATAGCGAACAAGATGCTGCTGCTAAACTCACCGCTGAACTTAAAAATCGTATCAGCCACCGAGCGCAGGCCTTGAAGCAATTGCAGGCCTTATTGCCTACCTGGCTAGCACAGGCTTGAGTGAATTGTCGGCCGTCAGCTGCCAGCCTCTGAGTCTCTATATCCACATCCCGTGGTGTTTGCATAAATGTGGCTACTGTGACTTCAATTCACATGCAACAGAAGCCAATGCCTTCCCTGAAGATGAGTACGTTGATGCGCTAATTGCCGACCTCGCAATGAGTAAAGATGAGTTACGTGGCCGTAGTGTGCAATCAATCTTTATTGGCGGCGGAACTCCTAGCTTATTTTCAGCAGCTGCAATTGCTGCCATTTTGAATGCCTGCCAGCAACAGTTGAAGCTCAGCACTGATTGCGAGATTACACTGGAGACCAATCCCGGTACTTTTGAAGGCGCTAAATTTGCTGACTTCAAATTGGCAGGGGTTAATCGCTTATCAATCGGTGTTCAGAGTTTTGACCCGGAGCAGTTAAAAGCATTAGAACGCATCCATGGCCGTGATGAGGCTTTGCATGCCGTGCGCACAGCCCAACAGTTAGGTTTCGACAACATTAATATTGATTTGATGTTTGCCCTGCCCGGACAGAGCATAGAGCAGGCGTTGAGCGATGTTGCACAGGCCTGCGCCTTAGACCTGCCCCATTTGTCTTACTACCAGCTAACGATTGAGCCAAATACCCGTTTTCACCGCTTCCCGCCAGCCATACCTTCTTTAGATCAGGCGGCCGACATCCAAGCGGCGGCGATGAGTGCTATCAGTGACGCCGGCTATCAACGCTATGAGGTCTCGGCTTTTAGCCAAACAGAGGCCGAATGTCGGCATAATCTCAATTACTGGCAGTTTGGCGATTATCTAGGCCTCGGTGCCGGTGCACACAGTAAGCTGACAACAGGGCGGGACATAAAACGTTTTCAACGCGTGCGCCAACCTGGCAGTTATTTGAAAGCGGTAGCGCAACATAAGCAGGTTATCCAACCAAGAATATTAGGGTCAAATGACCTCATTTTTGAATTCATGTTGAATCAGCTACGGCTCCGCCGTGGGTTCACACAATTAGACTTCGAACGGCGTACTCAACTTCAGTGGCAGGACACAATTGCTGCACAGGTCAGCCACTTGCTTGCACTGGGCCATTTAGAGCAAGCTAATGATCGTTATTTTGCGAGCGCGCATGCTTACTGCTTTCTCGACAGCCTAATCCAAGAATTCCTTGAGGAGACGCCATGAATCTCGATTCTGCCCTTAATGCCTGCCCTTATTGTGGCGAATCTATTGAGTTTTTTATTGAGCCCTTAGAAGAAACTCAAGAATATTTTGAAGATTGCACAGTTTGTTGCCAAGCGATTCAAATTTTAGTTTCACCTAATCCTGCGACTGGTATCCCGGATGTGCGTTTTCTAAGTGCAGATGACACGTTTTAAAGCCATTTCTGTTACCGCTTCATTTTGTGCTTATGCACACGCAGCAGAGCGATTAATAATATTGCAACAAAAGTCTTTATCATCCTTGCAAATTTTATTAAAAAAGTATTTTTATTGTTATAATTCAATAACTTATTATCTTGACTAATATTTGTACGATTTAACAGGAATGCTATATTTCTCGAGAAATAATCGCATATGTATATTTCATCCACAGTTTTATCCACAGATTTTGTGGATAACCAATCTTTCTTTTGTAACACAATAACTTAGCCCTAACTCCGGTTACTTTTGTTGAGAAAGTTTTTCTAGTTAGGCTATTGTCAGGAAGCCCCATTGTGATCTATTATTTGCGCTCGAGATTTAGGCTAATAAAATGAAACCAGATACCCATCCAGAATACACAGCAACCTTAGTTACTTGTAGCTGCGGAGCGACCTTCGAAACGCGCTCAACTTACGCTAACGAGTCAATGAGCTTAGACGTATGCTCCAAATGCCACCCGTTCTATACCGGTAAGCAGAAGATGCTTGATACTGCCGGTCAGGTAGACAAATTCCGTCGTCGCTACGGTAAATAAGATTGTTCGGGCCTGCATAGAGATTTACACTTTAAAGTCTCTGTGCAGTTTAAAACTCACACCCTCTGAGTAATTCCCTCACTATACAAAGACTTAGTCGCTCGACCGAGTCCGGCTAGCTGTTATAATTTCGAGGTCATCAGCTATTTTCCGACGCTATGCCTCGCATCCTTACGCTACTCCTGTTATCGGTTATTGGCTTCAGCTATGGCTGTGCTTCCAATCCCGTCACTGGACGTCCCGACTTAGTTTTCATGACCGAAGAGCAAGAAATTGCCAGCGGCCGTAAATACCATCAAGAGCTGTTAAAGCATTACAAGGTCTACCAAGATCCTGAACTACAGAGCTATGTCTCGGCTATCGTCGAAGAGTTAGCCAGTGCGAGTCACCGCGATCAATTATTATTTCATGTCACTGTCCTGGATAGCCCCGAGGTGAACGCCTTTGCCTTGCCAGGCGGCTATCTCTACATCACACGCGGAATCATGGCTTACATCAATTCTGAGGCCGAATTAGCCGGTGTCTTAGGGCATGAGATTGGCCATGTCACAGCCAGACACGGCGTACGCCAACACACCGCTTCGACGCTAACCAGCATGCTCGCCAACGTCATCAGTGCCTCTGTCAGTGGCTACGGTGTTTCTGATCTGACTAATATTGCGGGTACCGCCATATTACGTGGTTATGGTCGTGAACATGAGTTAGAAGCTGATCGCTTGGGTGCTGAATATCTCGCTCGCAGCGGTTATGACCCTGAGAAGATGATTGATGTCGTCGCTATTCTTAAATCACAGGAAGAATTCGATAAGCAATTGGCTAAGGAAGAGCATCGTGCACCACGCGCTTACCATGGGCTATTCGCATCTCACCCAAAAAATGATCAACGCCTGCAAGAAGTGATTCGTGCCGCCAACCAATATCGCAGCAAAAACAAGGCCCCGAGGAATGATCGCTTCCTTCAACTCACCGATGGCATGGTGCTTGGCAGTAACGCCAGCAATGGCATCGTCCGCAACAACCAGTTTTATCATAAAGACCTTGCCATTACGTTAAGCTTTCCACCTGGCTGGTCAATCGATAACCTAGCTGACCGCATCGTTGCTTATAGCAAAGACCGAGATGGCTTTATTCAGATCGTATTAAACGATCGCAATAAACGCATGACACCGAAAGAGTATGTAAAGACACACTTTAAAGGTGTACAAAACGGGCAGGAGATTAAAACTGCTAACTTTCAGGGCTACACTGGTTTTATTTCAGGTAAAACACCTTTTGGTAAACGCAAGATTCGTGTTGCTGCGATTTACCAAGAAAAGAAGGTTTACTTAATTGCTGCCTCGGCAAAAAACGACCAACTACTGAAACAATACGACTCAGCTTTTCTGGCCACTATCCGCAGTCTTAATAAATTAGGTAGCGATCAATTACATCTAGCACAACCGCAACGGATTAAATTGATTACCGCTAGAAAAGGCGACACCTTTGCCAGCTTAGCGCAACGTTCTCCTCTCAGCTCACATGCTGAAGAACAGTTGAGGCTACTCAATGGACACTACCCAACAGGTGAACCAACTGCCGGCCAACAAATCAAAATCGTCGAATAGATTTCGTTATACTAGGCGTTACATTTTATAAAGAGCGCCCATGCCTGCAAGTGATGCCTATCTGGTGGACTCCAGTATCTATATTTTTCGCGCCTGGTTTACCTTGCCAGACACCCTACGCAATCAACGCGATGAACCGATCAATGCGGTTTATGGCTTTACTGATTTTGTTGCCGGCCTGATTGAGCAAAACCAACCAGAACACATCGCCTTTGCTTTTGATGAGAGCCTTAGCAGCTCATTTCGTAACTCTATTTATCCACCTTATAAAGCGAATCGCGATCCAACGCCTGAAGATCTAAAACGTCAGTTTCAATACTGTCGCATTTTTTTAGAAGCGTTGGGTTATAACGTAATTAGCAGTAACCGGTACGAAGCAGACGACATCATCGGTACCGCAGCAGCGATCGCACGCAAACAAGGGCATTGCGTCACCATCTTGAGTGCAGATAAAGACTTGGCGCAGCTGATAGATAGTGATGATATCTTTTGGGACTATGCTCGCGACAACCGCCTTGATCCAAAGCAAATTAAAAAACACTTTGGCGTTTACCCAGAACAGATTGCAGACCAACTAGCATTAGCCGGTGACAAGGTTGATAACATCCCCGGAGTTCCTGGCATTGGCATGACCACCGCAGCACGTTTGTTAACTAAGTTCGGCTCGATTGATCAGATGCTTGAAAATATTCCAGCGATTGCTGAAATGAAGATTCGGGGCGCAAAACGCATCATGGAATTGATCGAGGAGCACCGCGAGACCGTTCTATTATGTAAACGTTTAACTAAGATCGTTTGTGACGCCGAAGTGGTACCAGAGGATTTGCGACTACACCGTGCACCTTGCCAATTAGACAACCTCACTGCCTTATTCGACGAGTTCCAATTTGGTAGTTTACGCAGAGAGCGTTGGCAGAGACTGCTAGCAGCAGCCTAGTTGTCATCAAGTAATAACTAAGCCGTTAGTCATTACTTTTCCGAACCCATCTCTAATGCCAGTCGACGTGTCTCAACACGCTCCTGCTGGTGTGCCTGCCAATCATACTCTGCTGTAACTTGCGGCCAGCCCTGCATATGTTGACGCGCAATCTCAGCGATCGCCTGCACATGATGCGGTGTTGCATTTAACGCCGGAATATATTGAAAATCACCACCACCAGCTTCGGTGAAGACCTCACGATTAAGCATATCCATTTCTTCCAGTGTCTCGACACAATCCGAGGCGAAGCCAGGACAGAAGATATCAATAGAGCCTAGTTTGTCTTTACCTAATTGTTCCAAGGTTTCATCGGTGTAGGGCTTCAACCATTCTTCACGACCAAAGCGAGATTGGAAAGTGGTTAAATAGTCTTCACTAGATAGGCCTAATTCTTCTGCAATCAAGCGTGCCGTTTTATGACACTGACAGTGATACGGATCGCCTTGCAGCAGATATCGTTTTGGTACGCCATGGAAAGAAAATAACAGTTTTTCACTGCGCTTGTTTTGTTTCCAGTAATCACTAATTTGTTTGGCGCAGGCCTTAATGAATAGCGGTTGATCACAATATTGATTAATAAATCGTAGTTCAGGCATCCAACGCAGCTTACTCAAGGTCTGTGCTACTGCATCAAATGTCGACGCTGTGGTTGCCGCTGAATATTGCGGATATAGAGGCATAACTAACAAGCGTGTGACATTCTTTTTCTGCATCTCATGCAAGGTTGATTCGATACTAGGTTGGCCATAACGCATGGCACAAGCCACTTCAATTTCTGCTAAATCGATAGCCGCTAAATACTGCTTCACTGCCGCTGTTTGATCGAGCGTGTGTTGCATTAATGGTGAGCCGGCAGGCGTCCAAATTTTAGCGTAAGTCTCAGCGCTGCGTTTTGGTCTTACATTTAAAATGATAAGATTAAGAATCAGCCACCAAATGGGGCGTGGAATTTCTACTACGCGCGGATCCCACAGGAACTCTGCTAAATATTTTCGTAGTGCTTTCGGTGTCGCTGCTTCCGGCGTGCCGAGATTTGTTAATAACAAACCAACGCGTGCAGGATTAGCGTGATCGTAATCGGGGGTACCGTTATAAGCCATGGCTGTCAGATCTTGAATGAATAATAGTGAAGCGACATAGCATACCGTCTAAACAGCCGTTTTACGAAAGCTTACTGAGTCTTTTATGTAAAGGACTTGTACGCGGAAAATGAGCCATCAAGAAACGCATCTGGTCGGCTAAAACGCGCCGTCCTTGCAGATAAATATATTCAGCATGCGTTGGTGTAAAAGGTACGGCCAGTAATTGCATACCCACCTGCTCTGGTTGATGGTTTGCTTTTCTATTATTACAACGCTTACAGGCAGTGACGACATTATTCCATCTGTCTGCACCGCCAAGACTGATTGGGGTAACATGATCGCGCGACAAGTCGCGCGCTTGAAAGTCACCACCACAATAGAGGCAGATCTGACCGTCACGTTTAAATAGGGTTTGATTACTCAGTGGTGGAACGTAGCGCTCATGCAGTGAGTTATTACTGCCATAGGTAGCAATAATCGAATTCACTTTAATCGTGCTTTGCTGGCCACTCAAGGCATTAATGCCGCCGTGAACCACGTACAATAACTCACCACAGGTATAAGCGACCTGTTGCGCATGATAAAGGCGAGCAGCATCTTGATAACTAATCCATTCAAGTGGCATGCCGGCTGCATCTGTCCGTAAAACTTGTTGCCATAGCGACTGCATTTTATGAACTCCAGAGGAAGTATCAGGTTGACACTGTAAAGACCCCATTGCACTCTGACAAGGGTATACGGCGCAAGCTAAATTTAACTTCATTATTTGTTTTGGTGCCCAGCAAACGTACTGTTTTGATAGGTTTTAGAGCGAAAAATGGAGCTTGAGGTGCTAAGTTAAGGTGATTTATTCACAAACTGTGTTAAATCCCGATAACTTCGTTCGATTTTCGTATAGAAACAGTTAATATCTTATAAGCAACTGATTATAAAAGGAATTAAAATCCATAATACTTACCATTTCCAACTGTAAATCAATAGAACCATATTAAATATGTCGCCAAACAAATGTTTTCCACACTTTTATCCACAGGCTCATCCTACATAGTTGCCTGTCTATGACTGACTCCATACTGATTCAAGTCGCTGTCGATACGCCGGTACGCGGATTATTCGATTACCGTCTAAACTTTGAGCAAGAAGAGCGGCAAACGGATGCTTTCATCGGCTACCGCGTGCGCGTACCTTTTGGCCATAGAGAGCTGATTGGCGTCATTGTTCGCGAGCTGGATAATGACCATGAAGTGGTTGCCGATAAACTCCGTGATGTAATCGAACTGCTTGATACTAGGGCCTTACTCGACCCACATTGCATTCAGTTATTACTTTGGTCGGCCAGTTACTACCAATACGCCGTAGGTGCTGCAGTATTTACTGCCCTACCACCTGCTTTACGTAAAAATAAATCAGCTGAAATCAGCCAAAGCAGAGTTTGGTTAACACAGCCTGAAGCAGACACAACCACTTTAAACCGAGCACCAAAACAACGACAGGTATTTGACTGGCTATCGCAACAGCCAGCGGGTGCCACCGATGATGAGCTGCGCCAACAGTTTGGACCGATCAGTGCTTGCCTTAAATCATTAGCACAACGTGCACTGATCACTGGTCAGCTTAGTGACGCCTTACCACTACAGCGACCGTCAACAGAAAAGGTATCGCCCCAACAAGAGCAAGCGCCAAAGCTAACCACAGAGCAAAACCAGGCCTACCAGCAGATTGCAGCTACATTAGATCGCTTCGCCGTACATCTATTAGAGGGCGTTACTGGCAGCGGTAAGACCGAAGTTTACTTTGCCTTAATCGAACAACTTTTAAATAATCAAAAGCAATCAACTGAGCCTGAAAACCGTCCGCAGATTCTCATTATCGTGCCAGAGATTGGGCTCACGCCACAGCTCTTACGCCGCCTAGAAACTCGTTTTCCGACAGCAATAGCGACCTTGCATTCAAATATCTCAGAACAGCAGCGACAAGATACTTGGCTGCGCATCGGCCTCGGCCAGTATCAGATCATTCTTGGCACTCGTCTGTCGGTGTTCACACCAATTGCTAATCTAGCCTTAATTATTATTGATGAAGAACATGATCATTCACTCAAGCAGCAAGAGGGCTTTCTCTATCACGCGCGTGATGTCGCCATCTATCGTGCGCGCATGCTGCAGATACCGATCGTACTAGGCAGCGCAACACCGTCGTTAGAATCGACCTTAAATGCAAAACAAAATCGCTATAATCACATTTTAATGCTGAAGCGAGCACAAGAGACACCGTTACCGCGTATGCAGTTGGTTGATATGCGGCCATTACCAGCCCGAGAGATCTTATCGCCAACACTGCGCCTCGCGATGCATAGGCACTTAGAAGCGGGCAACCAGGTTATTTTATTTTTGAATCGCCGCGGCTTTGCACCGGCATTGATCTGCCATGAATGCGCCTGGGTTGCGCAATGCAGTCGTTGTGATGCCAAGCTTACCTTCCATAGTCATAGCGCCAAGTTGTACTGCCACCATTGCGACCAAAGGCGTAGCAAACCGGAGCAGTGCCCGAGCTGCCAATCAACTAATTTACTCTTGGTCGGTTTTGGCACTCAGCGCATAGAGCAACTACTCGAGGATGAATTTAAGCATTACTCGACCATTCGCTTTGATCGTGACGCAATTAAACGCAAAGGTCAGTTAGAAAAAATCCTTGAAGCTATTCAGGAACAACGCCATTCGATCATTATTGGCACTCAAATCTTATCGAAAGGCCATGATTTCCCTCGCGTATCTTTAGTCGGTGTGCTGGATATTGATTACGGCATCTTTAGCGCTGATTACCGCGCACTGGAGCATAGTGCGCAGTTACTGACACAGGTTGCAGGACGCAGTGGTAGACGAAAAGAACAGGGTGAAGTGTTGATACAAAGCCATGCGCCTGATCATCCGCTACTGCAATCACTGATCACTAAGGGCTATCCAGATTTTGCAGAGCAGGCCCTAGCCCTTCGCCAGAGTTGTCATCTACCGCCTTATAGTTATCAGATGTTGTTGCGTGCTCGCGCTACACATAGTGATCATAGCCAGCAATTTCTGCAGCAGGCCAAGCAGCTCGCGCAAAAATATCTAGCGCCCGATCTGCAAATCATGGGGCCATTACCTGCCACCATGGAAAAGCGCGCTGGAAAATTCCGCGCGGTTATACTCTTTAGTGCGAGTAATCGTCGCAGCCTAAGCCTAGGGACTAGCGATTGGCTGCAGCAATTACATCGCTTACCGGAAGCGCGCCGGGTACAGTGGAATCTCGATATCGATCCGTTAGAAGGGATATAAGCTTAATTAGCCAACGGAAGGACACAGCATCAATCTTATGCGTTACAATTCGTAGGCTTAACCATTCAATCAGTAGAACACGCAGTAGGTAAACCATTTTGAAGGATCAGATCGAGAGCAGCTTACAAAGTCTTGTCGATAATTTAGTTGCAGACGGCAGTCTCACTACAGAAGACTGCATTGACTTCCAAGTGACTCGGACGAAAGATCCGGCGCACGGTAATTTCGCCAGTAATATCGCCATGGTGCTGGCTAAGCCCATGCGTAAATCACCGCGTGATATCGCCACCCTCCTGCTGTCAAAATTAGAGCAAGATGCCCTATTCGAACGCATTGAGATTGCTGGCCCTGGCTTTATCAATTTCTTTTTAGCGCAAGAAAACCGTAATGCTATTCTGCAACAAGTCCTGAATGCCGGCGAACGTTTTGGCTGTAATGATAGCGGTGCAAACCAATCCCTGCATATCGAATATGTCTCGGCCAACCCCACAGGTCCGCTACATGTTGGTCATGGTCGCGGCGCAGCTTATGGCGCCTCTTTGGCCAAACTATATGCAGCCAATGGCTACCGCGTACATCGTGAATACTACGTTAATGATGCAGGGCGTCAGATGGACATCCTAGCGACCTCGGTATGGTTACGTTACCTCGAGCTCTGCGGTGAAGAACTTATGTTTCCAAGTAATGGTTACAAAGGTGACTATGTCTGGGATATTGCCGCCACAGCACACCGCACACATGGCACCAATTTTCAGATCGCAATCGACAGCTTCTATAGTGAAGTACCTGCCGATGAACCACAGGGTGGTGACAAGGAAACTCATATTGATGGTCTTATTGCCGTCGCAAAAAATCGTTTAGAGGCTGCTGGCTACCGCATTTTCTTCGACCTTGCGATCGATACCATACTGCATGATATCCGCGATGACTTAGGTCTGTTTGGCGTCGAATATGATAATTGGTATTCAGAACGCAGTTTATTTAATGACAATCGCGTACAAAAAACCATCGAGCGCCTGGATAGTAGCGGCCAAACCTATCACAAGGATGGCGCACTTTGGTTTGCTTCATCTCAGCTCGGAGATGAAAAGGATCGGGTCTTGGTACGCGAGAATGGCACACCAACCTACTTCGCTTCCGATATTGCTTACCATGTCGATAAGCTTGAACAGGGTTATGATCAGATCATTAATATCTGGGGTGCTGACCATCACGGCTATGTCCCTAGAGTGAAAGCTGCCTTACAGGCACTCGGCTTTGATGCTGACAAACTAAAAGTGCTCTTAGTCCAATTTGCTAATCTCTATCGTGGTGAAGAACGTCTACAGATGTCGACTCGCTCTGGTGAGTTTGTGACACTGCGTTCTTTACGCAAAGAAGTAGGTTGTGACGCAGCACGCTTTTATTATGTAATGCGCAAAAGTGAGCAGCATCTCGATTTTGATTTAGAGCTAGCGACCTCGACCAGTAACGAGAACCCTGTGTATTACGTGCAGTACGCACATGCCCGTATCTGCAGTGTGTTGCGTCAAAACTTAGAGCCGATAACGACTCAGCATGTTGCAGCAGAGCTGTTAAACGAAGACAATGAGCAGCAGCTGATGCAAAAGCTTGCTGACTACCCAGAAGTAGTTCGCAACGCCTGCATTAAACAAGCACCTCATATCCTAGTGCAGTACTTACGTGAGTTAGCCCAACGCTTTCATAACTATTACAACGCAACTCAATTCTTAGTCGAGTCAAAAGAGCTAAGGCAGGCACGCTTACAGTTAATACTGGCGATTCAACAAGTGCTGGTCAATGGCCTTGATTTGGTCGGTGTTAGCGCACCAGAGAAAATGTAAGTATGGCCTCTGCAGACAAGAGTAGCTCCTCGACTGGCCAACCATTACCAGGCTGGGTCTGGTTGCTGACCGGCCTAATTATTGGCTTAAGCGCGACCTTTTTCCCAAGGTTAAATGAATACTTTAAGCACGATGTTGATCACGAGGTCGTCGATGTTAACACCCTATCAGAAGCGCGTGATTATACTTTTTATACCCTGCTGCCAGAAGTTGACGCCTTAGTCGAGGCCAGCCCAAGCACGACTTCAACCGTAAAAAAGACTGCTAACCAGAATATTTTATTTGTCTTGCAGATAGGTTCTTTTAACGATAAAAAAGAAGCTCAACGCTTAATCGCTGAGCTCGCTGCATTGGATGTCACGGCCAAGATTCAAGACGTACGCATTGATGGCAAACAATGGTTTCGTGTAACCATTGGCCCTAGCCAAGATAAGGTGCGCCTCAATCAAGTCCAGAAAAAGCTAGCCAAAAAGCATATTAATTCGCGTTTATTTCAAGTCCGCAGCTAAGCTATCAAGACGCTCTTCCAGACGTTGAACACGCGCCTCTAATTCCTCTATTCGCGTTTTCTGCTGTATCATTTGCACACTTGATAGAGATGAGCCACTGGCAACTGTTGTCAGATCAATACCCTGTATGCCAGCTGCAATCAATTTTTTCGCCTCAAAGGTTTTAGCTGAACTCGGTGAGAACGAATTACGAGTATCCATCAAATCAAAACTATCAAAATGATCTTTCTTTGTATGCTCGGTCACTAGGCGCACCAAGGGTGAATTACCTGCAACCTGCACTGATGCTAACTGCGTGTACTGCACACCATGAATCAGTTCAAAACGCTTACTGCCCTTCACAAAGCGAACAACCCGTAAACTCTTCTCGCTCAAGACTATCTGTGCCTTGACTCGCGGCTTGCCAGGCGTCAGCAGTGAAAAACCTTTTTTACCATCGTAAAAATAGATATAACTAGTAAACAGAACCGTCTCATCTGCCTCCAAAATACCATCGCTATGCAACTGTGTGGCTAGACTAGAATTATCAATAGCAAAAGCAGGGGTGAAGATCAGACAGCCAAATATGAGTGCAAATATAGAACGCATTATGAGATTCATCCTTTATAATCAAAAACGTATGTATGCTAGGCTCTAGTAGTATAAATCAGTTACTTTATTGGCCATAGCGTCATACCTATTTTAGTTCATTTTTATCCAGTGAAAACAGCATGAGCGACTCAATCCTAAGCAATCAAATCCCTTTAACGGCAGATATTCAAGCGCGCATCCCAGAAGTCACTGGAGCCGAACGTAGCGCCTTAATTCAGCGCATTAAAGCATTACTGAAAGCACAGGATGCCGCCTTAGTTGCGCATTACTATACACATGAGGATTTGCAACAGCTGGCCGAAGAGACTGGTGGTTATGTCGCAGACTCTCTAGAAATGGCCCGTTTTGGACACGAGCATAAAGGTTCAAGTTTAGTCGTCGCCGGTGTTCGCTTCATGGGTGAAACAGCAAAAATATTAAGCCCTGAAAAACGCGTCATCATGCCCGATCTTGAGGCGACCTGTTCACTTGATCTAAGTTGCCCAGCGGATAAGTTTGCTCAGTTTTGCGATCAACATCCCGACCGAGTATCGGTTGTTTATGCCAACACCAGTGCCGCCGTCAAAGCCCGTGCCGACTGGGTTGTGACTTCCAGCATTGCCGTCAAAATTATTTCCCACCTCATGGATCAAGGTAAAAAGATTTTATGGGCACCGGATAAACACTTAGGCAACTACTTACAAAAGGTCACTGGCGCTGACATGCTGATGTGGGATGGCGCTTGCATCGTCCATGAAGAGTTTAAAGCGCGTGCACTAGGCGAGACGATTGCTCAGTATCCTGATGCAGCGGTCTTGGTTCATCCCGAATCACCAGATGATGTTATCGCAATGGCTGATGTAGTGGGTTCCACTTCAGCTTTAATTAAGGCTGCACACACACTGCCCAATCATCAATTCATTGTCGCTACCGATAATCGTATTTTCTATAAGATGAAGCAACTGGCGCCAGATAAAGAATTCTTAGAAGCACCAACCGCAGGGGAAGGCGCGACTTGCCGCAGCTGTGCACACTGCCCTTGGATGGCGATGAATAATCTACAAAATCTTCTACAGGTTTTAGAAAATGGCGGCAATGAGATTAAGGTGGATGAAAAAATCCGAGTTGGTGCCTTTCGCTCAACAAAACGTATGCTCGATTTTGCGAAACAAAATGGATAACGCTAGCGATGGCTAAGATGGTAAAAAAAGCAGAACTGGCAAGTAAGATCTGTCTGCGCTGCAATCGCCCTTTCACTTGGCGGAAAAAATGGGCGACTGTCTGGCACCAAGTGAAGTATTGCTCTGAACGTTGTCGCCGAAATTAATTGAGGCTATCAGTCTCGCGCATGATCTCATCGATCTCACGCATGACATCATCGATCTCAGGTGGTAACTGCAAATAAAACCCCTGCGACTCAATTGCCGACTTAACTTGGTCTACATTCGCGTTAGCCAATTTCTTTTTACTTAAATCGACTTCTAACACTTGCGTTAAGTCACCTAAAAACTTAATCACTGGATCAGGCAATTCAGCGGTGTCAGCATCAACTTTCATATACACATAGGTATCATTTTTACGTTCACTACGATAAACATTACATTGCATAACAGGTCCCATTTATTCTTAAATTAATCCACTACCGTTACAGCAGCTAATTCAGCTAGTTTTTAATCCAGCCTATTTTATCAAGCTACTTTATAGGGTGCGCGACACGCCCTTTTGAATCAAGGTAACTATAACTCATTAGTGCTTGCTCTAGCTCAAGCAAAATCTGGCTCGATTGAGCCTCACTACATTGCTGTCGCTGTAAGCGTTGTTGACAATGCTGACCAAGCTGCTCTGCATCAATATGCACACTAGCCAATAACTCACGCACGCAATCACCACTTTCATACTCGTCAATCACATAGTCGCCATTGTTACTACAAGACACATTAACCGTATGAGTATCGCCAAATAGATTATGAATATCACCTAGTACTTCTTGATAAGCCCCAACCAGAAAAAAACCAAGCAGATAGTCTGCAGATGTTGGCAGCTCATGCAGTAACAAATGATCAGCGATACCATCAGCAGCCACATAAGCTTCAATCTGTCCATCTGAATCACAGGTCAGATCATGCAGTCTTGCCGCTATTTTTGGCTCTTGCTCTAGTCGATGCAGCGGCACGATAGGAAAGATCTGACCTAGCCCCCAAATATCTGGCAGCGATTGAAATAGGGAGAAATTGCAAAAGTATTTAGCAGCTTCAGCAGTGCTTGCATTATTGACCTCGGTAGATTGTTGCAACACTTGTCGAATCAATTGCTCCGCATCAGCTCGCTGCTGCAAATTGATTTTCTGCTCTAGAAACGCACTATTCATTAGCTGGCGGAAGACATCAATAGTATCGGCATCGACTACACGCTTATCTGTCATAGCAGCTTTTAAATAATTGGCTTGCTTAGCGATAGCTGCTGGCCATGACTGACTGCTGGCCATTTGCCCTTGTTGTATTTGTTGCTGCACACCTTCTGCTGCCATCACATTGGTGACCAAAACGGCATGATGTGCAACTAAGGCGCGTCCGTGTTCGGTAATAATCTCCGGCTGCGGCAAATCGAACTGTTGGCAATACTGCACAACACAGCCAATCACCAGTTCAGCATATTGCTGATAGCTATAAGAGCGCGAAAAATAACTGCCGTCACCCTGTGCAGCGTAATCAACTGCCATGCCGCCACCGATATCAAGATAACTCAAAGCACAGCCCTGCGCATGCATCTCTGCATAGACTTGCATCGCTTCACGCAAGCCTTGTTCATAATCTGCCAGCATCGAGATCTGTGAACCCATATGAAAATGTAGTAAGCAAAGCCAATGCAACCGTTGCTCTGCTTTTAATTGCGCTATCAATTCAATCAAGGCGGAAGTCTCTAGGCCAAATTTAGCATTTGGACCACCGCTATTTTGCCATTGGCCAGCGGCTATTGAGTTGAGACGAATTCTAACGCCTATCTTGGGCACTAGATCTAAGGCCTCACTCTCATCAGCAATCAAGTGAAGTTCAGCCAATTTTTCTAATACGATAATGACCTTAATACCCATTGCCTGTGCATGAAGTGCTAAACGAATATAGGCGCGATCTTTATAACCGTTACAGATCAGGATGCGTTGTTCTTGCGGCAACAAAGCCAGCGCCGCTAATAGCTCAGGTTTACTACCCACTTCAAGGCCTACATCATGACCCCGATTAGCCAGCAGATGTTCAACCACCGTACGCTGCTGATTCACTTTAATAGGATAAATAACATGATGAGGCTGGCTGTAGCGATAATGACTAGCCGCTTGATCAAAGGCGCTCACTAGTTGTTCTACTCGTCTGTTGAGTAATTGTGGAAAGCGAATCAATATCGGAAATGAAATCCCTTCCATATGCAGCTGCTGACAGACTTGGTAGAGATCTAGCTCTGGCTTATCTTTAATCGTGACGCTGATATGACCATCATCATTAACATCAAAATGACCTTCACCCCAGACTGGAATGCGGTAAGATTCGCGAGACTGGCTAGGGCTCCAAAGGAGGTCCGGCTGTTTAGACATAACTTAATAACTCAGTGTACATAATGGTTAATACAAATATGGATATCGTCACAAATAACAAGAACTGGTTTTCAGAACAGCATGCCGAGAGTGCGACGGCATTTTCGCTAGAGATTACTCAGTGCCTACATGAAGAGCAAACAGATTATCAAAAAATTGCTATTTTTGAGACTAAAAGCTTTGGTAATTTAATGGTCATTGATGACTGCATCATGCTCACTCAACGCGATAATTTCATCTACCACGAAATGATGACCCACCCTGCTCTCTTTAGCCACCCAGCACCACGGCATGTGGTTATTGTTGGTGGTGGTGATTGCGGCACCTTACGTGAGGTGGCGAAACATAAAGAAGTTGAAAAGATTACGCAAATAGAAATCGATCGTCGCGTTAGCGATTTATCCTTAGCGTTTTTTCCCGAATTGTGCTCAGCCAATCAGGACAGTCGGGCACGGTTCGAATTTACCGATGCCATTCAATGGATGCAACAGGCGCAAGACGCCAGCGCCGATATTATTATTGTTGATAGCACTGATCCAATCGGACCAGCTGAAGGCTTATTTCGAGTAGAATTTTATCGTGACTGCGCACGCGTGTTAGCGACAGATGGAATCCTTGTGCAGCAGAGTGAGTCGCCTTTAGTGCATTGGCAGAGCATTACCAAAAAGATGCAACTGGCGATGTCCGAGGCAAATTTAGGAACGCTACAAACCTTGTTTTTTCCACAGCCCGTTTACCCAACAGGTTGGTGGTCAGCCACGCTAGCATCACGCAATGAAATACAGTTAGTGCGGGATCGACAATCTAAGGCAGCAGAATTTGATACCGATTATTACAACTATGGTATCCATCTTGCAGCAACCGCCATGCCTAATTTTATTCTGAAGCAATCGTAGTTTTTTATTACCCAAAAAAAACGCCCCATTTGCATGAGGCGTTAATTGAGTACTACTTAGTTTGCGGAGAACGACTACTTACGAACAAACTCTGGGTAGGCTTCCATACCGCACTCAGCGATATCGACACCATTCATTTCATCTTCTTCACTCACTCGGATACCCATCACCATCTTGAGAATTCCCCAAGCAATCATGGATGTCACAAAGGTCCATGCAAAGATAACTACAGCACCATATAACTGGCTGCTTAAGCTCGCATCTGTGTTCGATAAAACAACGGCGATTAAGCCCCATAAACCCACTACACCATGGACAGACATTGCGCCGACTGGATCGTCGAGTTTCAACTTATCAAAAGTAATGATGCTGAAGACAACGAGAACACCACCAATTGCACCGATGATTGTCGCCAATCCTGGAGTAGGCGCTAATGGTTCTGCTGTAATCGCCACCAAGCCAGCAAGTGCACCGTTCAAGGTCATAGAGAGATCTGCTTTACCAAATAACACTTTGGCTGTTAATAGCGCGGCGATTACACCACCAGCGGCAGCGGCATTTGTGTTTACAAAGACTAAGGCTACGGCATTTGCCTCAGCCACATTGGAAACAACCAACTCAGAGCCACCGTTAAATCCGAACCAACCTAACCAAAGAATAAATGTACCTAGAGTTGCTAACGGCATGTTCGCACCTGGCATTGCCACCGCTTTGCCTTCCGAATTATAGCGACCCTTACGAGCGCCCAACAAAATGACACCAGCTAATGCTGCAGTTGCGCCACAAAGATGAACTACACCTGAACCTGCAAAATCTGCAAAGCCTGCTGCGTCTAAGAAACCACCACCCCATTTCCAGAAGCCTTGTACTGGGTAAATAAAGCCACACATAACAACAGCAAATAATAAAAATGCCCACAGTTTCATACGCTCAGCAACCGCACCTGAAACAATAGACATGGCAGTGGCGACAAAGACCACTTGGAAGAAAAAATCTGATAGACCAGAGTAGTAAGTGTCACCACCACTGGCAATTACGTCTGCGGCCGAGTTATCAGCTGAAGTCAGCATGTCGAATGCTAATGGCATCCAGGTGCTCTCGGTGCCGCTATACATGATGTTGTAACCACATAGCATGTACATCACTGAGGCAATTGAATAGAGGGCTATATTTTTAGTTAAAATTTCTACGGTACTTTTTGAACGGACCAGACCGGCTTCTAACATTGCAAAGCCTGCAGCCATCCACATTACAAACGCACCCATTACCAGGAAGTAAAAGGTATCTAGTGCATATGCAAGTTCGATTACTTGATTTTCCACGATTCTCTCCTAATTCTTTTTATAGTGCTGCAGCGCCGGTTTCACCGGTGCGGATACGAATAACCTCTGATAATTCAGAGACAAAAATCTTGCCATCACCGATTTTTCCGGTGTTAGCTGCTTTTGTAATGGTGTCTAGTAGGGTTTCAACTAGATCATCATCGATAGCAATTTCTAATTTTATTTTCGGTAAAAAATCAACTACATATTCGGCACCACGATAAAGCTCTGTGTGTCCTTTCTGACGTCCAAACCCCTTCACTTCAGTGGCGGTTATTCCCGACACACCGATTTCGGATAGGGCTTCACGCACATCATCTAACTTGAATGGTTTAATTATTGCTGTAACCAATTTCATTACATTCTCCAAATTGATTGATCAGTTTTTTTAATTTAGTGAAAGGCAAAAGGTTGCAGTTCGCGCTTTCTCTAATTGTCACCTTTACTTCCTGCAAGGAGACAACTGGTTTTAATTGAAAGCCTGTTAAGAAGTGAAAGGTGAAACATTAAAATGCTTCACCTTCCAGCGACTCGATAGCCTTACAGGATGTCAAAACCCCAATGAAGCGCTACGTAAACTTGAGTCTCATCTGGCTCAGCAATAGCGTCTGCATCTGTCGTATCAACAACTGCACCGGTTAGCTCGATACCGCCAAGCTCCATGGTGTAACCCAGTTCAAAGTAGCTACCCATGTCATCACCAGCGTCTTTACCCCAGTCACCATAAGTTAGGTAGGCACCACCGTAGTTACCGGTTATTGCTGTGAACGTGTATTCGTCGTCACCATTCGAGTAAGTTCCATCGTACTCACCCATGGTGTACTCAATATCTACTGACGCTGCGCCCATTGTTGCACCGGCATATAGATTGATTTCGTCGTAATCACTATCAAAGCTTGCTTCGGTGTAACGGTAAGCTGTGTAACCAGCACCTACGTAGGCACTCTCAAATTCATGGATGTAACCCGCGTAAAGGTCATACTCGATACCGTCACCAACATCGGCCGCCCAAACACCTGCATAGGCCCCACCAAATTCTAGATCGATACCACCGTTACCAACGGCGTCATCTTGGACGATGCCGCGGAAGATGTAGTCCGACATAATTCCAGCATTACCACTGATGGCTAGTTGGTGATCGTCAGCTGATGCGCTGAATGATGCTGTTAAAAGAGTTGTTCCTAATACAGTACTGGCAACAGCACCTAAAATTTTATTGCTCATTTGAGTAAGTCTCCGTTTTACTTCGTCGCCTTATAGACAATCGATATTAATTTACACGGGAGATAATGCATATCACGTGCCACTTTTTATAACGCGTTATAAAACAGAGGGTTATCTATCTATGAAGTCATTCGAGCGAAGTATGCACAGTGTTTATGCACTGTAATAACTCAGAACCGCGCTAGTCTGGTGCACTCGTAGCGGAGACATCAGTAGGCTAAGATAAGACAACCTTATGAGAGTGTAACCACATGAAATTCGATTCCAGCGCGATGGAAGATGCTATTAGTAAATTCCGTGCCTTATTACCTAATAACGCTGAAGATTTACGTAGCTTTGGAGAGGATAAGATTAAACTTGCCCTGCAATCAGTTCTACAAGACTTAGATGTAGTCACACGTGAAGAGTTTGATAGTCAAAAGCAAGTGCTCCTGCGCACCCGTGAGCGCCTAGAGCAACTAGAACAACGCCTAGACCAACTTAAGTAAAGCAAAGCCTCTATAGTGCAAGGCTCATTCGCACACTAGGAGCGACCGAGCCATGCCAATATACCTTCGCCGCTAATGGCACTTGCCCGTGTTCATAGCCGAGCACAAACAGGGATGCAGGCCACTGCTGTTCTGGTTGAAGTTGATCTATCCAACGGACTGCCCTGCTTTTCTATTGTTGGCTTACCTGAAGCGGCCGTACGTGAGAGTAAAGAACGCGTTCGAGCGGCTATCAAAAACAGTCAATTCCAGTTCCCATCTCGCCGTATCACGGTCAACTTAGCACCAGCGGAATTACCTAAGGAAGGCGGTCGCTTTGACCTACCGATCGCGTTGGGTATCTTGCTCGCTTCCGAACAGATTCAGTGTATGCATCTAGACCAATATGAGTTTATTGCTGAACTTGGGCTCGGTGGTGAACTAAGACAAACACGAGGTGTACTACCCAGTGCCATTGCTTGCTCGAAAGACAATCGCAAGTTAATGACTGCCAGCGAAAATAAACACGAGCTGGAGCTACTGACAGGACAAGAGACTTTTTGTGCTAATGATCTCATTCAAATCTGCAGCCACTTGATACAACAGCACTGCCTCTCACCGGTGACTACTAAAGGCATTCGGTTTAAAACTGAAGTGTCACATAGTTTGTCAGCTATTCGCGGCCAAGCACACGCTAAGCGCGCACTAACCTTAGCTGCTGCTGGTGAACACCATTTATTGATGGTCGGTTCACCTGGCTCTGGTAAAACCTTACTCGCCAGTCATATCACCGCTTTATTGCCACCTATGACGACAGAACAAGCGGTTGAAGTTCTAAGCATTTACTCGGTTGCTAATTCGTCAGCAGTAGCACCAGCCGAGTTAGCACAACGCCCGTTTCGTAGCCCGCACCATTCGGTCTCTGCCAACGGATTAGCTGGTGGTGGCTCACAACCAAAGCCTGGCGAGATCTCTCTTGCGCATCATGGTGTCTTATTTTTAGATGAGTTAACTGAATTTGATCGCAGCTGCCTAGAGATCATGCGCGAGCCATTAGAGAGTGGTCGCATTACTATTTCTAGGGCCGCCGCACAGCTTGAGTTCCCAGCCCGCTTTCAATTGATTGCGGCAATGAACCCCTGTCCGAATGGCTGTGATATAAATCGTTATGGTCAATGTGACTGCAGCCTGCAACAGATCCAACGCTATCAACGCAAACTGTCGGCACCTTTACTCGATCGGATCGACTTACTGGTCAGTGTACCGAAGATCACGCTTAGCAAATGTGCTGCCGACAACGAGCCTGATGATGGCAAAGAACGTTATCAACGAATTTGTCATGCACGGGAGCAACAACGGCTTCGCCAAGGCGAGAGTAATGCACGTGTTGTTGGCTCAGAAATAGAGGCGCTGTGCCAGATGAATTCAAAAACCAGACGCTTAGCAGAAGATATTAATCAACAGCATCGCCTCAGTGGCCGAGGCTTTCACCGCTTACTACGAGTAGCGCGAACATGCGCTGACATGGCTGGCGAACAGACTGTCTCTAACCAGCAACTATTAGAAGCGGCTAGCTATCGACAGATCGTCAATCGTGATGACGGCGCCCAGCTGGGCGCCAGAGAATAAAACGGTTTACTTAGCTAGGTAATCAACTGCGGCCTTAACAGCAGCATCAGATAAATCGGCACGACCACCTTTTGCTGGCATGCCACCGATACCACCAATTGCATTGGCATATACCGTTTCGATACCTTTGGCCAAACGCTGATCCCAAGCTGACTTATCACCAGGCTTTGGCGCGTTCATAACACCTGCGTTATGGCAAGCAGCACAGACTTGCTGATAGACTTCTTCACCACTCATTTCAACCGATGCTACTTTCATCGCCGCAGGTGCCTGAGTTGCAGCAGGTACCGAGCCAACATAAACATTAGCCATCGGCTTAGTGCGCTCAGCCACTGCTGATGCAATACCTCGATCCATTTCATCAGGCTCGCTAGTTAAGCTATTAGCAAGAACTAAGATAGCGATGGTTAAGATCGCTAAGGCGCCGAGTACTGATAAAAAGTACGTAGTAAACTGTTTGTCTTCCAAGGTAACTCCTCGTTCAAAATCTGATAATAAATTGTGCGCGCAAGTATAGGCGATTGCCGTTACTAGCGCGACTGCCTAAATGTTTCTAAGCGCTAAATTAATCGTTGGTTAAGCTCTCGATTACACCGATCAGTTGCGGGTAACCACCAGCAGTGGAGCCTGTTACTTTATAGGTACCATCAACAATAATGGCTGGCACACCGGTCACCTTGTAATCTCTAATCAGCTGTTTTGCACGGTTAATCTTAGTCTCAACTGCAAAAGAGTCGAAGGCTTCACGAAATTTATCTTCATCAATGCCATGCGAGCCTAAGAAACGCGCCATAGAACCGACGTTATGCAACGATCTACCCTGATCATGAATCGCTTCAAAAATCAGTGTGTGTGCTTTCTCTAGCTCACCGATCAACTCTAATGCATAAAAAGCGCGGGCATGCTGCTCCCAGCGGGGGTTGAAGATCGCAGGTACTCGCACCAAGTTCACATCGGCTTTGGTTTTAGCCTTCCAAACTTCTAAGTAGGGATCGAAGTCATTGCAATGTGAACAGCCGTACCAAAATAACTCGACCACCTCATGTTTAGCGGCGGCGGGTTCCAGCGCAGGCATCGGTGTCGCCAAACGCAGATAATGTTGTCCTTCACGATACCGACTATCGGCCTGGACCGCAGTCATAATGACCACACTAGTCAGCAGTGTGAATAATCCGATTCGAATCAATTGCAACATCTTTGACGACCTCTAATGATTTATGAGTACAAAAAGTTAGTTTTAGAGTGCTCGTAAGTGATTACGTTCACTCCTTAACTTTAATGTAGTCCCGCGATGTACTCGGCAACCGCACGAATCTCTTCATCGGTCATACGCTCAGTCACACCACTCATAATTTTTGCGCTGTCGTAATCACGCTCGTTGGCACGGTACGACTTTAACTGAGCTTCGGTGTAGTCGGCATGTTGGCCAGCGAGCTTAGGAAAAGCAGCGCTTGGATTACCAACACCATCAGGTGAGTGGCAGGCCATACACGCGGCTACGTTCTTCTTCATGATACCGCCACGATAAATCGCTTGACCTAATTCAAGCGTGTCTGGATTAGCCGCGTTTGGGGAGGTGGTTAAACTGGCATAGTAGGCACCTAAGTCCTGCATATCCTGCGCTGATAGCGCCATTGCTTGACCTTGCATCAGGGCATTCTTACGTGCCCCTGATTTAAAGTGCTTAAGTTGTGTCGCGATGTATTTAGCACCTTGACCAGCGAGTTTTGGCCAAGCTGGATTCATGCTGTTACCATCAGCACCGTGACAGGCCGCACAAGCCGCTGCTTTAGCCTTACCGGCCTCAATGTCACCTTGTGCCATCAGGCCCTGACTGATCAAAACTGAACCAATTAAGGCCAACTGAATTAATTTTTTCATGTACTCTTCCCAAAATGCGTGAGCGATTTAAACTGCGCCATCATTAATCTTTTTTTGGCGCGCTCTTATATACCACGAAAGCCTAATACGCCGCAAAACAAACCAGCTGAAAGCCCTATGTCTTATTCACAACTGTTATCCCAGACCGAATTCTACCTAAGCTCGAGCGAAGCCGCTAACCTCCCAGATGACGTAGGCCTTGAAGTCGCCATCGCCGGACGCTCCAATGCGGGCAAATCCAGCGCTTTGAACACTTTGTGTACAAAAAAGGCCTTGGCGCGCACCTCTAAAACACCTGGACGAACCCAATTGATCAATTTTTTTCGGGTTAATGAGGAGGCTTGCCTCGTCGATTTACCTGGTTATGGCTTTGCCAAGGCGCCAATCAAGCAACAACAAAAATGGATCAAACTGCTGGAGCACTACTATTCAACCCGCCAAGCTTTGAGTGGTACGGTTTTAGTGATGGATATTCGACATCCTCTACGCGATGCTGATTACTCGATGCTGGAATGGTGTGTATTTAATCGCTGTGATATTCATATCTTGCTCAACAAATCCGACAAATTAGGCAGAAACGCAGCCAATCAACAGCTTTTTGCGGTTCGCAAAGAATTGAGCGAGGTCGCGGAGATTGGTGTGAGCGTGCAGTTATTTTCGGCACTGACCAAGGTCGGCTTGGATCAGGCCTGTGAGAAAATCTGTCATTGGTTAGATTTAGGTCCAAAACAGGCGTCAGCTGACAGCACGTCATCTCGGATATAAAAAAACCCCAAGAACTCAAGCACTTGGGGTAATCGAGTCCGAAACCAGCTGTGGGTCTCGTGATACCGCTAGAGAGGAAGGAGCGGCCATCAAAACACAACACTTACGGTAGATAGAGTGACTAGATTTAAGTTAGTTCCTCTAAACCAGCACAATTAAAGTAAAAATCGAATATTTTACTTTAGTGCGCCTGATCCCAGTTATCGCCACTGTTTGCATCCACTTCTAGTGGCACAATAAGTTCGGCCGCAGCAGACATTAGTCGCACAATCTCCGGTTTAACTGCATCTAACTGCTCTGCTGGCAATTCAAAGACCAATTCATCATGTACCTGCATAATCATGCGCACCGCTTGATTTGACTGCTCTATCCATTGATCAACGCTGAGCATGGCACGCTTAATAATATCGGCGGCGGTACCCTGCATCGGTGCATTAATCGCCGTACGTTCTGCATATTGTCTACGCTGCGCATTACGCGACTCTATTTCAGGCAGATACAAACGTCGCCCGAATAGGGTTTCAACGTAGCCAAGCTCATGCGCGCGTAACCGCGTGCTCTCCATATAGGCCTTAACACCCGGGTAACGCTGAAAATAGAGATTGACGTACTCAGCAGCCTCTACACGGCTGATAGCCAGCTGCTTGGCCAGACCAAAGGCTGACATGCCATAAATCAGACCAAAGTTAATCGCTTTCGCCGCCCGTCGTTGGTCTTTGCTTACTGCATCAGCGGCAACCGAAAATACTTCTGCCGCGGTCGCGTTATGGATGTCTTCGCCAGCAGCAAAGGCACTACATAGGCGCTCATCTTTGGATAGATGCGCCATGATCCGTAGCTCAATCTGTGAATAGTCAGCGGCTAACAGAATATTGCCGGGGGTGGCAATAAAGGCTTGCCGAATACGGCGGCCTTCTTCACTGCGAATCGGAATATTTTGTAGATTAGGGTCACTCGACGACAGTCGCCCAGTAGCAGCAACCGCCTGATGATACGAGGTGTGGATGCGCTGACTCTCGGAATCAATCTGTTGTGGCAATTTATCGGTATAGGTCGACTTGAGTTTCTTTAATGAGCGATATTCGAGAATAATCCTCGGGAGATCGTAATTTTCTGCTAATTCCTGCAATACATCTTCAGCTGTTGATGCCTGCCCCTTCGGGGTTTTACGAATGACCGGTAGGCCTAGATCTTCAAACAAGATACTTTGTAACTGCTTGGGTGAATCTAAGTTAAATTCAGTATTCGCTGCTGCAAATGCCTCTGCTTGCAAACTATCAAGTTTGCTCGCTAATTCGCCGCTCTGCTGATGCAAAAGTGCTTTGTCGATAAAGACACCGTTGCGTTCTACTTTTGAAAGAATTGTGAGTACTGGCACTTCTAACTCGCAATAGAGCTTCTCTGCCCGATGGTTTGAGCTCAAGCGCGGCCAAAGCTTGTTATGCAATCGCAGACACATATCAGCATCTTCTGCCGCGTAGTCTAACGCCACTGCCAAATCCACCTGGTTAAACGTCACTTGCTTCGCACCTTTGCCAGCAACATCAGTGAACTTAATATTTTCGTGGTTCAAATGCAGCTGACAGAGGCTATCAAGATCGTGTCGACTAGCGGTGGAGTCATTAATGTAGGACTCCAGCATAGTGTCATGCTGAATACCCAATAACTGCACCCCATGGCGCGCTAGTACTGATTGGTCGTATTTCAGGTTGTGTCCTAGCTTAGGCCGCGTAGGGTCCTCTAAAATTGGCTGCAATAGGTCTAAAGCCTGCGCCAGACTTAGCTGTTCCGGAGCACCGATGTAATCATGCGCCAACGGTAAATAAGCCGCCTTACCAGCTTCTACCGCAAACGACATGCCGACTAAATTAGCCTGCATATAGTCGAGGCTATCGGTCTCAGTATCAAACGCAATTAATTCAGCTTGAGCCAGTTTTGGTACCCATTGCTGCAACTGTTCTAGTGTTAGGATTAATTCATATTCACCTGGTAAGGCCGGTTGGTTCTTGCTGCTAGTAGTTGTCGCCGAAGACTCGGCAGCAGTCTTATCCTGACCACCTTGTAGCTCTTGTAGCCAAGAGTTAAAGCCCAGCTCTTGGTAGAGTGAAAGCAGCTGCTCCTTGTCCTCTGCCATCATTTGCAACTGATCAGGAGTGAATTCGAGCTTTACCGCACAATCGATCGTTGCTAACTCATACGACAATGGCAATTGTGGCAGGGTTGCCCGTAATTTTTGACCAATTTTACCACCGATTTTATCGGCATTTTCAACCACCCCATCCAGCGTTTCATACAGAGCAAGCCACTTTGCTGCGGTCTTTGGACCAACCCCAGGGACACCTGGAATGTTATCGACTTTGTCACCCATTAAAGCCAAATAGTCGATAATCTGTTCTGCGCTGACACCAAACTTCTGATGCACACTATCCACTTCAAGTAGATTGTTATTCATCGTGTTAATAAGGCGCACATCGTCGTTCACCAACTGCGCCATATCTTTGTCGCCAGTTGATATCAATACTTGAAAGCCAGCCTCTACAGCCTCTTTAGCCAGCGTCCCAATGACGTCATCGGCCTCAACGCCTGGGATCGCATGCATCGGCATACCAAGCGCTTTAATTGCTTGCTGCAGTGGTTCAATCTGCACCCGCAGATCATCCGGCATCGGTGGTCGATTAGCTTTATATTCGGCATATAGATCGTGTCGAAAAGTTTTGCCTTTTGCGTCAAAGATGACGCCAACACGATCAGGACAAGATTCCTCAATCAATTTACGCAGCATACGTAAGACGCCATAAATCGCTCCAGTCGGCATACCGGCTCGATTAGTCAACGGCGGCAAACCGTGGAATGCACGGTATAAATAGGAGGACCCGTCAACGAGGACGAGTAGTGGTTTTTCTGACTTAGGCATACGGAATAATTTCAATGTTGTTTACTACTCTCAGGCAACGTTATCATGATGACAATTACAAAGGAAAACGTATTTATGCGCGATAAAAGCCAAGAACATCGTTTTACAGGTAGTGAAGACAGCAGCACCAGCTTAACTCGTGAAAGCTGGAAGATTTTCCAAATCATTGCCGAATTTGTAGAAGGTTTTGAACGACTCTCAAAGATTGCGCCTTCGGTCAGTATTTTTGGCTCCGCTAGGATCGCAAAAGACCATCCTTATTACGCCCTTACCGAAACTATCACCCGTGAATTATCCGACGCCGGATTCACTGTCGTTAGTGGTGGCGGCCCAGGTATTATGGAGGCTGCTAACAAAGGTGCCTTTGCTGGCAAATCGCCCAGTGTAGGCTTAAATATCTCTTTACCCTTCGAGCAAGCCGGGAATGATTACCAAGATATTAGTCTAACTTTTAGACACTTTTTCTCACGTAAGGTCATGTTTGTTAAATATGCTTCAGCTTATGTGGTCTTGCCTGGCGGTTTTGGCACGTTAGATGAACTTGCCGAAATTTTAACCTTAGTGCAAACCGGAAAGTCGAGACCTATTCCCATAATCCTAGTGCAAGCTAGTTTCTGGTCTGGTTTAATCGACTGGTTCAAACAAGCCCTGTTGGCCGAAAAAACCATATCTGAAAAAGACTTAGATTTAATTCAAGTCATTGATCAGCCCTCTGAGATTGTTGCCGCTATTTTCGATTTCTATGAAGGCCGTAACTTTGAACCATCAAATGAAGAACAAGCTCGATTGCTTGATCTATAAATTGCAGCCGTAGTTACCTTTTATTTAAAGCCATCTAACCCTATGCTAAATAAACTCCATCTACTCTTAAACCAAATTAATGAATGGGCCGGCCGCAGCGTTGCATGGCTGGTGTTAGCCATGGTGCTGATAACTTTTGCGATTGTCGTGCTACGTTATGGCTTTAATTTTGGCTCTATTGCAATCCAAGAAAGCGTCGTCTACTTGCATTGTTTTATCTTTATGTTGGCTATCGGTTACACCCTTAAACATGATCAACATGTGCGTGTCGATGTGTTTTATCAGTATTTTACTGAACGACAAAAAGCACGGGTGAATCTACTTGGCAATATTTTTTTATTGCTCCCTGTCTGTGGTTTTTTGATCTATGGCAGCTGGGATTACACAATCAACTCATGGCAAATACTTGAACAGTCGCCGGAGGCTGGTGGTCTACCATTAGTTTATATTCTGAAAACATTAATACCCGTGATGCCAATCTTGTTGGCCTTACAAGTCTTCGCAAACATGATTGATTATCTCAAGGTATTGCGTCTAACCAGCAAGGTTGGTCATTAATATGGAATGGCTAGCATTTGTCATGTTCTTTGGCGTTATCGCCTTTTTACTCACCGGCTTTCCAGTTGCTTTTAGCCTCGCCGGCGTATCGTTACTTTTTGCAGCTCTAGGCACTATCGTAGGCGGCTTCGACAGCGCTCTGATGCATGCACTGCCAAGTCGAATCTACGGCATCATGACGAATCAGATCTTTATGGCGGTACCATTATTTGTCTTCATGGGGACTATTTTAGAGCGCGCTAAGATTGCGGAAAGGCTATTAGATACGATGGCTGGCCTATTCGGCTCTTTGCGTGGCGGCTTAGGTCTGTCGGTGATTCTTGTTGGCATGTTGCTGGCAGCTAGCACTGGCATCGTTGGTGCGACCGTTGTCACTATGGGTTTGCTTTCGCTACCAACCATGATCAAGCGCGGCTACTCACCGAGCTTATCGGCCGGTATTATTTGTGCTTCAGGCACGCTCGGACAAATTATTCCACCGTCGATTATTTTGGTTTTACTCGCCGATGTCATTAGCAATGCCTATCAGCAGGCACAGTTATCGCAAGGCATTTTCTCACCAGAGACGCTGTCGGTCAGCGATCTCTTTGCAGGCGCTATCATTCCTGGATTAATGTTGGTCAGCTTTTATATTTTATATCTATTATTTGTCGCTTGGTGGCGACCAGAGCAGGTACCACCGGTGGAGCATAAGGCTGAGGCTAAACTTAATTTAAGACAGACTTTAGATGCTTTATTTCCACCACTGCTTCTGATTGTTGCTGTACTCGGATCCATTGTTGCCGGTGTAGCTACGCCTACGGAAGCCGCATCAGTTGGAGCAGTCGGCGCCTTATTACTGGCTTGGCGTCATAATCAGCTCGATATGGACTGTATCAAGGAGACTAGCCGCACCACTGTAAAAGTCACCTGTATGGTCTTTGCGATCTTTATTGGTGCCTCAATCTTCTCTTTGGTATTTCGAGGCTATGGTGGCGATGATGTCGTGCATGAATTTTTAACCCAGTTACCAGGAGGGCCTTTAGCGGCAGTCGCGGTCGTCATGCTGGTGATGTTTATTCTCGGTTTTGTGCTCGACTTCATCGAAATCACTTTTGTTGTCGTGCCGATCGTTGGGCCTATTTTATTAGCCATGGGCTTCGATCCAATTTGGCTAGGCATTATGATTGCAATTAACCTACAAACCTCTTTCCTGACGCCCCCTTTTGGTTTCGCATTATTTTATCTACGAGGGGTTGCCTCGACACAGCTGACGACACAACAACTCTATCGTGGCGTCATTCCATTCGTACTGATCCAGTTATTCACATTGCTAGTCTTAAGCCAATGGCCAGGCATAGTGACCTGGTTGCCAGGACAATTTTAATTTTTCAAATCAATCACTTACTAAATTTTAAGCAAAAAAAAGACGCGAAAATCGCGTCTTTTCTAGCAAGCTTAAAACTAGTGACTATTGGTAAGGTGATACCGTTGGTACCAGCTGCAGATAACCTGTAACTACAACTGCAAGGTATCCAATACCAACCACCAAAGTAATCAAACGCTTACCGGTACTTGTTTCAGACGTTTTTGAAAATGCTTTAGAAGCAATAACTAACGCAATAATAGCGTTAGCCAGAAAGAAAATTTGAGTGGTTGGCTCTTTGGCATCCCACATTGTTTTCCATTTTATATATAGGTCGTCCATCGATCCTCCTTCGTGTGCTTCGTGTAAGCGTTTAAATTTTATTATTATCTAGCGAGTATAACAGGCGCTGATTTGATATTGAATTGAATACTTTAAGCAAAATAGCCTGATTCAGACCAACTATCGTATATTTAGATAGGCTTGTTCTGAGAGTTTGTACCAAGCTTTCGATTTATTAGCGAATTTTGAGTAGGAATCGTAAATTTCCCGTGAAAATTCATCCTGTTCAGCTAGCTCAGACACTACTTCGGCTGATAACTTACGTAATTTTTCGATCACATCATTGGGAAAACTGCGAATCTCAACGCCTTGTTTTTTAACTAACTCTTCTAATGCATTTTTATTCTCAGCAATATATTCCAGCATAATATACGAATTCGTAATCCTCGCTGCATTACGCACAATACTCTGTAGATCAGCCGGCAACTTCGCCATTGCTTCTTTATTTATAATGCATTCCATTGCGGTACCTGGCTCATGCCAACCCGGGGAATAATAGTATTTCGCCGCATCATTTAAGCCAAAAGCAAGATCATTATAAGGTCCCACCCATTCAGTTGCATCGATTACACCCGTTTTTAACGACATGAAAAGATCGCCACCTGGCACATTGACTGGTGTTCCTCCTGCCTTACGCAAAACTTCACCACCGAGCCCGGGAATACGCATTTTTAGTCCCCTCAGGTCATCCAGAGAATTAATTTCTTTATTAAACCAACCCCCCATTTGCACACCAGTGTTACCAGCAGGCATTGGCTCCAATCCAAATGGTTCATAAGCACGCTGCCACAACTCCAAGCCACCACCAAAATAAAGCCAAGCATTCATCTCGTTGGCGCTCATTCCAAAGGGAACGGTTGAAAAGAATTGAAATGCCGGATTCTTCCCTTTCCAATAATAAGCAGAACCATGTGCCATCTCGACCGTGCCATCAGAGACCGCATCAAAACTTTCAAAAGCCGGCACAATCTCTCCAGCACCATACACTTTAACGGTCAAACGACCGTTCGATAATTCGTTAATCAGCTGAGCAAAATATTCAGCGCCCGTTCCCAAGACCGGAAAATTCTTCGGCCAGGTAGTTACCATCTTCCATTCAAGTGGTGCTTGTTTTTTTTCTTCACAGCTAGCCGCTGCCGTGCTGCTCTCTTGACCGCAAGCACTGATGCTGGCACTGGCTGCGCCAATCCCTAGATAACGTAAAAAATGACGGCGTTCCATTTGAATAAATCCTCCCTCTGGCAATGCGATTAATTGAATGCTAATGAAAGTATATTAATGACACCAACACTTTCATTTAACTAATGTTTTAATTTACAGCTTTGTTAACTTGGCATAGGCGAGCACTAACCATTTACTACCTGCACTAACGAATTTTACATGCACACGCGCGCTGGTGCCGCTACCTTCTTGATCAAGAATAATCCCTTCACCAAATTTACTATGTGATACGCGTTGACCAATTTTTAAACCGGTCTCTGAAGAGTCAGCACGGTATTTCGAATTGGATCGTGACTGACGCGTACCCGGTGGCGTCACTGCACGTGACACCATTGCACGTGGTCGTACTTCCGTCATCAGCTCCGCCGGCACTTCATTTATGAAACGTGAGGGTGGATTATAATTTTCAGTGCCATATTGGCGACGTGCCTCGGCGTAGCTCAGCATTAAATGCTCACGCGCTCTAGTAATTCCGACGTAGCATAAACGACGCTCTTCTTCGACGCGTCCTGGCTCGTCCTTAGACATACTACTTGGAAATAATCCTTCTTCCATACCAACTAAAAAGACTAGTGGAAACTCCAGACCTTTTGCCGCATGCAATGTCATCAGCTGAACACAGTCTTCCCATTTCGCAGCCTGCCCTTCACCAGCCTCTAACGCTGCATTAGCAAGAAATCCTTCTAACGGCGTCATATCCTCATCATCTTCTGGTGAAGGACGGAAACCACGTGCTGCTTCGACCAGCTCAGTTAAGTTTTCTACACGTGACTGACCTTTCTCACTGCGATCTTTTTCAAAGTGTTTTATTAATCCAGAGTTAACCACCACATGTTCTACTTGATCCATTAAGGCCAAACTTTTAGTTTCAGCTGCTAATTTTTCAATCAGTGTCAAAAACTGAACTAAGGCACCCTGCGCTCTAGCAGCTAACGTATTAGCTGCAGCAATCTCAGTCATCGCACGCCACATCGGTATGCTTTCAGCACGTGCCTTATCGCGCACTAATTGCAATGTACGGTCACCAATTCCTCGTGGCGGATGATTAACAATCCGCTCAAACGCTGGATCGTCATTCTGGTTAGTCATCAACCGCAGATAAGACAAACAGTCTTTAATCTCGGCACGCTCGAAGAAACGTAGACCGCCATAGATGCGATAAGGCACTCGATGATTGATCAGGTTTTCCTCAAAGACACGGGATTGAGCATTTGAACGGTAGAGAATAGCGGCCTCGTCAAAACGACGACCTTCACTTTCAGCCCATTCTTTTACACGCTCGATTACATAGCGCGCTTCATCTTGTTCGTTATAAGCGGAGTAGAGTTTAATCGACTCCCCCTGATTACCGTCGGTCCATAAGTTCTTGCCTAGACGCCCTTGGTTATTGCTGATCAGTTCATTGGCAGCTGATAAAATAGTGCTGGTAGAGCGATAGTTTTGCTCTAGCCTGAAAGTCTGTGTATCACTATATTCTTTACTAAAGGAAAAGATATTTTCGATACGGGCGCCACGCCAGCCATAGATAGACTGATCATCATCACCAACAGCAAAAATAGGATTCTTTGCTCCTGCTAGCAGCTTCAACCAGTCATATTGAATCGAGTTAGTATCCTGAAACTCATCAACCAAAATATGGCGAAAGCGTTGTTGATAATGCAACCGTAGCTCTTCATTATGCTTTAGTAATTCGAGAGTACGCAGCAATAGCTCAGCGAAATCGACCACGCCCGCGCGATCACACGCTGCTTCATAGGCGGCATAGACGCGCACCATCTGTCGCGTTGTTAGATCCCCATCATCTGGAATATGCTTTGCACGCAGGCCTTCATCTTTGCGGCCATTAATAAACCACTGCATTTGTTTGGCTGGCCACTTAGCTTCGTCTAACTCAAGACCCTTCAATAATCGCTTAACCAAACGCAACTGATCTTCAGAGTCTAAAATCTGAAACGATTTTGGCAGTTTGGCCAAGTCATGATGTGATCGCAGCATACGATGGGCTAAACCATGGAAGGTGCCTATCCATAAACCACTCAGGGAACTGCCTAATAGGCTCTCAACTCGTGCACGCATTTCAGCTGCTGCTTTATTGGTAAAGGTAACTGCCAACAAACTATAAGGTGACAGGTTCTCAACCTGACACAGCCACGCTATACGATGTACTAATACACGCGTCTTACCACTGCCGGCGCCAGCTAGTACTAAAGTTGGCCCTGGCACTGCGGAAACCGCATCACGCTGCTCTTTATTTAATCCGTCAAGGATTGGTGATACATCCATTATTTATTTGTCTTGGCTAGTGAAGCAGGTTGTTTAGAAGTAATACCAGGCAGCGGTCGCGGCAACTGTGCCGGACAGCAAGACCAACCACGATAAACGTCGTTGTTTTGTCAGCTCTTTATGTAGTTTTTTAATTTCTATTTTTTGCTGTTCAACCATCGCTGGTGTGACTTGTGTCTGCTGATTCAAAAACTGGTGAAGCAAACCAGGTAGCTCGGGGAGTTGCTCGAGGGCTTGGGGAAAATTATCTTTCATCCCTTTAATGAAGGCGCGCGGCCCCACCTGCTCATTCATCCAGCGCTCTAAAAACGGCTTTGCCGTTTTCCAAAGATCAAGGTCCGGATCTAACTGACGACCCAGCCCTTCAATATTTAATAAGGTTTTCTGTAACAACACTAATTGCGGCTGCACCTCCATATTAAAACGGCGCGCAGTCTGGAACAGTCTTAATAACAAGTTACCAAAAGAGATTTGGCTGATCGGACGCTGGAAGATCGGCTCGCAGACAGTACGTATAGCCGACTCAAATTGATCGACCCGCGTATCTGAAGGTACCCAGCCTGATTCCAAGTGTAATTCAGCCACCCGTCGATAATCGCGATTAAAGAAGGCTAAAAAGTTTTCTGCCAGATAGCGCTGATCACGTGGTGACAGAGTACCCATAATGCCAAAATCAACGCCTAAATATTTAGGGTCTTCTGGCGTTTCATAGGAAACAAAGATGTTACCCGGATGCATATCGGCATGGAAGAAATTATGCTTAAAAACTTGAGTGAAGAAGATATGCACACCACGATCAGATAACTTAGCCATATCCATGCCTTGCGCCTTCAAGGTCTTAATATCACTGACTGGAATACCGTGAATCCGCTCGATCACTAGGACATTGATTCGGCAGTAATCCCAATACACTTCAGGCACATATAGATCAGTGGAGCCTTCAAAATTACGCCGTAACATACTGGCGTTGGCTGCTTCACGAATAAGATCTAGCTCATCCATTACGGTCTGTTCATAATCATCGACCACTTCACGTGGCCGTAGACGCCGACCATCTGACCAATAGCGATGCGCTAAATCAGCCAACAGATGCAACACTTCAAGATCGCGTTTGACCATCTTGTGCACACCTGGACGCAACACTTTAACGACCACTTCAGTGCCATCATGTAGCGTCGCCGGATGCACTTGTGAAATGGAAGCAGCAGCGAGAGGAGTCTCATCAAAATGCGCAAACATTTCTGTTACTGGCTTGCCGTATGCTTCTTCAATAATTGCCTTTGCCTCTTTACCTGAAAAAGGGGGCACTTTGTCTTGTAGCTTGGCTAGTTCGTCAGCGATATCTTCTGATAGCAGATCGCGCCGAGTCGAAAGAGCTTGCCCAAACTTAATAAAGATCGGCCCCAAATCCTCCAGCACGCGTCGCATACGGACACCGTGTGAGATATCAACCCGACGAAACCAATGCCATGGCATCAAAAATAATAAAAAACGAATCGGACGAAACAAATGCACTGCAAAAATGACTTCTTCCAAGCCATGCTTAACTAGTGTGATATTAATCTGAAATATTCGGTAAAACTGTCTTAGCAGGCGCATACAGAATTTAGTCTCGGTTAACGGTCGCGTTGATGGCGTTTGATACGCGCTTCTAGTCTATCGACGTCAGCCCGCAATTGATCTACATCTTGAATAAATTGTTGGACCTCAGATGCGTTTGCAGCGATCTGCAGGTTATCTTGCATATGATCTCGCATATCCAACTTTATATTTTCATGTTGCCTACGCAGAAAGCTCCGTAGGACATCAAAACCTTGCCCTAACCGATGCGCTACTGCCTCACCTGTATGATTGGCAATCAGCCCCGGCCAATCAATTTCTATCTGCCGCAAAGCATGTTGAAAAGTACTCGCGACATGCGCATCACCTTCAATCTTAATCGTGCCTTCCTGCATTAACTGACTGCTATCAACGCGCAAAAATAGATCTGGTAAGGCCTGTACAGAAACCTCTAATAGAACATCTGCTACACGCCCACTCAAAGGCAATTGCATGCGTTCGTCGTTCACTTCCATCTGCAATAGTAGATCGAGTTCTTTGATACGCAGGGCAATGATACGGCCATCAATCTGTGCAATGGCATGCGCTCGCTCTGGATCCAAATCCAAATAATGATTTAATGCTGTAATCAAAAGCTCATTAACAGACATCGCTCACCTAGTATTTATAGCCGATGTGCGCCGCCACAATGCCACCAGTCATATTGATGAATTTACAACGATCAAAGCCAGCGCTATAAAACATGGCTTGCAGCGTTTCTTGATCAGGATGCATACGAATCGATTCAGCTAGATAACGGTAGCTATCGGCATCATTAGCAACTACTTGACCCATACGTGGTAAAATTGAGAATGAGTAAAGATCATAGGCTGGCTGCAAAAATGCATTTGGCTTTGAAAACTCTAAGACAATAAATTTACCGCCCGGCTTTAACTTGGCATAGGCAGAGGCCAAGCAACGCTCTTTAAAAGTAACGTTACGCAAACCAAATGCCATAGTAATCAGGTCAAAACTATTATCAGGAAACGGTAACGCTTCCGCATCAGCCAAAACATACTCGATCTCACCAATGCTTCCCTTATTGACAATTTTGGCGCGACCTTCTGTTAGCATTTCAGCATTTATGTCAGAACAAATGACACGACCTTCCACCCCCATCTTATTACGAATGGCGTAGGCTAAATCACCAGTGCCACCCGCTAAATCAAGAATAGTTTGCCCGGGTCGTATAGCGGCTAACTGTAAGGTGAACCTTTTCCAGAGTCGATGCAGGCCAAATGACATAAGGTCATTCATGACATCGTATTTACCGGCTACCGATTCAAAAACCTCACGCACACGCTCAGTCTTCTCACTGGCGCTAACCTTGCTATAGCCAAAATCAGTTGGTTCGTTTTCTTTCATCGCGAGTGTCTAGTGAGTACTGTGCTTATGGCCTGCCGCAGCCAATCGATTAAGATAATCCTGCCAGCGCCGATCACGATCCGCGCCAAGCTCATACAAATATTCGAAAGTGTAAAAACCGGAGTCATGGTTATCATCAAACACCAATCTAACGGCATAGTTGCCTACTGGATCAATAGCCGTGATGTTGACGTCTTCCTTACCGACCTGAAGGACTTCTTGCCCTGGGCCATGGCCCGTAACTTCGGCAGATGGCGAATGCACGCGTAAAAATTCACAAGAGAGCTCAAAGCGCTGGCCGTTATCAAAGCCCACTTCCAGAATGCGTGATTTTTGATGTAACTGAATTTCAGTTAGGTTTATTTTTGCCATGGTCTTTCCTTGTTAGAGTATGTAACGACTCAGATCTTCGTCTTTGCTGAGTTCTGAAACGTGTTGATCGACATAGTCTTGGTCGATTAAAAAAGCTTGCCCATCTTTATCAGGCGCCTCAAAAGAGATCTTCTCCAAGAGGCGCTCCATGATCGTGTGTAGGCGCCGAGCACCAATATTCTCAGTGCGCTCATTGACGTCAAATGCAGTTTGGGCAATGCGTTTTATCGCCTCATCACTGAACTCTAAACGCACACCTTCGGTCGCCAGTAACGCAATATATTGTTCAATCAAACACGCTTTTGGCTCGGTTAGGATACGCGTGAAATCTTCCGCTGATAACGCCTCTAATTCAACACGAATAGGCATACGACCCTGTAATTCAGGAATCAGGTCTGTTGGCTTAGTTAGGTGGAACGCACCTGATGCAATAAAGAGTATGTGATCGGTCTTAATCATGCCGTACTTAGTCGATACAGTGCAGCCCTCTATCAGGGGTAATAAATCACGTTGTACACCCTCACGAGAGACATCGGTGCCAGCATATTCGCCACGCTTTGCGACCTTATCAATCTCATCCAGAAAGACGATCCCATTCTGTTCTACTAGAGTAACGGCTAAGGCCTTAATATCTTCTTCATTGATGAGCTTCTGTGCCTCTTCATTAAGTAACACTTTTTGTGCTTGCCTAATGCTTAACTTACGTTTTTGCGTTTGCTCATCATTCATATTTTGGAACAAGCCTTGCATTTGGTTGGCCATTTCCTCCATACCCGGTGGCGTCATGATCTCAATCCCTACCGGTGCACTGCGCACATCAATCTCAATCTCGTTATCGTCTAAGTCACCTTCACGCAATTTCTTACGGAATTTCTGCCGAGTGTCGCTGGCAAAGCCGGTTTCTGTACTATCAGTTTTTGGCGGCGGCACTAAACAATCCAAAATACGCTCTTCAACCGCCTCTTCAGCACGGTATTGCACCTTTTCCATTTCGGTCTCGCGCACCATTTTAAGGGCACTTTCAGTGAGATCACGGATAATAGATTCGACATCCCTACCGACATAACCCACTTCTGTGAATTTAGTCGCCTCAATCTTAATAAAAGGTGCTTGCGCAAGATGTGCCAAGCGACGTGCAATCTCAGTTTTACCGACGCCGGTTGGGCCTATCATCAAAATATTCTTAGGCGTCACTTCAATCTGCAGTGATTCATCTAGCTGCATACGGCGCCAGCGATTACGCAAAGCAATGGCAACCGCCCGTTTCGCCTCTTCTTGACCGACAATATGTCGATTTAATTCTTCTACGATCTCACGTGGAGTCATACTAGACATATTTTAAGTCTCCTTAGCCACAGTCAGCTCTTCAATCGTTAAATGCTGATTCGTGTAAATACAAATGGAGGCAGCAATATTGAGTGAGTTTTCAACAATCGAGCGGGCATCGAGATCAGTATGCTCGAGCAGGGCCTGGCCTGCAGCTTGAGCAAATGGCCCACCCGAACCGATGGCAATGAGGGCACCTTCAGGCTCGATGACATCGCCATTACCGGAAATGACTAACGAAGTTGTCGCATCAGCCACTACCAGTAAGGCTTCTAATCGACGTAACATACGATCACTGCGCCAATCTTTGGCTAATTCAACAGCCGCACGCGTTAGCTGTCCAGCATGTTTTTCTAACTTACCTTCAAATCGCTCAAACAGGGTAAAGGCATCGGCTGTGCCCCCGGCAAAGCCTGCTAAGACGCGATTTTGATATAAACGCCTGACTTTATTCGCATTCGCCTTCATGATCGTATTACCCAGCGTGACTTGACCATCACCACCAAGTACGACTTGATTACCCCTTCGCACAGAGACGATGGTGGTACCAATAAATTGTTCCATTATTAACTATCCCTAACTCAACCGAATAATACTCGGCTAACTATTCAATCTAGGCGCTATTAAGCGCACCATCGGTAAAAAATCCACAATCAGGTCTAGATAAGGTTATTTAGATACCTCTCTTCCCTGTTCCTGCAGAACCCTACATGCAAGCACTGTCAGCGGCATGTCTTGGTATCGCTAATTGTACACCAAGCGCCTGTCACTGGATGTAAATCTAGTCTTTTCGTAGCTTACGTGCACGGGGGTGGGCTTGATCATAGACCTTAGCCAAATGTTGGAAATCCAGCTGCGTATAGATCTGTGTGGTACTAATATTCGAATGCCCTAATAACTCCTGCACAGCACGCAAGTCACCACTAGATTCGAGCAAATGACTAGCAAAAGAGTGACGTAACATATGTGGATGCAACTTAACGCCAGAAAGCAGGCTCTGCGCACGAATTTTTAATCTCAGTTGTACGGCACGACGCGATAAACGAGTACCACGTCGACTAATGAATAATGCCGATTCATCAGCCTTCAATAGCGATTGGCGCTCTTGCTGCCAGCGTTCGATAGCAGCAAGGGCTGGCGCTCCTACCGGAAGATAGCGTGTTTTATTCCCTTTACCGGTAACCATCACTTGGCCAGCACGCTTATCAATATCGTTAATATTCATGGCCACTAGCTCGGCCAAACGTAGTCCTGATGAATACATTAATTCGAGCATGGCGTGATCACGAATTTCTAAAACAAGCTGACCCTCATCGGCCAACAACTGATCCATCTGATCGACATCCAGTACCTGTGGCAACTTCTTTTCTTTTTTCGGTGCGCGCACATCTGCGACTGGATTAATCGCTATCAACTTGTCTTTTAATAGATATTGGTAAAAACCGCGCAATGAGGAGAGTAACCGTTGACTACTGCTGCTAGCCAGCCCTTGCCGTCTACGCAAACTGATGAAAGCACGCACATCATCGGCATCGACAGCTAAAAATTCATGTCTTCTTGATTCTGCCAAGAAAATTATAAAGCGCTTGATATCTCGATCATAGGCGTCCAGAGTCGCCTTAGAGTAATGCTTAATAGCATGTAAATAAGCTATATATTCACGCAGTGTTGCGGCAGCATCCATCGCTTCTATAACACTAATCTTTTAACATTTTTTTAAACTTACGGCTTAGCAAATCGGCTAAGTTATCTAAAAATAAAGTCCCCATGCCCTCACGAAAACGCTCTTCATTAGTACTCGCCAACAACAGCACACCAAAGTTCTGATTGGCCCGTAATGGAATCGCTACACCAGAACGAACATTTAATCGCCCAGGAAAAAAAGTATTCAACTCTTCATCCATCAGGAATTGGCATTCACGCTCATTATCCAGAAAGATACTGCGCAATACAGGCTGCTCTAATTCTTCCTCAGTCACTGACTGCTCGCGAGGCAACGTCCATTCATCATTGATTGCTGTTAAACGCAGGCTAACCTCTAGCACTGGAAATTCGTTGCTTAATAAATCTGATACCACAGCAAAGATATTATTATTGTTTTCCACTTCAATCATGCGCTGCGCTATCCGATGTAACTGTTCTTGCAGAACTTCATTGTCTTGTGCGATCTGCACCAACTGTAGAATGTTATTTTCCAGCAATTGATTCTTCTCTCTGAGCACAGCCACCTGTCGTTCAATAAGCGAAATAGCCCCACCGCTAACATGTTCGAGTTTTATCTCACTCAGTAGCTCTGCATGCTGCTGAAAGAAATTGGGATTTTGCATGAGGTATTTAGAGACAGACGCTGCATCCACCTTCTGCATAGTATTTTGCTGTTCGGTATCATCTGCCGATATAATTTCCTCAGCCTCAATATCTTTTGTCATAACTCTATACTCCCATAGAAGCTAAATGCAGTTGGCCCAGTCATGAACATATGCTGTGTCGATGAATCAAAACTTAAACTTAACTCACCACCCGGCATAGTCACTCGCAGCTGTTTATTGGCGCGGCCAGTTTGTATCGCAGCAGCAGCCCCAGCACAAGCCCCTGAACCACTTGCCATGGTTTCACCTGCACCACGCTCGAAGATGCGTTGCTTAATTTGATCGCGCGCCAGTACTTGCACGAATTGCACATTACAGCGCTGCGGAAAAGCGGGGTGCATTTCCAACTCAGCACCAATCGCCTTAACATCGACAACATCGACATCATCAACAAATAATACCGCATGTGGGTTGCCAATATTAACCACTTCAAATTTGACTTTGGCATTAGCGAGTTGCAACTGATAAGGCGCTGAAGATTCTTGCGTAATAAAAGGCACTGCCTCAGGCGCAAATAATGCTGCGCCCATATCGACTTCAACTTCAATTTCGTTCAATACTTTCAAATGCATGATGCCGGCTAAAGTTTGCACTTTGATCTCGACCTTATCGGTCAGGCCAATCTTACGAACATACTGTGCAAAGCAGCGTGCGCCATTACCGCATTGCTCGACTTCAGTGCCATCACTGTTAAATATGCGATAACCAAAATCAATTTCTGCACTAACAGCAGGCTCAACAATCAATAACTGATCGAAGCCAATGCCAGTATGGCGATCCGCGAGTGCGATGATTTGTTCTTTACTGAGATCGAATTTAGTGTGAGTCGCATTCAGCATGACAAAATCATTGCCAAGGCCATGCATTTTTACAAAATCGATCTTCATCTCTACCCCCGCGAAGCTACGTCATTAATTGTTCAAGTTTTTTCAAGATACAGCTATCCATAACTACTTGAATACCCGCTTGTTCTGCTTTGCTCGCTGCTGTTTTATGCCGCTCACCCTGTCGCACCCAAATCAGTGCGATAGACAGACTAATACATTAATCAACCAGCGCTGACATATATTCAAATGCCCTAAAAATATTGACCAAATCGACTTCAAATGAATTATCTGCCAGCGTCGCGTAGAGCGTCTTAGGCAAAATCTCAAGCACTGCTAGCCGCACGGGAATAATACGATAACGCTGCCGCTGCCATCCGATAACTTGGACGATGTTGTTTTAGCGATAAACCAACAATAGCGCTAGTCTTCACATCTAACACTAGTTATCTGCGCTGCTGTCAGTTTAACATCAGCAGTTCAGCCTACCGAAGTTAGAAATCGAGCTTAATCTCATTTTCCCACAGCTGTTCCAAGCTATCGCGCTTTCGAATCATATGGACCTGATCACCATCGATTAATAATTCACAAGGACGTTGGCGTGAATTGTAGTTACTCGCCATACTCATGGCATAGGCACCCGCCGACATCACTGCCAACAAATCATCCGGCATCAACTCAGGTAGCTCGCGCCCTTTCGCAAAAAAATCACCACTCTCACAGACTGGCCCAACCACATCATAGGTTTGGCTTGTCCGTTCCGGCTGCTCAGTCACTGCTAACAATTTATGCCAACCTTTATATAAAGCCGGTCGAATCAGATCATTCATCGCTGCATCGATCAAAGCAAACGTAGTCGATTCAGTCGGCTTAATATGTTCAACACGTGTAATCAGGGCACCGGCATTGGCAACAATCGATCGCCCAGGCTCCAGTACTAACTGATAAGCCGTATCGGCAAAAAAAGGTTGGATCGCTGCCGCATAATCGCTGAACGGGGGCGCCTGCTCATCGTCATAGCAAATACCAAAGCCACCACCAAGATCGATATGCTTCAACGTTATGCCTTTCTGCTCTAATTGCGTGACCAAGGCGAAAACGTGTTGCGCCGCATCTAAAAAAGGCTCTTTCTCAGTAATCTGTGAACCAATATGGCAATCAATCCCTACTGCTTGCACCCAAGGATCATCAACCAGTTGCAAGTACAACGGCAAGGCACGCTCTACTGCGATACCAAACTTACTTTCTTTCAGACCAGTTGATATATAAGGGTGGGTATTGGGGTCAACATCAGGATTGATCCGCAATGAAATTCGCGCTTGCGTCTTTAATTCTGCCGCAATCGTTCTAATCTGTTGCAACTCATAAGCCGATTCAACATTAATGCAGCCGATGCCAGCAATAATAGCGCGTCGTATTTCATCTTCACGTTTTGCCACACCAGAGAACATCACCTTAGCCGCATCGCCGCCCGCCTGGAGTACGCGTTCGAGCTCACCGATAGAGACAATATCAAAACCCGCACCCCATGAAGCTAATAATTGCAAAATCGCAATGTTTGAATTGGCTTTGACCGCAAAGCATGGCAAAAATGGCGTACCAGAAAAGGCTTTTTGCAATTCTTGCCAGCGCTGCTGCAGCGCTTTTTTGGAGTAAATATATAAAGGTGTACCAAATTCATGCGCCAAATCCTTGATGGCACAATCTTCGATCATGAGTTGCTGCTGTCGATATTCAAATTCAGGAAACTGAGACACGGCTTGTCCTAGGTATAAGCTGGAGTTTAATAATCTGGCTTCATTGGATCTCACATTATCCATCAAGAAGCAGTAACGGTGGCCTTACTCTGCCTCTTGTTCAACAGGCTCTTCAGCCGGCAAGTAAAGCTCGCCCATCTGCCCACATCCTGCGAGCAGTGCGCACAAACAAATCAGTACAACACAAAAAGTCAGCTTCAAGACGGGAATCCTTTTTCTTTTGATGAGATAATCGTTCAGATTATAGCGATCTGCGCTAATAGATAATATAGCCCTAGAAGCTTCACAGCAGGACAGCAAACAGTGCAAAAACTCGAAAGCCTAGACCGCATTATGGCAGATAACCCTAATATGGCCGTGGTCTGGCTGCATGGCCTTGGTGCGAATGGCCATGACTTTCAAAATGTACCCGAGCATTTAAATCTGCCTGAGGGCTTACGCGCGCACTTCTGCTTTCCGCATGCAGCAACGCAAAAAGTCACTATCAACCAAGGCTTTGCCATGCCTGCATGGTACGACATCTATGATTTAAGTATGGATGCCAAGGAAGATGAAGCAGGAATAGAAGCAGGCATGCAAGCGATTGAAGCATTAATTGCCGATAAGTTTCCGCTGCTTCCTCGCGAACGCATTCTGCTCGCTGGCTTCTCACAAGGAGGCGCGCTAGCCCTGCATACGATGCTCTACAGTGAACATCAATATGCCGGCGTCATTGCCTTATCAACCTATCTACCATTGCGCAAACGGCTACAGAGCCCTCCTAAACCAGATTTAAGCCAGCAACATATCTTTCTCGGCCACGGTGATTTAGATGACGTCTTAGCTCCGCGAGTGGGAGAAATGGTGCGTACTGAACTGACTGATCTCGGTGCCCACGTCGAGTGGCATCGCTACCCAATAGCCCATAGTTTGTGTACACAGGAGTTAGACGATATTCGCGCATGGATACTAAAGCGTCTGGCCACTTAACTAACCGAAATACACCCCTAACCCTATCGCACGAACAATTAGCTAAGACTGAGTTAATTCTTCACGTGCCAACTGAATCTGCGCCATAACCTGTGCTGGACTGCTACCGCCATAGACGTTCTTAGACGCAACTGATCCATCAGCCTGCAGAACTTTGTAGACATCGTCGGCTATTACCGGCGAAATCTGCTGGAACTGCTGAATATCCAACTCAGACAGATCAACCCCAGCGTCAATCGCGATACGTACCGCACGACCGACAATTTCATGCGCATCACGGAAAGCAACGCCTTTCGCCACCAGGTAATCCGCTAGATCGGTTGCCGTCGCGTAACCTCGACTCAATGCTGCTGCCAAATTATCACGCTGGAACTTAATATTCGGCACCATATCGGCATAAGCACGCAGACAGCCCAAAACCGTATCGATAGTGTCGAACAAGGGCTCTTTATCTTCTTGATTATCTTTGTTGTAGGCCAATACCTGTGACTTCATCAGGGTCAACAATGACATTAAATTGCCAAAAACACGTCCACTCTTGCCACGCACCAACTCTGGCACATCAGGATTCTTCTTTTGCGGCATGATCGATGAGCCGGTGCAGAATCGATCCGGCAACTCGATGAATTCAAACTGCTGCGAGGTCCACAACACCAGCTCCTCAGAAAAACGCGACAGGTGCATCAATAGCAATGAGGCAAAAGAACAGAATTCGATGGCGAAATCACGATCACTAACAGCATCTAAAGAATTACGACTAATCGCACTAAATCCTAAGGCGTCTGCCACCATTTCACGATCCAATGGAAAAGGTGTGCCCGCAAGCGCGGCTGAGCCTAATGGGAGGCTATTCATCCGCTGCAGACAGTCTGCCAAACGCTGACGATCACGTCGCAGCATTTCAAACCAGGCTAACAGATGGTGCCCGACGGTAATCACTTGAGCTACCTGTAAATGCGTGAAACCCGGCATCAGCGTGGCGTATTCAGCTTCAGCCAGCTGCAAGATACCCTGTTGTAAACGCTTCAGTTCAGCATCAATCAGGATCGCCTGCGAGCGCAGATAAAGCCGTATATCGGTCGCTACTTGATCGTTTCTTGAACGTCCGGTATGTAATTTTTTACCTGCCTCACCAATCTTTGCGACCAAAGCGGCCTCAATATTCATGTGCACATCTTCGAGATCTACACGCCAATTAAAGTCACCAGCTTCAATCTCGGCTCGAATCTGATCCAGGCCAGCTATAATTTGTCGGCACTCATCAGCGCTCAGCACACCGATACTCTCGAGCATGCGGGCATGTGCCTGTGAACCTTCGATATCCTGCGCATACATGCGCTGATCGAACTGTACCGAAGCGGTAAAAGCCTCTACAAAGGCATCGGTAGATTCTTGAAAACGGCCGCCCCAAGGCTTACTGGCTTTTTCGGACATCGGAATTCCTCTATTAATTTGGGCGAATTATAGCACCCAGCTGTCAACAAAGTGGGGCTGGATCGAAGTTTAAAGCTTAGCAATCAACAGCTAATGGCATCTGTCGACAGAGATCAAAGCAGAAAGCTCTTATGCTACTAAAATTTCATTCACTATATAAACTGAGCTGTATCAAACAACGCTATTTCCCAGCTGGTATGGAAAGCATAGGAGGAGGATGGCATTCACTGAGTGGTAACAGTTCGCAAATATCTAAAAACCTGCTAGATTTCCCGTTCTATTAGTTAAACAGCGCTTTCACCTTAGACGACAAAGACCAGAGTAAGAACTTACAAAACCTGATGCCTAAAATTCAAATTGCTACCCGCGAAAGCCAACTTGCCTTATGGCAAGCCAATGAGGTATCACGCTTACTGCGTGAAAATCACTCACAACTCACTGTCAGCTTAGTCGGCATGACCACCGAAGGTGATCGATTCCTGAACGCCTCTCTTGCCAGCGAAGGTGGCAAAGGTCTATTTGTCAAAGAATTAGAAACCAGCTTATTAGCAAACAAAACCGATATTGCGGTGCATTCCATGAAGGATGTTCCTTATCAGCTACCTGAGCACTTGGGCATACATGCCATTCTACAACGCGAAGATCCACGCGATGCCTTTGTCTCCAATGATTACGCTTCATTGGACCAGCTACCACTGGGCTCGGTCGTTGGCACCTCTAGCGCTAGACGCGAATGCCAACTACGTGCGATCCGTAACGATCTAAACATTGTACCTCTGCGCGGCAATGTGAATACCCGTTTAAAGAAATTAGATGACGGTCAATACGCAGCCATCATTCTTGCCAGCGCAGGCCTCAAGCGTTTAGGTTTCGGCCAACGTATTCGCGAATTTTTGTCGATTGAACAGAGCCTACCGGCAATTGGCCAAGGAGCTATTGGCATTGAATGCCGCGACCAAGATCAGACTACCCGCGACTACCTTGCGAAGCTACATCACCCTGAGACTGCACTCTGTGTGAACGCAGAACGCATGATCAGTACCGCCTTAGAAGCGAGCTGCCATTTACCGATCGCCGCCCACGCCACCATAGAGCAAGATCAACTGAACTTACGCGCATTAATTGGTGACCCTGAAAGTGGCACCTTAATTCGAGCGCAACAACAGTCGTCAATAGACAATTGGCAGCATAGTTGCCAGCAGGTAGTTAACCAATTACTCGCAAATGGCGGTGCGTCTTTGCTCGCTCGCTTACGCTAACATAGTAGCCTTTGCGCGTTGCCTAAATCATGAAAAACGCCAACCCTTTAGAGCAACTCACCGTCGTGGTGACACGGCCTGATGGCCAGAATCACGATCTCAGTGCAGCCTTAAGGGCGCTTGGCGCTACAGTCATACAACGGCCGTGCATTGCGCTCGAAGCGTATACCGACAACGGTAAGTCGGCGCTGACATTGGATCACTTAGATGCGGCAATTTTTATTAGTGCCAATGCGGTACGTTTCGGCTTTACACGAATGCAGGCCGTAGTAACGCCTCAGCAATTCTTTTGTGTCGGCAGTGCAACAGCAAATGCCTTATATCAGCAAGGTGTCGCTGAGGTGCATTTTCCGACACATGATTTCAGTAGTGAAGGTCTGTTACAACTCCCTGCCCTACAGTCAGTTGAAGGTAAGCAAATAGTCATTGTGCGCGGCCGTGGTGGCCGTGAATTATTGTATGAAACACTACAAGCACGTGGTGCCATCGTACATTATCTAGAAGCCTATCAACGCATTCTGCCTCCATGTCAGTACCGTGCTGGAGGTGACTTTGTTCTCATTACCAGTAACGAAGTAGCAGATAGTTTGGTACAACTAACCATAGAAGAAGAAAAACAATCGTTATTACAAACACAAACCATCGTTGGCCATGAGAATATTGCTGCCCATGTGCAAAACCTCGGTTTTAGCAAAACACCCTTAGTTGCAGCCAACCCTAGGGATGACAGCATGCTGAATACCTTACTCGACTGGGTCGCTAAGTGTGACTGAATGCAAGCAGAAAGAACGAGTAAATATGACAGAAGGCTCATCAGAAAAAACAACTATGGCAAAAGAACTGAAAAAAGAAGATTCAGCCTCTAGCAAAAACGCTGGCAAAAACAGTTTAATTAAAGTTAGCCTAGCTCTCACTTCGCTATTCAGTCTAGCACTAGGCCTAGCCGCTTTAGCAGCAAGCTACCTCCTTTGGCAACAAATTAACAATGACAATGCAAGCCTTCAAGCCAGCAGTACGCGACAGCAGACCATATTTGCCGCATCCCAACAAAAGCTCCAGCTTGAATTTCAGCAGCAGATACAAATGCAGATAAAACAACTCAGTGAAACAAACAAAACACTGAGCGCAGAATTACTTACGCTTCAGGCAGATAATCGGCAGTTAGAGCAACAAATACAAAATAATAGTGCAGTCTTGCATCGTGACCAGCGCGGCTGGCAACTAAAGGAAGCTGAATACATTTTGCGTATCGGACAACATCGATTACTACTCGATCGCGATATCGAAGGTGCTGCGGCCGCATTGACAGCGACTGATAAGCGCTTAAGCGAACTCAATCAAATAGACCTCCTGCCGCTACGAAAATCGATCGCACGCCAATTACAAAAGCTGGCCAGCTACCCGGCTCCGGATTATATCGGCATACAACTTAAACTAGACAATCTAATCATTGCTTTCCGAAAAACCTATTTACAGGAAGTAAACAAAACCGCAGAAAAAAATACGACAAGACGAGAACAAACAACAACTTCATTAGCGGCAACTCAGAATGATGCCGTCCCTGATCGAAACTTTCTAGCAGAAACCCTAGATCGTGCTAAAGACATGCTCAATCAAAATGTAAAACTACGGCACCATGACCAACCGCAATTTGCGTTTCCAGCCCAACAAGAGCTCATCTTCTCATTTCAGTTCATACAAGAAAAATTAGCCACTGCAAAGTTTGCCGTCAGCAGTCGTAATGACCCTCTCTATAAGCAACAATTAGAGAGTGCTATAAATTGGCTCACTAACGAGCAACCACTAAAGGCAGACCCCAACTTGCTTGCAGCCATAAAAACACTGTCTGCAATTAGCCTAGAACCCACCTTACCTGATATTTCTGCGCCTTATAAAATGCTAGAGAAGCTTTCCGCCCCTAAGAAAGAGCCAACCAGTAACGAGCCACTAGCTGACAGGGAATCCTTATGAAGTACTCCTTAATTATACTCTTGCTGCTTAGCCTATTGATCGTTGCTGGCGGCCTTTTTGTGATGAGTGAAAATGGTAGCGCAACGATTAGTCACGGCGCTTGGTCGGCTGAGATTGAATTAGTTTATTTCTATTTTGGTGCTATCGCTTTATTTTCAATCGCGCATGTCATCTTGCGCATTATTACAACGCTCGCACAGTTACCTGCTAGGTTACAGGCGCGCATCAAAAATAAACGTCTTTTTGAAATCCTGCAATCACTGGAAAACGCACAACTAGCAGCCGAACAGAAACAATGGAAGTCGGCTTTACGTATTGTCACTAAACACATCACCACCAGCCCAGTACAACGGTTACAACATGTCTTGGCCTGGCATTACGCACAGTTATCAGGCAACAGCCAAACTGCTGAAAAACATTTAGGCCTCTTGCGCAACACCGATAATGGTCGCGCAATTGCTAATGCCTTAGAAGCGCAGCTCGTAGTACAGCAACAACCAGCCAAAGCTCTTAATCTATTAGAAGATAGCAACCCAGACTCGCCTAACACTTTGATCACTAAAGCTCAGGGTTTGATGCAAAACCATGACAGTATTGCCTTGCAGTCGCTATTAGAAAAACTACAGCTGCAGGCCAAAACACACGAACAAGTTGAGCAGTGCTTAAACTTAGCACTGACTTGGTTATCAGCTGATTTTGTACGTAACCGTGATCAACAAAAACTGACTGCTCTATGGAAAAAATACGCCGCTAATATCAAACCTCATCGCGCGCTGTTGCAGGTCTACTGCAATGCATTGATCGATATTGAGAATGATCTACTGGCAGAACAAATTATTAGCCATGAGTTAGATACACATTGGGATGATGAGCTACTCCGAATCTATGCGCGCTTAAATTTAGATAACCGCCGTCAACGCATCCAGCAGCTAGAGCAATGGTTACGCAAACGGCCTCAACAAGCGACTTTATTGCAGCTAATCGGTCATTTACAGCTGGCTGAAGGTGACCCAAAAACAGCTATTCAATATCTAAGTAAAAGCTTAGATATAATGCCTAACGTCGCCAGCTATGCTGATTTAGTGCAGGCCTATGAGCAATTGGAGCAAACTGCACAAGCACATGATTACGCCAAGCTTGGCCTAATTTTAGCGAACCAAGAATTACTGTCAAAAAGATGATGTCCACTAGTATCATTGCCGGCTGCGGCTTCCTCGGGCGCGCCTTAGTAGCGCAATTAATAATGCAACAACAAGAGGCTCTCTGCCTAATGCAGAGCAAACAGAGTGAAGATTTAATCTCTGCTTTAGGTATGCCGACAGAGCGCCTTGATTTTGATCAGGCCGACCAGCTGAGCGCAATCAATACCAAAGATAAAGATATCTATTACTTCGCGCCGCCACCCAAAACAGATGATAGCGACCAACGACTGGTCAATTTTCTTGCGCGCTGTAAGGTCGCCAAACCCCGCCGTATCGTCTACATTAGTACCTCCGGTGTGTATGGTGATTGTGCAGGTGAGTGGGTCAATGAAGAGGCTGAACTTAAGCCTTTAACCGCACGTGCAAAACGCCGCGTACACGCTGAGCACTGTCTATTAACATTTTGTAAGCAATATAACTGCGAATACCAAATCTTACGCGTTGGCGGCATCTATGGTGCTGAACGCTTACCGCTGCATCGCTTAGCAGCCATCAAAGTAATTAAGCCAGAACAGGCACCTTATAGTAATCGTATTCATGTTGACGACCTAGCTACCGTTTGTTTGGCTGCCATGTCGGTCAAGCATAGCAATGAAATTTATAATGTTGCTGATGGTAGCCCCAGCAGCATGACTGATTTTTACTTTTCAATCGCCGACCGCAGCCAGCAGCCACGGCCAGAAGCAGTGTCATTGGAAGCTGCCGACACGGAACTTTCAGCCGCTATGTTGTCTTTTATTAAAGAAGCACGACGACTCGATATCAGCAAGATGCAGCAGCAGCTCCAACCAATACTACGTTACCCTAATCTACAAGCTGGTTTAGACTACTGTTTTGACCAACTTAAAGCTAAAAATTAACCGACTTGCTTGAACCCAGGTCAACGCTTGGGTACTCTGAACAGATACTTTTAGCTTCCCTTACTTCAGCCAATCCATGCTCATTAAATTCTGCCTAAGTACCAGCCTATTGTTTTTGATTTGGTTGCTATTATCTGGATTTTTAAAGACCAATTTATTGGTCTTAGGCCTGCTATCCAGCGGCTTAGTCAGTTTATTAGCGATAAAACTCGGACTACTTAGTGAGCATAGCCAGCGGTTGCGAATTAATCTGCGACTACCACGCTACTTGCCCTTCTTGTTAAAAGAAATATGGCTGTCAAACCTCCATGTCGCGGGCTTAATCCTAAATCCAAAGCTACCTATTCAGCCGCAAACCTTGCGTTACCAAGCCCAGCAGAAAACTGAGAGTGGTTTAGCCGTGCATGGCAATAGCATTACCCTGACACCTGGTACGATTAGTGTCGATATCAAGGATAAAGAGATCTTGGTGCATGCACTAAGCGACACGACTGCCGAGGGTGTGCGTGCGGGAAGTATTGATCAACAGGTCTGCAAGCTTGAGGACAAAGCATGATCACTGCTGCCCTAGTCGCAATTATGATTGTGATGTTAATTGCACTCATCCGTACCTGTATTGGTCCATCATTGTTTGATCGCATACTGGCTATTAATACTTTTAGCACAGCAACTGTCTTGATGATTTCGCTCTATGGCTTTTTCAATCAGCGTCCAGAGTTTTTAGATATCGCGATTGTCTATGCCATGATTAATTTTATTGGTACCGTCGCCCTATTAAAGCTCCATCGCTTTGACGACCTAGGACATGATGGAGATGAAACATGAGTGAGATGCTGATTAGCATGCTCAGCACCTTATTGATTGGCCTGGGTTGTGGCTTTTGCCTAACGGGTGCCTTAGGCCTATTGCGCATGCCCAATTTTATTACTCGCACACACGCAGCTAGCTTGATTGATTCCTTGGGCGCAATCCTGATTTTATCAGGGCTTATCCTAGAGGCCGGCCTCAGCCTAATCACCGTCAAACTCTTGTTTATTTTAGCCTTCTTACTATTAACGGGGCCAACTGCAGTCCATGCGCTAGTGAATACCGCACTAAACGAAGAACCAAAAAAAATTAGCGAGGAGGATTAAGTAATGGAACATTTCATTATTATTTTCCTATTAAGTCTGCTGGCAATTACTGCAATCGCCATTATCTTTATGCGCAACATGCTCTCAGTGATCATGCTGGGATCAATCTATAGCCTTTTATCAGCCGTCATTTTTGTCGTACTTGACGCGGTTGATGTCGCTTTCACAGAGGCTGCAGTGGGTGCAGGCATTTCTAGCGTGTTATTCCTCAGTGCATTTGCAGTGACTGGCAAGCGCCAAGTGCTCAAACAAAAAAATAAATTAATTGCTCTCATCGCGGTCAGCCTAACCGCGGCTGCTTTGCTTTATGCAACTTCAGATATGCCTCATGTCGGCGATCCTGAGGCCCCCGTTCAGACGCATGTCGCACCACGCTATATTGAACAAAGCGGCACTGAAGTGGGTATCCCCAATATCGTCACTTCAGTCCTCGCCAGTTACCGAGGTTTCGATACGCTAGGTGAAGTAACGGTCGTATTTACTGCCATGATTGCGGTCTTACTGTTGCTGCTACGACGAGAAGACGAGCAGGAGATTGATCGTGAAAAATAACCCGATTATTAAACAAACCAGTTTTCTGCTAATCCCTGTGATCTTATTATTTGGGCTTTATGTTCAGTTTCACGGAGACTATGGTCCGGGCGGTGGTTTTCAGGCAGGCGTTATCTTCGCTAGTGGGCTTATTTTATATGCCTTAATCGAGGGCCAGGCGAAAGCCGAACAAGTATTCTCTATGCGATGGGCGCGGATACTCGCAGCGTCAGGTTTATTGCTTTATGCCGGGGTGGGTGTTGCCAGTATGCTCTTGGGAGCAAACTTCCTAGACTACACTGTGCTCGCGCATGATCCTTTGCATGGTCAGCATTGGGGTATTTTCTGGGTTGAACTTGGCGTTGGCCTGACTGTCACCTCAGTTATGCTCTCTGTTTTTTATGCCTTCACTCATTTCAAGTAGCGCCTAATCATGCTCAGCGGTTTATATAATTATTGGATTGCAATCCTACTCATGGCGATTGGGTTTTATATTGTTATTGCGCATAGCAATCTGTTTACCAAAATGGTTGGTCTTAATATATTTCAGACCTCTGTTTTCATTCTATTCATATCGATGGGCAAGGTCGACGGTGGCACTGCACCGATCTTAAGTGATGCCTATTCGATTTATTCTAATCCATTACCGCATGTGCTTATTTTGACTGCCATTGTTGTTAGTGTAGCCACCACTGCCGTAGGTTTAGCCCTGATCGTTAATATCAATCGTCGCTATAAAACCTTAGATGAACATGAAATTGAACAACAAGAGCTAGAGCAAGAATGATAACGAACCATCTTGCTATATTGCAGATTGTGCTGCCACTGATGGCGGCTCCTATCTGCAGCCTGATTAATCGTGCTAAAGCTTGCTGGCTTTTTGCAACCGCTGTGGCATGGCTAGTATTTGCTATGTCCTTGTCTTTATTTTTAGAAGTACAGACTAATGGCGGCATTCGTTATGAGATCGGTGGTTGGCAACCGCCTTGGGGTATCGAGTATCACATTGATGCCTTAGCATCTTTTGTCTTGCTATTGATCAGCGCAATGGCAGCGATCAGCTTAAGTGCATTCCAGCGTCGTATAACGATTGAAATCCCAAAACATAAACAGGGCCTTTTTTACACCGCATTTTTACTTTGCTTAACAGGACTGCTTGGCATTGTCGTCACTGGTGACGCCTTTAATATCTTTGTTTTTCTAGAAATCAGCTCACTCTCTGCCTATGCTTTAATCGCACTAGGTCAAGACCGTAGGGCACTGACCGCCTCCTTTGAGTACCTGATTATGGGGACCATCGGAGCGACCTTTATATTGATCGGCATTGGTTTGCTTTATATGCAAACGGGCACTTTGAATATTGCTGACTTGCAAACCCGCATTCCGGAAATAAGCCATCTTCGCAGTGTGCATGCTGCCTTTGGCTTTTTCACCATCGGTATCTTTCTCAAGCTCGCCTTATTCCCATTACATCATTGGTTGCCTGGCGCTTATGCCCACGCACCATCTGTCGTTAGCACTTTTCTTGCGGCGACCGCAACTAAGGTGGCTTTGTATTTACTTTACCGAGTGTTCTATACCATTTTTGGTTTTGAATTCTCATTTGAAGTATTACAGCTACATTACATCCTGATGCCATTATCACTGCTGGCAATCGTCATCAGCTCATTGAATGCCATCTTTCAGCAAGATGTAAAAAAGATGCTGGCGTACTCTAGCTTGGGTCAGATTGGCTATATGACGCTAGGCATCGCTTTACTCAGTGAGGCCGGGCTAGTCGCCAGTATTCTGCATCTGTTTAATCACGCCTTTATAAAAGGCGCCTTATTTATGACAATGGCCTGCTTCTTATTTAGAACGCCATCGGTACGCTTAGAGGATCTCAGTGGTGCTGGCCGTGCGATGCCAGGGGTCGGAGCTGCTTTTGTTGTCGGTGGACTTGGCTTGATCGGTATTCCCCTCACCTCCGGCTTCATCAGTAAGTGGTTACTGGTATCCGCGGTCATCGAGCAAGGTCATTGGTGGTTGGTAGCAATTATAGTGGTCAGCTCATTATTGGCACTGGTTTATGTTTGGCGCGTGGTGGAATATCTGTTCTTTCGTGAGCCAAGTGCCGAACTGCTGGCAAATAAACAACCGATAGGCGCGTTGCTACCCTTTACCTGGCTGATCTTACTGAGTACGGTCTATTTCGGTATTAACTCGGACCTGCCTGTGCAAGCCGCCAAAGCCGCCGCTATGGCGTTACAGTAAGAAGACATGATGTTAGCCAATAGCCTCTACCTAAATTTTGCCATCCCTATTATTGGCGCTTGCCTAATTGCTTTGTTGCATCGACATCAACGCACTTTCGAATTAGTCTTTATTGGCACTGCCGCTATCCTGCTTTGGAATACGCTGCGCCTATTTGATTTGGGTGAAGCGGCCTATTTTACTAATGTCAGCCCATTCTCATTGATTGATGCCATTCCGCTGGCATTCCACCTAGAACCTTTAGGCTTACTTTTTGCCGGTATTGCCTCCAGCTTATTTTTAATCACAACGCTGTACGCGATTGGCTATATGAATGCCAATCATGAAAAGCATTTGGCACGCTTTTATTTTTGTTTCTGTATCGCCATCTTTGCAGTTATGGGGATCGCCTTTGCAGCCAATCTGCTAACCCTGTTTATCTTTTATGAAATACTCAGCTTTAGCACCTATCCTTTGGTCACCCATAAAGGCAATGAAGCAGCCCGTAATGGTGGTAGAGCATATCTAGGCTTACTTTTAAGTACCTCTATCGGTTTCTTTTTAATCGCTATTCTCTGGGTCTGGGCGAGTACTGGCGAGCTTGATTTTGTACGCAACGGCTTCTTACAAGAAGAGATGCCGAAAGAGGCTTTAATCGTTCTTTATACTTTGTTTGCCTTTGGCATCGGTAAGGCCGGCCTAATGCCTTTTCATCGCTGGCTACCTTCTGCAATGGTAGCGCCGACCCCAGTCAGCGCCTTACTGCATGCAGTAGCAGTAGTTAAAGCGGGTGTTTTCTGTGTGCTGAAGATTACTGTCTATGTCTTTGGCCTTGACCTTCTGACTAGTGGCGGTGGTAGTGTAGTTATTATTTGGGTGGCAACCGCAACGATGCTGCTGGCTTCATTAGTAGCACTGACACAGGATAATTTAAAAGCTCGCCTGGCCTATTCAACCGTTAGTCAGCTTTCTTATATTGTCTTGGGTGCAGCCCTGGCAACCGCTAGTAGTGTTGCTGGTGCAAGCATGCATATGGCAACGCACGCGGTTGGTAAGATCACTTTATTCTTTTGTGCTGGCGCAATTTACACAGCAGCAAAAAAAACCAAGGTCAGCGAGCTTGATGGCTTAGCTAAAGCCATGCCAATTACATTTATTGCTTATACAGTAGCAGCACTAAGTATTATCGGTCTGCCACCAATGGCAGGTTCATGGAGTAAATGGTTTTTACTCGATGGCGCATTACAAGCTGATTATTTTTGGGTTGCAATCGCCTTTATCATTAGCACCTTATTAAATATGGCTTATTTGTTACCCGTGGTAACGCGAGGCTTTTTTGTGCCAGCCAAAGACGATATTTCAGATATACATGAGGCCCCTTGGATGTGCTTGCTGCCATTAAGTATCACGGCGGCATCATGTTTTGTGCTGTTCTTTTTACTGCAAGAACTTTATCTATTTTTACAGCCCCTATTTAATTAGCGGAAGAGATTGACGCATGCCAGCAAGATCAAAAACAGTAAAGACACTTATTCTTAGCCTCTATGTTATTTGTGCAGCTTTATTGCTGATCGAGTTCTTTTACCATCGGCACGGGCATTTTGATTTTGAACTATGGTTTGGCTTCTACGCCGGCTTTGGCCTATTGGCTTACCTCGCCATCGTTTTGAGTGCTAAACAGTTACGCAAATGGCTACAACGCTCTGAAAATTATTATGATTGATCTATTACAACACCCAGGGTTGATCCTACTATTAGGGGCTCCTGTCTTAGGATTATTATCCGACCGGCTGCGTGCATCTGCCGCCGTACTTTTGCCTTTAGTAGCGTTAATAGTATTTTTACAATTACCACATGAGCTGAGCCTGAGTTATTCTTTATTTGGGCACGAAGTGCGGCCTATTTTTATCGACGGTTTAAGTTGGATCTTCAGTCTAATTTTTCTTATTGCTGCGGTGTTAGTAGCGATCTATTCATGGCATGGCAATAATCGTCTAGAGCAGATCAGCATTCCAATCTACGCTGGCTCTGCCGTTGCTGCTGTCATGGCGGGCGATCTGTTAACGCTGTTTATCTGCTGGGAGATCAGCGCCTTATCCTCAACCCTAATTATCTGGGCGAATCGCTCACATGATTCACGCAATGCAGGCCTGCGTTATTTATTCATCCAGGTCCTGTCTGGTTTGTTATTACTTCTGGGCAGCTTGTTGCACTTCCAACAGTCCCAGTCTTTATTAATCACTGCCTTTACGCTTGATACTCTTGCGCACTGGTTAATCTTTTTTGCATTCGGCATTAAATGTGCGTTTCCGCTACTGCATAATTGGTTACAGGATGCTTACCCGCATGCTAGCGCCAGCGGTACCGTGGCGCTTTCCGCCTTCACCACTAAACTTGCCGTTTATTGCCTTGCGCGCTCTTTTGCCGGCACTGATTACCTGCTATGGATCGGCGCCATAATGACTGCCTTCCCAATCTTTTTCGCAGTCATAGAAAATGACCTGCGACGTGTGTTGTCTTATAGCCTTAATAACCAGCTTGGCTTTATGGTCGTTGGCATTGGTATTGGTACACCATTGGCACTGAATGGGACCGCTGCTCATGCTTTCTGTCATATCCTCTATAAAGCGCTGCTCTTTATGAGTATGGGTGCGGTGTTACATCGTATTGGCACAACCAAGGCCAGTGAGTTGGGCGGTTTGGCTAAATCGATGCCATGGACGGCGACCTTTTGCATAATTGGCGCAGCTTCAATATCTGCCGTACCTTTATTCAGTGGTTTTATCTCAAAAGGTATTATTTTATTTTCAGTTGCAGAAGAGGGTTACTGGCTGCTCTGGTTAGTGCTCTTATTTGCGTCAGCTGGTGTGCTGGATCATTCAGGCATTAAGGTACCGTTCTTTAGTTTCTTTGCGCATGATCAGGGTTTACGTTGCAAAGAAGCACCAAAAAACATGTTGCTTGCAATGGGTATTACTGCAACAGCTTGTATCGGCATTGGCGTTGCGCCTGATTTACTCTATGCCTTGTTACCTAGTAGCATGGATTTCCACCCCTACACTTTGGACCACACTATCACCCAACTCCAGCTGCTATTCTTTGCTGGCCTAGGTTTTGTATTACTTTACATTAATGGTTGGTATCCAGCTGAAATTCGGGCAATCAACCTTGATACTGACTGGTTCTATCGAAAACCATTACATCAACTCGCTAGCTCCGGCTTAAAGGCCTTCAATAACAGCACTGTTGCATGGCAAAATCTACGCTCTGTGATAGCCCTAAAAATCACTGACGCCGCCTACCGAGCAAATGGCCCTCGCAGCCAATTAGCGCGCGGCATTAGTGTTAGTAGCATGGTCTTAATTGTCTCAATTTTACTGGGTTTTTCCTTACTTTTTTACTACGTTTAACTCTCCGCAAAACACTTAATAACCGTTAGTGTGTAAGCTTGCATTTCTAACCCCACTTTTTTTAAAAAAATCATACGAATATGTCGCTCTAGAGCGCTTTTCATGAAATCTCCTACTGCAGTTAGCCCAGCCTATCAACGGCTATAATCATTCTAAAAAAAATAACCCCAAGACCCGTCAGCATGCGTTACACTAATCATGTGATTAATAAATACATTTATTAATCTATAATTTAATTATAAAAAAATTAATCTACAGTTGGAGACACGCTTATGAACTTGGTAAATAGCCTTGCAGTAGTAATCGGTATTATGGGGGGCTTAGCAACTTGGGTTGCCCTCACGACAACAGGTACTCTTAATCTTCAAATATGGGCAATATTTATTGCCTGGGCCTGCTTCTACCATTGCGGTGGTGGCATGGATGGTTTGAAATCTGGCCTCATAGGAAACATCTGGGGATTAATTATGGCGACTATTGCCTTAACTCTTGTTGGCAGCGTCGGTGGCGGTGTAGTTGGCGCCTCTGTAGTTGTTGGCGTAACGGTGTTGATTTTGATTCTAGGCGCCAACGTTGGCATGCTGTCCTCGATTCCTGCTGGCGTATATGGTTATGCTGCCGGTGCAGCCTTTGGACTAATGACAACCGCTGATGCTGGCGTCTTCACACTAACCGGCAATGGCCTGTTACTGCCTATGGCATTATCTATGGTAGTGGGTGCGGTCTTAGGACTTATCTCAGAAAAGATAGCGGGCAGCTTGGCCAGTGGCTAGCAAAATTGCTTGTTAATACTACAACCAAAACGGGGCGCTTATTGCGCCCCGTTTTCTTTTTAACTAATCAAATAGTTTTACTTAGGCTTTTTTCGGCATCAAGTAGGCCAGTACGAGTGCAACGATGAATAAGGCTGGCACGTCCCCCATTAAATGAGCATGTTCAGTCTCATCAACGAGTGCCTGCACCAGCATAATGCCACCATGAACTACGCTAGACCAAATAGTGAACCAAATCAGGCTGGCATGTTGCATCGGGTCTTTTGCTGCCAGTAGTAAAAACACACCAAGCGTTGCATAGATACCCATTATCATTTGTTCATATTCATGCTGCGATGGCGTCCAGCTCCAACCTGAAACCCAAAAGAAATTCATTAATAACGGCACTCCGGCTATAAAGGTTATGCCAATTAATACCAAGGCTATTTTGAGTATTTTCATTTTCTGTTCTTGTTCCATTCTATCCTCCGAGATTGTGGCCTGCTTGTGTACCCATGTTATGAGTCACGTCAGTTTATTATTGTCTCTAGTTTTGGTTATCACGTCGTTGTTACAGCGTGATAGTCAGCAGTATTATATATTATTCGGTTGAGTGCGAGAGCGTACATTTAATTCACAGTTATCAATGATTTTGATTGTTTTTGATTGAGTGCTGATACCGGCATGATATCGCAACAAGAACTCAGGTGCTCGCTGCAGTAAAACATTTGTCGCTCTTATCCCGGTCATGCTTTTGCCAGCCACACTTATGATTCGACTTATTTCATGTGCTGCAAAATATGCCGCTACCAGTAAAGCCTGTGTGCAGGCGCGCACGGTCACTTTTGACTCATCGAGCCCTATTTGATGCCAGCCATATAGGATGACTCGATAAAAAAATAGACCGGCTGTCGCGGGATAACTACAGCGAACATCATTCCATTTCAATCAACTAGTTTTCATCTGATTGTGGTCGTCTGCTTGAAAGGCGGCGTAGAACGCGTATTGTGCTGTTTTTGAATCAGGAAACAGTGAGTATAGTATGGCAGCTCATCGTATTGGCTCCTTACAGGCGTTACGCAAAGCCAAAACGCTTGAATATTTTATTTCGACGGATGCGGCAGAGCGACATATTTTTGCGCTGCACCATGATGGACAGGTGTATGGCTATGACAATCAATGCCCACATAATCAAATGCCGTTAAACTGGAATCAGCATCAATTTCTAGATCCTAGTGAGCAGTATTTACAGTGTACAAACCACGGCGCACTATTCACTCTGACCGAAGGGAATTGTGTCTATGGGCCCTGCTTAGGCGAAAAGCTTCAGCCATTAAATATACAGATCGTAGGCGATGATCTAGTCGTTAATTTATCTTAGCTTGAGTAGCCTTATGTTTACTAGTACGTTTTTATTGGTACCTCTTCTTTTGATCGCTAGCGCCATTGGTCTCTGGCAGCCCCAGCATTTAATCCCATATCAAGCTTATATTAGTTGGCTCTTGGCAGCGATTATGTTTTGCATGGGCAGTAGTTTACGTATTACCGATTTTAGCCGTGCGCTAAAAAATGGGCGTGTGCTGCTGCTCGGCATGACGTTGCAATTCGGCATGATGCCATTGATTGCCTGGCAGTTATGTCAGTGGTTTGAGCTCAGCCTAGCATTTTCGTCTGGCCTTATTCTTGTAGGCTGTGTTGCTGGTGGTACAGCATCCAACTTGATGTGTTTTTTAGCGCGCGGCGATGTGGCCTTGTCGATCAGCTTGACCGCGATATCAACTCTGTTCTCGGTCGCCTTAACACCGTTACTAGCCGCACTCTACCTCGATCAAATTATTTTGGTGCCAGCTTTGGCTATGGCTAGAAATATCCTTACCATTGTGGTCGCCCCAGTCTTGATTGGCCTTCTACTGAATCATCTTATAAGCCGCATACTAGTGCCGTTTCAACGATTTTTTGCCGGGCTGTCAATGGTCTTAATCAGCATTATCGTGGGCATCATCGTTGCCCTTAATCATGATCATTTAGGGCAGCTAAGCTGGTTACTGGTGGGGCTTGTACTATGCCACAATCTACTTGGATTAGGCCTAGGCTTTATACTAGGTTTAGTATTAACTGGTGATCATCGCATTGCACGCACGTTGGCCTTTGAGACAGGCATGCAAAATTCTGGACTGGCGGTTGCACTGGCAGTAAAATTCTTTGGTGGGATGGTTGCCGTTCCCGCGGTATTATTTTCCATTATTCATAACCTAAGCGGATCACTGCTAGCTACATATTGGGCTAGGAGGGGATTGGCTAAGTAAAGATGAGACTCAATGAAAAACGTTCTTTCTAGTGTTTTAGTTTTAACCGCATGGGCGGTTACCCTATATCTTGCCAACAACTTATTTGCTGGCAACTTTGATAGCAGCTTTAGTTGCCAGACAGATTGCCGTAAAACGCTTTACTGGACGGCCATTGGTTTAGCCTTACCCGGTACCGTGCTGGCCATCATTAATGTTCTGCAGTCGCGAGATTCACTGCTAGCAAAAGCCAACCTAGTGCTAGGCTTTGGGCTGATCTCAATTTTATTTGGGATCATGGTAATTGCTGCACTGGGCTAAGTTTAGTTTAGTCTAGTAAATAGGCTTTTCCTTTTCACAGCCAATAGCTTTTTTAGGCTCGCGCATACTCCGCCGCCTTGCCTAACCAGCGCTGAGCGAGCAAAGGAACACGTTCCGGATGCTCGCGCATCAACCATTGCGCGCAACGTTGCACTTCTGGTAGTAGAGCTGCGTCTTTCACCAAGTCGGCCATACGCAATCTAACATCACCAGACTGCTTAGTACCTAACACTTCACCGGGACCACGCAACTCCAGATCGACTGCCGCCAACTTGAAACCATCAGTCGATTTCCTTAACGCATCAATACGCTTTTTCGCATACTCACCCAGAGGACTGGTATACATTAGAACACAGCTGCTCTGTTGTCTTCCTCGTCCAACACGACCGCGCAATTGATGTAATTGTGCAAGCCCAAAACGTTCCGCATTTTCAATCACCATTAAGGTCGCATTAGGTACATTAACCCCGACTTCGATAACGGTAGTTGCAACCAGCACTTGCACTTTTTGCTGTGCAAAATCCTGCATTGTTTGGTTTTTCTCCTGCGATGGTAATTTTCCATGCACCAGCCCGACCGAAAACCCATGCAGTTGTTGGCAGAGATTTTCGTATGTCTCTGTTGCCGTTTGACAACGCAATGTCTCAGACTCTTCAATCAAACTACAGACCCAATAAACCTGTGCGCCTGCAGCACAGGCTTGTTGAATACGCTCGATCACTTGTGCTCGTCGACTGTCAGCGATTGCAACGGTTTGGATTGGCTGACGACCAGGCGGCATTTGATCAATAATGGAATGATCGAGATGTGCATACATGCTCATCGCTAAAGTACGAGGAATAGGTGTGGCGGTCATGATTAGTTGATGTGGATGACATTGATCTAGCAAGCCTTTCTGACTTAAGGTCATGCGCTGATGTACGCCGAAACGATGCTGCTCATCGGTAATACATAGTGCCAGATGTTGAAACTTGACCTCATCTTGAAACAAGGCATGAGTGCCTACAACCACTAGCGCAGTACCTGATGCGATTAATTCTAAAGCTTCATTCCGCTGTTTGCGCTTAAGGCTGGAAGTTAACCAGACCACTTGTATGCCTAGAGGCAAAAGCTCTTCACTAAAATAGCGGTAATGTTGTTCTGCCAGTAATTCAGTTGGCGCCATTAATGCTGTTTGATAACCCTTTTCAGCAACCTGCAAACTACTTAACAAGGCAACAATGGTCTTACCACTCCCAACATCTCCTTGTAGTAGTCGCATCATTGGTGTGCTAGCGGTTAGATCTTGACGGATTTCCAGTAAGACACGCTGTTGTGCATCAGTCAGTTCATATTCTAAGTTACGTTCAAATTCTTGGGCTAGGCGAGTTCCAATCTGGATTGGATTAGCTTTGCGCTTAAGCGCGTTTTCACGGATCTGGAGAAAGGCTAAATGATGGGCTAATAACTCATCAAAGATTAAACGTCGCTGCGCCGGGTGCTGTTGCTTTAGCAGTAGCTCTGATTCGTGGTTATCACTAGGTTGATGCAGGCTTAACAAGTCGTCTAATAAAGTTACACTGCGACCAGTTGCGTATTCTTCTAATACTTCTGCAAAGTATTGAGGGTTTTTCTGTGCCCAGGCCAATGCTGACTGAATCATTGATTGTAAGCGACGCTGCTGCAGGCCTTTGGTCAATTGATAGACTGGTTCTAGGTGTTGCTGCAGGATAACTTCTTCATCTTCAGCCAGCAATCGATAGTGCGGATGAACCATTTCGTACTTACGCGCAACTAACCTTACTTCGCCGGAACAAAGTACTCGCTGCCCTTCGCTGAAGGCTTGCACCTGACTTTTATTGAAATAGAAAAAACGCAGTTGTAACTCACCACTTTCATCACGCAGTGCTACCGTTAACATTCTACGGCGGCCAAATATGACCTTAGCCGAGACCACACGGGCAATAACCTGTGCGTCACAGGGCACTTGTAGCCCTGCAATAGGATTAATCTTAGTTCTATCTTGATAGCGTAATGGTAAGTGAAACAGCAGATCAAAGACTGTATTGATATTGAGCTTAGCCAGTAACTCTAGGCCTTTCTCAGTAACTCTTGGTAGATCGGATAACGCTATCACGAAATACTTACAACTCTAGAATTGCGTCCATTTCAACGCCAGCACTTTTAGGTAAAGAGGCGACACCGATCGCAGCGCGAGCAGGATAAGGCTGTTGAAAATACTCGGCCATAATTTCGTTAACGGTTGGAAAATGACTGAGGTCAGTCAGAAAGACATTTAATTTTGCTACATCTTGCAAACTGCCGCCGGCAGCAGCAGCTACTGCTGACAGATTATCAAACACTCGACGAATCTGCACTGCAATATCGCCCTCGACTAATTCCATTGTTTCTGGAACTAGCGGGATCTGACCTGACATATAAACCGTTTGATTCACTTTCACTGCTTGTGAATAAGTGCCAATCGCTTGTGGTGCTTTATCGGTAGCGATGATTGTTCTAGACATGACTAACTCCGTTTCAAATGAGAGGTAATTAAATTTTAGTAATACAGCGAGTAATTATCCGCGAGTACGCGTAACTTTGTAAACGCTTGGCACACTCCGCAGGGTACGAATAATACGGGCTAGATGTTTGCGGTCTCGAACATCAAATGAAATTGTAATGGTAGTGCTTGCACCATCTTTTTCTTCAAACACTAGGTTTTCAATATTCGAGTCAGCACCTGCAATGCGTGTCGCGAGTGTCGCAAGCACACCGCGCTCGTTTACAGTCAACACGCGCACTTCTACTAAGAAAACTTGCTGCGGAGCAGATGACCACGATAGAGAAATTTCATTCTGAACGGTGGTCTTTTTACGATTTAGGTTATGGCAGGTTTCTCTATGTATGACCAATCCCTTACCACTTGATATCACACCAAGGATGGCATCTCCTGGTATCGGGTGGCAGCATTTTGCATAATTAACTACAACGCCTTCAGTACCATCAATAGCAATGGGGGCTGCTAGCTTCTTCTGGCGAGTACTTGCTTTCGCTGTGCGTGAATCACCTTCCAGTAAGGCTCTTGCGGTTAATTCAGCAACACTCTCGCCAAGACCAATCTGTTCATAGAGCAGCTCAATATTCTCAATCTTATGCTCTTTACAATGTCTAATTAAGACTTTTCTATCAAGCTCTTTTAATGACCCACCAAAATGTGACAGCGCCGAATCCAGCAAGCGCTGACCTAATAAAATTGCCTCTTCGGAGTGTAGATTCTTGAGGTAGTGACGGATGTTGTTACGCGCTTTATTAGTCACCACAAAATTCAGCCATGCTGGCTTGGGCCTACCCTGTGGTGATGTGTGGACCTTAACGCTTTGGCCGCTTTCTAGCTTCACACTAAGAGGTAGCAATTTGCGTTCTACTGTAACCGAGATACATGTGTTACCTAAATCAGAATGCACTGCATAGGCAAAATCAACGGCTGAGCTACCACTCGGCAGAACGATAATATCGCCGGCGGGAGTGAAGACGTAAATCTCTTCTGGGAAAAGATCAACCTTAACGTGTTCTAGAAATTCAACTGAGTTGCCTGTGCTTTGTTGAATATCAATGATTTCTTTTAACCAAGAACTGGTATAGGCATGTGAGTCATCTATGCTCTTATCGCCTTGTTTAGATTTATACATAAAGTGAGCAGCGATGCCAGACTCGGCAATCATATCCATTTCTTCGGTACGTATTTGCACTTCAATGAGGATACCGTGAGGACCAAACAAAGTAGTGTGCAATGATTGGTAACCATTCTTTTTAGGGATGGCGATGTAGTCTTTAAATCGTCCTGGCACCGGCTTATACAAATTATGCATCATGCCTAAAGCGCGATAACAGGTGTCTAGGTCTTTCACTAATAGACGCGTGGCATAGACGTCGTAAACTTCAGAGAAGGAGATATGTTTCGCCTTCATTTTTTTATAAATGCTGTATATATTTTTTTCACGGCCAAAGATACGTGATTCAATATCGGCCTTTTCTAATTGCGCACAAATTGATGCCTCCACCCCACGCATAACTTCTTTCCGATTACCGCGATTCTTTTTGACTACGTCATCAAGGACTTTGTAGCGCATTGGATGCATGGCCTCAAAGGCTAAGCGCTCCAATTCTAAACGAAGTTTATGCATACCCAAACGGTGTGCGATTGGGATATAAATATCGATGGTTTCTTTTGCAATGCGTCTTCGTTTATCTGACGGCATGACACCGATCGTACGCAAGTTATGGGTACGGTCAGCAAGCTTGATAACAATGATACGAATATCATGCACCATCGCTAACATCATTTTACGGAAATTTTCTGCTTGTGCTTCGACCCGTGTTGGAAATTTAAGATGTGTTAACTTACTAACACCATCTACAAGATGGGCTACATCTGGGCCAAACATCTCAAAGATCTGTTCCTTTGCTGTTGGTGTGTCTTCAATCACATCATGCAAGATAGCCGCCGTAATACTTTGCGCGTCCATACGCATCTCGGCCATGATTTTGGCGACGGCTAAAGGATGGTAAATGTAAGGTTCGCCAGAAAGGCGTTTTTGTCCGTCATGTGCCTCAGCGCTGAATAGGTAGGCACTATAAATTTCTTGAACTTGGGCTGAATCTAGATAAGAGTCTAGTAGCTCAATCAACTCACTGACTAGAAAGCGCGAGGGACTGCTTTGATTCAGCGCGGCGCCAGTTTGCTCAGATGCCGCGCTTGCCATCTCGTTCTCTAAATGACCTTGCCGCTATTCTTCTGCTGCCGGCTCAGCTGCTGCTGGCACTTGCGGCACTTCAACTGCTGCTGCCGGGTCATCTTGTAATTGGCTTAGCTCAAGCCCGATCTCAGCTCGTAAAGCTGCAGTCGCAGCATCTAGTTCTTCCGCTTCCTGCAAGAAGAGCTCTTCTGGGTCGGGACGTACCTTCTCTTCTAAGTATTCTTCAGTAATCAGCTCAGCCGCAATCTCGCGCAAAGCCACTACCGTTGGCTTGTCGTTTTCTAGCTCCACCAAAGGCTCCGCGCCCATCGCGATCTGACGCGCGCGCTTGCTGGCCACTAGGATCAGCTTAAATCGGTTATCCAGTTTTTCTAAACAATCTTCTACCGTAACTCGGGCCACGTCTTAACTCCAATTAGATTTCTTCACGCGAAGGCACTGAATAGTAGACGATTTCCGCCTTCGGCTCTAGTTCTCCTACGTAATATACGCCGTTTATGAGGCTAGAATTTGCTGAATATGCTCAATACTGGGTTCTATTACCGTATCAGCCCCAGTAAATAGGCTAATTAAGCGTTGCAAGCTTGCTTCAAAGTCATCATTGATCAAGACATGATCAAATTCATCATAATGGCTCATCTCCGTCAAGGCCTGCCGCATACGCTCGGCAATCACGCTTTCACTGTCTTGGCCACGACCACGTAAACGTTGTTCGAGGACGCTTAGGCTGGGGGGTAGAATGAAAATCGAGACACAATTGGGGTAGTGTTGGCGCATTTGCCGTGCACCTTGCCAATCAATATCTAAAACCGCATCAAAACCAGCAGCTAATAGTTCAGTAAGGGCCTGTTTAGAGGTGCCGTAGGCATGATCAAAGACTTGCGCATGCTCCAAAAACTCTCCTCTTTTGACCATTTTGGTAAATTGAGCTTGCGCCACAAAATGATAATGTTGGCCATCCACTTCGCCTGGCCGCGGGCTGCGGCTGGTATGCGAAACAGCAGCGGCCAAACGCGGCAATTTTTCTCGTGCTGCCTTCAACAAGCTGGTCTTACCACCGCCGGAGGGGGCAGACAGTATAAAAAGAGTTCCATTTCTCATCAGATTAAGCTCTTAGGCTCATTTTGAACGTTACAAATAAGGCAGCCATCATAACCGCAAGTCATAGCCCAGTTCACTAGCAAAGGCAGCCCTAACAAAACAAAATAGCGAAACTATTCTGCCTCAATGCTGCGACTTCAAGTTTGATAGAGATTTATCATTGTCTCCTTGGCGCTGAGACTCTATACTTCAGGGCTTATAACAATGCCGATTGTACCAATCGGTTACCACAACTATTTTATTGCTGGAGTTCCAGATGAACTACGATATTTCCGCACTACTCGTTGGAATCGTGATTATCACCATTGCGTTGGTGATGGCTTTCGTTTTTCCATAAAGATATTCCTGTACAGAGAGCACTACTTTCAGTAGTGCTCTCTGTACAGTAGCTTTTCAGGCTTTCTGCCACACAAGCTTATTCAAAAAAATTTTATCTCACTTAATTCAATAGCCGTTTACCTTAAAAGATAACGGGAACAGGCTTAGCCATTAATTTTCTTCACTGTCTTCCAAGGCTTTTGCTAATAAACCGTGGCGTATATCGCGCCCTTCTTCAGCAAAAACAATATGCTCACAGATATTTTTAGTGTGATCACCAATCCTCTCTAAAGATCGTGCACACCATAATATACCTAAGGTTGATTCAACCAGCTCAGGGTCACGCCCTAAAGAATCGCCTAGTGATTGAACTAGGGTGTCGTAGTCGTTGTTTACTTGCTTATCTAAGATCGCCGTTTTATACGCAGCCAGGCTATCCATGCGCGCCAATGCATCTAAGGCATTACGCAACATAGACCTGACTTGCTCACCTAATAATTGCAATGCATTGAGATGATTTTTCTTAGGTGCACAAGCCGCTAGCTTGATCGCATAGCGACCAATTTTTTCAGCTTCATCACCGACGCGTTCCAAGTCAGTAATGGTTTTAATCATAGACAGCACTAATCGCAGATCATTGGCAGCTGGCTGGCGAAGAGCAATGATGCGATTACATTCTTCATCGATTGCGATTTCTATGGCATTGACCTGGTGGTCATTACTTGCAACTTGCTCGGCGAGAACACTATCGGCATTCAGTAATGCCAAAAGACTATTCTCTACCTGCATCTCAACCAAACCACCCATCTTTAATACTTGATGCTTAATTGCTTCAAGGTCCTTATCAAAAAGATGAGAAATATGGTCGCCTGCTAAACGTTCACCCATGAAACTTCCTCCGTTAAATCCTACGATTAATTATTCTACACCCAATCTAATTGGACATTTCAAACCAACGAATTGAAACTTAACCATATCGCCCAGTAATATAATCTTCGGTCTGACGTTCCCCTGGCGCTGTAAACAGCACGTTAGTGGGGCCAAACTCAATCAATTTGCCAAGATACAAAAATGCAGTGTAATCAGAGACACGCGCTGCTTGCTGCATGTTATGAGTCACAATCACGACCGTGTATTGAGACTTCAGTTCTGCAATAAGCTCTTCAATTTTCAGTGTTGAAATTGGGTCCAGTGCCGAGGCCGGTTCATCCAATAGCAAGACCTGTGGCCGCACTGCAATTGCTCTAGCAATTACTAGCCGCTGCTGCTGTCCACCCGACAAGCTGAATGCATTATCTTGCAAACGGTCACCTACTTCGCCCCAAAGGGCGGAGTTAACCAAGGACCACTCCACACGGTCTTCAATTTCTGTTCTATTAGTAATACCTTGCAGCCGCAAGCCATAGGCGACATTTTCAAAAATTGATTTTGGAAACGGATTGGGCTTCTGAAAAACCATCCCAACTTGCTGTCGTAATTCAGTCACATTAACGTCGCGAGCATTAATGTCCTTACCATGCAATTTCATTTGACCACTAATACTAATTCCATCAATCAAATCATTCATACGATTCATGCAACGCAATAAAGTCGACTTGCCACAACCACTAGGGCCAATAAAAGCAGTGGCGCGATTAGTTGGAATCTTCAAATTAATATCAAAGAGTGCTTGTTTCGTACCATAGCTCAAAGAAAAATCTTCGCAGGTTATACAAATATCTTCCTGATCAATTGAGCGAGAAGGTTGATTCTCAAACAACTTTGATGAAATGCTGGGTGCTGCCATAACGTGACCTTCTATTGTTCCAGGGTGCGATATTTTTCGCGGAGATGATTACGAATATAGATTGCGGTTAGATTGAGCAAAATAATAACCGCCACAAGAATTAATGCCGTGGCATAAACCAAGGGGCGAGCCGCTTCTACGTTAGGGCTTTGGAAGCCAACATCGTAAATATGAAATCCAAGATGCATGAATTTTCGCTCTAAATGTAGAAACGGTGCATTCATATCTAATGGTAGCGAGGGCGCTAACTTAACTGCTCCAACCAACATTAATGGAGCAACCTCACCAGCGGCTCTTGCTACTGCTAAAATAAGGCCTGTCATCATCGCTGGGCTAGCCATCGGAATCACGATACGCCACAGTGTTTCTGCCTTAGTTGCGCCTAGTGCTAGAGAACCTTCCCTAACCGCTCTTGGAATACGTGCCAAACCCTCTTCAGTGGCTACAATAACAACAGGCACTGTCAGCAAGGCCAGGGTCAGTGAGGCCCACATCAAGCCACCAGAACCAAAGGTCGGCGATGGCAGAGCTTCTGGATAAAATAACTGATCTATATTACCGCCAAGCACATAGACAAAGAATCCAAGGCCAAACACACCGTAGACGATCGACGGCACACCAGCAAGGTTATTGACCGAGATACGCACTAAGCGAGTGATAAATCCTTGCTTGGCATATTCACGCAAATAGATTGCAGCAATCACGCCGAAAGGGGTGACGATAATAGACATCAGCAAGACCATCATCACTGTGCCAAAAATTGCCGGGAAAATTCCACCCTCAGTATTGGCCTCTCTTGGGTCGTCACTGACAAAATCTATCAGATTGCCAAAGTAGTGCTGCAGCTTAGTTGGGATAGACATGGCATTAGGACGAGTCGCCTTCACCACCTTAGATAAATTAATGCTGACCTCTTCACCGGTCATTACTCGCAGAGTCACTGTATCGCGCCGAAGATCAGCATAGAGACTATCTAATCGTGTTTTTAGTTTTTCATAGTCTGCATCTAACTGTACTTTTATTTGGCTAATCTCTGCCTTTTCCGCTGCATCCTCTCGGCCTGCAAGCTCCATCGAGCGAGTGCGTAGACGGAGTTTTTCCATCTTATAGTTGATCACACCGATTTCACTTTTTTCTATGTCGCTAATCCGCTCTCGTAATTCTACTACCCGTTCCACTCTCGGGCTTAATTCAGCCCAAAGTGCTTCAGTATCAGCTTGCGTCGTTACTCCATTCTCTTTGATTGCAACCAACTCGCCATAGAAGTTTCCCCATTCTGTGCGCTCAAGCACAATCAGCTCCTGCGGTAAGCTGACGGTTTTTTCTAATGGTGCAACAGTAAGGCGAAAGTCAAAGCCGTAGACATCACGGTTACCAATCTTGAGCAATGTGCGCTCAACAAACTCTTCTTTAAAGTTGTGTTTAATACCGGCCTCACGCAGTTGCCGTGCCGATACGGTTTCAGTTTTTGCACGCTCACCAACTAAGGTTGTGATGCCGCCATTTTCTTCATACTCAATTTGCCAAATCGCTTTAGGCCAGAAATGGCCAAGACCACGAACCGCAATTAGCACAAGCAAGCCAATCACCATAATCATGCTGATTGATACCGCACCCGCATTCAACCAGACCCATGGGGTTCCACTCTGGAAAAATCCAATTTTTTTATTATCTGTCATAAATATCGAATCTATAAAGTCGCGTATTTCTTACGCAAGCGTTGGCGAACGACTTCTGCAATGGTATTAAAGAAAAAAGTAAACAAAAACAATACAAAGGCAGCCAAGAACAAGATGCGGTAGTGCGTACTATCAACCTCTGATTCTGGCAGCTCAACGGCAACGTTTGCCGATAAGGTACGCATGCCTTCAAAGATACCAAAATCCATTACTGGTGTATTACCAGTAGCCATTAAAACGATCATGGTTTCACCAACAGCACGGCCAAAGCCGATCATCACTGCTGAAAAGATTCCTGGACTAGCTGATGGCAGCACGACTCGAACCAAGGTTTGCCATGGTGTTGCACCCAGCGCTAACGAACCTGATGTGAGGTGTTTTGGCACACTAAAGATGGCATCTTCAGCAATCGAGAAGATTGTTGGAATAACCGCAAAACCCATCGCAATACCAATAATTAAAGCGTTACGTTGATCAAATCCTATACCTAGGTTTTCGCTCATCCAAATACGAATGTTACCTTCAAATAAAGCACCTTCAACAGCCGTAGAGGCACTCATACACAACATCACGATACTGATAATAGGTAACGCTAAAATAGCTGCTTCCCAACCCTCTGGAATCTTACTTTTGATATCAGAGGGCAAGCGCCACCAGATTAAGGCCGACAGGATAACCCCCAGCGGTACAAAGATTAGAACAAAAACAACGCCTGGCAAATGTTGCTCAATGTAGGGCGCTAGCCAAAGACCAGCAAGAAAACCGAGGATAACGGTAGGCAAAGCCTCCATAATTTCAATCGATGGTTTAACCATGGTGCGCATTTTCGGGCGCATGAAATAGGCGGTAAAGATGGCACCACAAATAGCCAGTGGCATAGCGAATAACATGGCATAGAATGCAGCCTTTATGGTGCCAAAAGTCAGCGGAATCAAACTATACTTTGGCTCAAAGTCACTACTAGCGGATGACGACTGCCAAATGTAATCTGGCTTTTGATAGTCCTCATACCAAACCTTGCCCCAAAGACCTGAGAAAGAAGATTCAGGGTGGTGATTATCCATATCCCACGTGCTTATTTCGCCCAGCGAGTCTTCTAACAACAAGATATCTGAACGCGGTGCAATCGCTATCTGTTGCACCTCACCTTCGCTCGCCGCGATCGTCATAAGATTGCGCTCGCTGGTGGTATAAAAGAAGTTAACCTTGCCGGATTCAGCCGCTGCAACGACACCTTTGCGTAACTGCTCGCTGGCCATTTTATTGACCGCGCTGGAATCGACCTTGAACTCACGAATCTTAGCCAGCTGGTATGGCACGTCACCTTCTGATCGAATTTTAAACCATTGGCTAACAGCACCACCTTCGTCGCCAATTAAAACTGAAATACCACCAGTCAGCCATTCTATGCTGGTCGGCCTCTTCGTTTTATTTGAGACATCTATAACTTCTTGCAAATCAGGATTGGAAATATCACGAATATCATAAAGCTCTAAGTCTCCACGCTCATCCAGCACATAGGCCCACTCTTGTTCTGGATCAACCATTAACGCAACGGGGTTATGGTTGCTATTGAGAAAACTGCTGTCTATTTCCTCAAGTACAACATCTTCACTTATAAATGAGCTTATTTTTTCGAACCCAACCAGCGCTAGTTGAGCTGCTTGATTCTGATAAAAAACTGTCAGATTGTCTTCATTCTCACCAACAGCAAATTGTGTAATCGCTGACTCACTGAGTCTGATCACTTCCTGACCAAAGGGGTAGACCAATCTTGGGTGGATAATACGCTCAGTCTCGGTGAACTCGAGATCATATTCATGCTTGAAAAATAAGAGGCCACCCGACTTTAAGTTGGCGGCTAATAAACGACTCACTTCACTGACATTGCGCACGCCAAGCACCACATCATCATCGCTTATAGGTAATTTGTAATTGACGACCGATTGGCCATTATTAACATCAAAAAATAGCACACTACCGTTTTTAGTCACCCGGAATGCCATCTCTGCCTGTTCTTCCACTGCCAGTATTAAAGACGGACCAAGCTCTGCAGAAGGTATTTGATAACGTGCACTTTCATGGATTTCTGGCTCCTCAAACAAGGGATAGACCACGCTCAAGAGAAAAATGAAAATCAAGGCAATTGCACCGATCACAGCGGCACCGCCTACCTGTACTACTCGCATCATCAATTCATCTTTGATTTTGCGCCAGCGCCAGTTGACCTTTGCCTGGGTTTCGATCGTTGAATTCGCTTTATCCATTAGCCAAACCAGAATTAATTAAGTACTTTCGTGGGCCTTAATAATGTAAGCCACAACGGTATAAAAAAGAAAGGCTCAGGGCAGTACCTGAGCCTTTCGCTATCATAAATTGAACCGAGAACTAATTACAGACCCAACCCTGATAGAGTTTTTTTGATTACGCTAGCTGGCAGAGGAATATAACCATCTTTGACGACTACTTCCTGACCAACACGTGATAGCACTAGTTTAACAAATTCACCCTCTAAAGGAGACAAAGCTTTGTTTGGATGCTTGTTAACATAGACATAAAGGAAACGTGCTAGTGGGTAAGTACCCGCTACCGCTGATTCTGTAGAGGCCTTAATATACTTTGTGCTACCCACTTTAGATAACCCAACCGCACGAACGCCTGTTGTACGGTAACCAATCCCTGAATAACCGATACCGTTCAGTGAAGCAGTTACTGACTGCACTACTGAGGCTGAACCTGGTTGCTCGTTTACGCCTGACTTGAAGTCACCCTTGCAAAGCGCTTTCTTTTTGAAGTAACCATAAGTCCCTGAAACCGAATTACGACCGAATAACTGTACGTCTTTCCGTGCCCACTCACCGGTTAGGCCAAGATCGCCCCAGTTAACAACGTTAGCTGCCGCACCACATTTACGTGTGCTAGAGAAAACAGCATCAACCTGATCAATAGAAAGACCCGCAATTGGGTTATCTTTATTAACGAATACAGCTAGCGCATCAATCGCTACAGGAACAGCCGTTGGTTTATAACCATATTTTGATTCAAAAGCAGCGATTTCTTTACTCTTCATCTTACGGCTCATTGGGCCTATATTTGAAGTCGCTTCTGTTAACGCTGGTGGCGCAGTTGAAGAACCAGCCGCCTGAATTTGAATATTCACATTCGGGTAGAAGCGTTTGTACTCTTCCGCCCATAGTGTCATCAAGTTAGCTAACGTGTCAGAACCAACAGATGATAGGTTGCCAGATACACCGCTAGCCACTGTGTAATCAGAAATAGCATCGTTGATTTTTGGTTCCGCAAGCGATGTGTTGCTAGACACTAGCAGTGCAGCCATTACTGGCATGATGTACTTAAAGTTCATGAACTCTCCTAAATAAAATCGAATTTCAATAGCGCAAACCCTTTATGAACGGCTCAGCTGCGGCCAATACTAATACCCAATTCTTACACCAATATGACAACTCACAGCTCATTTGAAAGTTCTTCACACTGCTCTTGCGGAAATACCATCTCAACATAGGTGCCAACACCTAACTCACTATTAATGTGCAGCCGTCCAGCGTGACGCTCAACCACATGCTTAACGATAGAAAGGCCCAGACCGGTACCGCCAGTATCGCGAGAACGCCCCTTATCGACACGGTAAAAACGCTCGGTAATATGCGGTAAATGCCTTGCTGCTATGCCCTCACCATGGTCTTGCACACCAAGTTTGGCGCTACCATCGGCTAACTGTTTCCAGACAATATCTATCGGCGTCTGTGGTTCGGTATATTTAACTGCATTATCGACGATATTCCGGATAACACTTTGCAATTCAGTTCTATTCCCTATGAGCTTAACCTCAGCCTCACAACGAAGAGATAATGGTTGGTCCTTATAGTGTGAGGAGGCCTCCACTAACTCTATAGTCTCTTTTAACAAGGCCACCATATCAATGGGCTCAACCGCACTTTGTGAGCTTAACGTACTTTCCAATTTCGACAACGCCAACAAATCTTCAAGTAAATTCTTCAGTCGCAATGATTGATCGAGCGCACCATCAACTCCAGAACGAACTCGTGAATCCATCTCTTCTTGTTCCGAAAGTGCCTCTAGATAACCAATAATCACTGTTAACGGCGTCCGCATTTCATGTGAGGCATTGGTCACAAACGACTTACGGACACGCTCTAAACGGAGCAAATCCTTATGATCTTGGACATAAAATAGGTGTCTCTGATGCGAATAGGGAATGATCTTGAGCATGAGGTCACGCTCGGTACTGCCTGGCGAAGAAAATTCCAAGGGCTCGGAGTAATCTGCCATCTGCAGATAGTGCGCTATCACTGGGTCACGCACGATATTGCCGACTGGTTGGCCAATATCACGCTGTGGATCAATACCCAAAAGCTGTTTCGCTGCGGGATTAGCCCATTCCACTAGATTCTGCCTATCGATAATCAACATCGCATCGGGCATCGCATCAGTTGCCGCATCGAATCGATTGAGCAGCTCTTCCAATCTTTTACGTTGGCGATCACTATCCCGCTTTACTGCAACAATAGCCTTCACAATATCACCAGCAGATCCAGGAATATTCGGCATTGCTTCAGGCATTAAACCCTTTATCAACCATTCACGGATACGGGCTAACTTGGATAGCAGTCGGATAATATTAAAAAATAAAACAGCGCCAATGGAGAGCGCCCAATAACCCGTAATCAGGCCCAGTACTAAACCAGCCAACAACGCCAGAGCAGCATATTGAATATCAGCCCAACTTAGCGAAAGCCTCATTATTTCTCCGCTAAGAAGAGATAACCATAACCACGCACGGTCTGAATCATCTTGTCACAGCCATGTGGCTTTAATAATTTACGTAAGCGCAGAATATGAACATCTACCGTGCGTTCTTCAACAAACTTGCTACGCCCCCAAACAAAGTCGAGTAATTGCGCTCGGCTGTATACTTTTTCCGGGTGAGTCATAAAAAACTCAAGCAACTTAAATTCAGTGGGACCTGTATCTAACTCATGCTCATTGATCAGCACAGTGTGCTTATCGAGATCTAACACCAGGACGCCGTTAGATAAGCGATTATTATCGCCGACGTCTGAACGTCTAAGAACGGCACGGATACGAGCCGATAGCTCTTTCACCGAAAACGGCTTAGTCATGTAATCATCGGCACCAGCATCGAGACCATTGATCTTATTATGCTCTTCTGTTTTTGCCGTCAGCATAATCACTGGGACATCCGCTAATAATTCATCACGTTTAATGCGCCTTACCAGCTCTAAGCCTGAAACATCTGGCAACATCCAATCCATCAAAACCAAGTCAGGTACATTAGCGTTCAAGTACTCCGAGGCCTGGCTTCCATCGACCGCTTCAACTATTTCATACTGGTTGCCATCAAGAGCAAAAAAGACCATCTCTCGGATCGGTTTTTCGTCTTCTACTAGGAGGATTTTACGTTTACCCATAGGCGCAGGATAACCCTTATTAGTGCGGTTCGCGAGATTAAGATCCATATTTACTAAGCCTCTAATTATTATAGGAAATTCATCTAAAAAATCGATTAATCACGATCTAACTGAATAAAATTTAGGTAAAAAAAGGGGGCAGTCAAGACCGCCCCACTGATTACTGCTATAAGCGTAAATGACCTACTTGAATTTGAACTGTAGGTCCGCCTGTAAAATCTTCGAATCTTGGTTCGAACCACCTGTGTAGTCTCCACACTCTGAATCGTAGTAATCGAAGCTAGCGCTGATGTTCTTAGCTAGGCCCAGCTTAAATACAACTTCGTCAGACTTGAAACCGGTACCACCACCGCAACGATCTGAATCCGGGAAAATATCAGCCCAGGCATCACGTTCTAGATCAGCATGAATGTACTTAACCTGCCATTGGCCAAACTTTTTAACTTTCTTATCACCAAACTTGAACCCAACCGCATAGCCAGTTTCATCATCCTTTGGATCATCAGCTTCAATGTACTCACCAAATACACCAACCATCTTACCGTCAGACAAGTTAATGCCTAACTCAGTAGCCAGACTGAACGAATCATACTCATAGCGTGGATTGCCATTGGTCAGTGAATTAGTGCCAGCAGATACGTCAGATTCATAGGCTGCCTCTGCTTGGTTATCAAATGCATAGTAGGTTGCAGCGATGTTACCGAAGATATTGCCGGACTTGAACTTTTGACCAATCTGAACAAATGATAGGTTCTGGTCGTCTGCATCACCTTTCTGCTCCTCTAGGAAGAAGTGACCGAGATTTGCATAACCTATCCCTAGGCTATTCTTAGTATGCAAGTGTGCAGCGATACCTTCAGGATTGATGTCACCATCCCACAGTAAATCAGTAGGCGCCCACAGAATTGGCTTACGCTTCATCTTACCGCCGTATAGTGTTGCGTAATCGGTTGCCACCCATTTGGCATAAGCGTAATCCATCACCAGACCTTTAGATTCAAAGTTGTCATCCATAGTCTCGTTGGTTGAACGCGGATCAACACCACCTGAAGCGAAACCAAGTGCGACGCTGACATCATCGACGACCTGACCCTCTGCACCGAAGCGGGCACGGTAACGGTAACGAACGCGTGATGGATCTGCTGAGTTATCTACATTTTCCCATTGACGACGTAGACGTAGATCACCATTAAGTTTAATACGAGAAGTCCACTCCATCTTGTCTGTAACTTTTTTAACGCCAGCGACTTTATCCGACGCAACCTTATCAATATGCGCCATTGTTTTTTCTTTATCTGCAGCTGCATAGTTCTTCAGCACACTATATGCATCTGCATCAATAGTGCCGTTAGCATGCAACACATCGATCAGCTGAAGCATAGCGTCATTTGCTGCAAACGCCTGGCTAGAAAAGACAACACTGCCACCAACTAGCATGACAGCAAGTACCGAGCGTAGAGCTTTAATCATCATAATCATCTCTCTTCCTAAAAGTAATAATAGATCCAGCAAGCAGCTTCCTAAAAAACTACAGCTAAATATTTTTTGAACCGAGCGGAATGTTAGATGCCAAATATTACAAACGCATGAAGAAATAATATTTTTTAGGACGACTTTAAACACATCAACAGATTCAACAATTCTGCTCTCAGCATTTCAATGCAAAACTGAATTTCAATTTATGGCAGCACAAGATCGAGACTGATGACCGCTAGCCCAGAGCCAATCAATGCACCCGCTATAACATCGCTAACATAATGCAGACCTAAAATGACCCGTGACAAAGAAACCAAGATAGTAAACAACCACACTAACGGTCCGATTTGTGGCAGATAGAATGAAAATAAAATACTAAAAAGGAATGCATGCAAGGTATGGCCAGAGGGAAAGCTATAACGATCTAACGCAGGTGCTGCCTGTTTGATTGTTGCGTAATGAATAAATGGGCGCTCTCTAACCAGGTTTTTTTTCAGACCCTTATAAATAAGCAGGGCAATCACTGCTGTTACTAAAACATGCAACATCTGGATAAAACCAATGACACCATTTACATAGGGTAAAAACAGTAATAGCGTATACCAGAACACGCCATCACCTAAATCTGAGACAGCCTTAAAGAACACACGAATTGCTTTTCTACGACTGCCACTATTAAGCCATCGACAAAAATCAATCTCTATATTTTCTACTCGATTTAAAATATCGTCGATACGTACTGATGACATTTTTGCCCATAACTCGCTTATTTGATGCGAAGGAATTTAAGAGAGCGCCATGTCATTCATATGACTAACGAATGAAGCTTATGTGACAAAATTATTAGTTATTTATAAAATAATTGCATTAACTAAACGATACTCATGCTGGTAACACATTTGAAATACAGCATGACTATGCTGGGTAGAATCATTTAAATTAAGCAATGAGACATATTAGGATCATCACTTGGCCATCAGCAGCGATATGCTTAAAATTTGTATTATCACAGACGCATGGAAGCCACAGATTAATGGTGTCGTAACGACATTAGGGGAAACGCACAAACATTTAGAGAAAATGGGACATCGGGTACTCGTACTTGAGCCGAGCTCATGCAAGACTATTCCCTGCCCTAGCTATCCTGAGATTCGCCTAGCGTTAAATGCGGGCGGCTATATCAAGCGTGAACTGGAAACCTTCCAGGCGACTCATATTCATATAGCCACTGAAGGCCCATTAGGCCAATCTGCACGCAGATACTGCATCAAACATAAACTTCAATTCACAACTTCTTATCACACCCAATTTCCAGAATATATCAAGCAGCGACTACCGATACCTCTAGCATGGTGTTATCACTTTTTCCGTCGTTTTCATAACAAGGCGGCCTGCACTATGGTTGGTACACCTCACCAAAAGCAGTTACTGGAAGATCGTCAATTCAAAAATATCGTACTTTGGTCTCGTGGTGTTGACTGCACTATTTTCAAACCTCATCGAAAGAAATTTTTAGATTATCCAAGGCCGATCTGGATCTACGTTGGTCGTGTCGCAGTTGAAAAAAATATTGAGGCTTACTTACGCTTAGAGCTGCCAGGCACTAAGGTAGTGATCGGTGACGGGCCAGCTAGTGCTGAGCTCAAACAAAGGTACCCAGAAGTAAAGTTTGAAGGCTACCGCTTTCAATCTGAGCTAGCACAGTACCTCAGTGCAGGTGATGTTTTTGTTTTCCCAAGCCTAACCGATACCTTCGGCGTTGTTATGTTGGAAGCGATGGCTTGCGGCTTACCTGTCGCCGCCTTTCCAGTTACCGGACCCCGGGATGTTGTCCGCAAAAATATTACCGGCATCTTGGATCCAGATTTAACACAGGCTTGTCTCGCAGCCTTGCAACTAAAGCCTGAAGATTGCTTAGCCCAGGCCAGTGAATACACTTGGCAAAAGGCAAGCCAACAATTTTTAGATAACTTAGCGCCTACTGGTAATCAGGGTGAGTATTAATAATGGTGATATTGGTGACTTCAGCGAACGCCTTAATCGTTTACTACGGAACCCCAAGAAACTAAATACAATGAAGGCTACGGCCGATGTCAAAGCAGATCGAGTTTGAGCAATAAATGGATACTACATTAACGTTTGCGCCAGCTTGTACCTTCCGCCTTATCAATAATCTCTATATTCATCGCTAGCAGTTGGTCACGAACCTCATCGGCTCGCGCATAATCTTTATTGGCTCGCGCCTGCTGTCTTTGCTGAATAAGGTCATCAATCACAGCGGCCTCATCGAGACCTGCACCAAACCATTCTGCTGGATCCTGCTGCAGTAAACCCAGTTGCTCGCTGCACTCAACAAGAGCGGCCTTTAATTCTGCACGCCGAATTGCATCTGTTTCAATATTTGACTGCTTGGCAAGGACGTGCAGCTCACTCATCGCGAGAGGCGTATTCAAGTCATCATTTAAGGCCTGCTTAAATTTTGCAGTGAGCTCAGCATTGGTAGCATGACTCAAATCAAGTTCAACATCATGCAATTCATCGAGTGCGCGATAAAGTCGGTCTAAACTCTTTTTTGAAGACAATAGCAATTCATCTGTCCAATCCAGCGGACTGCGATAATGCGTGCTAAGCAAGGCGTAACGCACAGCCTCACCAGGTGCTGATTCTAATAACTGCTTGACCAAGAGTACGTTTCCAATCGACTTCGACATCTTTTCTTGATCGACATTTACAAAACCGTTATGCAACCAATAATTACAATACGGTGCACCATCATGGGCACAGACGCTCTGAGCAATCTCGTTCTCATGATGAGGAAAAATCAAATCCTGACCACCACCATGAATATCAATCGATTGTCCTAGATGACGCTCAATCATAGCTGAACATTCTATATGCCAACCCGGGCGACCATCACCCCAAGGGCTAGGCCAAGCAGGCTGCTCCGGAGTAGATGGTTTCCAAAGGACGAAGTCGGCCGCTTCACGCTTAAATTCAGCCACCTCTACCCGCGCACCAGCTAACATGTCTTCCAGCTTACGGCCCGATAACTCGCCATAGTCAGTAAACTTCGCGACATCAAATAAAACATGGCCTTGCGCTTCATAGGCAAAACCTTTTTCAATCAAGTTTTCGATCATCCTGATGATATCTGCAATATGCTCAGTTGCCTTTGGCTCAACATCTGGCAACGCCACATTCAAGGCTGCCATATCTTGATGATAGATTTCGGTATAACGCTCAGTGATGACTTTGATTGCCACCCCTTCCGTTGCTGCTGCTGCATTAATTTTGTCATCGACATCAGTCAGATTGCGTACATAGACGACTTCTTCAAAACCCTTTCTAAGCAATCGAACGAGCACATCAAATACAACCGCTGGACGCGCGTTACCAATATGCGCATAACTATAAACTGTGGGGCCACAGACATACATGGTCACTCGCTTTGGATCTTGCGGTCTGAATTCCTGTTTGCGCTTCGTCAATGTGTTGTGCAAATAAATAGACATGCTATCGCTTTCTAATAATTGATCTAATTTTAATCAAGACATTAATATAGGCGGGCAACCGAAAATTCGATTAGGCCCTGTAACGCCATTTTGTATTCACTATCGGGAATTGCTGCCAACGTCTCCGTCGCTTTTTCTGACTCTCTCAGCATTACTGCTTGGGCGTAGTCTAAGGCCTTGGTCTCTTCTATGATCTCAACGACCTGCTCGAGCTTTTGCCGATCACCGTTTTCAATCACCTGCCGTAACAGCGCGACTTGTGTTGCTGAACCCTGTTGCAACGCATAAATAATCGGTAGTGTCGGCTTACCTTCAGCCAAATCATCACCAACATTCTTACCCAAGGTCTCACTATCGGCACGATAATCTAAAAGATCATCGGCAACTTGAAAAGCGGTGCCGAGATGCATACCGTAAGCGCCCAAACTGGCTTCTTGAGAGGCTTCCTTATTGGCCAAGACAGCACCTATCTGGGCTGCTGCCTCAAATAATTTGGCAGTTTTACATTGGATCACCGTCATATACTGCTGTTCAGTCGTGTCAGGCTCATTACAGTAGAGCAATTGCATGACCTCACCTTCGGTGATTCGATTAATGGTTGAAGCCAAAATTTGCATAACCCGAGCATCATTCATCGCGATCGCCATCTCAAAAGCGCGCGAGAATAAAAAATCACCTACTAAGACGGCCGACTCATTACCCCAAATCGAATTAGCCGTTTCCTGGCCTCGCCGCAGTTCAGAGGCATCCACTACATCATCGTGCAATAGTGTCGCAGTATGGATAATCTCAATGACCGCAGCGGCAACTTGGTGCCTATCTTCGGGATAACCGCAGGCTTTTGCAGCTAAAATAGCCACAACGGGGCGTAGTCGCTTGCCGCCGCCAGCAATAATATATTCGCCCATCTGTTCAATCAGACCGACTTCTGAGCGCATATTTTCACGAATATGCGAATTAACGCCAGCCATATCGGTGGCAACCAAAGCCAAAATTGCAGTCAGGTTCATAGTTGTATCAAATCGGTAGGTGAGCACATAATGAATGTTCACGTAGCATGAGGCAAGATGTTTGACCTAGCGGGTTTATCTCGTTAGAATTCGCGCTCATTTTTAAAGGTTAATGCAGATGTACGCAGTAATCGCCACCGGCGGTAAACAATATAAAGTACGCGAAGGTGAAGTCCTTCGTGTTGAGAAGCTAGACGCGGACGAAGGCAGCACTGTCGACTTCGATAAAGTCTTGCTAGTAGCTAGCGACGAAGACCTCGCTGTAGGCGCACCCTACATTGATGGCAGTAAGGTTAGTGCAGAAATTCGCGCTCACGGTCGCGGCAAGAAAATCGAAATTATTAAATTTAAACGTCGTAAGCACCATCGCAAGCAGATGGGACATCGTCAGTCCTACACTGAATTATTGATTAAAAACATTAGCAAGTAGAGCAATACAATGGCACATAAGAAAGCAGGTGGTAGTACCCGTAACGGTCGCGATTCGGAATCCAAACGCCTAGGCGTCAAGTGTTTCGGTGGTCAACACGTTATCCCTGGTAACATTATCCTCCGTCAGCGCGGCACTAAATTCCACCCCGGAACAAATGTCGGTCTTGGTAAAGACCACACCATCTTCGCAGTCACTGAAGGTGTTGTTAAGTTTGAAGTAAAAGGGCCAAAAAATCGTAGATTTATAAGTGTCGTGCCGGCGTAAACGCTGCACACGCAATAACGATTAAAAAGCCCCGTTATTACGGGGCTTTTTTTTGCTTTACAGTATGATAGCTAAGGTTCAATAGAGAGCCCAACAAGATGAAATTTGTAGACGAAGCAACGATAAATGTTTTTGGTGGCAATGGTGGCGCAGGCTGTCTAAGTTTCCGCCGTGAGCGTTTTGTCGCCAAGGGTGGGCCTGATGGTGGAGATGGCGGTGATGGCGGTAGCGTCTATTTACGTACCAACGACAACATCAACACCCTCGCTGATTTTCGTTATACCCGCAGTTTTAAGGCTGAGGCTGGGCGACCCGGCGGTGGTAGTAACTGCACCGGACGCTCAGGAGATGATCTTTATATCAGTGTCCCAACAGGCACCGAAGTCTATGACGAAGATACCGGCGAATTGATTGGCGATCTAAGTAAACCAGAACAAGAATTGCTGGTTGCACATGGTGGCTTCCATGGCCTTGGCAATACCCGCTTTAAAAGTTCGACCAATCGTGCGCCACGCAAGACCAGCCCTGGTAGCGATGGTGATATCCGAACGCTGCGCTTAGAACTGAAACTGTTGGCTGATGTCGGCTTGCTTGGTATGCCTAGTGTTGGCAAATCGTCGATGATCACGGCAGTGTCTGATGCTAAACCGAAGATTGCAGATTATCCCTTTACCACCCTGCACCCCAACCTTGGTGTTGTCAGAGTTGGGCCGCTACAAAGCTTTGTCATGGCTGACTTGCCTGGCTTAATCGCAGGTGCCTCACAGGGCCAAGGCTTAGGGATTCAGTTCCTAAAACACTTGTCACGTTGTCGTCTATTATTACATTTAGTCGATATTGGCGATGAAGAGTCGAATGGTCCGCCTTTGGAGCAATACCATACTATTGTTAAAGAGCTACAAAGCTACGGCGAATCAGTCGCCAATCTCGAACGCTGGCTGGTCTGCACCAAGTCTGATCTACTATTACCTGAAGAAGCGGAAGAACGAGTACAACAATTGGTTACAGACCTAGCATGGGACGGCCCTTTATATACTGTTTCATCAATCACTAAAGAAGGTCTACAAAAACTTTGCTTAGATGTCATTACACAGATGAACCAGCATGAAGAAACAACAGAAGACTAGCGAGAATAAACGTCGCTGGGTAATAAAAATTGGTAGCTCTCTAGTCACCAACGACGGTCAGGGCCTTAACCTAGCCGCGATCGACCGCTGGTGTGCCGATATTACCCAGTTACATCAACAGGGCTATGAAATCATCTTGGTATCCTCCGGCGCAGTCGCCGAAGGCATGGCAAGACTGCAATGGCATGAGCGACCCCACGCGCTACACGAACTACAAGCGGCGGCTGCAGTCGGCCAAATGGGCTTAATCCAAGCTTATGAACAGGCTTTACAAAAACGTAACTTGCAGAGCGCACAAATTTTACTGACACACGAAGATTTGCGTGATCGCCAACGTTATATCAATGCCCGCTCGACCTTACAGACTCTGTTAGAGCTCGACGTGATTCCTGTGGTCAACGAAAACGACACCGTGGCGACCGAAGAAATCCGTTTTGGGGATAATGACAATCTAGCCGCATTAGTCGCTAATCTGATCGATGCTGAGCATTTAGTCATCCTAACCGACCAAGTTGGTATCTTTGATCGTGATCCCAGTCAGCACGCAGACGCGCAATTAATTCGCGAATGCAGCGCTCAAGAAAGCCGTCTAGATGCCGTAGCAGGCCCTTCACATCACACCCTAGGGCGCGGTGGCATGGTCACCAAAGTGGCAGCAGCTAGACGTGCCGAACGCTCAGGGACAGCAACTATTATCACCTCTGGCCGCGTCGAAGGCGCTTTGTTAGCGGTTGCTAGTGGTGAGTATGACGGTACTTTAGTACACCCAACCATCGAAGCACTGACCGCACGTAAGCAATGGATCGCGAATCAATTACAGGCTGAAGGTAGTCTACATCTGGATGCCGGCGCGACGCGAGTCCTACTCTCTGATGGCGCTAGCCTACTCGCAGTCGGGATCACCCGGGTTGATGGTGATTTCAAACGTGGCGATTTAGTGCGCTTGATCGACCCAGCTGGGAATGAGGTCGCGCGCGGACTAAGCAATTACAATAGTCAGGAAAGTCGAACAATTGCTGGCCACTCATCAGCGGAGATAGAAAAATTGTTGGGTTATATCGATGAACCTGAGTTAGTTCATCGGGATAATCTGACCTTGCTCTAGCGCGCTTAGGTAGCGCGCAAAGCTGTTAATGCAAACAGCTGACTAAGCAGGGCCTAAATCAGATCAGTTAGCTCAATAAATTAAGCACTGAGCGCACGAATGCGTGCGTTTAAGCGGCTCTTATGACGAGCAGCTTTGTTGCGGTGAATAATACCCTTGCTTACCGAAGCATCGATAACTGGGGTAGCCGCAGTGTAATTCTTTTGTGCCGTCTCAGCGTCACCAGCATCAATCGCTTTAACAACGTTTTTGATGTGCGTACGAAGATTTGAACGGATGTTCACATTATGCTTACGAGCTACTTCCGCGGTGCGGGCTCGTTTACGTGCAGATGCGCTATTGGCCACGTATTATCCTTTTAAATGCAGTACTAACTTATTGGGTCGCGTACTATGCGATCTCCACCATTAAATGTCAACCGCTGATGCCAGCCTACAGTAGAGCGCAATTAAGCTCAGCTAGGGGTGCTATTTAGCGGGTGATGGTTTAAGGTTTTCGCTGATAAATCAACTTGATAGCTTGTGACTAAACCTCCCTTAAAGGCGACCTTAACGGTCGGCGGCGCTACTTTTATCTCACGCCTCTTTGGCTATGCGCGAGATGCCGCCATCTTCATCTTATTCGGTGCCAACGCCGGCACTGATGCCTTCTTTGTCGCCTTTCGAATCCCGAATTTTTTACGCCGAATCTTCGCTGAAGGCGCGTTTTCACAAGCTTTTGTACCCGTAATGACAGCCCATTTAAAACAAGACAAGGATGCGTTTCGCCGGCTCATTAATCACAGCAGCGGCCTACTGCTTGTCGCTTTACTGCTAATCACTGCCTTCGGCATGTTGACTTCACCGTGGCTGATCAGCGTATTTGCACCTGGCTTTAGCGATCCGACACAGCACAAGCTAGCTAGCGACATGTTGAGAATTGTCTTTCCTTACTTATTATTTATCTCACTCACCGCAATGGCAGCTGGCTTACTCAATGTGAAACAGCGTTTCGCCATCCCAGCGCTAACGCCGGTATTACTGAATGTAGCCTTAATTTTAGCGGCCGTTTTCTTAGCGCCCAAACTGGCACAACCAATTACAGCCTTGGCATGGGGCGTTTTCATTGGTGGTGCGGCACAGCTGGCTTTACAGATCCCCTTCTTATTAAAAGAGAAATGCCTGCCAATACCAAGACTTACTGGGGCTAAAACCGGTGTTAAGCGCATCGCCAAGTTGATGTTGCCAGCGATTTTTGGCTCTTCTATCGTCCAATTAAACCTACTTATTAACACTGTTATTGCCTCTTTTCTAACGATAGGCAGTATCAGCTGGCTATATGTCTCAGATCGTTTCGTCGAGCTGCCTCTAGCCCTCTTTGGTGTTGCCATCGCAACCGTTTTGTTACCGATGCTTTCACGTCAATTTGTTGCAGCGAGCAGCGATGACTTTAATAACAGCCTACATTGGGCCTTACGTTTAACCTGTTTATTTGCGATACCGGCCACTGCCGGGCTAATCTTATTGGCCGAACCGCTCATCATCAGCCTCATGCAGTATCGTGCATTCACCGCATTAGATACGCAGATGTCAGCTCTCAGCCTGATCGCTTATGGTTCAGGACTGCCAGCCTTCATTGCTATAAAGGTGCTAGCACCCGGTTTTTTTGCGCGTGAGAATACGCGCACACCGATGCTAATTGGCGTGCGTGCGATCGCCGTCAATATTGCACTCAGCCTGGCTTTACTCTGGCTCTGGCAACGACAGCAATGGATTGGCGCCCACGCTGGACTCGCATTAGCGACAAGCCTAGCGGCTTATTTAAACGCACTGTTACTGTATCGCGGCTTACGTCAGGAACAGGTGCTCAAACAAGACACTCGCTACCTCAGTCTATTAGTTAAGATTGTTATCGCGACTCTGGTACTAAGCGGTCTCTTACTCAGCCTTTTACCCGATCCTAGCCAGTGGTCGCAATGGGGGGTGGTGATGCGTATTTTGGTTTTAACTGCATTGATTGCCCTAGCTGTGCTAGCGTATGCAGCCTCTTTATTCTTGCTCGGCTTACGGCCTGCACAATTTAAATACCCGTCTACATAATTTGTTATGCGCTTAATACGAAGTTCAAGCCAGCTGTCTGAGCTGAAACAACAGACCATTGCCAGTATCGGTAATTTCGATGGCTTCCACCGTGGTCATCAAGCCATTTTACGCTATGCGCATCAACAGGCTCGAGAGCAACAAGCTAAATTAGCGTTATTGAGCTTTGAGCCCACCGCAAAAGAGTTTTTCCTACGCGAGCGAGCTCCTGCTCGCATCTACACATTACGCCAAAAATTAGAGCTAGCGCGAGAGTACGGCGTTGATTATTTTGTTTGCCTTCATTTCAATCAGCAGCTCGCCAATATGTCGGCAACCGATTTTGTACGTGAGATCTTGTTCAACGGACTCAATATCCAACATCTTGTAGTGGGTAATGACTTTCGCTTTGGCTATCAGCGCACTGGTGATTTAGCATTATTAGAAACCATGGGCCAGCAGCTCGGCTTTACTCTGCAAGATTGCGGATCCTTGTTAGATGGAAAATCACGTATTAGTAGCTCAATGGTGCGTGAGCAATTACAAGAAGGACATTTTGATCTTGTTAAGTCATTACTTGGCCGCGCCTTTAGTATCAAAGGCAAAGTCTTTCACGGCGACAAACGAGGCCGCACCATAGGCTTTCCAACAGCGAATATCGTACTCCGACACAGAATCCTACCGATTCGTGGCGTCTTTGTCGTAGAGGTATGCAATGGCCACGATCATTGGCGAGGTGTGGCTAATATCGGTAATCGACCAACGGTTAATGGCCTACGAAATCAGCTTGAAGTGCATTGTTTTGATTGCACACAAGACCTCTATGGTCAAAACTTAGAAGTAACTTTCTTACATAAACTGCGAGAAGAAAAGAAATTCTCTTCTTTCGAAGCCCTTAAACATCAAATATCATTAGATGTGGAGGCCGCACAGGCCTACCTAACTCAATAGCGCTGCTATACATCCTAGGAATACAACTGCTGTGACCGAGCAATACAAGAACACCTTAAACCTGCCTAAGACTAGCTTTCCGATGAAAGGAAATCTGGCCAATCGAGAGCCTGAGTTACTGAAACAGTGGCAGGAGATGGATATTTATCAGCGCATTCGCGAATTTAGCGCAGATGCAACCAAGAGTTTCATCCTGCATGATGGCCCGCCGTATGCGAACGGCGATATCCATATCGGTCATGCAGTGAATAAGATTTTGAAGGACTTCATCGTCAAAAGTCGTACGCTTGACGGTTATAACGCACCGCTGATCCCAGGCTGGGACTGCCATGGACTGCCGATTGAAGTCATGGTTGAAAAGAAAAAAGGCAAACCGGGGCAAAAGATATCTGCCAAAGAATTCCGCCAAGCCTGCCGCGAATATGCTCAGCAGCAGGTTGATCGCCAACGTGAAGACTTCATTCGTCTCGGCGTATTTGCTGATTGGCAAAACCCCTACCTGACTATGAATTATCAGGTCGAAGCCGATATTGCGCGATCATTGGCCAAGATCATCGACAATGGTCATCTCGAAAAAGGTTTCAAACCGGTCTATTGGAGCGTTGCTAGTGGCTCAGCCCTAGCTGAAGCTGAAGTTGAGTATCGAGATAAGACTTCCTACACCATCGATGTGCGTTTCACACCGATCGATCAAGTGGCTTTTAAGCAGCATTTTGCTGGTGCTAAGGCAGAGCTAACCGCACATCTCGTAATTTGGACGACAACGCCGTGGACGTTGCCAGCTAACCAAGCCGTCAGCCTACATCCGGAATTACACTATGCTTTAGTCGAAGTTGAATCTCGCGAATATCTGGTGATGGCCGAAGCATTGGTTGAGTCAGCAATGCAGCGATATGGCATTGAAGATTATCGCATCGTCGCTAGCTGTGCCGGTGCCGCACTTGAAAACAGTGCTTTACAGCATCCCTTTTATGCCCGCAGCGTACCTGTTGTTTTAGGTGAACATGTCACCACTGAGGCTGGTACTGGTGCGGTCCATACAGCGCCTGATCATGGCATTGATGATTTTATCGTCGGCCAGGCTTATGGCTTAGAAACACTTAATCTAGTGAATGACAATGGTGTTTATCGAGAGCAGGTAGACTTATTTGCAGGTCAACATGTACATAAAGTTGAGCTGAATATTATTGATACTCTGATCACAGCTGATAAGCTCGTCTTCCAAAGTAAGATTCAACATAGCTTCCCACATTGCTGGCGCACAAAAACACCCTTGATCTTCCGCGCTACGCCACAGTGGTTTGTCAGTATGACAAAAAACAACTTGCTGCAACGTTGCCAAGAAGAATTAGACAAGGTCAACTGGCTGCCCGGCTGGGGTAAGGCGCGCATCACTAGCATGCTCAACAACAGCCCTGATTGGTGTGTTTCACGACAGCGCACCTGGGGCGTGCCGATTCCATTATTTGTTCATAAAGAAACACAAGAGCTGCACCCAAATAGTCATGCGCTAATTGAACAGGTGGCATTACGTATTGAAAAAGAAGGGATACAAGCCTGGTTTGACTTAGAACCGAGTGATGTTCTCGCTGAGGAAGCGGCAGAGTACAGCAAGGTCAGCGATACATTGGATGTCTGGTTTGACTCTGGCGTTACTCATGAGTCTGTCGTCCGAGCAAACCCAGAATTATCTTTTCCAGCCGATCTCTACTTAGAGGGATCCGATCAGCATCGCGGCTGGTTCCAATCTTCTTTAAAGACCAGCATGGCAATGAATGACTGTGCGCCATACAAGACCGTATTAACTCATGGCTTCACGGTCGATGCGCAGGGACATAAGATGTCCAAGTCGCAAGGCAATGTTATTGCGCCACAAAAGATTTTTAAATCATTGGGTGCAGATATTTTGCGCCTATGGGTTGCCTCCAGCGACTTCAGCTCTGAAATGACTGTATCCGATGAGATCCTAAAACGCACAGCAGACTCTTATCGTCGAATGAGAAATACCGTACGTTATCTGTTATCCAACTTAGATTCCTTTCAACCTGCGACCGACTTGGTGGCAGATCAAGATCTGCTTGCATTAGATCGTTGGGTTTTGCATCACACTGCGCAACTGCAAGAACAGGTGCGAGCCCACTACGAAGCTTATGAATTCCATCAGCTGTATCAACTGCTGCATAAATTTTGCAGCATCGAGCTGGGCGGCCTTTACCTCGATATTATTAAAGACCGTGTTTACACCACAGTCAGTGATAGCTTGCCGCGGCGTTCTGCACAAACTGCGGTTTATCATATCAGCCAAGCCTTACTGCGCTGGTTAGCCCCTATCCTGAGCTTTACAGCAGAAGAGGCCTACGCCCAACTACCCGGTGAACGCAGCGACTCGGTCTTTTTACAACATTGGTATGACGCTCTACCAGTACTTAGTGATGATGACGCCATCAGTGAACAAGACTGGGGCAACATCTTTAGTGTGCGCCAAGCGGTTCTTAAGGTGTTGGAAGGAAAACGTGAGGCTGGCGTTATTGGTGCTAATCTAAATGCTGCTATCGAACTTTTTGTACCTGCCACTATCGAACAATCCCTAACTAAGTTAGGCGATGAACTGAGATTTATCTTCATTACTTCTGAGGCGACAGTTACCTGCTTGGATAAAGCGCCAGCTGACAGCATTACACTAGTACTAGCTGATGAGATTGAAATCAAAGTACAGGCAACAGCTTCACATCATGCCAAGTGTGTACGCTGTTGGCATCAACGCGCAGATGTGGGTAGCCACAGCGATCACCCTGAGCTTTGTGGCCGCTGTATAAGCAATATCGACGGCGATGGTGAAAAGCGCCTTTATGCGTAACTGGCTTATTCTGATTGCCAGCTTAACTGCGGCCGATCAGTTCAGTAAATACCTTATCACCAGTAGCTTGCAGCTTGGTCAAAGTATTGCCTTGCTACCAAACCTTAATATGACTCTGGTGTATAACGAAGGTGCTGCCTTTGGTTTCTTGAGTGATGCCGGCGGTTGGCAGCGTTGGTTGTTTAGTCTGGTCGCGCTTGGCGTCAGCGGCTATCTTATTTTTTGGTTGCGCAGCTTAGATCCATCGCAAAAACGTTTAGCACTAGCGATCAGCTTAATAAGCTCAGGTGCCTTAGGCAATTTGATTGATCGTATCGCGCAGGCCAAGGTTACAGATTTTATTGATTTTTATTATGCGAGCAGCAGCCAATGCATGCCATTCTTCTACCCACTATCTGATTATATAAATAGCTACCATTGTCACTGGCCCAGTTTTAATCTGGCCGATATATGTATTAGCCTCGGTGCAATCATTTTACTGTTTGATGTTTTTCTTGAAGGAAACAGAGATGAAAAAAATACAGATTAAATTGGCTAACCCAAGAGGATTTTGTGCTGGTGTTGACCGAGCTATCGAGATTGTAGAGCGTGCCTTAGAGCAATTTGGCGCGCCCATCTATGTCCGTCATGAGGTTGTGCATAATCGCTTTGTGGTCAATAACCTGCGAGAAAAAGGCGCGGTGTTTATTGACGAACTAGAACAGGTACCCGATCACTCGACTGTGATCTTTAGCGCTCATGGCGTTGCCCAAGCTGTCAGAGAGGAAGCGAAGACACGGGGTCTTACCGTTTTTGATGCGACCTGTCCTTTAGTTACTAAGGTCCATATGGAAGTGATTCGTAATTGTCGACAAGGGCGCGATACCATCTTAATCGGTCACCGCGGTCATCCAGAGGTCGAGGGTACTATGGGTCAGTATGATGAAGCAAAAGGGGGCACCATCTTCCTCGTTGAAACAATTGAAGATGTGGACAATTTAGTATTAGATAATAATGAAGAGCTCGCTTATGTTACCCAAACCACCTTATCCGTTGATGACACTAAAGATATCATTGAGGCTTTAACACGACGTTTCCCAAATATTCAAGCGCCGAAGCGAGACGATATCTGTTATGCCACACAGAACCGCCAAGATGCTGTTAAAGAAATTGTGGATGATTGCGACTTGTTACTAGTGGTCGGTTCAAATAATAGCTCTAATTCCAATCGTCTAAGAGAGATCGCTAGCAAAAAAGGTATCGCTGCTTATCTGATTGATGATGCCAGCCAAATTTCAGAACAATGGCTTGAGGGCTGTCATGTTATTGGTATTACCGCTGGTGCTTCTGCACCTGAGATATTGGTTCAACAGGTAACCGAAAAAGTATCCAAGCTATGCAGTGCGGATGTTCGCGAAATAGAAGGTGTAAAAGAAGATATTACTTTTGCCTTACCACGTGAATTACGAAAAGAGCTCAGCAATTAGCTTCACCATAAAGCCTCTGGAGTTTTACGGTTTTTGGAATCTAGGCTGTAATACGATAATGCTGCATCTGCAGCTTTTGGTGTCGCCTTTAACCTTAGGCATTGATTACTAACATCATCGACGCAAGAGACTGCAGTAATCAGATAATAACCATGCTGTGAAGCTATACCTTGTGCTATGCCAGCTTCAACCGCGTAATGCTGATGCTGACTATAGTAATCCTGCTGCTGTTGCATCAAGGCTAGTAAACTATGCTGAGCATCTAATTGGGAAAGCCTTATATGGTGCTGACCATAGAAAGAAATGGCAACTGTGCTTAGCACGGTTATTAGTGCGATCACTATTACGAGTTCAATCAAATTAAAACCAGTATTATCGTCAATTAATCTATAGCACAGCGGATTAAGTGATCTCATTAATACACTTCCTGCCAACAACAAAACACTGCTGTTTTATCAGCGCTAGCAAACTCTAAATCACTGTTATATCTCAGCGCAAGCAGGCTCTCCAGTAGTACAACATGACTACTCGAGGTACTGACACCACGGCTAATAATGCGAAACCAACGGATGCTCTCTGCCGTAGTAGCCACATGCGTGCTAGTGGTCTCTAATAAATATTGAATGCTATAGGCCGGCGGCTGCGCAAGGTGTTCAAAGCTATCAGCAGCAAGCGACTGCGCTTGAGTCAACCAATCAATCTGATCTGCGGTCTTTTCTTCTATTGCAGTAAATAAACCGTCAGTCCTATCTAAATCAAACCCTGGCCAATGACAGTTATCTGACATCAGGTAATTCTGTGCTTGAGATAAAGCAGATTCAGCCGCTAGAAATGCGTGTGCCTCATCTTGTAAATAGCGATTAAGTAGCGATTCAATATTTACAGTTTGGCCTGCACGTAAAAGCAAGCTCGCGAGCACAATTAAAAACAGAAGTAGGACAGGCAATATCAGCCCTGATTGTTTAACTCTCATCGAATAGCGACATGAATGCGGTCAGGCTGCGCAGCTGCAACAACCGCTGGCCCTATTCGATGTCTACTGGATTCATACCGAAGCATAATCTCAACACCACTGACATGAGTCCAAGGTAAATGCTGTTGCCTTATTTCAGCTGCTGTAGCGTGTGTCTCGGCATAACCATCTCGGTCTAAATCAAGATCATAACGAAAGCTGATTGTGTCAATTCCAGCACTCAATTCCTGCCGCCGACTCGAAATTTTCCCTGGCTTGCCACTGAGCTGCAACACTTCACGATAAATCGATCGGCCGTTACCAGACACGGAGGTGGAGAGATAATATATGGCAGCATGATAATCAGCGATATAGCTTAACGCTTGAAAGCTATGACCTTGCTGCAGACATTGCCCAACTAGGGAAGGCCCTAAATCACGACTGCAATTCCCTGGTTTTTGCGCAGGGTCTAAAGCCACTTCGATCGTTCGATCTCTGCGATTAACGACGCCCGCTTGAAATAACACGGTATGACTTGGATCGCAGGCAAACAATAAGCTACCTGTACGCAACCAAGCCAAACTTTGTTCGCCAGCCAGCGTAAATCGATTGGCAGCATAGGATTTAATCGATGCGCGATTTTTACCTGCGCGCAAAATCATCAAAGCATCTTGATCTGATATTGCATCCTTTACTATGGCTTCTGGTAGCTGTTGATCATCATACCCACGGATTTGATTGGCAAATGGATGTTGCCACCAGTGACTTGTAGCCGTATTTAGAATCGATGACTGCGTTGCTGTCTGGCCACAAGGTAAGTAGTGCGCCATACGAATATCACGTTGCAGTTCGACCATAGCAAAATGAACCACCTCATTGCGTGAGGCCTGTTGTTCGAAACGGAATGTACTCTCACTGAATTGCAGGAAAAGCTGGATAAGCAGGGCAAATAAAAGACTCGCGATAGCTGTCGCTAGTAATAATTCGATCAAACCATAGGCGCGTGTTTTTGTTAACAACATGTTACAGAGCTGTAGCTAGTTACCACTGACGCACCAACTTTAATTGCTGCTGCTGTGGACTTAGCTTGAACCAGTGCAAATTGATTTGTGTGATTGGAAGGGCAGTACCTCGTATAGTGTCTATTGCCAATTCAGCCATTGGCAAATAATTTACGTTTGTGCTTTGCTCCGCTTTTTTATTTTTGGATAAGCATTTTTCCAAGGCAGACTTAAGCAAACAATGCCAATAGCCAATAGAGCAATCAGCTGCCGAGCCTAATGACTTATGCTGCGGTGAACAATTAAGCAAGCCTTTGGTATCACGCGAATTGGAACTATAGCGAGTAAATGCAATTTGCTTTTTATTTTGCTCCATCGTCTCGAATATTGAAGTCGCATACAAAATCGCATTCTGCCGATAGGCCAACCGGCTCATGAGCTGCTGGTTCAGCATTTGTTCGTGCAACAGCAGAGCTGTTGAAGTGCTCAGCAGGAGCAAGCTAACACTCAATTCAATAAGACTGAAGCCCGATAATTTCTTCATTCCAATAAACAACTGGTTATTGGTTTTTTGTTGCTTTTAAGTGGTACACCATTAGCAGCATGCCTAGCCAAACGCAGCCGGCCACGACTATTTAAACTCAGTACTCGCGCTTTTTTGATATTGTTGCCATGACATAAATAGAAGCTGGCACCAATGCCACTACTGTTGCGTCCTGAAGGATGAAAACTCAGGGCATCTCTGGCGTTACCATTTGCACGTAAACTATAACCGGCGGCTAACGCCGACTGCCGCCATATTAAGGCCTCCTTACTGTGCTCACGGTAACCACGAGGCAACAACTGATCATGATAAAGAATCCAACCTTGCTCATACTTTTCTTTTGCACAGGTAATACCATCCTTACTTGCACAAAGGCTCACCGTTTTAGCCTGATGTAAGGCGCTCGATCGTGCTAAACGCAAACTGGTAATTAATGCTTGTGCATACTGATCTAAGCGGTATTCAAGTAATAGCGCACCAGGTGAAATAGTGGCTGCACTGATAAGAGTAAATCCAATAGCGATGGTCAAGATTAACTCTAACAGCGAATAGGCTGCTGACATCATCGACACGCCTCCAGCTTACTGACTAAACAATCAAACGAGATTGAGCTTAACTTGAATGCTGGCACCCGTCGCCGAATGTTGTGCGCTTAGAATCAAATGCTAGTGTTAACTGCGCAATGTGCGCACACTATGTGCAACAGGTCACGCCACTGAAGGGCGAAGTTTGCACTGGCGATAATTTGGATCAAGCAACGTGGTATATCACCATCTGCAAAATAGCAGGTGGTGATTAAGTTTACGTTACGTTTAGCCTTGGTTGCTCTGGTTAGCTGCAGTCGACGTTTCCATCATCTCTTTTATTACATCGATAGCTGCATCTAAGATCACGTCTTTATCTGTTTCAGCACGTACTGAGATCACTTTGCTTGCTGCTTTTTGGCTAGCTTCTTTATTATTTTCAAGATGCCCTTTCAGATCAGCTTCACGCACAAATTCGTTGGCTTTTTTTACGTCGTTATTGCTCTGACTAGTCACTTCAACAGTGATATCGGGGGTAATCCCTGAAGCCTGAATTGATCGACCTAATGGCGTAAAGTAACGTGCTGTCGTTAATTTTAGCGCCGCCTTTTCTTGTAATGGCAAGACAGTCTGCACGGACCCTTTACCAAATGATTTTGAGCCAATTAAAGTTGCACGCTTATGATCCTGCAATGCACCGGCAACTATTTCTGAAGCCGAAGCTGAACCTTCATTGATCAATACAACAACCGGTAAACCTTGTAGCTTATCTGGAGTACTTGCGCTGTATTTTAAGGCGGCATCAGCGGCGCGGCCTTCGGTATAAACAATTAACTCACCATCATTGAGAAAGATATCAGAGACACCAACAGCGCCAGTCAGCACACCACCCGGATTATTACGTAGATCGAGAATGACTCCACGCAAATCATTGTCTGTTTTTGCTAGTAGTGAATCGATTGCTGCAAATACATTTCGCGTTGTTTTAGACTGAAAACTGGTTACACGAATGTAGCCCAGGCCATCATCTAGTACTTTATTCCGTACGCTTTTTATCCGAATGACGTCGCGCATTACTGGAATATCAATAGGCGCTGCTTCACCTTCACGCACAATTTTTAATACTAACGTTGTACCCGCTGAGCCACGCATTAATTTTACGGCCTGACTTAGGCTTAAGCCTTTTACTGAGGTATCACCCAGCTGAATAATCAAATCTCCTGCTTTAACACCAGCACGATAGGCTGGCGTATCATCGATTGGGGCGATGACGCGAATAAACCCTCCATCCGTGCCAACCTCAATACCAAGTCCGCCAAATTCGCCTGAGGTACCAACTTGCAGTTCGCTAAATTCATCTTCCCCTAAAAAACTTGAATGTGGATCTAAGCTAGCAATCATGCCGCGAATTGCGCCCTCAATCAGCGAACGGTCATCTACCGCTTCCACATAGTCACGTTTTACGCGCGCATACACATCCGTGAAAAGACGTATGTCAGCTAGTGGCAAAGGCTCTTCGGATTCTAACTTTGCCACGACTTGATGGCTAAGAGTCAAGGTCACACCGAGACTCAGACCGAGGACCATAGCCATCGTCATATTCTTAAAATCTTTCATCGATAATGCTCCATAAGCTCGGCTCAAGGGAATGCTTAAGCAAATTAAATTCTATGCTGTGCAGTGTAGCGACATCTATCGCTTAACGAAACCGATACAACTAGGACACTGAAGTGAGATGGTCATTGGTCACTTAGCGCTGGATAAATAGCTTAGCCACACCATTTTTCTGGATTCAATGGTTGTCCTTTTCGGCGAATCTCAAAATAGGTTTTCGCCTTTCGACTACCACCTGAATCACCAACCATAGCAATCACCTCATTTTGTTCAACCCTTTCGCCCACTTCTTTGTATAGGCCCTCAGCATGCGCATATAAGCTCATATAGCCATCACCGTGATCAATAATCATTAACCAGCCATAGCCTTTGAACCAATCAGAGAAAATCACCCTGCCAGCATAGATCGCACGAATTTGCTTTCCACGTGCTGAGCTAATGGTGACACCTTCCCACGTTAATTGGTTAGAGTGTTGCTGCCGCACATCGCCGAATTGATTTTCCAAATCCCCCTTCACTGGCCATGACAATTTCCCACCTTGTTGTGCAAATTTCTGATCTGGCAACGATTGTCGACGCAGCTTTTTCAATAGCTTTTCTAGCGCCTGCCGCGCTTTGGTCTGTGCTTTCAGCTGACGTTGATCATTTTCTATGTAGCGAGTTAACATCGCTTGAGCATTTATCTTTTGTGCTCGCGCCTGCTGCAAAATTTCCGTCTGTTGCTGCTGACCAGCTAGCACAGCTTGCAGCTCAAGACGTCGCTTATTAACTACTACAACTTGCGCTGCGATCGTTTCTGAAAGGGCAGTTAGCTGCTTTAATTCTTGGTTACGCGCCTCTTGAATATAGCGATAAAACATCCGATCACGCCCAGAATAGGCTGGGTTGATTTGTGCTAAAGCCATTTTCCATTCACTTAATTGATTATCTAGATAATATAAACGTAATTGCTGTTTTAGGCTTTGGTACTGCTTTTGAACATCTGCCTGGATTCGCCGGTCTTGATTTCCTAGATGGGAAAGACTGTCTTCCAACGCTGTTCTCTGCGTTGCAATAATTCGCATGTTTTTATGTAATTTGCCCAACTCTTGATCAAGAGCGAGCATTTCTTGTTCTAGCTGCTGCTGATCAGCACTACTTTTTTTAAGGCGACTTTGTAGCTCTTTAATGGCTTCAGCAATGCCTGAAAGTTCAAGCTGGGCTTGCTCTAGCGCCTGCGTCTCAGCTGCTAATGGGCACAATGAGAGGCTTACCAGCACAAGCATGAGGAAGGCCTGGATGCGCTTTGTGCTGACTTTAACCATGAGATATGAAGCCTTGTTTAGTCACAATCAATAGATCCTAGGCGGGTGTTAACTATCATTAGCGTATTAATAGTTTATAATACATTCTGTTTTGATTTTAACGGAAAAAATCATAGTGTCAGAAAACAGTTTCGTGACTCTCAGCCAAGAGGACCTCATGGCGAGAGAAGAAGATATAGAACAGGCATCACGCTCGTTAAAAGCCATGTCCCACCCGCTACGCCTAAAAATTCTGTGTGTGCTTGGAGATCGAGAAGAAAGCGTACAACACATCGTCGAGTGTGTCGGTACGTCCCAAAGTAACATCTCTCAACATTTAGCTATCCTGCGCGATAAAGGCATTTTAAAATCACGCAAGGATGCCAACCGAGTATTCTATAAAGTCGGTGACGCAGGCACACTCAAACTCATCGAAATGATGCAAACTGTTTTCTGCTCAGCACACTAAAAATACCCTGTCTCAGTTGGAGACAGTAACCAGCAAAGGAACACCGCGCCGTGACGACGCCCTATTCTGAATTCATCAGTAGCAACTTCCTCCTATTCGCAGCGCTCGGTATTATTTTAGCGCTGATCTTACGAATGGAAATCAAACGCGCGCTGCGTGGCTTTAAAAGTATCACACCGAAAGAAGCTGTGATGTTAATCAATAAGGAAGATGCGATCTTAATTGACGTTCGTGAAGATAACGAGCTTGCACAAGGATTTATTCGTGGCTCTAAGCACTTATCGCTCAGCGTTCTGAAACAGCGCGTTGATGAGCTCACAGCTCATAGCGAAAAGCCAGTGATTACCTATTGTCGCACTGGTAATCGATCACTGACAGCATGCGAGATTCTAAAGAAAAATAACTTTAACAACATCATGTCTCTACGCGGTGGCTTAGAGGCTTGGCGAACCGATAATCTTCCAGTGGTAAAAAAATGACAGACCGTAAAGCAAAAGTAGTAATTTATAGTGGACGTCTTTGTACGTATTGCAACGCTGCAAAGCGATTGCTTGAGAAGAAAGGCGTGGCATTCGAAGAGATCATGATTGATACCGATGCCAGTGTCCGCGCTGAAATGGAACAACGCAGTGGACGCCAGTCAGTACCACAAATCTTTATTGGTGATACTCATGTCGGTGGCTATGATGACTTAGCTGAATGCCATCGGGAAGGCAAGTTAGACGAATTGCTAGCGTCTTAAGTTGCTACATTATCAATACAGTTACTATTTACTTCCTGAGGTAAAGCCGTGAGCGAACAAGCAAAGCAGCAGTTTGATATTCAAAAGCTATTTGTACGAGATCTATCTTTTGAGTCACCTCAAGCACCAGTAATCTTCACTGAAAAATGGCAGCCTAGCACTGACGTCAACCTTAGCAGTCGATACGATGAGCTAGATGATGACCACTACCTAGTCGACCTTAAAATACAGATCACCGCAAAACAAAATGACAAAGTCTGTTTTCTTATCGAGGTTGTACAATCGGGTATTTTCCTACTCAAAGGTTTTGCGGAAGAGCAGCAGGGGCAACTGCTAAATAGTTATTGCCCTAACACCCTATTTCCCTTTGCACGTGAGGTCATTTCGGAGTCTGTGACCAAAGGTGGTTTTCCACCATTGGTATTAGCGCCGGTTAATTTTGATGCTTTATATGCACAAAAATTAGCTAAAGATGCAGAAGATAGCTCTAATGCCTCTACCAAACATTAATAGCTAATAACACTCAGCTAAAAATGACGACCACCCCAACCATTGCAGTTCTCGGTGCCGGCGCCTGGGGCACCGCTCTGGCGGTTCATCTCGCTCAGGTTCCGGGCAATCACTCAGTGCTGTTATATGGCCGTGATGCCAATAGCATGCAACACATGGCAGTAGCACGAGCCAATCCACGGTATCTCCCTAATATCAGTTTAGCTGACAACCTAAAGCCAACAAGTGACTTTACCGCTTGTGTAGTACAGGCAGACTATATTGTGGTCGCCATCCCCAGTACCGCCATGCGCACCACACTGCAAGCGATTCACAAGCATGCTGGCAGTCAGTTGCGTGGTGTTATTTGGGCTAGCAAAGGCTTAGAACAAGAAAGTGGTCAGTTTTTTCATCAGGTCGCTGCTGAAGAACTTAAATCTGAACTGCCCATTGCATTGTTATCAGGCCCTTCTTTTGCTAACGAAGTCGCTCTTGGCCTACCAACCGCGGTGACTATCGCCAGTGAAAATGCTGGCTTTAGTCGTGACGCTGCAAAACTATTTCACCATGGTGCGTTTCGCGCCTATTCCAGCACTGAATTAACGGCCGTTGAGATTGGTGGCACGTTTAAGAATATTCTTGCGATTGCTGCCGGCATTGTTGATGGCTTGCAGTTTGGAGCCAATGCTCGTGCTGCCCTAATTGCTCGCGGCGTCGCTGAGATGATTCGGTTTGGACGGGCACAAAATGTGAAACTGGAGGCCTTAGTTGGGCTATCCGGTATTGGTGACATCATTTTATCCTGTTCAGATGATCAATCGCGCAATCGACGCTTGGGCCTAGGCCTAGGTCGAAGCCAAGCCTTGGCCACCATAGAAGCCGAGATTGGCCAAGTATTGGAAGGCAAACATGCCGCCAAGGTCATTCACCAATTGGCGCAACGTGATTGCCTAGATCTACCGATCAGCTCCGCCGTTTATGCCGTGTTATTTGAGGGCTTAGCGCCTGGTCAAGCGGTAGAGAGTCTGTTGGCACGATCATCACGCGATGAATGTGATTAAGCCGCTAGATTAAGTTGAACCTTGGAAATCCAACTGGCGCCACGCTTCGTATAAACAAACCGCGACACTATTCGATAGGTTCATACTGCGACTTTCTGCCAACATCGGTATCCGTAAAATTTGATCACTCTGCAAGCTATCTAGCACAGTAGCCGGTAAACCACGTGTTTCTGGGCCAAATAATAAGGCATCACCTGGGGCAAACTTAGCCTCGGTGTGTGCCCTACTGCCTTTAGTGGATAATGCGTACAGACGCGCATAATCAAGCTGGCTGAGGCATAATTGCAGACTGGAGTATTGCGCGACCGTATTCCAATCGAGATAATCCAGACCAGCCCTGCGCATACGCTTGTCATCAAGCTCAAAACCCAGTGGTTGGATCAAATGTAGCTTACAACCGGTATTCGCACACAGGCGCATAATGTTACCTGTGTTGGGTGGAATCTCCGGTTCATATAAAATTATGTGAATCATGACATCTGTAGATCAAACTATACTCAGTAGCGACTTTTGCGGTATGCATTTGCAGACCCCACTCGTTCTGTTATCCGGTTGCGTTGGCTTCGGTCAAGAATTTACGCGTGTGGCAGGTTATTCTAATAATGACATCGGTGCCATCTGTTTAAAAGGCACCACATTAGAGCCCCGCTTAGGCAACCCCGCACACCGTGTCGCTGAAACACCAGCAGGCATGTTAAATGCCATTGGTTTACAAAACCCAGGGGCACGTGCAGTCGTTCAAGACTATCTCAGCAAACTCGATTTTAGTGAGACACGGTATATCGCTAATGTCTCTGGCTCGACATTAGAAGAGTATGCCGAAGTGACACGTATCTTTGATGACTCAGCGATTGATGCGATAGAAATCAACATCTCGTGTCCTAACGTAAAGGAGGGTGGAGTTGCCTTTGGCAACGATCCTAGTATGTCTGCGCGTGTCGTCGAGGCCTGCCGCAAAGTGACCAATAAGCCCCTAATCACCAAGCTGTCTCCAAATCAAACCGATATTGCCGCCAATGCACGTGGCTGTATTGAGGCTGGTAGTGATGCCTTTGCTGTCATTAATACATTGATGGGTATGGCGATTGATATCGAAAGCCGCCGGCCTATTATTGGTAATAATCAGGGGGGCCTATCCGGCCCTGCGATTAAACCGATCGCACTGCTAAAAGTGCATCAGGTCTACCAGGAGTGCAAAGCACATAATATTCCAATTCTAGGCCAAGGTGGCATTAGCTCAGGCGAGGACGCCTTAGAATTTATCATCGCAGGCGCTAGCGCAGTCGGCATCGGTACTGGCTTGTACTATGACCCTCTCTGTTGCAAGGCGATTAACCAAACGATTAGCGATTATCTGCAACAGCATGGCTTATCATCAATCACAGCCTTAGTAGGTAGCTTAAGTCTTAATGACAGATAGCTGTCTCGCTTAACGCTGGCTGACTAAACTATGGCGCTAATGCTTCACTGTATTCATACATGTGAAGTTCTTGGATCTTACGCGTAAGCGTATTTCGACCCCAGCCCAATAGCTTGGCAGCCCGTTGTCTCTTACCACCCGACTTTCTCATGGCAACCTCAATCAAGGTACTTTCAAATTGAGCGACTGCCTCACTTAAAATATCTATCTCGCCACTATCCAGTTTATGTTCAGCCCATGAGGTCAGTTGTTTTTTCCAATCACCACTGGTCTCAGCATGAACCGTATTTTCACGCAATTCATTCGGCAGGTCTTCGATGTGGATCGACTTGCCAGACGCCATCACTGTTAACCAACGAGCAACATTCTCAAGCTGTCGGACATTACCTGTCCAATCCAAGCTGCTGAGATAGCACATTACTTCTGGCTCTAGTTGTTTGACTTCAACGCCCAACTCATTAGCGGCCGCATGTAGAAAATGTTTTAACAAGACTGGAATATCTTCGCGGCGCTCACGTAATGCAGGGACTTGAATGCGTATCACATTGAGACGATGCATTAGATCTTCACGGAACTGCCCACTCTCGACCAACGTCACAAGGTTCTGATGTGTTGCGGCGATAATACGCACATCGGCGCTAATAGGCTCATGCCCACCAACTCGATAGAACTGGCCATCAGACAATACACGCAGCAAACGCGTTTGCAAGTCAGCCGGCATGTCACCGATCTCGTCTAAAAATAAAGTTCCACCATCAGCCTGTTCAAAACGACCGCGACGTAGAGTTTGCGCACCCGTAAAGGCACCCTTCTCGTGGCCAAATAATTCAGACTCGAGTAAATCCTTTGGAATCGCCGCCATATTTAAAGCGATAAATTGTTTCTGTTTGCGTACCGAATGGGTATGTAGTGCTTTTGCTACCAACTCTTTACCCGTGCCCGTTTCACCATTGATAAGAACCGTGATACTGGAAAGAGAAAGCCTACCAATAGCACGAAAGACATCCTGCATAGCCTGTGATTCACCAATTATTTCAGGCATCTCTTGTATCACTGTCTCACCAGGCATGCTGTCACTATCATCAATACAAGCACGTCTAGCAAGCTCTACCGCTTCATTCACATCGAATGGTTTAGGCAGATACTCAAAGGCACCATTTTGATAAGCAGTCACCGCATTATCCAGATCGGAGTGTGCTGTCATCACAATAATGGGTAGCTCCGAATTTTGAGTCTGCACTTTTTTGAGGAAATCCAACCCATCTATTCCGGGCATCCGAATATCAGTCACGATGACATTCGGTGTAGATACCGCTAAAGCCTGCATCGCAGTCTCTGCCATATCAAAAGTGGTGACTTCAAAATCAGCCTTAGACAGCGCTCGCTCTAGTACCCAGCGAATCGACTGATCATCATCTATAACCCAAACTTTATTTTTCATTTCGTTTATTCCTCTAGTGTCCTAGTGCACATCGATTGGTAGTAGAATTCGAAATTCTGTTTCACCTGGTTCTGAGTCAAATTCGATCAGCCCGTTATGTCGGTTGATCAGCATTTGCGAAATAGCTAACCCTAGACCACTTCCATCAGACTGGCCCGATACCATAGGGAAAAATATGTCATTTTTTATGTCTTCAGGTACGCCAGGGCCATTGTCGATAATACTGATACAAGCGACTAGCTTATGTAATTTGCTAGCAATGGTATGCCGTCGTAAGACTCGTGTTTTAAACATCACCATACCGTTACCATCTAAGGCTCGAATTGCATTACGAGTAATATTTAAAACAGCTTGAACTAATAAATCTCGGTCAAACTTTATCTCTGGAATGCTTGGGTCATAATCGAAGCGCAAGGTGATCGACTGAGCGGTTTCGATAGAGGTCAGACCTAATACATGCTGTAAAACTTCATGGATATTATGGTACTGCTTATTCGGCACCATATTCGGCCCAAGCATTTGGTCGACCAGTTTATGCAGACGATCAGCTTCTTTTATGATGATCTTGGTGTATTCCACCAACTCGGGATCATTCAGTTCGTTTTCTAGCAACTGGGCTGCACCACGCAGACCACCTAGTGGATTCTTTATTTCATGCGCCAAACCGCGAACCATATTATGAGCTGCTTTATGTTCCTGAATCAGGGAACTATCTTTGGTGATTTTTAGCTGTCTATCTAATGAGTTCAGCTCGACCAAGGCCATGTGTTCGCCGTCTGCTAACAGTGGGTTAATTGAACAAGCCACTGTAATTTCATTATTATTAGATAAACTCAGTGCTAGTTCGCGCTCTGACCATGCCGATACCGATTGGAATGATTCGGCAATCAATTCCAGTAGAGTATGTTCACCTCTAGCCAGTAGCGATGAAAACAATTCGTTTTTTGACCGATTCAAGCTGACGTTAAACATCGTCTCCGCCGCCACGTTCATAAACTCAATTCGTTGTTCTGAGTTGATTAAAACGAGGGCAGCCGCTTGATGCTCAACTATGGTTGCGTATAAATGATCAGACATATTGTTATCTATGCAATTTCCGAACCAAACTGGTCCCATTGATGAATAAATGTGTGCAATCAAGAAAATTAGACCTAAACACCGTTACTTAATGGATCAACGCCTAGTTTGATCTAATGTCATGGCACTCCTCAGGATTCGTTAGGGTGATTTTCAAATATAGTTCAGTTCACCCACACGCATTATGTCCTATTTTGGTGCAATAGCTACGGTGCACCCTTTCCAGCGGACAAAAAAAAGCGCTCTTTAACAGAGCGCCTTTTTCAGTCAGCTCATCTACGCTAGTAGATGACTAAGTCCTTACAACAGATCATTAGCAACTGTAGTACATTTCGAACTCAATAGGATGAGCTGCTTGACGCAGTGCAGTGACTTCTTCCATCTTCAAGTCGATGTAGGCATCGATCATGTCGTCAGTAAATACACCACCAGCGGTTAAGAATGCACGATCTTCGTTAAGAGCCTCTAACGCTTCATCTAACGAGGCTGCCACTTTCGGAATGGCCGCATCTTCTTCAGGAGGCAAGTCATACAAGTCTTTATCTTGTGCTGCACCTGGATCGATTTGATTCTGAATACCGTCAAGGCCGGCCATCATCATTGCAGCAAAAGTTAAGTATGGGTTTGCTGCAGCATCACCAAATCGGACTTCAATACGACGCGCCTTAGCATTAGCTTCATAAGGAATACGAATTGATGCTGAACGGTTACGTGCCGAATAAGCCAACATAACAGGTGCTTCAAAGCCAGGAACCAAACGCTTGTAGCTATTAGTAGAACCGTTTGCGAATGCGTTAATGGCTTTAGCATGCTTCAAAATACCACCGATATAATACAACGCAGTCTGTGAAAGGTTACCGTAGCCGTCACCAGCGAATAGGTTTTCACCATCTTTAAATAATGATTGGTGGACATGCATGCCGCTACCATTATCACCAACAAGTGGCTTTGGCATAAAAGTCGCTGTTTTACCGTAATTATGCGCCACATTAAGCACAACGTACTTCAGGATCTGATTTTGGTCTGCTCGAGTGGTTAATGTGTCAAAGCGAGTACCGATTTCACACTGGCCCGCAGTGCCTACTTCATGGTGATGAACTTCAACTTCAACGCCCATCTCCTCCATTACCTGACACATTGCACCACGTACATCTTGTAGTGCGTCAACTGGAGGCACTGGGAAGTAACCACCTTTAACGGCTGGACGGTGACCAATGTTACCGTCTTCATACACTTTATTGGTGTTCCAAGCAGCTTCATCTGAATCGATTGCAAATGAAGCACCACCGATGGTGTTGCTCCAACGCACATCATCAAAGACGAAAAATTCTGGCTCTGGACCAAAATAGGCAGTATCACCAATTCCAGTGGTCTTTAAATAGGCTTCTGCACGTTTGGCAACTGAACGTGGGTCACGCTCGTAACCTTCCATCGTGGTTGGCTCAAGAATGTCGCAACGAATAATGAGCGTAGGATCTGCAAAGAATGGATCCATAACTGCAGTCTCTGGCTCCGGCATCAACACCATGTCCGATTCATTAATGCCCTTCCAGCCGGAAATTGATGAACCGTCAAACATTTTGCCATTTTCAAATACTGATGCATCGACTGTACTCGCTGGCACTGTCACATGTTGTTCCTTACCTTTCGTATCTGTGAAACGGAAATCGACGTATCGAACGTCGTTATCACTAATCATTTTTAAAACGTCACTGGCGGACATCGAGTTACTCCTAAATAAATTAAATTCAATTCAAACCCACAGGCTATGGATGCGCCCCGCACTCCATCCTGTTCTTAATTCTCTATAACTGTAAGCACAATACATGCCATAGCAGACGGTAGCCTACTGTAGCCATTTTTGGAAGCCTCTAAGCCAAAACACCGCTACGACTGCACCATAAAGAGGCTTATTCATCAGCCACTGCCTTATTATGGTGCACACAGATTGTCGATGACCCGCCTCCCTTCTTCACGAAAGAGTCTCTGCCCCCAAACATCGTCACCCTAGCTGATCTAGCAAAGCGCCCTAAATTTACTGCCATATTACGCCTGTACAGGACAGTATCTAGCTTTCTGCTCAATATTTAACAATAATATCTGCGTTGGTATACAAGAAGTCGGAACCAACATGTGTTGTTAGTGCTAAGGCAATGAGGTGAACTATCTCGGTAGCACAAGATCAGGAAGATCTAAGATGATGACACATAGGAAATATCCCCATGGATTGGGGCTGTCGCGACAAGGATGTCGAGTGACAGATTCTTTATCAACCGGCATAACCATGCCGTCTAGCGTCCAGTATTAGCGCAGCATCAGAAAAGTTCACGTCTATCCGGCAGATAGCTTACAATCCTACGCTTTACAGCCAAATTTATTTCCGTGAGCGCAACTACTAGCTTTCAACAACTCATTTTGACCCTGCAGCAGTATTGGGCCCGACAGGGCTGTAGCCTGCTTCAACCCCATGATCAAGAAATGGGGGCTGGGACATTTCATAGTGGCACTTTCCTCAGAGCAATCGGCCCTGAGCCGTGGCGTGCCGCTTATGCCCAACCCTGCAGAAGGCCTACTGACGGACGCTATGGCGAAAACCCAAATCGCTTGCAGCATTACTATCAGTTCCAAGTTATTCTCAAGCCTTCACCAGAAAATATCCAGGAGTTGTATTTAGACTCGCTGCGTGAGCTCGGGATCAACCCCTTAGAGCATGACATTCGCTTTGTTGAAGATAACTGGGAATCACCAACCTTAGGCGCCTGGGGCATTGGCTGGGAAGTCTGGTTAAATGGCATGGAAGTCTCGCAATTCACTTATTTCCAACAGGTGGGCGGCTTAAGCTGTAAGCCTGTCAGTGGCGAAATTACTTATGGTTTAGAACGTCTTGCGATGTACCTGCAAGGCAAAGAAAGTATTTATGACTTGCGCTGGAATGACAGTGATACACAGCCAATAAGTTACGCTGATGTGTTTCTGCAAAACGAGATCGAACAGTCCAAATACAATTTTGAAGAAGCCAATACCGAGCAATTATTTAGCGCCTTTGACGCCAACGAAAGTGAGTGCCTACGTTTGTTGGAAAAAGAATTATCTTACCCGGCCTATGAGCGCATCCTAAGCGCTTCACATTTGTTTAACTTATTAGATGCTCGCCAAGTGATTTCTGTTACTGAACGACAACAATATATTTTACGCATTCGCACACTGGCACGAGAAGTAGCCCAAAGCTTTCTCGCTAGCCGTGAGCGTTTGGGCTTTCCGTTACTCAAGGAACAGTCATGAGCGAATCACAAGATCTATTAATTGAATTTGGCTCTGAAGAACTGCCACCGGCCACACTGAGCCAACTTAGCCAAGCTTGGCAAGAGGCATTAGCCGAGCAGTTTAAAAAACAAGGTTTAGCTTTTACCAAGGTCACATCCTTTTATACGCCGCGTCGATTAGCGGTAATCGTTAAACAGCTCGCTGCACAACAAGAAGATCAAGTAATAGAGCGCCGTGGACCTGCACTGCAAGCCGCCTTCGATGAGGCCGGCAATCCGAGTAAAGCATTGCTTGGTTTTTGTAAGTCCTGCGGTCTCACTGTTGAAGAACTGCAAAAAATCGAAACCGATAAAGGCACGTGGTTATATGCAAAAAGCCTGCGCGCAGGCCAAGCGCTGGATGACTTAATCCAAGAAATCATTGAAAAAAGTCTTGCCGCCTTACCGATCCCCAGACCCATGCGTTGGGGCATTGGAGACCATGAGTTTATCCGGCCACTGCATTGGTTAACGTTACTCTATGGCAAACGCATTCTGCCTTGCAGCATTAAAGGAGTGAATGCTAACCGCATCACGTATGGTCATCGCTTTCATGCACCAACAGCTATCGAGCTGAACAGTCCTGCCGACTATGAATCTGCATTAGCCGAGGCCCAGGTGGTTGCTAATTTTGAGCAGCGTAAACAATCTATTCTTGATCAACTAAAAACCATCAGTGAAGATTTGGATGCCTATTTAGATTACGAAGACAGTTTACTTGAAGAAGTCTGTAACTTGGTTGAATATCCGAATGCCATCGTCGGTCAGTTTAATCCCAAGTTCCTCGACATCCCACAAGAAGTCCTAGTCGTCACGATGCAAGAGTCACAGCGTTATTTTCCACTCTACCGCAAAGATGATCACCGACTGTTACCGCAATTCATTACCATTGCAAACATTAAGAGCATACGCCCCGACGTGGTTCAACAGGGTAATGAGCGCGTCATCCAGCCACGTTTTGAAGATGCTGAATTTTTCTGGCAACGCGATAAAATGCAAAGCCTACAAAGTCGAGTCGATAATCTGAGCGGCATTTTGTTTGAAAAACAATTAGGCAGTATCGCTGACAAAAGTAAGCGCTGCGCTGAAATCGCCGCCACACTTGCAACTAAACTAAACTTAGATCCTGAATTAGCACAGCGTGCTTGTTTGCTCTGTAAGTGTGATCTGGTAACTGAGATGGTCACTGAATTCCCAAAGCTACAAGGCATCATGGGGCGTTATTATGCACTGCATGATGGCGAAGAGATGGCACTGGCGATTGCTATTGAGGAACACTACTGGCCTTTAAAATCGGGAGCAGCCATCGCTAGCAGTAAGCTGGGCCAAGTGGTTTCTTTGGCAGACCGTATTGATAGCTTGCTGGGCATTTTTGCTAGCGGCAAAAAACCATCAGGCGTGAAAGATCCTTATGCATTACGCAGAGCAGCTTTAAGTCTGGTGCGGATCGCAATTGAAGGTGAACTTGAATTCGACCTCCATCATTTATTACAACAGGCCACTGTCCTGTTACCTCAGACGCTGCAGAAAGATTCACTGGTGAATGATGTTGAGGCATTTATTCTCGATCGCATGCGTGGCTACCTGGTCGAACAGGGGCTTAATAAGGATTGTTTTGAAGCGGTACTCGCCAGTCGCGACAGTACACAAAATGCGAGCACTACACTCAGTTTATTTGATTGTTATCAACGCACTCTAGCAGTGTCTAATTTTCGTTCAATGCCGGAAGCTGGCAGTCTGGCTGCGTCAAATAAACGGATTGGAAATATTTTAAAGAAAATTAACAATAGCGAAGTAGCCACATTAAACGCAGCAACCTTAACTAGTGAGATCGAACAAAAACTTTGTGCTAGCCTAGATCAAATTGAAACTAGCTTTGAAGAGATGGTGCAGCAAAGTCAATATACTGAGGCATTACGTACGCTAGCAGGATTGAAAGAGGACATTGATCAGTTCTTCGAAGAAGTCATGGTGATGCATGACGATGATGCTATTCGCGCCAATCGGATCGCCTTAGTTGCGCGTGTACACCGACTCTTTACCGCAGTTGCGGATATTGCGGTATTACAGGTTTAAAGCGAGATGCGTGCGGTAATTATAGATCGCGATGGAGTTATTAATCACAATCGATCGGACTACGTCAAAAAGGCCTCAGAATGGCAAGCGATAGACGGTAGTCTGGAAGCGATTGCACGCCTTTCTCAAGCCAAATATAAAGTCTTCATCGCCAGTAACCAAGCGGCTATTGCACGAGGTCTATTTGATCATTCTGAGCTACACCGCATCCATCGTAAAATGCTACACGAGTTAGAAGCCTTAGGCGGTGGTGTTGATGGCTTTTTCTTCAGCCCAGTAATGCAGGGGCCCTGCCGGAAACCGAACCCAGGAATGTTGTTAGACATCGCTTCTCGTACCGGCATTAAGCTAGTGGAAACACCGTTTATCGGCGATAGCCTGAAAGATCTACAAGCAGCAGAACGTGCCGGAGCACTTCCGGTTCTGGTACGTACTGGTAACGGCTTAGAGACTTTGGCTAAGCCTGAAATGCCTAATGCTGCTAAGGTCTTTGATGACCTCGCCGCTGCCGTCGCTGACATTCTGCAAGAGTAAGCCATGCTAACCGCCTTACGTTCAAGTTTATTATTACTCGGTATGATCGTATCAACGATTTTATACTCTTTACCCTGCGTCATGGCGCGTCTATTGCCTTATCACCTCTGCTTTAGATTCATTTCTAGTTGGTGTGCCTTTAATACTTTTTGGGCACGTTTGGTCTGCGGTGTGCGGTATGAGATTCAAGGATTAGAAAATATTCCTGAGCAATCCTGCGTAATTATGTCTAACCATCAATCCACTTGGGAGACCTTAGCCTTCCCCGGTATTTTCCCAACACTCACTTGGGTAATAAAAAAAGAATTGTTAGAACTGCCTTTTTTCGGCTGGGGCATCGGAGGTACACAGCCAATCGCCTTAGACCGTAAAGCAGGTAAACGGGCGTTAAGTGAATTGGTTAAAGATGGCCGTAAAAAACTAGCGCTAGGGCGGTTTGTATTACTCTTTCCAGAAGGTACTCGCATGCCTTTTGAAGATCCGGGCAAACTTAAAGCTGGCGGCTTTTTATTGGCGACCAAAGCAGCAGTGCCAGTGCTACCGGTAGCACATGATGCTGGGCGCTTATGGCCGAGCAAGGGCTTTCTAAAACGAGCTGGCACCGTGCGTGTAATCATTGGTGATTGCATCAGCAGCGAAGGCAAAAGTGCAGAACAGCTGCGTGATGAATACGCACAATGGCTGACTCAGGCACGACAGACACTAGCTGATCAAGCGGCAACCGAGAAAGCATCCCAGACAACTTAAGGGCTTGGATTTGGGATGCGTTGCTGAATAGCCTCGATTTCCACACACAGTTCCGCGCTCAAACTTACATCAACACTGGCTATATTTTCTTTTAGCTGTAACAAGCTCGTTGCACCGATGATATTACTGCTTACAAACGGCCGTGAATTGACATAAGCCAAAGCCATCTGCGTTGGACTCAGTTGATACGCTCGAGCTAACTTCACATAGGCATCAGAGGCCTGTTCAGACAAGGCATTGCTGTATCGATTAAAGCGCTCATAAAGACTAAGTCGGGCACCCTGTGGTCGTACGCCATTTTCATACTTCCCCGTCAACATACCAAAAGCCAAAGGTGAATAGGCTAATAGACTAACCTGCTCACGCTCAGCCATTTCTGCCAAACCCACTTCAAAACTTCGGTTTAGTAAGCTGTAAGGGTTTTGAATTGACACGATACGTGGCAATTGATGACGCTCTGCCAGCTTGAGATATTCTGCCAGCCCCCAAGGGGTTTCATTTGAAATACCAATATGACGCACTTTGCCACTACTCACTAACTCCGCCAAGGCGCTTAAAGTTTCCATTATTGGCACACCGGCGTGCGACGACTGCTGATAGCCCAATTGACCAAAAAAGTTAGTGCCACGTGATGGCCAATGGATTTGATAAAGGTCAATATAATCAGTTTGAAGCCGTCTAAGGCTATCATCTACTGCACGTCGAATATGGTTGGCACTGAGATCGTTGCCATCGCGTAGATAGGACATCATGCCTGGGCCTGCCACTTTACTTGCCAGTATTACCTGATCTCGCGTTTTATACTTAGCCAACCAGGTCCCTACGTATTTTTCTGTCAGGCCTTGCGTCTCTTCTCGTGGCGGTACCGGATACATCTCCGCAACATCAATAAAATTAATCCCCTGATCAACTGCATAATTTAGCTGTTGATGGGCTTCTTGTTCAGTATTCTGTTCGCCAAAAGTCATGGTACCCAGGCAAATTAGGCTTACTTTCAGGTCGGTATAGCCCAAGACTTTATACTGCATCACTAACTCTCCCCATTAATTCTCTCATTTTTTCAATGACATAGCGGCATCGGGATACGCCATAGAAGAACCTCTGTGGTACTATATCCGGCCCATAAAATGGGCGCTGTGCGATAGCTTTTGCTGTCGTCTAGTTCGACTTTTATTATTGCTAGATGCCCCTACTATAAGGACTTATCTTGAACTTAGTTAATGCCCTGCTCAACGGTTTATTTAGGCGCTTCACGCCGTTTAGAGATTGGATCTTTGAACTCAAGGACCCAAGCGTCTTACGCGCAGACCTGATCGCGGGCGTTTCAGTCGCATTGGTGCTAGTCCCGCAATCGATGGCCTACGCTCAGCTTGCTGGTCTACCCGCCTATTACGGCTTATACGCTTCTTTCTTACCGGTTATGGTGGCCTCGCTATTTGGTTCCTCACGACAGGTTCATACCGGTCCTGTTGCGGTAGTTTCTTTATTGACTGCTTCCGCGCTGGCACCGTTTGCCAGTGCTGACCCAACCCAATATGCCGCCTATGCTGTCATGTTGGCCCTCATGGTCGGGGTTTTCCAGTTGTCACTAGGTCTGTTACGTATGGGCTTTTTCGTCGACTTTTTATCACACCCTGTAGTCGTCGGTTTTACTAATGGGGCGGCAATTATTATTGCCACCTCACAGTTGAGTAAGATGTTTGGTGTATCAGTGGAGAGTGCTGAACACCATTATGAAACCGTCTGGCGCGTACTTGAAGCGGCCTACCATCATACCCATATGCTGACCGTGTTTTATGGTCTAGGCGCACTTGCTATCATGATCTTACTCAAGAAATTTGCACCAAAAATCCCTGGGGTTTTAGCTGCAGTAGCCATTACAACCTTCCTCTCTTGGCAGTTTGGATTTGAGGCTAGTGGCGGTAAGGTCGTTGGTACCGTGCCACAAGGCTTACCTAGTTTTAGTCTACCTAACTTCGATATGAGTATCGCACTACAGTTACTGACAAGTGCAATTGCCATTGGTCTGATTGGTTTTACAGAAGCAATTTCAGTAGCCAAGGCGATCGCAGCACAAACCCGTCAACGCTTAGATGCAAACCAAGGTTTGGTTGGCCAAGGCCTAGCTAATATCACTTCTAGCCTCTTCTCAGGCTATGCTGTATCCGGCTCATTCTCGCGATCAGCGATTAACTTAAGCCAAGGTGCACGTACTGGTTTTGCAGCAATCTTTAGTGGTCTCATCGTAATGCTGACCCTACTATTCCTGACGCCTATGCTGTATCACCTGCCACAACCAACACTAGCTGCTATTATTATTTTAGCGGTGTTTAATCTGATTAAGTTCAAGCCCATTAAATATGCTTGGTTGGTACAGAAGCATGATGCAGTAGTTGCGATGATCACCTTCTTGCTCACATTATTATGGGCGCCTCATCTTGAGAAGAGTATTTTAGTCGGCGTTGTCTTAGCCATGGGCTTATACATGTACCGCACCATGCGTCCACGCATTGCCATTCTATCTATGCGTGCCGATGGTAACTTTGGTGATGCTGAAGTAAATAATCTAGAGACCTGTCCTAACATCAGCATGATACGTTTTGACGGACCGCTTTTTTTTGCAAATACAGGCTACTTCGAAGAGAAGGTATTAGAGCGTGTAGCGATCAAGCCAGAACTTAAGTTCATCATTATTGATGCCGAAGGGATTAACGAGATTGATGCTACCGGTGAAGAAATGCTGCACCAACTAGCCGTGCGTTTAAATGGCTTAGGTATCGAATTCCTCTTTTGTCGCACTAAGAAACAAGTAATGGATGTCTTCCGCCGTACTGGCTTTGCTGGTAATGACTGGATAGACCACTTTCATCGTAACGAGCGAGAGGCGATTAATTTTGCCTGGGAGCGATTAGAAAACCATGACAAATCCTGTTGCCCTCTAAACAAAAGTGGCCCATCTAGCTAGTCGATAGTCTACAACTGGCCTAGTCGCTATTAGCGACTAGGCCAGTTATGCGATCTTTAATTCAAGGATTTACGCAGATAGATCAAGTCGCTGAGCTCATGGCCTAAACGCAAGCCCCGTTGCTGAAAGCGTGTGTCTGGTCGCTTGATTGCTAGGGGATGAGTGTCACCAGTCAACCGCTTTAATTCAGGATAAGCCGCCAATTGTTCCTGCATATCAATGACATAAGGCTGCCAATCACTCGCTAAATGTAAAACACCCTCGGGGCCTAATATACGCTGCGCCTGGTCGATAAAATTAGGCCGTATTAACCGACGTTTATGATGCCGCTTCTTTGGCCATGGATCAGGGAACCATACCAACAACCCTGTAATTGATGCACTAGCAATACAATTTTCTAATAATGGGACGACATCGGCATTAATCAAACGTACATTGTGTATTTCCTGCTGATGCAACCGTTGCATAACCGCACCAATACCAGGGCGATAAACCTCAATACCCACGAAATTTAAGTCAGGACGCTGTTGAGCCAGTGATAATAGTGAATCGCCAGCGCCAAAACCGATATCCAGCACCAAGGGTTGTACTGCAGTAAAGTATTGCTGCAACTCTAAGGCCTGCAGCTCATCAGTAGCAATGCCGTAGTTTGGCCAATATTGCTCAAAAGCCTTTTTCTGGGCCGGGGTAAAGCGGCCTTCACGAATAACAAAACTTCGATTAGGGCGTCGATGTGAGGTTTCAGCTTCGGTCACGGCGGGCAGCAATTGTATTTTCTATTGGGGAAGAGGCTGACGCATACTTACGTTTAGGCATACGGCCAGCAAGATAAGCCTGCCGTCCCGCCATAATGCCATGCCTCATTGCATGCGCCATCAGAATAGGGTCATCCGCTTCTGCAATTGCTGTGTTCATCAGCACACCCTCACAACCTAACTCCATTGCAATAGCCGCATCTGAAGCAGTGCCTACACCGGCGTCGACCAAGATAGGCACTTCAGCGTTCTCAACAATAGTTACGATATTATGTGGGTTACAAACACCTAGCCCAGAGCCAATGGGTGCTGCCAGAGGCATTACTGAAACACAGCCAATCTGCTCCAATTGCTTAGCCACAATTGGATCATCATTGGTGTAAACCATAACCTCAAAATCTTCCGCCACTAAGATCTCTGCTGCCTTAATGGTTGCAACCACATCCGGATATAAAGTGGTGGGATCACCTAGCACCTCAAGCTTTACCAGATTATGCCCAGATAATAGTTCACGTGCTAAACGACACACTCGTACCGCATCAGCACAGGTATAACAGCCCGCTGTATTGGGTAATAAGGTTATGCCCTCCGGCAAATAATCTAATAAATTAGCCTGATTCTTATCTTGGCCCAAATTTGTACGACGCAATGCAACGGTAACAATTTCAGCCTCACTCGCGATAATAGCAGCCCGTGTCTGCTCAAAATCCGCATATTTGCCGGTTCCCACTAATAACCTGGATTGAAAGCTACGCTGGCCAATATGCAACACATCGTCTTCTAGATATTTACTCATTAACTTACACTCTATATGCGGCCTAACCGCCACCGACTGCTTGAATAATCTCAATCCGATCGGCTGCATGTAACTGCCGACTTGAATACTCACTTTTTGGAATAACTTCCTGATTCAATTCAATAGCGATACGTTCACTCGGCACGCCAATTTCTGCTAATAAATCTTCGATCGAAGACCGCTGAGACACTTGCGTCGCGACGCCGTTAAGGATGATTTCCATGCTGAATTGTAGTCGACACTAGGGGCTAGAAGCTAGGCCTAGTAACGGGAAGCTATGCTATATGACGTACATTGACTACTGATCTATAAAAATAGCTTCGGCACTTAAGTGAGCTTATCCGAAATTTCACTAAGACCTTCCAGACCTTGCTTTATACATGGCCTGGCCGCTGGCAGTAATTTAATCGCTGTATTCCTACGGTCCGGCTGATTATACACGCGCTTCAGTAACTTCAAGGCTTCAAGACGCTCTAAGTGTCGACTCACTGTCGCTGGCTCAATATGCAGATAGTTAGCTATTTGCATCGGTGTTGTAACCGTTTTTTTTGATAGCAATAACAATAGCTGCCAGTGATTAAAATTTAACCCACTTTCAGCCAATTGTTGATTCATGATATGGGAGCACTGGCGCGATAAGATGACTAATTCTAATAACTCATCGGCACGATTGTTAAGCGCTACATGCTTATTTATAAGATGCTGGATGTCTAATGGCCTACTCATATTTTTTTATCGACATGGTTTAGCGATAATCCTTTTAGAATAATTAAAAAAATGTAAAGTTAATTGATAAGCTCAACCATTGGTACCATTCTAATAAAGTTCAGCTAACTTTTTCTCATAGACGTGGGTAGAATGACCCTATGAAGACAGATATTTGCATTGTTGGAGGTGGAATCATTGGGCTTTTTAGCGCTTACGAACTTTGTGCGCGTGGCTTACAGGTTTGTCTGATTGATCGCGATGATTTTGGAAAACAATGCACTGCGGCAGCTGGTGGTATTTTATCTCCACTATTACCATGGAATTACACGCAGGATCTGAACAATCTCTGTCGTCAGGCTAATCAGCACTATGAAAAATTAAGTCAGCAGCTGATAGCTGAAACTGGCATCAATATTGAGTATCAAAATAGTGGCCTATTAGTATTAGCTGATGACAATATCAAAGCTCATAGCGCCTGGTGTAACGATAATCGCATCAGCTGCCAGCCCGCAATCCAGAGAACCGAAGATATTGTCAGTAATTTATATAAAAATGCCTTGCTACTACCGGAAGTTAGCCAACTTAACCCCATACCTGTTGTTGACGGGCTACGCCGGTTATTGCTAGCTGCTGGAGCACAACTTTATAGCAAGACAAAGGTTACAGGATTAATACAACAGCATGGGCGAGTTACTGGACTTAGCTGTAGCCATGGCGACATTGAAGCTGAGGCCATAGTATGGGCTACTGGAGCTTGGGCGCCAGAACTCTCTTCATTAATAAACGAAGTAAAGGTACCACCAATACAGCCTATACGCGGTCAGGCAATCGCTTTTGATGCAGCAGATATTGACCTCAATCATATCGTTATCCATCAGGGGCACTACCTAATTCCACGCCAAGATGGCACCATTTTAGCTGGCAGTACCTTAGAGGAAGTTGGCTATGACAATGGTATTACAGAAAGTGTGAGAGCTGATTTATTACAACGTTCATTTGAGATAATACCAAAGCTTGCATGTAACAAAGTGCTACGCCACTGGAGCGGCTTACGACCTGCTAGTACCACGGGACAACCCATCATTGGCGCCGCACCTCAAGTCTCTGGATTATTTTTAAACTGTGGTCATCACCGCTATGGTGTAACCATGGCTGGCTCAAGTGCCATAAAGATTTCTGATCTGGTCTTGCGTTACGTAAACGCCAACAAGCCTGCAGAAACGTCACTTATGTAGAGCATTAGACTTTTTCGCTAACTTCATTATACTAATTTAATGAATGAGACGGGTATAGCGCCTAGAACAACTATTAAGCAGTTGTTGCGCGACAGAGGTATTACTCCAACACAAGCCCGCATGCAGATTGCTTGCTTACTGTTTGCTAAATCACAGCATATATCCGCAGACCAGATTTATAAGCTCATTAACCATGATAATAATACGGTTTCACAAGCAACGATATACAACACTTTAGGACTATTTTCACAAAATAGTTTGTTGAATGAGGTAGTTATTAGTTCAGGCAAAGTCTTTTATGATACCAATCTAGATCATCATCATCTCTATTATACCGATGGTGGCGAGCTTGAAGACATTGCTGCCGATCAAATTAAAATCTCAGGTCTGCCTGAACTACCTTTAGGCACCACATTCGATGGTGTAGATGTTACTATTCGAGTACGCAAATCATAACGCGAATCACCAAACACTTACTCTACCGTAACCGATTTCGCTAAGTTACGAGGCTGATCAACATCGGTGCCTTTTAGTAAGGCAACATGATAAGCCAGTAACTGCAATGGCACTGTAAATAGTATTGGCGCCACGGCATTTTCTGGCGCATCAATTTCAATCAGGCGGATACCGTCCATCTCCGTAAAGCCACAGCCTCGGTCCGCCAGCACGTAGAGCTGGCCTCCGCGCGCGCGCACTTCTTCCATGTTTGATTTTAACTTGGTCAACAATTGATTATTTGGCGCCACTGTCACTACGGGAATGGTATTATCAATTAATGCCAATGGACCATGCTTGAGTTCACCAGCAGGGTAGGCTTCGGCATGGATATATGATATTTCTTTCAGTTTTAAAGCACCTTCCATCGCAATAGGATAGTGTGAACCTCGACCCAAAAATAAAGCATGCTGTTTATTGGCGAAATCTTTTGCCATTGCTTTTATATCATTTTCTAAAGCTAAGGTAGCATTGATACGCTCAGGTAGCTCAAGCAATTGCCGTAGTAATTCTTGCTCACTGGTTGAGGTTAATGCATGCCGACGTCCTAGCATAATCACCAATAGCATTAGTGCGACCAGCTGCGTACTAAACGCTTTGCTTGATGCAACACCAATTTCAACTCCCGCCTCAGTCAGTAACGTGAAATCAGAGGCACGCACTAACGAACTCTCTGCGACATTACAGATTGTCAGCGTCGCTATATAGCCTAAAGTCTTAGCTAATTCTAAAGCAGCCAAGGTGTCTGCTGTTTCACCTGATTGCGAAATGGTAACTAAAAGTGTGTTTGAACGTATTAAATGTTTGCGATAACGAAACTCACTGGCAATATCAATCTGACAATAAACCCCAGCGTGCTCTTCTAACCAATACTGCGCAACCTTGCCAGCATGATAACTACTACCACAGGCAATGATTTGCACAAATTCTATTTGATCTAGTATTGCACTTGCGTTAGCTGCTAATGCCCCCTCATTGATAGCACCATCAATTAGGTTGGCACGCAAGGTGCTGCGCACAGCCTCCGCTTGCTGGTAGATTTCTTTTAGCATGTAGTGCGGCTGACCTGCTTTATCATCAGCATCTGTCGGTGAGAGCAGTGTTTGAACGTTACGTTCGACCTTATCCTGTTGCTGATAGATGCTGTAGGTATCTAGATATACATCGGCGATATCGCCATTTTCAAGATAAATAACTTGTTGGCAAGTTGTATTCAACGCTTGTGCATCAGAAGCAAGGTACTGACCATTGGCACTAATACCTAGCAGTAATGGGCTACCTTGGCGCACAGCAATTAATCGATCGGCATGCTCCCGGTCAAGCACAACAAATGCGTAGCTACCTTCTAGACAGGTGACAACCTGTTGCACGGCTTTCAATAGATCAGGTTCTGTTTTTAAACAACAATGGATTAGATGTGCGAGTACTTCGCTATCAGTGTCTGATGTGAATACATAGTGTTTAGCCTCAAGCTCGTTTTTGAGTGCTTGATGATTTTCGATGATGCCATTATGAACAATAGCAATGCGCTCATGGCTGAGATGAGGATGCGCATTAACACTGTTAGCAGCACCGTGAGTCGCCCACCGAGTATGCGCTATACCTAGATTGCCAGTTATTTTATTCCGCTCTTGCGCAGCTTTTAAGGCACTTACTTTCCCGCTGCATTTCGTCATCTGCAGTTTTTGATCACCGAGTAAAGCCATGCCGGCTGAATCGTAACCCCGGTATGCGAGACGCTGTAATCCCTGCAACAAAAATTCAGCTACGTCATAGGTTGCTACCGCTGCAAGGATGCCACACATAATTTATTTAGTTTTCTTTGGTCGTTGCCAATCTTTAATGGTTGTTTGTTTGGCACGAGACAAGGCGAGACTGTCAGCCGGCACCGTTTTAGTGATAGTTGATCCTGCTGCGATGGTAGCACCATTGTCTATTTTTACCGGCGCCACTAGTTGTGTGTCAGAGCCGATAAAGACATTGTCACCAATTATAGTTTGGTGTTTATTAGCACCATCATAATTACAGCAAATAGTGCCGGCGCCAATATTACTATTCAGACCAATCTCTGCATCACCCACATAACTTAAGTGATTTACTTTGCTGCCATTGCCTATTTGCGAATTTTTGGTTTCGACAAAGTTACCTACCTTCACATCTGCGGCTAATGTTGTCTGAGGACGAATTCTTGCATACGGACCAAGCTCACAACGATCACCAATGGTGGCATCTTCTATGTGACAAAATGAATGAATTTTTGTATTTTTTCCAATCGTACTTTTGCGAATGACAGAATGACTTTCAATAGCGCTTCCTGCTGCAACAAATAATGGCCCTATCAATTGTACACAAGGCCCAATAGTGACGTCAGCCTCTATAAAGATTTCTCCTTGTAGATAAACCGTTGCAGGATCGGCCATGCTTACGCCGCTATCTAGTAATTGCTGGCGACGACGTATTTGATAATGTGTCTCTACCGCAGCTAGTTGCGCACGATTATTCACACCCTGTGCTTCCTCCAGTGAGCAAGATTCGGTAACCAGCTTTTTACCCTGTTGCTTTGCTGCCACAATACAGTCTGTGAGATAAAACTCCGCCTGCGCATTATCATTATTTAACAGCGCCAAGCTATCGCGAAGCGTGGCTAAACGTGCCGCCATGATGCCAGTATTAACTTCTTTGATGCGTTTAGTCGCAGGATCCGCGTCCCGCTCTTCTACTATTGCTTGAATATCCGCATTAGAGTCTCTGACAATACGACCATACCCTGTGGGGTCATCAACCTGCATAGTGAGTAAGGCAAGATCGGCATCGATTAATTGCGCGCTTAAATTATCGAGGGTCTTGAGACTTAATAGTGGCACGTCGGCATAGAGCACTAGCACTTGGCTACCGTCATCTACTTTTAGATGAGGCAGTGCTAGCTGCACAGCGTGACCGGTGCCTGCTTGCTCAGTCTGCAACACCCATTCCACTGGATAGTCCGAGCACTGCTGCTGCAATGCATTGGCATCATGACCATGCACAACTAAAACCTGGCTTGGATTAAGAGCGTAAGCAGCTTGCAGTACGTGTTCAATTAAGCTTTTACCCGCTAGGGTATGCAGTACTTTAGGGATGGTACTGTGCATTCGCGTGCCTTTGCCCGCAGCGAGAATAATGACATTCAAAGCCATAACACGAAATAGACCCTCTACTATCAGCCGGATTCAATTGTTCGGCTGCAGATAAATAGTTACAGGCACAAAAAAGGCGACCCTAAGGTCACCTATCGTAGCAATCTATTCGCTTTGAATCGAATTTTGCTGTGTTACTTACGCCTTACGCATTTTTTCGATCAAACGAAGTCGTGCAGTGGCTTCGGCCAGCTCAGCTAAGGCTCGTGCACTATCAATTTCCCCAGCTTTATCGGAAAGCGCTTCTTTTGCCTTTGATTGTGCTTCTAGGGCCAAGTTTTCATCTAGATCTTCAGCACGGACAGCGGTGTCAGATAAAACAGTGACGACATCAGGTTGTACTTCTAATAGTCCACCTGAAACAAAAATGTATTGATCTTCTTCACCGTCTATCTCGATCTTTAGTTCGCCTGGCTTAAGCTGGGTGACCAATGGAGTGTGCTTGGGGTAAATACCTACATCACCCATGATAGCTGGGGCGATTACGGCATTGACCGTGCCTGAAAAAATTTCAGACTCAGCACTAACGATTTCTAATTGTATAGTCATGGCTTAAATCCCTAACAGATGCTTTAAGACATCTCTTCCGCTTTCTTCAACACTTGGTTAATGTCGCCAACCATGTAAAAAGCTTGCTCTGGTAGGTGGTCATACTCACCATCTACGATCGCGCGGAAACTTGTAATAGTGTCTGCTAGTGGAACTAACTCACCAGGAGTACCCGTGAAGACTTCCGCTACGGCAAATGGTTGTGACAAGAAACGTTGGATCTTACGTGCACGAGATACTGTTAATCGATCTTCTTCAGATAGCTCATCCATACCCAGAATTGCAATAATGTCCTTCAATTCTTTGTAGCCCTGCAGCGTGTTCTGAACATCACGTGCTGTATCGTAATGCTCTTGACCAATTACTTGTGGATCAAGCTGACGACTGGTTGAATCCAATGGATCAACCGCTGGGTAAATACCTAGCTCTGCCACTTGTCGTGATAGTACGACGGTCGCATCTAAGTGAGCAAAGGTGGTTGCAGGTGACGGATCAGTCAAGTCATCCGCTGGAACATATACTGCCTGAATCGAAGTAATCGAACCGCTGTTGGTTGAGGTAATACGCTCTTGCAGTACACCCATTTCTTCAGCCAGTGTTGGCTGATAACCTACCGCTGATGGCATACGGCCTAATAGTGCTGATACTTCAGTACCTGCTAGGGTGTAACGATAAATGTTATCAATAAACATTAATACGTCCTTGCCTTCATCACGGAAGTATTCTGCCATGGTCAAACCAGTCAGCGCTACACGTAGACGGTTGCCTGGAGGCTCATTCATCTGACCATAAACCATGGCGACCTTATCGAGAACACCGGCTTCTTGCATCTCGTAGTAGAAGTCGTTGCCTTCTCGAGTACGCTCACCTACACCTGCGAATACCGACAAACCGGCGTGTGCCTTCGCAATGTTGTTGATCAATTCCATCATAGTCACCGTTTTACCCACACCGGCACCACCGAAGAGGCCAACTTTACCACCCTTGGCAAACGGACATAGTAAGTCAATAACCTTAATACCTGTGGTTAACAATTCGTTACCACCGGCTTGATCTTCAAATGATGGTGGGGCGCGATGAATAGGCATTGAGCTTTCGTTCTTTACATCACCAGCATTATCAATGGGTGTACCTAATACGTTCATTACGCGGCCTAGAGTCGCTGGCCCCACTGGCACTTTAATCGCTTCGCCTGTGTTGCTGACGACAAGTCCACGCTGCAAACCTTCAGTTGCACCCATTGCAATGGCACGAACAATGCCGTCGCCGAGTTGCTGCTGCACTTCTAAAGTGAGGCCTTTCTCATCCACCATTAGGGCATCATAAACGCTTGGTACTTGATCGGACGGAAATTCTACGTCGACTACCGCACCAATAACTTCAACAATTTGACCAGTACTCATTCTTAATCCTCGTTACTTTATTCTAAGCTTGTTAATTCGTTAGACCGCTGCTGCACCACCGACAATCTCTGATAGCTCTTGTGTAATTGATGCCTGACGCGCTTTGTTATACGCCAGTTGTAAATCATCAATTAAGCTACCTGCATTGTCTGATGCGCTCTTCATTGCAATCATTCGTGCTGACATTTCACATGCCACGTTCTCTACCACCGCGCTGTATACCATTGACTCTATGTAACGCACCAAAAGAGCGTCTAATACTTCTTCTGCCGTTGGCTCATAGATGTAATCCCAATGATGAGAGCGTTCTTCACTCGCTTCAGCGGGTAACGGCAGAACAGGAGTTACCGACGGTGCTTGTGTCATTGAGTTAATAAATTCATTCTCAACCAGATACAGCTCATCAATCGTGCCGGCCATGTAGTTATCAAGCATGACCTTGATGCTACCGATAAGCTCAGCAATATGAATGGTGTCACCTAGATGGCTTACATGTGACACTACATTGACACCACTAATACGGCGGAAGAAGGCCATACCTTTAGAACCAATCAGACTTAAATCAACTTCGATATTCTGTGCTTGTAACTCGCTGATCTTTTTCAGTGCGGCCTTAAACAAATTAGCGTTCAAGCCACCACAGAGCCCACGATCAGAAGTCACAATGATCATGCCCACGCGTTTTGTCTCAGCACGTGTAACCATAAATGGATGCTTATACTCAGAATTCGCGGCAGCAAGGTGATTGATCACGTTTTTGATTTTACTAGCATAAGGGCGAGTCGCATTCATCCGCTCTTTTGCCTTGCGCATCTTACTCGCGGCAACCATTTCCATCGCTTTCGTGATCTTCTGAGTATTCTTAATACTCGCGATCTGTGTTCGTATTTGTTTTGCGCCAGACATGTAGGCCTACCAGACGTTGTTGGCTTTAAAATCTTCTATAGCTGCTTTAATAGCGGCTTCGATTTCGTCGTTGTAGTCACCTGTTGAATCAATTCGATCCAAGAGCTCTTTCTGACTACTACGTAAGTAATCGTGCAATGCTGCTTCAAATGCGACTACTTTGTTTACTTCGACATCATCTACGTAGCCTTTATCAACGGCATATAGCGAAAATGCCATCTCACCAACTGATAACGGTGAGTACTGATTCTGTTTAGTTAGCTCCATCACTCGCTGACCACGCTCCAACTGCTTACGTGTCTGCTCATCAAGATCAGATGCGAACTGTGAGAACGCTGCCAATTCACGATATTGCGCTAGCGCTAAACGAACACCACCACCTAATTTCTTAACAATCTTAGTTTGCGCAGCACCACCAACACGGGAAACCGAAAGGCCCGCGTTAATAGCTGGGCGGAAGCCAGAGTTGAATAAGTCAGATTCTAAGAATATCTGGCCATCAGTAATGGAAATTACGTTAGTCGGTACGAAGGCCGATACGTCACCTGCTTGGGTTTCAATGATCGGTAACGCGGTCAATGAACCGGTCTTACCTTTAACTTCACCCTTTGTGAAAGCCTCTACATAATCGGCATTAACGCGAGCAGCTCGCTCTAGTAATCTTGAGTGTAAGTAAAACACGTCACCAGGGTATGCTTCACGACCCGGCGGACGACGCAACAGGAGTGACACTTGGCGATACGCTACTGCCTGCTTACTCAAATCATCATAAATAATTAGGGCGTCTTCCCCACGATCACGATAGTACTCACCCATGGTGCAGCCAGAGTAAGGTGCAATGTATTGCATCGCAGCTGATTCTGAAGCACTGGCAGAAACGATAGTGGTATGACCCATCGCATCATGCTCTTCTAATTTACGTACAACGTTTGCGACCGATGAGTTCTTCTGGCCAATCGCTACGTAGATACATTTAACACCAGTATTTTTCTGGTTAATGATTGCATCCAATGCAACAGCTGTTTTACCTGTTTGGCGGTCACCAATAATTAGTTCACGTTGACCACGACCAATTGGCACCATGGCATCAATGGACTTCAGGCCCGTTTGTACCGGCTGATCAACCGACTGACGCTCCATAACACCTGGCGCGATCTTCTCAATTGGAGAGGTGCCATCGCTTTCGATAGGCCCTTTACCATCAATTGGATTACCCAGTGAATCAACGACACGACCAAGCAGACCGGTGCCGACAGGTACTTCTAGAATTCGCCCTGTGCACTTAACTTTGTTGCCTTCAGATATCGTCTTATAGTCACCCAGTACAACCGCACCAACCGAGTCACGCTCAAGGTTTAGTGCCATTCCAAAGATGTTATCGCCGAAATCCAGCATCTCGCCAGACATCACGTCCGAAAGACCATGTACGCGAACGATACCGTCGGTAACTCCAACAACAGTGCCCTCAGTACGAGCCTCTGCTGATGCTTCAAACTTATCAATACGTTGCTTGATTAAGTTTGTTATTTCAGTTGGGTTAAGTTGCATATGAATTCCTCTTGAATTCTAAAAATTTAGTTAACCATCTCTGTGGCCAGTTTCTCTAAACGGCCACGGATTGATCCATCAATTACGATATCACCAGCACGGATTATTGCGCCGCCAATTAAGGCTGCATCTATGCTAGTGCTCAGGCTTACTTTCTTACCTAAGCGCTTACTTAACGAATCAGCAATTTTATCGATCTCAGCTTGCGCAACATCATTTGCAGAAATTAATTCGGCGTCGATACTGGCGTCAGCTTCAATACGGTACTGATGAAATAGCCCAGCAATATCCGTTAACAAATTTATACGATCACTTTCGGCGAGTAGGCGGATGAAATTAACTCCACGCTCATCTAGTTGATCAGCACAAATGTGTTCAATGATCTCTGCTTGTTGTTGCCAGCTGAGGCTTGGGTTTTGTAACAGGGTGCTAACAGAGTTATCCGCCGCTACCGCTGCACATAGACCCAGCATGTCATCCCACTGCTCAAGTGCATTGGTTTCATTAGCGACCTGAAACGCTGCTCGCGCATAAGGCCGTGCTGCTGTAATTAATTCTGACACGTAGATTCCCTACAGCTGAGCAGCCAACTCGTCTAAAACACCGCGATGGGTTTCAGCGTTGACCTCTTTATGAAGAACCGCTTCTGCACCAGCAATTGCTAGTACCGATACTTGGGCGCGAAGTTGTTCTTTCGCTTTATTAACTTCACGATCAACTTCTGCATGTGCGGCGGTCTTAATACGATCACCTTCAACATTAGCTGTCGTTTTGGCTTCTTCAACGATCTCATTTGCTCGCTTCTGTGCCTGATTAATAATTTCTGAAGCCTGTTGCTTTGCTTCACCAAGCTGCGCTTGTACCAATGATTCCGCTTCAGCTTGTGACTGTAAGCCTCGCTCAGCCGCTTCAAGCCCTTGTGAGATTTTATCTTTACGTTCGCTTAGTGCCGCCGTAATTGGAGGCCAAACAAACTTCATACAAAACCAGACAAAGATCAAAAATGAAATCGACTGTCCTATGAGGGTGGCATTTATATTCACCGCATTACCTCTCTAAAACTCAGTTTGTCGATTACGCTGCAAAGATCATGTAGAACGCAATACCAACTGCGATCATAGGTACCGCATCAACCAAACCTAGAACGATGAACATTTGGGTACGTAATACAGGGATAAGCTCTGGTTGACGTGCAATACCTTCCATGTACTTACCGCCTAAGTTACCAATACCTAATGCAGCACCGATAGCACCCATACCCATTAGTAATCCGCCGGCTAAGTAAACAATTGCTTGTGATAATTCCATAACGACTCCGCTTCTCTTGTTAAATTGTGAAAAGTTTATTTATTAGTGATGTTCGTGTGCCATATTTAAGTAAACGATCGTCAGTACCATGAAAATAAAGGCCTGTAGAACGACTACCAAAATATGGAAAATTGCCCAAACGAGTTGTAACGCACCGCCGAACGTACCTAGCGCAATACCGCCGGTATACATTAGAGCGATCAAGATGAAAATCATTTCACCTGCGTATAAGTTACCGAATAATCGTAAGCCAAGAGAAACTGGCTTTGCGACCATGCCAACAGTCTCAAGGAAAAAGTTGATCGGTAGTAAAACAATATTCATTGGGAACTTGGCGCTAAATGGCTGCATAGTCAACTCGGCGGCAAAACCACCTGGACCTTTCACTTTCACGCTGTAAAACAGAACTAACATGAACACCGTCAGGGACATTCCCATCGTCGCGTTCACATCGGTGGTTGGAACCACCTTCATATATTCAATACCGGCCATCGCCGCCAGGTGTGGGATCCAGTCTACTGGCACTAAATCCATAAGGTTCATACCAAGAACCCAAACAAACACAGTTAAAGCCAGTGGTGCGACGATTGGCGTCTTGCCGTGGAAGGTGCTCTTCACGTTGTCATCGACAAATTCGATGATCATCTCAACAAAATTCAGTAAGCCACTGGGAATACCGGCAGTTGCTTTATTCGCTGCGCGAATAAAGAAGAACAAAAATAGAGCGCCAACCACCAGAGACCAAAGCATGGTATCTACGTGGATTGCCCAGAAACCCATTTCAGTGGCTTCTTGACTTGAATGTGCGAAACCCCACTCACCGTTCGCCTTCTGACCGTAAGTCAAATTCTGAAGGTGGTGTTTTATGTAACCAGAAGCGGTTAGTACGTCGCCTGCCATTTATTACAATCCTAGTTTGCTTAATTTCTGTTGCCAGCAACTATCGCTGATAGCCAATGCGCTAAGTGCGCCGCGATATAACCCATAAACAATGCCAGGGGATCAATCCACGCCTGTGTCGCGAAACTAATCGCGAACAGTGTTGCTGTTATAACAATTTTTCCAAATTCACCGGCATACATCATGCCGAGCAATCGGTTTGGATCTGCGCTACGCCGACTGATCAGCTTAAACGCTAAATAACTATTCGAAACAATACTGATTGTTCCGCCTATAAACCACGATAAGGCCTGCACCGAGCCTAGCGTAAGCAAGCAGACAGAGCTTATTCCGACTACTGCCATCTGAACTAATAATAAAGTCCCGATGTTTGACGAACTTCCGAATCTTAAACCGCCCATAATTAATCTGCGCTACAAAGAAACCTAGTTTTCTCGCCAAATCGCTCTCGAAATTCACTATTCGAGTTCGTGTGCGGCGCGAAGTATAAAGGGTAGATATGAAATTCTCAACCATTGCGGCACGACAGATGGCCTAAAATGGTTTAAATAAATTAGCCTTTAGGTGTTGTTCAGTTTATTTAGGATACCGTCTAGTTCATCTAGACTGTTATAGGGGATCTCTATTTTACCTTTGCCGGTTTTTTGATTACTGCGTATTGCGACTGCAGCTCCAAGACGATCAGCTAATCGGTTTTCCAAGGCCTGAATATTTGGATCCTTTTCTATTGCGCTAGCTTGCGCTGTTTTATCGCTCTGCGCCGATAGTTTTTTCACCAACAGCTCGGTTTGTCGTACCGAAAGCTGCTTCGCAACGATCTCTTTTGCTAGCGCATTCTGTTGTTCTAATGGCAAAGATAACAACGCCCGCGCATGACCCATGCTCAACAGGCGGTCATTCACCATCTGCCGTGCACTATCAGCTAATTCGAGCAGACGTAAACTATTACTAACTGTAGCGCGGGCCTTTCCTAGTACCTCCGCGACCTCTTGATGGGTCCAATCAAATTGCGCGATCAGATTAGCGATAGCAACCGCTTCTTCGACCGGGTTTAGGTTTTCGCGCTGTAAATTCTCAATCAAGGCCATTGCCGCTGCCGCTTGATCATCAGCCTGCTTCAGCACCGCTGGGATATCTTGCAGACCGGCCAATTGTGCTGCACGCCAACGGCGCTCACCAGCGATCAATTCGTAGCGATCGGCTATTTTACGAACTACAATTGGCTGAATCAGCCCCTGGCTACGAATTGAATCAGCCAATTCCTGCAGACCCTCATCTGTCATTGTCTGACGTGGCTGAAAGGGACTACGATCAACCAGATCGATCGCTAAAGTGAGCTGATCAGTAGAACTTGCCACCGTCGACTTAAGGGGTTCTTCGTCTATCTTACTAGCAACTTTAGCCGGACTCGATAACAAGATATCGATACCTAAACTGCCTAATCCTTTACGCTTTTTATGAGCGGCCATAATTTATTCCGTAACTGCTTCGGTGAGTGCGGCCTCACGTTGTAGCATTTCGCCTGCCAACGCTAAATAAGCACGGGCGCCGCGTGAGGTTTTATCATAATGAATAACCGGCAAGCCATGGCTTGGAGCCTCGGCTAAAGTCACATTTCTAGGGATAATTGTGCGATAAACGGTATCACCAAAATGTGCTGTTAACTGGGCCGAAACATCGTTTGAGAGATTATTTCTAGGATCAAACATGGTTCGCAAGACCCCTTCAACCTGCAGACGGGGATTGGCACCTTCACGTATGCGCTCAATTGTGCCGAGTAGGGCCGATAAACCCTCCAAGGCATAATACTCACACTGAGTTGGAATCAGCACACTATCTGCAGCGACCAGAGAATTAACCGTCAACATATTTAAGGACGGCGGACAGTCGATCAAAATATAATCAAAATCGTCGCTAACTTGCTGTAACGCCTGCTTTAAGCGGTACTCACGTTCTGGCATTTGCAGTAAACCGACTTCAGCGGTGGTCAAATGGCCATTTGAGGGCAAGACCTGGTAACCAACCTGCTCACTGGCCAAAATACCTTCTCGTATATCAATATCAGCCAGTAAAACATCGCCAACAGAATACTCAATCAGGCGTTTATCTAACGCGGAACCCATAGTCGCATTCCCCTGTGGATCGATATCCACAAGCAACACTCGACGCTGAGTAGCCGCCAAGGTCGCCGCCAGATTAACGGTGGTTGTAGTTTTACCCACACCACCTTTCTGATTAGTAATTGCGATTATTTTGCTCATATTCCTCTTAATTTATGGGCCAGCAATAAATTTCGCTCAGAGACCAAGCCTGGAACGTTGACCTGCTTCGATATAATCTCAGAAAAAGCGGGGCTTGTGGGTAATTGTTTTAGAGCCTGACCTAACATCACTACAATAACGCCACCCTCAGCAACCACCGGCTGTAATAATTTAAGAGCCTTTTCAGTTGGTGCAAACGCTCGGCAAACAATGGTTTCTGGCGCAGTCTGCGGTCGATACTGTTCAATCCGGGTTTGCTCAACCTGAACGTTGGCTAAATCCAGCTCAATAACGGCCTGGCGCATAAAGCGTGTCTTTTTACCGTTAGAATCCAAGAGCGTAATGGCAAGCTCTGGCTTACAAATCGCAAGCGGAATACCCGGAATACCGGCACCACTGCCGACATCCAATACCGGTGAATGCTGAATATGCGACATAACCGATAAGCTGTCGATTAAATGCTTTTGCAATAACTCTTCACTGTTTGAGGTGCCAACTAGGTTATAGGCGGCGTTCCATTTCTGGATCAACTGTTGATAGGCCAATAATCTTTTACCTTGCTCTGCGCTTAAAGGCAGATCAAGTGAGTTGGCTGCTGATAACAGCACATCTAAAGGTTTCGACACGCGCTATACCCGACCAATCAGGCCGTATTGCGCAGTGCGCCGCGGGCTTTCAAATGTACCAAAAGCAAGGAAACAGCAGCAGGCGTAACACCAGGAATACGAGCAGCTTGGCTCACTGTTTGTGGTTGTAGCTCAGCAAGTTTTTGTTTCACCTCGTTTGAGAAGCCGATCACCTTGCTGTAATCAAAACCATCCGGTATCCGCATTTCGGCCAAGCGTATCGATTTATCAATTTCAGCCTGTTGGCGATGGAGATAACCTGAATATTTAGCCTGTATATCTATTTGTTCAATCAGCTCGGCATCTTTTTGCCATGGCGCGAGTTCACTAAGTTGACGTAAATCGTTGTAAGCCGTTGCTGGTCGCTTGAGTAATTGCGCCAAACTGTACTCTCGCTCTAAAACACTGCCAAAGAGCTCCATACATTGTTCGTCACTGTATTGCCCGGCCTGAATAAACGTGGTTTCCAGTCGCTGCTGTTCCTGCGCCAAGGTTTCACGCTTCCAACAAAAACGCTGCCAACGCGCGTCGTCGACCAACCCATGGTCGTGCGCTAACTCGGTCAAACGTAAATCGGCGTTATCTTCACGCAGTTGTAATCGGTACTCCGCTCGGCTAGTAAACATACGGTAAGGTTCACGCGTACCTTGCGTGACCAAGTCATCAATCATGACCCCTATATAAGCCTGGTCGCGGCGCAATACCATTGGCTCTTGACCACGTGTTAGACGAGCAGCATTCAAGCCAGCCATGAGACCTTGAGCGGCCGCTTCTTCGTAGCCTGTCGTCCCATTAATTTGCCCAGCAAAATAAAGGCCTGGTAATGCTTTTGTTTCTAGGCTGGCATAAAGCCCAGTCGGTGCAAAAAAATCATATTCAATGGCATAACCGGGGCGTGTGATGTGGCAGTTTTCCAAACCTTCAATCGACTGAACCAGTTGTAACTGAGCAGCATATGGCAGGCTAGTTGAGATTCCATTGGGATAGACTTCATGACTGCCTAACCCTTCCGGCTCCAAGAAGACTTGATGACGCTCTCTATCGGCAAAGCGTGTGACCTTATCTTCAATCGACGGACAGTACCGTGGCCCAATCCCTTTGATAGCGCCCGAATACATCGGCGATTGGTGTAAGGAGGTTCGAATAAAATCATGCGTCTTATTATTGGTGTAGGTGATATGACAATTCACCTGTTGTGGATGATCGCTAACACGTCCCATAAAAGAGAAGACGGGTAGGGGTTGGTCACCGGGTTGAGCCTGCAGTCGTTGATAATCAATTGTTTTACCATCGATCCGTGGTGGCGTTCCGGTTTTTAGACGATCGACTTCAAACGGCAGTTCACGCAACCGCGCGGCTAAAGGATTAGACGGTGCATCACCGGCACGACCAGCGGAGTAATTTTCTGCACCAACATGAATACGGCCCGCCAAAAAAGTACCCACTGTTAGGACTACGGCTGGAGCCCTAAAGCTGAGATCCATGCGGGTACGGACACCACAGACACGACCCTGCTCTACAATCAGGTCTTCTACTTCCTGTTGGAACAAACTTAAATTTGTTTGATTTTCAACCATCCGACGAATCGCTTGTCGATACAGGCTGCGATCTGTTTGCGCACGAGTTGCCCGCACTGCTGGACCTTTACGGCGATTAAGCACGCGGAATTGAATACCCGCCTCATCAGCGGCTAAAGCCATCGCACCACCCATGGCGTCGATCTCGCGAACTAAATGACTTTTGCCGATACCACCAATAGCTGGATTACAGCTCATCTGGCCGATGGTCTCGATATTTTGTGTCAGTAATAAGGTGCGCGCGCCAGTACGCGCGGCCGCTAAGGCGGCTTCGGTTCCGGCATGGCCTCCACCGACCACTATGACGTCAAATTGCTGTTGCATGGCACGCACTCTAATCCTGCTCTAGATCGCTTGCAATATATTCCACGATAATCGACACAGGGTACGTCTAGAATCGCATTTGAAAAATTTACTTACCGATACAAAATTCACGGAAAATATAATCGAGCAGATCGTCAGGCGTAAATTCACCGGTGATCTCACCCAAGCTCTGCTGTGCCAAACGTAACTCCTCGGCAATAAGCTCCGGCAATTCGGCTTGCGCTAACTGCGCCATAGCACGCTCAATCGCAAGCTGTGCTTGTTGTAGTGCATCCAAATGACGTTGTCTGGCAGCAAATGGGGTTTGTTGTTCGTCACTGCTGATATCCAACCGTTCGGCAATTACAGAGCGCAACTGATCGAGGCCAGTCCTTTCAGTAGCTGAAACATAAACCACGTTCGTTAGACGTGGAGCCTGTTCCTGTAATAAGTCGGCCTTATTCACAACAACAATGTTATTCGCTTCTAACAACAGGCTTTCGCTTGCAGGGTTGCTATCTAACACCTGTAAAATGAGATCGGCCTGGGCGCGCGCTGTTTCCGCCCTTGCAATGCCTTCGCGTTCAATCTCACCAGCATCATTGCGAATGCCAGCGGTATCAACTAGTGTTATTGGTACACCATGAATATCTAAATCTACCGATATCAAATCACGCGTGGTACCAGCAATCGATGTCACGATGGCACGTTCTTCAGCACAGAGTGCATTTAATAATGAGGACTTTCCAACATTTGGCGCGCCGCTTAACACAACCGTCACACCAAGCTGCATACGCGCACCTTCTGCTGCCACCTTATAAATCTCAGCAAGCCTACTTACTGTATAGCTGAGTTCTTTCTCAATGCGCTCATGGTCAGCAAACTCAATATCTTCATCTGAGAAATCTAAGGCAGCTTCTAATAAGGTGCGGACGAAAATTAGTTTTTTTAACAGCGCATTTACCTCATTAGAAAATACGCCTTGCATCGAAAGCACCGCCGAGCGTGCCGCCTGCTCCGAGTTGCTACTAATCAGATCAGCAATGGCTTCCAGTTGATTGAGCTGTAGTTTGCCATTGAGAAATGCGCGCTCACTGAATTCACCAGCACGTGCGCGCCGTGCACCTAGGGCACAGGCGCTAGCAATGATTTGTTCACAGACAATGGCGTTACCATGCGCATGTAGTTCGACTACATCTTCACCAGTGAAAGAACTAGGCGCTTTAAAATACAAAACAAGACCCATATCTATAACAGGTGCTGTCGTAACTTCAGTATTCGGGCTGACTTTATAGAATTGCACATAGTGTGCATAACGAGGTGTAAGTTGGTCGCGGCGACAGATTTGTGCCGCTATTGTTGCCGCCTCTGGTCCGGAGAGTCGGACGATAGCGACACCGCCGCTACCACTAGCAGTGGCAACGGCGGCTATCGTTTCCTTATTTAACACGTCTGTTTGACTATGCTTAACTAAGCTTATGATGCTTTTTCATACTGGCGTGTAATAAACCACTGCTGCAAAATCGACAACAAGTTATTTACAAACCAATAAAGCACTAGGCCCGCAGGGAATGTCGCCATGAAGACGGTCATAAAGACTGGCATGATCATGAAGATCTTTTCCTGCATCGGATCAGGTGGCTTAGGGTTTAACTTAAATTGAATAAACATCGACACACCCATCAGTAATGGCAGGATGTAGGTCGGATCTTTAATCGATAGATCTTGAATCCAAAACATGAACGGCGCTTGTCGTAATTCGACACTTTCAATCAGCACCCAGTACAAAGATAAGAATACCGGCATTTGAATTAAGATCGGTAAACAACCACCCAGCGGATTAATTTTTTCATTTTTATACAGCTCCATCACCGCTTGATTCATCTTTTGCTTATCGTCGGCATAACGCTCACGTAATGCTTGGAAGCGGGGCTGCACTTTGCGCATCTTCGCCATCGACTTATAACTAGTCGCTGATAAGCGATAGAACACAAGCTTGATTAAGAGCGTGACCAAGATTATGGATAAGCCCCAGTTATGAACTAAGGTATTGATAAAATCTAATAGCCAGAATAGAGGCTTAGAGATTGGCGTGAACATGCCATAATCAGTGGTTAATTCCAGACCCGGATGGATGTCTTCAATAATCTTTTGTAACTTAGGACCCACATAGAGGCGGTTTTGTATTTCACGTGCTTGCCCTGGTGCCACTTGGATGAACTCGGAACGTGCGCCAATAATAAAATCAGTGCCAACTTCTTTTTTAGCAACTTGTGAATAGATCGTATTGCTTTCTAAATCTCCCGCCAACCAGGCGCTAAAGAAATAGTGCTGCAACATGGCAATCCATCCACCATTAACCGTTTTCCCTAACGTCTGTTCCTGCATATCATCAAAAGATAGCTTTTCATATTTCTCATCAAAGTAGGCGGCACCGGTATAGGTGGGTAGTTGGAAGAAACCCATTTCCTGGTTTGCGTAACTATGACGGATTTGGCGATACTGTACCGCCGACCACATGCTATTACCTTGGTTCTCAATCGTATAGTCGACATTGATTAAATAGCTACCACGAGTAAAGCGATAGTTCTTGGTCACTACAACATTATTTTCACTGCGCCAGGTGAATGGAATCACCATCTCATCGACACCGTCGGCCAACTGATAATTTAGCTTGCTTGTTTGAAACACAGCCATCGGGCTGGGTGCAAGTCTAGATACATTTTCATCCGCTCGTTTTGCATGGACGAAAAATGACTGTGGGATATAGGTTTTTTTACGATCATCTAATAAGACCATGGGCTGGCTGCCCTCATCTAGACTTACCGGATAAGCTAATAATTCTAAATGATGGATATCAGCACCACGAAGATCAATTTCCATCTGATAAACATCTGTTTGTATCATCACACGAGGTGTAGCAGCGACTGATTTTGCTATCGACTTAGTCGGTACGTAGGCCTCGGTTTGACCTTGCTCGATAGGTGCTGGAATACCGGAATCTTGGTAAACTTGTGATTGAGCTGTCTCTGCATTTGTCGTTCGTGCGATCTCAGCAACATCGGAATCTTGCATCACCGAGTGCTCTCCCTGCCAACTAGTCCAAATTAAATAGAGCACTAAAGCGAGGGCGGTATAAAGTAAAAAGCGTTGATTTTCCATTATTTCTGCTTTGTCTTATTTTCTGGAACTGGGTCAAACCCACCAGCATGAAAGGGATGGCATTTTGAGAGTCTAATCACGGCCAGAACTATACCCTTTATCAAACCATGTTGCCGCATTGCATCGATAGCATATTGAGAACAAGTAGGGGAAAACCGACAGCTCGGCCCCAACAAAGGGCTAATCGCTAATTGATATCCGCGAACAATCTTAATCGCTACTTTTTCGAGCATGTTGGCTGAGTTTGTCCCAAAGCTTTTTTAAACTAGTACTAAGCTGAGGATTAAGTGTAGCACCACAACTGCGTTTGCATATTACGGCAATATCCAGGGCTGGCAAATCATGTTGGTGCAAACGAAAACTCTCACGAACCTGGCGCTTAATACGGTTGCGTTGACTAGCTTTTGCGACGTTTTTCTTACTAACGATAACGCCAAGGCGCGGATGGCCCGTTTTATTAGGTGTTGCTAGCAACGTGTAGAGGGAATCAGCTCGCTTAATAGGATCAGCAAATACTCGCTGATAATCGCTCGATTCGTTAAGACGAAGACGGCGGGAAAAACCTAAAGAACGATTTTTATCTGGCAACGGCTATGGACAGAGACGAGCTCTACCCTTGGCACGACGTGCGCGGATCACTGCGCGACCACCACGAGTCTTCATACGTGCACGAAAACCATGGGTGCGTGCGCGACGCAAATTGCTTGGATTAAAGGTCTGTTTCATCTCAATACTTCCGGTAACTTAATCATTAGCCCTTAAAAGGGTCGCAAACCTTAATTCTACAACCTGATTTTGTCAATCTTTAATACATAAAAGATGTTGTAATATCATTGAATAGAACGAACACTACGCCATGTGCACACGACTCCATAACTTATGACAAACAGCGTTTGGCCAAAATGCCTACAGGCCTTAGAACTAGAGCTTACTGAACAGCTACTAAACACCTGGATTCGACCACTCCAAGTAGTAGAAAATGAGCAGCAAATAGAACTATTTGCGCCCAATCGTTTTGTGCTGGACTGGGTCAAAGATCACTATTTCCCGCGTATTCAAGAGGTATTAGAGCTTCATCCCACAGTCACTGGTAATAAACGATTGCTGATTAATATCGGGACTTCCGCAACAATGGCGCCAGCTTCAGCAATAGCAGCGATATCACAGGTCAGTATTAACGCACCTGATAACAAGGTGTTTTCTAGTAATCTTAATTCGACATCAACCTTTGATAGTTTTGTTGAAGGTAAATCTAATCAATTAGCCAAGGCGGCCGCTATGCAGGTAGCGGATAATTCAGGCACCGCTTACAACCCCTTACTTATTTATGGGGGAGTCGGCTTGGGTAAAACTCATTTAATGCACGCTGTCGGTAATCAAATTCTTGAACACAAACCCAACGCCCATGTCGTTTACCTTCATTCAGAACGGTTTGTGCAAGACATGGTTAAAGCGCTACAACACAATGCCATTGATAACTTTAAGCGCCATTATCGCTCTGTTGACGCCTTGTTAATCGATGATATTCAGTTTTTTGCCGGTAAAGAACGGTCACAAGAGGAGTTTTTTCATACCTTCAACGCCTTATTAGAAGATCAGCGGCAAATTATTATTACCTGTGATCGCTACCCAAAAGAGGTGGAAGGCCTAGAGGAACGATTGAAATCTCGTTTTGGCTGGGGCTTAACACAATCGATTGAACCACCCGAATTAGAGACACGAGTCGCTATTATGCAAAGTAAGGCTGAATCCGCAGGTATCGAATTACCGAGTGATGTTGCTTTTTTCGTTGCAAAAAAAATTCGCTCTAACATCCGGGAGCTAGAGGGTGCCTTACGCCGGTTAATTGCTAACTCCCAGTTTACCGGTAAAGCGATTTCGATCGACTTCGCACGCGAAGCACTGCATGACCTCATTAGTCTGCAAGAAAAATTAGTGACCATAGAAAATATTCAAAAAACGGTAGCCGAATACTACAAAATTCGCATCGCTGACTTATTATCCGCCAGACGAAGTCGCTCGATTACACGGCCACGACAGTTGGCCATGGCTCTCGCTAAAGAATTAACTAGCCACAGCCTACCTGAGATTGGCGATGCTTTTGGAGGGCGTGATCACACGACTGTTCTTCATGCCTGTAAGAAGACGGTTGAATTACGTGATGGTGATGTGAAAATAAACGACGATTACATCAATCTATTACGTATACTTAGCAGCTAGCTGTGGATAAACTGGTGATGAAACGAGGAAGCTTTAGAGTCACTTTAAATGACACTGACTTATCCTGATTTATACTAGTGTTATACCCTGTTACACACAGGGAATTAGCTAATAAATTATTGATTTTTAAAGGTATTATTAGGTTATCCACAAAAATAGGCTGACTTAATAATAATAACAATACTAAATACTCTATAACTATAGACATGAAATTTTCAACTTCCAGAGAAGAGTTACTCAAGCCTATACAGCTAATTATTGGTGCTGTTGAGCGTCGTCAGACTATGCCTATCTTGTCGAATCTGTTGTTACGCAACGTCGATGGTAACCTAGTGATAACAGCGACAGATTTAGAATTAGAGTTATCAGCTACCCTCGCTATTACAGTTGAAGGTGATGACATCACAGTACCGGGAAGAAAGTTTTTAGATATTTGTAAGTCATTAAGCGAAGGTAGCGAAATCAGTTTTTCCAGTAGCAATGAAAAAGCACAGGTAAGAGCCGGTAAAAGTCGATTCTCGTTAGCTACCTTAGCAGCCACTGATTTCCCATTAGTTGATGCTTTAGAGGTTGAAGAATCAGTTTTAGTTGCAAAAGAAGATTTACTGCGATTAATGGAGCAGACTTCTTTTGCCATGGCGCAGCAGGATGTTCGCTATTACTTAAATGGTCTGTTATTTGAGACACAGGCGGCGGTCTTACGATCGGTAGCTACAGATGGTCATCGTTTAGCACTGTCATCGGTTGAGCTTGCTAGTGAAGGTGGCGAACGCCAAGTCATTGTTCCACGCAAGGCAGTAGGCGAATTAATGCGTATTTTAAACGCGCATAATGACAGTATTGATATTGCACTTTCAGGTAATTATTTGTTAGCTCAGATCGGCGACGTTCGCTTCGTAACCAAGCTTATTGACGGCAAGTTTCCAGATTATCAGCGCGTAGTCCCTCAAAATCATCAGTATATTGCAGTCGTAGATAGGGAAGTGGCGAAAGCTTCTTTATTACGAGCATCGATATTAAGTAATGAAAAATATCGCGGTATTCGACTGAGTTTTTCTACTAATACCTTAATGATTCAAGCGCATAATCCTGAACAAGAAGAAGCTCAAGATGAGATTGAAATAGAGTACAACGGGCCAGACATTGAGATTGGTTTTAACGTTAGTTACCTATTAGATGTGCTTAATATATTAAATACCAACGATGTGCACTTTCACTTACAGGATTCAAACAACTCTTTGCTGATTCAAGCGCCAAATACGGATCAAGCTAAATTTGTTGTCATGCCGATGCGTCTTTAATCAAGACATGCATCTTAGTCAGTTAACACTCCAAAATCTTCGTTGTTTCAAAGATCTAACGCTGGATCTAGGACCCGGTATATCCGTCTTTTATGGTCAAAACGGGGCAGGTAAAACCAGTATTTTAGAAGCGATAGATTTTCTCAGTCGGGGTAAGAGTTTCCGCAGCGCCCAGTTCAGCGATATGGTTCAGCATGATCAACAAAAGATTATGGTTAGTGCACAGTTAGAACAAGAGGATGGTAGTAAGGATCGTCTAGGTGTCTTAAGGGACACCAAAGAGACTCAACTTAAATGTAACGGTGAAACGGTTAAACGGTGGTCTGAACTGGCGCAACGTTTACCAGTTTTAGCGATACACCCAGAGTCATTTCAACTTGTGATGGGCGGCCCGGTGGAACGTCGTAAATTTTTAGATTGGGGCATGTTCCACGTGGAACCCGAATACCGCAAACACCTACAGATGTATAGTAAGGCTCTAGCACAGCGTAATTTATGCCTAAAGGAACAGCTCGATGCCAGTCCCTGGAACAAGCCGATGGCCGACAGCGGTGAACGCATTGATGCTTACCGCCGTCATTATTGCCAAGAATTAACACCTTTAGTAAATTATATTTGTGACGAATTGGCATTTGGTGCTGAGGTAGATCTGCAATATCAGAGTGGTTGGGGCCAGGGGAAAAATCTTGCTGACCAATTACAGCTTGAGTTACAACAATCACCACTGCCTAATTTTAGTAGTGTTGGACCGCATAGAGCAGAAGTACACATTTATTGGCAAGGTCGTAAATTCTCTAAAAGTAGCTCGCGTGGACAACAAAAAATTCTTGCGGTGGCTATGCGTTTAGCTCAATCATTGTATTTATACGAAACCCAAGAACGCACAACATTGTATCTGGTTGATGAATTACCAGCTGAGTTGGATAAGCTTCGATGTGAGCGGATTTTGTCGATGCTACAAGAATTGGATAGTCAGACACTAATAACCACGGTGAGTGCAGAGTCAGTTAAATACGGCAGCTTAGATGCAGTAAATTGGTTCCACGTGGAACATCAACAAGTTAAAGCAGTGCTATAATAATGCTTTAGGAGCAGCCCAATAATTATGAGTTACGATTCCAGTAATATCCAAGTCCTTAAAGGTTTAGAGGCCGTACGCAAACGTCCTGGTATGTATATCGGTGATACGGATGATGGGACCGGTTTGCATCATATGGTATTCGAGGTAGTCGATAACTCTATTGATGAAGCGCTGGCTGGTCACTGTTCAACCATTAAGGTAGAAATCGAAACGGATGATTCGGTAACGGTGTCTGACGATGGACGGGGTATTCCAACCGATATACACGATGAAGAAGGTAAATCAGCGGCCGAAGTCATTATGACGGTACTGCATGCTGGTGGTAAATTCGACGATAATTCTTACAAAGTATCGGGTGGCCTGCACGGTGTTGGTGTATCCGTAGTGAATGCCTTATCTGAACAACTGGTATTAACAATCTGTCGCACGGGTAAGGTACATCAGCAAGAATACCGCATGGGAGAGCCCGTTCAGCCGCTTGCTGTAACTGGAGATACGGACCTTACTGGAACCCAAGTTCGCTTTAAACCGAGTAAAGAGATTTTCGCTGACACAAATTTCCATTATGAAATTTTGGCTAAACGCCTACGTGAATTATCATTTTTAAACTCTGGCGTTTCAATTGAGCTAATAGATCACCGCAGCGGGAAAAAGGACCTCTTTGTCTATGAGGGCGGTATTAGCGCATTTGTAACCCACTTAAATAGCAAAAAGACGCCAATACATCCATCAGTCGTTTACGTCCGTAAGACGCGTGATGAAGTGGAAGTCGAAGTGGCTATGCAATGGAATGATTCCTATCAAGAAAGTATTTTCTGTTTTACAAATAATATTCCACAACGCGATGGCGGCACCCATTTAGCGGGCTTTCGTGGTGCTTTAACCCGTAGTCTTAATCAATACATAGAGAAAGAAGGGTTTAATAAAAAAGTAAAAATGGCACTAACCGGGGACGATACCCGTGAAGGTTTAACCTCTGTGCTGTCAGTCAAAGTACCGGATCCTAAATTTTCATCTCAAACTAAAGATAAGTTGGTTTCATCTGAAGTGAAACCTATTGTTGAAGCGGTCGTAGCTGAAATAGTGCAGGAATTTTTGATCGAGAATCCTGCTGAAGCCAAGGTTATCGTCAATAAGATCATTGATTCTGCGCGTGCACGCGATGCAGCGCGCAAAGCGCGCGAAATGACGCGACGCAAAGGCGCTTTAGATATTGCAGGCTTACCGGGTAAATTAGCTGATTGTCAGGAAAAAGATCCCGCTGAGTCAGAACTCTTTTTGGTCGAGGGTGACTCAGCGGGTGGATCAGCTAAGCAAGGACGCGATCGTCGTACTCAGGCGATTCTGCCGTTAAAAGGAAAGATTCTAAATGTTGAGAAAGCTCGCTTCGACAAGATGTTGTCCTCGGCCGAAGTTGGCACACTGATAACCGCGCTAGGCTGTGGTATTGGTAAAGATGAATTTAATATCGAGAAGTTGCGCTATCACCGTATCATTATTATGACGGATGCTGATGTCGATGGTTCTCATATTCGCACTTTATTACTGACATTCTTCTACCGGCAGATGCCAGAGTTAATTGATAAAGGATATATTTATATAGGTCAACCACCTCTGTATAAGATTAAAAAAGGCAAACAAGAGACTTATGTAAAAGATGAAGTAGAGCTCAGCCTGCATTTATTACAGCTCGCCATTGAAAATGCTGAGCTACATGTCAATGACAATACACCACCGATACAAGCGGCAGCGCTTGAAACCCTGGCGAAAGAACATATGGCGGCGTTAGCGGTGGTTAATCGTCTATCGCAAATGCACGATGCAGGAATTTTAAACGCTATGTTACAGCAGCCTTTACTAGTTGAGCACGTATCGGTTGATAGTGCAGATCTATTTCAAGAGTGGCTACCGAATTTACTTGATATTATCAATCAACAGCAAGCCGCAGGCACACGTTACACCGCTGAGCTAGAATGGTCAGGTACTGAGCCTCGGGTCAATTTCCAAAAACTAGTTCATGGTCTAGCAACCGATGATAGCTACAGCTTAGATTTCTTCAATAGTGCTGATTACAAACTGATGCAGTCAATCGCTGAAAACACTAATGCATTAATGGAACCAGGTGCATACATTAAGCGTGGTGAAAAAAGAAAAGAGGTTAGCCAATTTTCAGAAGTTATGGATTGGCTGATGGAAGAGGCTAAAAAAGGTCAAAGCATTCAGCGTTATAAAGGATTGGGTGAAATGAACCCAAGCCAGTTATGGGAAACAACAATGGATCCAGAAACACGTTTGATGGTGCAGGTAAAAGTTGAAGATGCAGTAGCCGCAGATGACGTTTTCTCAACCTTAATGGGCGACCAGGTCGAACCTAGACGCGACTTCATCGAGGCTAATGCACTAACCGCAACAAACATCGACGTTTAATCTGGCCAGACACTGCCTCTAAGCTGCTAGCGATAATAATGAGTCAACAACACTATGCAAATTGCTAGTTGGAATGTAAATTCACTGCGTGTCCGCTTACCGCAGGTACTAAACTGGTTACAAGAAAATCCAGTCGACGTGCTCGCTCTACAAGAAACCAAAGCGCAGGACCCCGAATTTCCACTAGATGACATTCTCGATGCGGGTTATCGCGTCGTTTTCTCCGGGCAAAAAACGTATAACGGCGTTGCTATTCTCGCAAAGCAGAAACCAGAAGACATTGTCACCGATATTCCGCAACTGGATGATCCACAACGTCGTATCTTAGCTGCAACGGTATCCGGTGTGCGGGTGATTAATCTTTATGTTGTTAATGGATCAGAAGTCGGTAGTGAAAAATACACCTACAAACTTGATTGGCTAGACAAAGTAACAGCCTTTGTCAAAGATGAAGCAAGCCGTCATCCACAGTTGGTTGTGTTGGGCGATTTTAATATAGCGCCTGATGAGCGCGATGTTCATGATCCCGCAAGGTGGAATGAAGATACGATTTTATGTAGCACTGCCGAGCGCACAGCCTTAAAAAAATTATGTGCACTGGGTTTAAAAGATACTTTTCGCCAATTTGAACAGGAAGCAGCGAGCTTCAGTTGGTGGGATTATCGTAGCGGTGGGTTCCCTCGAAACCAAGGTTTGCGAATTGATTTGATACTTGCCAGCGAACAATTAAGTGCCGTATGTAACTGTAGTCGGATAGATAAGACCCCCCGGGGTTGGGAACGCCCGTCCGATCACGCACCCGTTATTGCAGAGTTTAAATTAGGCTAAAGACGAATAGCCACAGCGGCTCAGATCTTGTTTGGACTGAGACCATAGTTCACACTATCAACGGTTATATCACGAATGATTAACTTGAGAGGTTCTAGTTATGCGTCATATCATGGTATTAAATGCAAAAGGTGGTTCTGGTAAAACAACGTTAGCAACCAATCTAGCCAGCTACCTAGTGAGTCAGCAGAATAATGTCACCTTAGTCGATTACGATCCACAGGCTAGTAGTTTAGCTTGGCTCAATGAACGCTCATCAGCGCGGCCACCAATTACCGGAATAGCTGGCTATAAAAGCCATGCCACTAGACCGAAGCGTAACACCGACTTTGTAATCCTAGACGTGCCGGCTGCTGTCCATGGTGCGCAGCTCACCACCCTAGTGCGGAAAGCGCAGACAATACTGATCCCAGTTTTACCATCACCGATTGATATGCGTGCGGCTAGCCGTTTTATAAAAGAGATTAAAGGCTGTGCGCCTGTAGCTCAAAAGAAAGCGAAGATAGCCTTGGTTGCTAATCGTTGCCGCAGCATTACTAATATCAGTGCTGAGCTAGAGGAATTCTTAAGTAAACAAAAAATACCGTTTTTAACAACGTTAAGAGACAGTCAAAACTATGTCCGTGCAGCCGATCGAGGCTTGGGTATTTTTGAGCTAGGCCCGGCATTAAGCGCCATCGATAGAGAGCAATGGCTGCCCATCTTAAAATGGATAAAAAGCAAGCGCAGTCAGGTCTAGGCTGAGTTATTATTTGATCTAAGTGCGCATAGGATTAGAAGAGAAATTTATGAGGTATGGCTATTTCCTGCTGGTGTTGGTGTTATCTATGCAGGCAACATTTGCTAGTGATCGTGAGCCGTTTTTATTGAAACCTGTAGTAACTAAACTTTACATGCCGAGCCCATCAGAAACTGCAACAAACCAAGTGACACATGTTGTCGTTGAAAAAGCAGCACGTCGATTATCACTGATGAGTGGCTCGACCACTTTGCGTGAATATCGAATTGCTTTGGGTAAAAATCCAATTGGGCAGAAACAACAAGAAGGCGACTCAAGAACCCCTGAGGGAGACTATATTTTAGATTGGCGAAATCCGGCAAGTCGCTTTTTCCGTTCACTCCATGTTTCTTACCCAACGCCAGCGCAGGCAGCGGCAGCCAAACAAGCAGGCATAGATCCAGGGGGTGAAATAATGATTCATGGTCAACCCACTAGTTGGGTGGATCGAATTCGATTAGGTTTCGAACAAAAGGATTGGACTGAAGGATGTATCGCGGTAGAAAACCAAGATATTTTAGAGATCTGGACAATGGTCGCTGATGGCACCCCGGTAACAATAAAGCCCTAGTTTCTAATGGTGTTGCATCTGCTGATCGCGACGGCTTAGCCACAAAGCCAATAGAATGGCTGGTAGGCCTAGCCCCGCTGAGTAAATGAAGAACATTAAGTAGCCCAATGCATCAACGATCTCACCTGCAAATCCGCCCATAAATTTAGCTGGCAACAACATCACCGAACTGAGTAGAGCATATTGGGTAGCGGTATAAAGACGATTAGTTAAGCCGGAAAGGTAGGCAATGAAAACCGTGCCAGCAATACCGCCACTAATATTATCGACCGTAATTACGCTGGCAAGTAGAAATGTACTTGGTGCTTGGGTCGCAAGTATGGCAAATACTAGATTGGTGATAACGACTAATATGCTGGAAATTATTAGCATCGGTAAAATCTTAAAACGGGTGACTAATAAGCCACCGAGCAGAGCACCGAAAATGGTCATGCCGATGCCGAAAGTTTTTGAAACCAAACCGACTTGTAATTCGGTATAACCCATATCGGCATAGAACGGACCTGTCATCACACCCATAGTGATATCGCTTAAGCGGAAGCAGCCGATGAATAGTAGCAACACCAGACCAAACCAACCATTACGATAAAAGAAATCAGCAAAGGGTTGAATGACGGCAGTTCTAAACCAATGCCAATAATGCTGAATGCGCCCAACAGCTCTCATGCGTTGATCACTGCCCGCATCTCGCGGTGGCTCGCTTACCAGCAGACTAGTGATGACACCAATCAACATAAAACCAGCCATGATCTGATAAGCCATTGACCAGCCATAAAAATAGGCTAACGAAAAAGCGCCACCACCAGCTAAGATCATGCCGATGCGGTAACCAAGCTGATAACTAGCTGCCATCGCTGCCTGTTGTTCGACGGGAGCAGATTCGATACGCCAAGCATCTAATGCAATATCCTGTGTTGCCGAGGAAAAGGCGACAACTAGGGCAAGTAAGACTAATTGATCAAGGTGTTGCTGAGGATCAAGGTTACCCATGCCAAAGAGGCTAAGTAAGACACCACACTGGGCTAGTAATAACCAACTACGACGTTGGCCAAATAGCCGTGTCAGTAAGGGTAGTTTTAAGTGATCGACTAGCGGTGCCCAAAGGAATTTAAGCCCATAAAATAGAGCCACCCAAGAAATAAAACCGATGGTTGAACGATCAACACCTTCTTTGCGTAACCAAAAAGATAAGGTACCAAATACTAATAATAACGGTAGGCCAGCACTAAAACCGAGCGCCAACATAGCCAAGATGCGTTTTTGCCAGTAGATCTTAAGGGCGTCGACTAGAGTGTCCATTTACTTATCTAGTTGATAACTGATCGTGAGAGGGGCGTGATCCGAAAAGCGTTCGTCCTTATAGATCTCTTCATTACAGGCGAGTCCACTGATCTCGGCAGAGGCAATATGATAATCAATACGCCAACCGACGTTATTAGACCAAGCTTGGCCACGATTAGACCACCAAGTGTATTGATCTGGTTGCTTATTTAGCTCACGAAAGACATCGATGTAGCCATGTTGCTCAAATAATTCATCTAACCAAGCCCGCTCTTCTGGTAAAAAGCCTGAATTTTTTCGATTACCGCGCCAATTTTTAAGATCTATTTCCTTGTGTGCAATATTCCAGTCACCACAAATAATATACGGTTTTTTTCGACGTTTTACATTCTTGAGATGTGGCATGAATGCAGCCATAAACCGAAATTTAGCGGCTTGCCGTTCGTCACTGGACGAGCCTGATGGCGCATACAGCGAGACAACAGCAAAATGTTCAAATTGTAATTCTAAATAGCGGCCCTCATTATCGAATTCTTCTACGCCAAGCTTCGGCACGACCTTGAGTGGTTTTTGTCGGCTGTATACGGCAACGCCGCTATAACCTTTTTTAAGTGCATCGACGTAATAACAGTAATAACCTTCTGGTTGAAATTGTGAGTCGTCTTTAAGCTGATCAAATTGCGCCTTTGTCTCTTGAATACAAACGATATCGGCCTTTTGTATCGCTAGCCATTGAAAAAAACCTTTTCTTGCGGCAGCTCTTATGCCGTTGGCATTGAGCGATATTATTTTGATTTTTTCGGTCACAGGTTAAGAATCTATATAGGAGAAAGTAAGGGAATTTGGTTAAACTAGCGCTTACTTTAGCATGCACCCTAACAACTATCACCACAGCACAGGCATTATGGAAACTTCAAAATTCGTTGAATTCGCTATGCATAGCGATGCCTTACAATTTGGCCAATTTACCCTTAAGTCGGGACGTGTCAGTCCTTATTTTTTCAATGCTGGTAAATTTAATACCGGTGAGCATCTTTCGGTGTTAGGCGGATTTTATGCGCAACGCTTGCTAGATTCTGGTATTGAGTTTGATATGTTATTTGGTCCCGCTTACAAAGGTATACCGCTAGCGACTGCAATTTCAGTCTCTTTGTATCAGCAGTATCAACGCTCAGTGGCTGTCGCCTTTAATCGAAAAGAAGCAAAGACCCATGGTGAAGCGGGTCATTTAATTGGGGCGCCCCTAGCAGGAAAAATTGTAATTACAGATGACGTAATTACCGCAGGTACGGCTATTCGTGAGAGTTTTGACATCATTGCCGATTCAGATGCTGAGGTTGCCGCGGTGATTGTCGCTATAGATCGTCAGGAAAAAGGTCCCAATGGCGCCAGCGCCATTCAAGAAATAGAACAACAGTTTCAGATTCCAGTGCTAGCGATTGCCAGCCTAAATGATCTCCTTAGTTATGTGCAGACTAATATGGCTGAGCAGCAGCAGGCATTAACGGAATACCGGAGTCAATACGGGGTTTAATATCACGTAAACAGAAACAAGCGGGTTATCTTGTTACTGCATTGATTCCCTTTGTTCGACAAAATAGTCAGCAGAGGGAATTATTTGTGTCACCATTTAAAGCAATGCTGGAGTGTCCCTATTGCCATCACCAGCAATGGCTGACGATGCCAACAGATACCTGTTTATTTTTCTGGCCATGCCAACGTTGTGAAAAAATGATGAGGCCTATGCCTGGCGATTGTTGTGTGTTTTGCTCATACAGCGATCAAAAGTGCCCGCCACAACAGACCAAGAAAAGTTAACGCTGGATCAGGGTACCAATACCGGCCGCTGTTAACAGCTCGAGCAGGACCGCATGTTCGATCCGGCCATCAATAATGTGGGCGCTATGCACACCGGAGTTGAGGGCGTCCAAGGCGCAGCGTACTTTTGGCAGCATGCCGCCATAAATAACTTCTTTAGTGATTAGATCTTCAACCGCACTCGGTGATAAACCAGTTAATAGGGAATCACCATCCATGACTCCAGCGGTATTAGTTAACAAGATAAGCTTTTCACTTTCCATTACCGCAGCAATACTAGCGGCCACCAAATCAGCATTGATATTATAAGTCTCACCTTCTGGCCCAACACCAATAGGCGCAATGACTGGAATAATGTCGCTGCGTAAGAAGGTATGTAACACATGTGGATTGACACCGGTTACCCTGCCGACATGGCCGAGGTCAATAATCTCTGAAGCGCGGACTTCTGGCGTATTGCTCGTAACCTGCAGTTGTTCGGCTGAGATTAAATTGGCATCTTTGCCAGACAGGCCAACAGCTTGCCCGCCATGCTGATTAATTAGGTGTACGATTTCTTTATTGACCTGGCCACCTAAGACCATCTCAACTACATCCATGGTTTCTTGATCGGTTACACGCATACCGTCGATAAATTTGGATTCTTTGCCGAGTTTCTCTAAAACGGTTCCGATTTGAGGGCCACCACCATGGACAATGACAGGCTGCATACCGACCTGCTTGAGCAGCACGACATCATTCGCAAAACTTTGCTTGAGATGCTCTTCAGTCATCGCATTGCCACCATATTTGATGACAATCGTTTTGCCAGAAAAGCGCTGAATATAAGGTAAGGCTTCGCTTAAGACTTTGGCACTATTGATAGCTTGAGTTGAATCCACGATTAAAACGGTAATGTAAGTGAGGGATCGGTAGCGAGTATTTGCTTCTTAAAGGCTCGCTGTAATTGCGCTAGTTTATCGCTATTTGCTGCTTCAAAGCGAATAACAATTGCTGCAGTGGTATTAGACGCCCGTACTAGGCCCCAGCCATAATCAAAATCAGCACGTAGACCGTCAATAGTGGTTATTTGTGCGTTATCAAAAGTCGCTTCTGCGATGAACTTTTCGACAAAGCGATGCTGCGCACCGTCTTCATCTAACTTGAGAGTAATTTCTGGTGTGCTGACATCATTGGGCAGCCGTGCAAAACGCTGTGCTGCTGTTAGCCCCTGCGCCGCAAGGATTTCTAGCATACGGGCTGCTGAATAGAGGCCATCATCAAAACCAAACCAGCGCTCCTTAAAAAAAATATGCCCGCTCATCTCACCCGCCAATAAGGCACCAGTTTGTTTCATCTTATTCTTGATAAAGGAATGACCCGTTTTCCACATCGTTGGCTTGCCTCCCGCCTGCTCAATATGACGCGCTAGGTTGCGAGATGATTTCACATCAAAAATGACTTCAGCACCTGGGTTACGGCCTAAGACATCTTCCGCATATAGCATCATTTGACGATCAGCATATAGTACCTCACCGGTTTCATCGACAATGCCAACACGATCACCATCGCCATCAAAAGCGAGACCTAGATCGAGTTTTTTTTCACGCACGGTACGTACCAAGTCGTGTAGATTTTCAAGCTCACTAGGATTGGGGTGGTGATTCGGGAAAGTGCCATCAACATCGCAATATAATGGCGTTATCTCGCAACCGAGTTGTGCAAATAGTTTAAGGGCAGCCGGCCCTGCTACTCCATTACCACAATCAATAGCAATTTTAAGTGGCCGTTGTAACTTAATGTCCTGACTAATAACAGAGACGTAATCATCAACTATTTCAATTGCTTCGAGTGACCCGTGACCGCTACAAAATTGATTGCTTTCAATGCAGTTAAAAATCTCTTGAATCAAATCACCAAACAACGTTTGTTCTGCCATAACCATCTTAATCCCGTTGTACTCGGGTGGATTATGACTACCAGTGACCATTAAGCCGGAACCAGTCTTTAACGCGTGGCTGGCGTAATAAAGTATTGGTGTCGGTACCTCGCCAATATCAATCACATCGGTGCCGCCAGCACGCAAGCCAGCAATGAGTTGCTCTGCTAAAGTCTGGCTACTGAGTCGTCCATCACGGCCAACGACAACCTGCTGACAAGTTGGGTATAGGGTAGCTAGGGCGCGGCCAATTAAAAAAACCACATCAGGCCTAAGATCTGTGGCGACTACGCCACGAATGTCATAGGCACGAAAGATATTCGCATTGACATCGATAATAGTTGCTTCAGAGGACATGGATTATTTTTTCCCGCTGTGGCCAAAGCCACCGCTTCCCCGCTCGCTAGCGACAAATTCATCGACCAAATCAAATTCAGGCTGTACTACAGGCAGGATTACCATTTGAGCAATTCGGTCGCCTGGCTCAATCGTAAAATCTTGCTGGCCTCTATTCCACATGGATACCATCAATGGCCCTTGATAATCAGAGTCAATCAGCCCAACAAGGTTACCAAGTACAATGCCGTGCTTATGCCCTAGGCCAGACCGAGGCAGTAATACGGCAGCCAGTGTTGGGTCTTGAATATAAATTGATATCCCAGTTTGAATGAGTTCGCAGTTGCCTGGCTTCAAACAAACGGACTGATCTAAGCAGGCCCGTAAATCCAAACCAGCTGAACCTTCCGTAGCGTAGCTAGGGAGTGGGTATTCAGAACCGATACGAGGGTCTAGAACTTTAAGCTGAATGCGGGCTTTTGAGGTAACGGACATTAGTATTTTCTTTACGGTTAAGTAACTGTTGGTGAATAGCGTCTAGTATTTTAGGTGCTAAGGCTGTCTTACGCATGCATGTAATACTTTCTTGATTATCTGCAGTCAGTATTTCAATAGCATTATAGTCGCTAGCAAACCCTTGATCTTTACTACCGACTTGATTGGCAATAATCATATCAAGCTTTTTGCGTTTTAATTTATCGTTGGCATATTCAACTACACGCTCAGTTTCGGCCGCAAAGCCAACGCAAAATAGTTCCGGGAAGCTCTTTTTAACATCAGCTAAAATATCTTCAGTAGGCTCTAACTTTAGAGTTAAATGCTGATCACTTTTTTTAATTTTCTTTGTTTCAATATTAACTACGCGATAATCAGCGACTGCGGCGCAGGCGATAAAGACATCACAGTCTGTAATCTGCTGAAAAACCGCATGGTGCATTTCAGCGGCAGTTTCAACATTTATATTATGAATGCGCGGATTGCGTCTGTGTTGGGTTGGTCCAGCGACAAGCGTGACTCGTGCGCCAGCGGCTAACGCCGCCTCGGCTAAGGCAAACCCCATTTTACCAGAAGAACGGTTGCCGATATAACGCACGGGATCAATCGCCTCATGCGTAGGGCCAGCAGTGATGACAACATGTTGGCCAGCGAAGGAAGAATTCTTGAATGTATTGGCAACTAATGGCAACAACTCGCTGACTTCCAACATGCGTCCAGGCCCTACGTCACCACAAGCTTGTACGCCATCTGCTGGACCCCAGATCAAAAAGCCTCGATCACGTAAACAGTTTAAATTTTCCTGAGTGGCGGCGTTCGACCACATTTGTTGATTCATGGCTGGTGCAACAGCAACTTGGCCTTCATGTGCGAGACACATAGCATAGAGTAGCTCATCGGCATCACCATGGACTAGTTTAGCTATGCTGTTCGCACTCGCTGGTGCAATAACAATCAGATCAGCCCATTTCGCCAGGGCAATATGATCCATGCCAGCCTGATCAAATAGGCCATTGTCGGTGATTGCTACCGGCTTACCGCTGAGTGCTTGGAAAGTCTTTGCAGCGACAAAACTAGTTGCACTGGCTGTCATGACTACGCGCACCTGTGCACCTCCCGCTTGTACTTCACGCACAAGCTGGGCAGTCTTATAGGCAGCAATACCACCGGTGACTGCAATCACAATTTGTTTATTTTGTAATGCCATAGTGCAGCAGTATACCTGAAAGCGAGTTTTTCCTTAAAAGCATTATTTAATCCGAGAGGCTAAGTTAAAATCATGTTAATCCAAGATTTCCCGTTAGAGTTGCGCCCGCGGGAAAAATTGCTGCAACGCGGTGCAGCAAGTCTGTCAGATGCCGAATTACTGGCTGTAATCTTGCGCAATGGCCGGGTTAACTGTTCGGCTGTTGAATTAGCTCAGTTATTGCTAAATCAGTTTGGCGGTTTACATAAGATTTTGCATGCCGATAGCGTTGAGTTGCAACAGGTCGTCGGTATCGGCGAGGCGAAATATGCACAGCTTGCGGTAATCGCGGTGATTGCTGAACGTGCAATGGAAAATAATATAAAACACACACCATTACTTGCTAACCCAGCTTCGGTAATGAACTACTTAGCGGCTAAGCTGCAACACAAACAACATGAAGTATTTGCCTGTGTCTTACTTGATGTGCGTTTGAATTTACTGCACTACGAGGAATTATTTCGCGGTAGTTTGAGTGGCACTAGTGTCTATCCACGCGAGGTAGTGAAATTAGTGTTAAGGATGAATGCTGCCTCTATTATTTTGGCGCATAATCATCCTTCTGGCGATACCTGTCCAAGCCAAGCAGATAAGAGTATAACCACACGTTTACAACAAGCCTTAGCGTTGGTTGATGTCGCCGTTATAGATCATATTATTGTTGGTAAAGACACCTACTCAATGGCGGAGCATGGCTTTCTTTGAGCTGCCGGCGGTTATAAGTAGTTGTCTAGTGCGCTAATTAATCGATCAATATCTGATTTAGTATGTTCACTGCTTAAAGTAATACGTAGACGTGCGCTATTAATTGGAACGGTAGGTGGTCGTATTGGCAGTACTAGAATACCTTCGGCTGCCAGTTGTTGGCTTAACTGCATTACGCTTTCGTTATCGCCTAAGATGATCGATTGAATCGCGCTTATAGAATCCAAGCTAGGTCGTCGTAAGCGCTTAAGCTGCGCTCTACAATAAGCAATATTATGCTGCAGGCGTGCTCGTCGTGCCGGTTCATTTTGAATAATCCTTAGACTTTCAGCGCAGGCAGCAATTAAAGCTGCAGGTGCCGCTGTCGTGTAGATTAAACTGCGAGCCTTTTGCAGGACGTATTCAAGTAAGTCGTGTTTACCGGCAACAAAGGCTCCACTACTGCCAAAGGCTTTACCAAAAGTGCCTATTAGAATATCAATATCTTGTCGATCGACCTGAAGGTGTTCAGCGCTACCTTGGCCGTGTTCGCCTAGCACGCCAAGGCCATGAGCATCATCAATAAGCAGTAAGGCTTGATGCTCTTTTTTTAATGCAATCAATTCAGCTAGTGGCGCAATACTGCCTTCCATACTGAATACTCCATCACTGAGTATGAGCTTTTTGGTTGCATCGCTTTTTTGTAAAAGCTGGCTTAGCCCTTGTTGATCACGATGTTGATAACGATGATGTTTAGCGCCGCTTAGTTTGGCTGCATCGATTAGCGAAGCATGGTTTAAGCGGTCACTGAAGAGCGTGCTGTGGCGTGTACTCAAAGCACTAACCACCCCTAGATTAGCGAGGTAACCAGACGAAAATAGTAGTACGCGCTCGACCCCTAAGAATGTTGCAAGTTGTTTTTCAAAGCTAGCATGCTGTTGACTATAGCCAGTGATCATCTGTGATGCACCACTGCCAACGCCATATTGTTGCAGCGCTTCAGTAGCGGCAGCAACGACACGTGGATCATTCGCCAATCCTAGATAATCATTACTACAAAACGATAAATAGTCACAGTCATCCAGTTTGATCTGAACACCCTGTGGACCATTCAAAGTGCGGCGTCTGCGTAAGCTCTGATTTTCGGTTAATTGCTTAAGCTGGGTTTGGATTTCCTCTGGCTTCATGCGGTTTTACGTTGTCACTACTCTAGTGACTATCCGCACCTTCTATACTAATGCCCAGGCGTTCGAGTAAACGCATGTCCTGTTGATAGCTTGGGTTTGAGGTGGTTAATAATTTCTCACCATAGAAAATTGAATTGGCACCGGCGAAGAAACATAGCGCTTGTAAAGATTCATCCATATCTTCACGGCCAGCCGACAACCGAACATAGGTGCTTGGCATGATAATACGGGCAGTGGCAATTGTGCGCACAAACTCAAATGGGTCTAGCTCATCGCTACCAAATAAAGGTGTGCCTTCGACTTGTACTAAGAGGTTTATAGGAACCGACTCAGGAACCGGTTTCATATTGGCTAATTGAATCAGTAGACCCACCCGTTGTTCGCGGCTTTCACCCAGACCCAAGATACCCCCCGAACAGACATTGATACCGGCTTGGCGAACATTGTCTAGGGTGTCGATACGGTCTTGGTAGTCGCGCGTGGTAATGATCTCGCCATAAAATTCAGGCGAGGTGTCCAGGTTATGGTTGTAATAATCTAGGCCAACACTCGCTAGTCGTTTTGACTGTGCATCACTCAACATGCCTAAAGTTACGCAGGTTTCTAATTTTTCTTCTTGCACGACCTTGATCATTTCGATCACGCTTTCAAGGTTTTTATCGGTTGGATTGCGCCAAGCAGCACCCATACAAAAACGGGTGGCCCCTAATTCTTTAGCCGCTTTTGCCGCTTCTCGCACCTCTTCTACTGGCAGCAATTTTTCACGTTCTAGGCCGGTGTCATAGCGTGCGCTTTGTGGGCAATACGCACAATCTTCAGGGCAAGCGCCTGTTTTGATTGAGAGCAGCGTGCTAGCTTGAATGGTATTCGCATTGTGATGAATACGATGCACGCTCTGGGCTTCAAACAATAAGTCATTAAACGGCCTAGAGTAAATTTCAAGAGCGGATTTTAAATCCCAAGTGTTATGTGCAGTCATAGAGGTACAGTCGTTAGGTGAAAAATAGGCGTGGTGCGATTCAAGTCGCATGGAATACTGAGTCTAGCGTGCACCCGGTGCTTGTCAAATTCTAATGCGGAAAATATTTGACAAGAAATCAGTGGCCCGTCGCTCAGTGGCGGTACAGGATTTCTTATTCCCTCAACGATGCTTGGCCTGTAGCCGTATCGCCTACGGTGGCATCCAGTTATGCGGCAGCTGTCTCAAACGGATGCCGCGCTCTAAAAATAGCTGTACACGCTGCGGCCTGCCTTTAACGAGTGCAGGGCTAACCGCTGTTTGTGGTGCCTGTGTGCGCAACGAGCCCTCATTTAATGGTTTGTTTGCTGGTTACTGGTATGAGGGCATTCCTCGAAAGCTCATAATGGCGATCAAGTATTCGGCGGAGTTGCACTATATCCCGACATTAATCCACCTTTTTGCCAGATGTTCGCCGAAATTTCACGAAGATAGTGTTTTTATACCTGTTCCTTGCCATCCTGCGCGCATCCGCCAACGCGGTTTTAATCCCAACCATGAATATTTACGTGCGTTGGCGCGGTGCTACCCGATCAACGGTGATTACAGCTTGCTAGTGCGCTGTCGAGACACGCAAAAACAGGCAGAACTGAACCATAGTGAACGTAAACGGAATGTAGCTGATGCCTTTGCCCTGAGTCGACCCTGTCAGTATAGCGTGGTGCATCTGTTTGATGATGTCGTCACTAGCGCTGCAACGGTGCAGGAAATTAGTCGTTATCTAAAAGCGGCTGGTGTACAGCAGGTATGGGTCTGGTCGTTGGCACGGACTAGACTGGTAACCAATAGCTCATAACAATGCCAAGAAAAATACATAAGCCGACATAGTGATTATTTTGGAACGCCCGTAAACAGGATTGCGGGTCATATTCGGCAATCAGGAATTGCTGATAGAAAAATAAACAGCCGGCAAGTAGTAGCGCGATAAAGTACCAGTGGCGCAGGTCTAACTGTAGCCCCACCGCTAAAAGACTGAGCAGTGTCAGTAACTGTAGTAGTGCGATGATTAAGCGATCCGCTGTCGCAAATAAGATCGCTGATGAGCGTACACCAATTTTAAGGTCATCTTCACGATCAATAATCGCGTATATCGTATCGTATGCTGTAGTCCATAACACGGTGGCGAGAAATAAAAGCCAAGCCCAACTGGTTGGGAAGCTATTACTGATAGCGGCGACCGCCATTGGTATGGCCCAAGCAAAAGCGAGCCCAAGATGAACTTGTGGCAAAAAATGGTAGCGTTTCATAAATGGATAACTGACAGCTAATGCAAAAGCGACCCAGGCCATTTGAAGACTTAAGTCATTTAAAACCAGCAAGGCGAGCCCAAATGCCACAACACTCAGAATAGCGAATACGGCCAGTGCTTCCTTCGCGCTCATGCGGCCACTAGCGATTGGGCGTTGTGCTGTGCGGCTGACATGCGGGTCAATTTTACGGTCAGCAAAATCATTAATCGCACAGCCTGCCGAGCGCATTAAAACCACACCGATGATAAAGACCAGGCTAATATTAAATGCGGGCAAACCCTCAGCGGCGAGAAATAAAGCCCATAAGGTCGGCCAAAGTAATAAATAGATACCAATAGGTTTATCTAAGCGGATTAATTCAGCGTATAGATTAAGTTTTATCTGATACTGTTTCTTCACTTATACTTTGGCTCATTATTTTTTAATTACCGAATTACGCTAAATTTCAGCCTATCGACTTCACGAATATTAACACTGGATGTATTATGACTATTAGGGCTTTTCAAACACATCAACCACAAATCGACGCAACAGCCTATGTAGATGAAACCGCCTTGGTGATTGGTCAAGTCAGCATCGCTAAGGATAGCTCAGTTTGGCCGATGACGGTGATTCGTGGTGATATTAATACCATCACCATTGGCGAACGCAGCAATATTCAAGATGGTTCGGTATTACATGTTAGTCATAAAGGTGAATACAGTGAAGGTGCCTGTCTTAACATTGGCAATGATGTGACAGTGGGTCATTCAGTGGTACTGCATGCGTGTACCTTGCATGACACTTGCTTAATTGGGATTGGATCTGTCGTGCTAGATGATGCCGTCGTACATTCTAATGTGATGTTAGGTGCTGGTTCGTTAGTACCGAGTGGCAAAGAATTAGAGGGTGGTTACTTATGGTTAGGACGCCCTGCGAAACCGGTGCGAAAATTGACTGATAGTGAATTAAAATACCTAAGCTATTCTGCTGAACATTATGTCAAAGTGAAGCAGATGCATGAAGGCTCTTAATTCAAATACGGTCTTATCGACGTAACATCGGGAATAATGCTGCTGAGTCAGGACGAAAGCCTCGCCAAATAAAATACGACTCTGCTGCTTGCTCAAGCAGCATACCTAAACCATCACAACAGCCACCTGCATGCAGCGTTTTGGCCCAGCGCATAAATGCGGTATCAGTGTCAGCATAGGCCAGGTCGTAACAAAAAGTATTGGCGCTGACGACCGCTGCTGGAATCACTGGTACGTCATCAGTTAGGCTAGCTGAAGTCGCATTGATCACAAGGTCATAACTTTCTTGCTTGATGTTATTTAAGGCGCAGGCTGTGACTTGAGGATATTGCGAAAATAAATTAACCAGCTCTTCAGCGCGTAGCAAAGTGCGATTGGCAATACATAGTTCGCCAATTCCGGCTTCTAATAAAGGCAAGACAATGCCACGAGTAGCACCACCGGCGCCGATAATTAATACCCGTTGCCCTTGTAATTTTAGTGCGAAGTTTTTTTCCAGATCACGTAATAAACCAACACCATCGGTATTGGCGCCCTGCCAAACACCGTGCTTAAATGAAAGCGTATTAACCGCGCCAGCAGCTCGTGCATAAGCGTTTAGTTCAGAACAGTGAGCATGTGCTAGCACCTTAAATGGAACAGTGATATTAAGTCCAACCAAACCCTGTTCTTGCAATTGATTGACAGTGCTAACGAATTGATTGCTTTCTGCCAGGATCCGTTGATAGTCAATCGTGATACCCTCTTGGGCAGCAAAAGCAGTATGAATCTGTGGTGACTTACTGTGTTCGATCGGATTACCGATAACGGCGAATCGTTGCACGCTTAGGCCCTATTTACGCTTGTAGCCAACGCGCAATATCTTTCGCGAAGTAAGTTAGGATGCCGTCGGCGCCAGCTCGTTTACAACACAGCATAGCTTCCATCACGCAGGCTTTTTCATCGAGCCAACCGTTGTTAGCAGCAGCCTTTAACATCGCGTATTCGCCACTGACATGATAAACAAAAGTAGGGGCAGCCAATTCTTGTTTTACGCGCTGCACAATATCAAGATAAGGCAGCCCTGGTTTAACCATGACCATGTCAGCGCCTTCTTCTAAATCTAATGCCACTTCGCGAATCGCTTCATCGCTATTGCCCGGATCCATCTGATAAGTGTATTTATTGCCGTTACCTAGATTGCCTGTAGAGCCCACCGCATCGCGGAAAGGGCCATAAAAGTTAGAGGCATATTTGGCAGCATAGGCGAGTATTAAAGTGTTGCTGAAATTCTGTTGTTCCAGTGCATCACGTATTTCGCCGACACGACCATCCATCATGTCTGATGGTGCGACGACATCGACACCGGCTGTCGCATGGCAAAGTGCTTGCTTCACTAGGACGTCGACCGTGTCATCATTCAAGACGTAGCCGTGCTCATCGATTAATCCGTCTTGACCGTGTGAAGTGTAAGGATCTAATGCAATATCTGTGATGACACCTAAGTCAGGTGTTGCTGCTTTGAGTGCTTTTATCGCCCGTGGGACTAAACCCTGTGGGTTATAAGCCTCGGCGGCATCTAATGATTTAAGTGATTCGTCGATAACTGGAAATAGCGCAATTGCCGGAATACCTAGAGTCACTAATTGTTTAGCCTCTGCAACCAAAAGGTCAATGCTTAAACGTTCTACACCAGGCATCGAGGCAATTGGCTGACGTTGTTGCTCGCCTTCTATAATGAAAATAGGAAATATTAAATCGCTGGCTGTTAACGTATGTTCTCGCATCAGTTCTCGACTGAAGTGAGAGGCGCGCATCCTGCGCATGCGAGTGCTTAAGTTTATGCTCACTTGGAAACCCCGTCCTTTACGTTTGGTAATTAATCCAATCTTGCGGCTTTAAATAGGTAGTATACAACGCCTCTTCCGCGCTGCCGGCTACTGTTTGATGGTTGTACTCCCAACGCACTAGTGGTGGTAGTGACATCAATATCGATTCTGTACGTCCACCAGACTGTAAGCCAAATAAAGTGCCGCGATCATGTAATAGATTAAATTCAACATAGCGGCCACGGCGATAAAGTTGAAAGTCACGCTCACGCTCGGTGTATGGCATGTCTTTGCGACGCTGAATTATGGGTTCATAAGCCTGCATAAAACCATCGCCTATCGCTTGTGTAAAAGCAAAGCTTTTATCAAAGCCAGGCTCATTTAAATCATCATAAAAGATACCACCAATGCCTCGTGGTTCTTGTCGATGTGGCAAATAAAAGTACCGATCACACCAGGCTTTATATTCGTCATAGCATTCATTACTTAAGACTTTACAACTACGCTGTGCCTGTTGATGCCACGATTTGGCATCTTCAACAAAGCCGTAATAAGGCGTTAGATCAAAACCGCCGCCAAACCACCAGATGGCATCACCTTGCTCAGGCTGTGCAATAAAAAATCGCACATTACAGTGTGTTGTCGGTGCATACGGATTGCGTGGATGCAAGACGACTGAAACGCCACAGGCCTCAAAGCTGCAGCCCGCAAGTTCAGGGCGTTGTGTGGTTGCTGCCTTTGGTAATTGGTCGCCGGAAACGCGAGAGAAATTAACACCCGCTTGTTCAAATACATGGCCATCGCGCAGTACACGGCTACTACCGCCCCCTCCTTCCGCTCGCTGCCAACGGTCTTCAGTAAAGTCATTGCCATCAATAGCACTAATGCCGCTGCAAATAGAATCCTGTAGCTGTTCTAAGTAGTTTAGTACAGCGATCAAATTAGGGTTGGAATTCATCTCTCGTACCTATGCACGTAAAATTTGTTTTGTTTCTAAGTTAATGATGCGACTGCTCTTACCACTGCCCTTGATGCCGCTGTCGTAAAGATAGTCTAGCTCTGGGCCAAACTGTCTGCGTAATTCGGCTAAATTCAAAACGGTATCCTGCCCACTGAGATTAGCACTAGTAGATGCTAGTGCGCCAAGCATATGGCATAAACCGGTGATATTTGGGTGCTGACTTAAGCGCGCTGCAACCTTCTGATTTGGGCCAATTAAGGCCTCGGGACAGGTGCTTGCTGCGTTCATTAGGTAGGTGGTCGCAGTTGTGGACTCGGCGAGTGCTGATTGTAACTGTATATCTGTCGTAATAAAGTTACTCAACTGTTTATGAGAGCTAGCAAGTAATAAGAAGGGTTTGTGCTGTGGGCGCATTTTAATGCGCGTCAGGCGAGCTAAATTGGCCGCTTGGGGCAGGCAGGCAAAGCCGACCACGGTATCGCTATGGTGCGCAATGATACCGCCGGCACGCAACACTGAGATAGCCATGTGTAGAGAAGACATCAGCTTCTACTCAGTATCCTTCTTCTTAGGGGCTGCCTTCTTCTTAGGGGCTGCCTTCTTCTTAGGAACTGCCTTCTTCTTAGGGGCTGCCTTCTTCTTAGGGGCTGCCTTCTTCTTAGGAACTGCCTTCTTCTTAGGGGCTGCCTTCTTCTTAGGAGCTGCCTTCTTCTTAGGGGCGCCTCTTCCCTTCCGTACCGGGGCGTTTGCAATCATTTCTTTGCAGTCGTCTAAGGTTAGACTAGCAGGCTCGACATCTTTCGGTATCTTGGCATTTTTAACTCCATCGGTTACATAGGGCCCATAGCGACCATTCAGAACCTGGATGCCGTCGTCAGCAAAATCTTGAATTAATTTGTTGGCATCTTCTTCTTTTTTCTTGGCAATAAATTCGAGTGCCTTATCGAGTTCAATTACGTAGGGATCTTCACCGCGAATCGAAACATACTTGCTGCCGTATTTTACGTAAGGCCCAAAGCGACCAATGCTGGTGGTGACTTTTTCACCTTCCGCCGTCTCACCTAAATCTCGCGGCAACTTAAACAGTTCTAGTGCCTGCTCTAGATCAATCTGATCCATTTTCTGCCCGGGGCGTAAGCCCGCAAACAGTGGTTTGTCTTCATCATCCTTCGTCCCTACCTGTACGAAAGGCCCAAAACGACCCATACGGACACTAACTGGCTTATTCAACTTTGGATGCATGCCCAGATCACGTGCTTCCACTGCCTCTTCACGTGTGACGGAGACTTCTTTATCACGTACTAGCTCATCAAACGGATTCCAGAAGGCTTCCATTACCGGTACTAAACTTTTTTCACCACGTGAGATTTCATCTAGCTCGTCTTCTAGGCGCGCAGTGAAATCATAATCAACATACTGTGTAAAATGTTTGGTTAGGAAACGAGTTACTAAGCGGCCGATATCGGTTGGGAAGAAACGACGGCTCTCTATTTCAGCATATTCACGATTCTGAATGGTTGAGATAATGGAAGCATAGGTTGATGGTCGACCGATGCCATAATCTTCCAAGGCTTTGACTAAACTTGCTTCAGTGAATCTGGGTGGCGGCTCAGTGAAGTGTTGTTCAGTGCGAATCTCAGCGAGCTTTATTTTATCGCCGACTTCCATGTGTGGCAGTAGACGCTCGTCGCTAGGATCGGCAGTGCTGTCATCTTTTCCTTCTTGATAAACAGCCATAAAGCCAGCGGTCTTGATCGACGATCCATTTGCACGGAAGGTGTTTTTATCGCCACATTTTAAATCGATTGCAACCATGTTGAGCGTTGCGTGAATCATTTGGCTAGCTATTGTGCGATTCCAAATCAGACGGTAGAGCTTGTACTGGCTATCATCTAAGTGCGCTTTAATTTCTTGAGGAATATGCAATATAGAAGTTGGGCGAATTGCTTCGTGAGCTTCTTGCGCGTTCTTCGATTTGGTTTTGTAGACCGGTGGTTTTTCTGGAACTGACTCTTTACCATAGCGTTGTGCAATCAGATTGCGAATCTCTGTGACGGCCTCCGCAGCTAATGCAATTGAGTCAGTACGCATGTAAGTGATCAGGCCGACAGGGCCGGAACCTAAATCAATGCCCTCATACAATTGCTGGGCTACACGCATACAACGTTGTGCCGAGAAGCCTAATTTTCGAATCGCTTCTTGCTGCATGGTTGAAGTAATAAATGGTGCTGATGGATTGCGACGACGTTCTTTGCGATCCACTTTGTCGACTAATAGCTCACCATTAGCAGCCGCTGTTAGTGTGCTGTGTGCAAGTTGAGCTTGTTCATCATTATTAATATCAAACTGGCTCAGTTTGTTTTCATCGTAATGAGTTAGCTTGGCAGTGAATGGTTTTTCTTCTTTTTTACAGTCGGCTTCAATCGTCCAATATTCTTGTGCGACAAACTTTTCGATTTCATCCTCGCGCTCACACAATAGGCGTAGCGCTGGGCTTTGTACGCGACCAGCGGACAGCCCACGTTTAATCTTTTTCCAGAGTAAAGGTGAGAGATTAAAACCAACTAAGTAATCTAATGCACGTCGAGCTTGTTGCGCACTGACAAGCTCATTGGCCAGTCCACGAGGGGATTCGATGGCTTCTTTTACGGCGGCCTTAGTGATTTCGTAGAAGACTACGCGGTGAACTTGTTTGTTGTTCAGCAGCTCTCTTTCAAGGAGGAGTTCGTGTAAATGCCAAGAAATGGCTTCTCCCTCGCGGTCAGGGTCAGTCGCGAGGTACAGGGTGTCTGCTTTTTTTAATGCCTTCGTGATATTTTGAACATGTTTTTCATTGCGCTCGATTAGTTCATATTCCATGGCAAAGCCGTTGGCAGGATCGACCGCACCCTCTTTAGGCCTGAGATCACGGACGTGACCATAGGAAGCTAATACGTGAAAATCTTTTCCTAAATATTTTTCAATAGTCTTCGCTTTGGCGGGAGACTCAACAATAACAAGATTCTTACTCATGATGATTTAGCGCAGGGTATGTAAATTCATGTTAGCAAAAGTGAACAAAACGCAGCTAGTGAATATGCGATGAGGATAAATCCATGACAATATCTTCTAACCAGCTATAGGGGATATCAGAGTTAGCTAAATTGTAGAGCACAATTAAACTCACCCAGCGTAATTGTTCCATGGTAATTTCATTAGCCTCTAAGGCCATTACACGATCGATCACGAGCTCACGGCTGGCTGCTGTGAGGATGCCCATCTGTTCTAGTTTAAACAGATAGCCTCGGCATTCGCTATCTAACTTTGCAGTCTCGCCAACATCAAAGATGCGAATGGTCTTATGGGTGGGCGAAGTCAGGGCAAGATCTTCGTGAGAACTAGGAAGATCGGCGAGCCAATCAAAAGCGTGTTCGACGTCATGGTGATCAAAACCAACTTCAACCAATTCTTCTAACATCGATTCACGATTGAACAAGGTGTCGATTTCATCATAGAAGTAGCTTTCAAACATGTAAGTTAAAACATCAAGTACGTTTTCTTTCATGGCTTTTTTCCGTTGCTACAGCGTGATAACGACCACTGCCATCGCGAGTCACTTGTCCGCTTAATTCTAATGCCGTGAGCATGGAGCAAACTTGTTCTGCGGTCAATCCACTTTTTTTAACGACCGCGTCAATGGTTAAGGGCAGTGATTTTAGCCAGGCCAATAGTGTCCGTTGTTTGCAGTTTTGCAGCGGAGCGCTTGTTAATCGGTCGTTTCTAGGCTGCTGCAGCCTATTGAAACAGGCGATTTCAGTAACAATATCGTCGATAGAGGTGACTAATTTTGCTCCTTGTTGTATCAATCGATGGCAGCCCTGTGTCAACGGATTGTGTAGGTTTCCTGGCAGCGCAAATAATTCTCGATTCTGCTCCAGTGTTAATCTGGCGGTGATAAGGGAGCCGCTGTTTGCCCCTGCTTCGATTACCAGAGTGCCATAAGCTAAGCCACTGATAATCCGGTTTCGTTGTGGGAAATGTGCTTTTCGAGGTGTTGTTGAGCAACAATATTCGCTGATTAAGGCCCCGTGCTGGGCAATTTCTGCAGCTAGGGCGGCGTGTTGTCGGGGATAGATATGGTCTACACCACAGCCGAAAATGGCGATGGTAGTGGCGTGTTTGGACGATAAACTGCCACGATGGGCGGCGGCATCGATACCATAAGCCATGCCACTGATAGTGTTTATTCCACGCTGTCCGAGTTGATAAGCGAATTCGGCTGCTAGTTCCAAGCCGTAGGGACTAGCTTTACGGCTGCCAACGATAGCTAAGGCTGGTGACAGTAGGTTGTTCTCAAGACTTTCACAGACACTATATATAAGTATAGGTGGGTCTTCTATTTCCTCCAGTAAACTAGGGTATTGGCGACTATTCATCGGGATCAGGTGGTGTTTAGCGTCATTTTCTAGCCAGCAAAGGTCGGACCTGATACGTTTTTGGTCTGGCCCAATGCTGAGGGATTGTTTGATTGTGGCCACTCCCTCTGAATTTAAGCCAGTTGCTAACCACTGCGCATCGCTTATCTCCTTGAGTCGACTTAAATGCGGGCTAAAGTGCTCGGTAATATGGCGCAGTAGCGTTCGATTCAGGCCTTTATGATGAGAAAGTGCAAGCCAATCCTCAAGTAAACTCATGTCTGCTAGTAGGTGGTGAGATAATAAAGTCTATTTAACGTGTCGATGGCCAGCGCGCATAGCGCTTGCGCACAGTGTTCGCTGGGCAAAAGTGCGTTTTAAAGGGGGGATGAAGTAGTTGGAAAAGCCGGTTTAGGAGGCTGAATCGCCACGCAAGGTGGGTTAAACTGGTGCTTCGTTCATCGAATTTAAAGATTATGGCATTACTCGATATTTTGCATTTTCCAGATCCGCGTTTGCGTCTTAAGGCGGTGCCCGTGGTTACGGTTGATGCCACTGTGCGTGCGATCGTCAGTGATATGTTAGAGACTATGTACGATGCCCTTGGCATTGGTTTGGCAGCAACACAGGTCAATATTCAGCAACAAATTATCGTCATTGATGTCTCCCCTGAGAAAGATGCCCCCATCTGTTTGATTAACCCAGTAATTAGAACGCTTGAAGGCAGTGAAGAAATGCAAGAAGGTTGCCTTTCTATCCCTGGTTATTTTGAGAATGTGACTCGTGCAGAGCGGATTGTGATTGAAGCACTGGACGAAACCGGGGTGAAACAAGAGATAGCCGCCGACGGGCTACTAGCGATCTGTATTCAGCACGAAATGGATCATCTGCAAGGCAAGTTATTTGTCGATTATTTATCGCCACTTAAGCGACAACGAATTAAGAAGAAGTTGGAAAAAACATCAGCAAGCAAATTGCCATCCAGCGATGATTCGCACAGCAGTGCCAGTTAGCTGGTTTAACGAGAAAGCCTAAAGACATGCCTGGAATGCGTATTGCCTATGCGGGCACCCCTGAATTTGCAGTACCTGCGCTGCGCGCCTTAGCGGCGAGTAGTCATCAGGTGGTAGCGGTCATTAGTCAGCCTGATAGACGTATTGGCCGTGGCCAAAAGCTTGCCTTTAGTCCCGTTAAGCAAGCCGCTTTAGACCTAGGTCTGCCTGTGTTGCAGCCGTCTAATATTAATAGTGAAGAGAGCTTGGCGCAGCTAAAAGCGCTTAATCTTGATCTAATGGTAGTGGCTGCTTATGGCCAGCTTTTTAGCAGTGGATTGTTAGAGTTACCGCACTATGGCTGTATTAATATTCACGCCTCATTATTACCTCGTTGGCGGGGAGCTTCACCGATTCATCATGCAATCTTGGCAGCTGAGCGTGAGACAGGTATTTCGATTATGCAAATGGTAAAGCGGATGGATGCGGGTGCTGTTTGGGCGATGGCCTCATGTGCCATTGCAGCGACCGATAATAGCCAAACCTTACACGATAAATTACTGCCTCTCTGTGGTCCTTTGATTCTGCAAGCGATTGAACGAGTCGCCGATTTGGATGCGGCCCCTGTCGAGCAGCAGGAGGCGGAGGCGGTCTATTGCGGTAAGATGAAAAAGCAAGATGGCTTGGTAGACTGGGCTTTGCCAGCAACTGAAATAGAACGTCGGCAGCGAGCCTATTACCCCTGGCCGGGTAGCTATACCCTGCTGGCAGGTCAGCGCTTGAGCCTCAGCCGAGTTTCTGTAGCAGCGTCGGTTGGAACTTCGGAGGATGAGATAGCAGTAGGGACTATTGTGAGAGCCGACGCAGAAGGCATCCTAGTGCAGACAGGACAACAGTGTTTGCGTATTTTAGAATTGGTACCATCAGGAAAAAAACAAATGACCGCTGCGCAATTTGCCCATTCACGCTCCTTACCAGGCCAGCGTTTAGGTGATGTTTGAGCGTAAGTTTCAAACGAATTTAAAGCCGTGGTCCCTGATCGCACTGCTGCTGTTGGTCGGCTCGCAATCTGTCTGGGCTGAACAACTGCGAGTCAGTCGCTTCTTTTTTGATTTCACTAGTGGCCAGATACAGCTGAGTTCTCAGGTTGACTACACTTTAGATGAAAAAATCATTCAAGCCTTAGAAAATGGCATTGCCATGAAATTTCAGACGACTTTTCAACTGCTGCAAAAGCGCAATATTTTGCCCGATAAAGTGATCCTGAGTAGCAGCCAAAATGTTGCCATTAAATACCACGCTCTACTCAAGCAATTCATTGTGCGTGAACCGCATTTAAGAGCAGAGCGTAGCTTCAGTAGCCTACAAGCTGCTTTGGCCTTTGCTGGTAAGGTCGAGCGACTACCCTTAGGCTATCAATCATCTATTGCCGATGATCAAAGCTATTATTTGCAAGCGCGCGCACGATTGCTCAATGATGATTTACCGCTGCCTTTGCGAGTGCAAAGTTATTTCACCAAAGACTGGAGACCAGCCAGTCCTTGGAGAATTATCGAGGTTATAAAAGATGGGGCGTAGCGGTAAGGTGTGGCTTGCCATCCTATTTGTGTCTTTGATCGCGGCCGTTTTATTAATGGCTGATGTCACTCAAAATGGCAGCTATTTTGGGCGCTTACATAATTGGCTGCTGCCAATTAATTCGGTTCTTTTACTATTATTTGTAGCGTTGATTGCCTATAACGCGAATCAATTAAAACGGCAGCTTAAACGCAAGGAGCCAGGCTCTAAGCTTACTCTACGTTTGGTTTGGTCATTTGTAGTCATCGCTAGTATGCCCGTGCTTATCGTTTATACCTTTTCGATTTGGCTGGTTGAAGAAGGCGTTGATAGTTGGTTCGATGTTAAAGTTGAAAAAGCATTGCAAGACGCGGTGAGTTTGAGTCGCTCGTCTTTGGATATGCATATTCGAAATTTAAGCCAACAGGCAGCACCTTTATCTAAGAATTTTGATGGCAATGATTCTTTCAATGCCACTCTGACAATCAATGAATTGCTCAGCGCCAGCAGTGCTGACGAAATCGTTTTGTTTGATTCTAATAATCGAATAATTGCATCAGGAAGCTCAGAGCCGAGTACGGATGTTCCAACGCTATTAGACGAAAGTATTTTGCAGCGGTTAAGTAGCGGTGAAGATTATGTCGCGATGGAACCGGTCGGCGACAGTGGCTTGCAAATCCGCTTGGTGTTTCCAATGCCGCCAGAATTAAATGCTGCCGAATTTCAGTATTTGCAATTCATCTATCCGATCTCTGATCGTATTAGCGAACTAACTAATAATGTGCAAAAAGCGTTTGGTCAATATAACGAGCTGATCTATTTGCGTGGACCACTAAAGCAAAACTTTATTCTGATTCTGACTTTGGTCTTGGCTCTAGGAATTTTATTTGCAGTCTTCACCGCATTTTATTTCTCACGTGTATTGGTTGCTCCAGTGCGAGAATTAGTAGAAGGCACAAAAGCAGTCGCCGCTGGACAGTATCATAAAAAGATTTCGGTACGACAAAGTGATGATCTTGGCATGTTGGTAGCCTCATTTAATCGTATGACGGAGCGTTTATCCGTAGCGCGTGATACCACGGTGATTAACCAACGTATCATCGAAAATCAACGACTCTATTTGCAAAAGATCTTGGAACATTTGTCCTCAGGTGTTTTAAGTTTAGATGAATCACTGCAAATAAAAACCGCCAATGCGACCACCAGTCAGATTTTAGGAATCGACATTATAGGCTTTATTAATAAGCCACTGATGCAAGTGGGCACCCATCATGACTTCTTAAAAACATTTACCCTTACTGTTGTTACCCAGCTACGACAAAAATCAGAAGAGTGGCAGAAAGAACTAGAAATTTTTACGCCAGAAGGGCGTAGGACCATTCTGTGTAAAAGCGTCAAGTTACTAGGCGAAGATGCCTCTAAGCGAGGTTATGTACTGGTCTTTGATGACATAACTACGTTATTACAGGCTCAGCGTGATAGCGCTTGGGGTGAGGTTGCCAGGCGGTTGGCGCATGAGATAAAAAATCCGTTAACACCTATTCAGCTATCAGCTGAGCGCCTGCGCCGCAAGTTACTGCCTGTGTTGCAGCCTGATCAAGCCAGTTTGGTTGATAGGGCGACACATACTATCGTGCAACAGGTCGAGTCGATGGGACGGATGGTCGATGATTTTTCAGCCTATGCGCGTATGCCAGTAATCGACAGTAAGCCTTTAGATATAAATAATTTAATCCGCGATGTCGCTGAGTTATATAAAGGTAATGCGCAAAATATCCGCTTAGACCTGAGCTTGAATGCCGAGACCTTATTTGTACGTGGAGATTCAGGCCGCCTCCGCCAGGTGTTACATAATTTAATTAAAAACTCAATGGAGGCGACCGCCACAGACAGGCACTGTCAGGTGCAAATCAGTGCCGGTGTGCAGCAATATTTGAATAAGCTTTATGTCACGATTGAAGTGCTCGACAATGGTCAAGGGTTTTCGCAAGAAATGCTAAACCATGCCTTTGATCCTTACATGACAACAAAACAAAAAGGCAATGGTTTAGGCTTGGCGATTGTGAAAAAAATTGTGGAAGAACATAATGGCATTATTCATCTCACTAACCGAACCTGTGGTGGTGCGATGATTTTGATTCGATTACCCAGCTATAATAGTTCTGGGGCAGTTACTCATCGCGATGCAGGTCTAACATAATGACAGCAGAAAGAATCTTAGTAGTAGATGACGAGCCTGATATCTGCTCTTTAGTGAGTGAGATATTGAGTGATGAGGGCTATAAGGTCAGTGCTGCTGGGAATGCTAAGAGCGCGTGTGAACAGATTGCTAAAACGCAGTATGACTTAGTTTTGCTTGATATTTGGATGCCTGATCAAGATGGTATTACCTTGCTAAAGGAATGGAAAGAGGGTCACACGGTTGGTTGTCCCGTTATCATGATGTCAGGCCATGGCACAGTTGAAACTGCTGTCGAAGCGACTCGATTAGGTGCTTTTGGTTTTATAGAAAAGCCATTAACAATGGCGAAACTTATTAGTACCACGCGTAAGGCATTAGAGGCACACCCACAAAAAGAAGTGTTACGTGAAGATAAAGCTGGAAACTGGCTGATTCCAGTCGGGTCTAGTCAGGTGGTTGAAGAGTTAATTGCGAGCAGTAAGCGCTGCGCTAGGCAAAACACGCCAATTTTGTTGCAGGGTGAAGAAGGCAGTGGTCGAGGTAATCTAGCACACTACATACATCAGTTGAGTGAACGCTCAAAACAGCCTTTACTAACGGTATCTCACAAACGGTTTAATGAGCTTGATGGTAGTGACATCGCTTGGGCGGCGTTAAAAAGTGAGTTGATAGAAAGTATTCGTAAAAATCAGACTGGCGCAATATATCTACAAAATTTTAACGCCATAAATGAGCCCATCCAACAGCGTTTAGTTGATCTACTGCAACAGCTGCAAGATGCAAACGTATTTCAGCGTTTTGACGTTCGTTTAACAGTAGGCATAACAAGCCAAGTATCAAAGAAAGTATTAAATTTATTTCAGGTAAGCTTTGGCATGCTACGGATACAGTTACCGCCACTGCGTGAGCATAAAGAAGATATTCCAGATTTGATAAATTATTTCATTGATTATTTTTGCTCTAACGAAAACTACCCCTATCGCAAATGCTCTATTGCAGCGCAAAATGCATTTTTACATCACCAATGGCCAGGTAATTTAACCGAGCTTAAAGGAGTGCTGCAGCAGTTGTTGATTATTGGCGGTGAGCAGGAAATTGAATTACAAGAAGTGCAGCAACTCTTGCAACCGCAACAAGCTGCAGACCTCAATACCAGTATTGGTTTGGATGCCTTATTCAGCCTCCCATTGCGAGAGGCACGTGAGGCATTTGAAAAACAATATCTTGTGCGTCAGTTGGAAAAAGTAGAAGGCAGTGTCACGCGTCTAGCCGAGGTGGTGGGCATGGAGCGAACAAATCTTTACCGCAAACTCCGAGCATTGGGTATAAACTCGAAGCAATAGGATGGTGATTAAGCTGGCATGATTGGATCAAAAGTGAAATGAAAATAATAATTTTGGGTGCTGGGCAAGTGGGTGGATCATTAGCGCTTAGTCTGGCTAGTGAATCAAACGATATCACCTTGGTTGATCAAAACGCGAGTCTCCTGCGCGAGATACAGGATCGCGTCGATCTACAAACGGTGCAGGGCCATGCTTCGCATCCGAGTGTATTGGAGCGCGCTGGCGCTAATGATGCCGGTATGATTGTTGCCCTAACCAATAGTGATGAGACCAATATAGTGGCCTGCCAAGTGGCCTATACCTTATTTCATACGCCAACTAAAATTGCGCGTGTGCGTGCCAGTGACTACCTTAATTACCAAGACCTATTCGTCCAAGAGGCGATGCCGGTAGACCTATTAATTAGTCCGGAGCTCTTGGTTTCAGAATATGTTAAAAACTTAATTGATCATCCGGGTGCACTGCAGGTGCTCAATTTTGCAGACGGTAAAGTGCAACTGGTTGCAGCACGCGTTAATCGAGATAGTCGTTTTACTGGTAAAACTTTAGCTGATCTTGCGCGTGAATATGTCGCCTATGATTTTTCCATTGTTGCGATTTATCGGCAGCGTCAAGCGGTAGCCTTTACCGATGAAACGCGAGTCAAAACAGGTGATGAACTATTTTTTGTGACAGCAGCGCAGCAAGCCAATAAAGTAACTTCAGCACTGCAAGGCGTGGACAAACCTAATCGACGGATATTGATAGCGGGTGGCGGTAATATTGGTTTACAGCTGGCACAAATTTTGGAACAGACTTATCGCGTGAAACTAATTGAACGTGATCCTGATCGGGCGCGCTACCTCTCTGAAATTTTAGACAAGACCATTGTCCTTCGTGGTGATGCTGCGGATGAAGATATTTTGGTGGAAGAGAATATCGAGAATGTTGATATCTTCTGTGCGCTGACTAATGACGATGAGGCCAATATTTTATCGGCGATGTTGGCTAAACGCTTAGGTGCTCGCAAGACTATGTCTTTGATCAATCGACCTAGTTACGTTGAATTGGTTGAGAGTGGCATGATCGATATTGCAATTTCACCGCAGCAGGTCACCATAGGTGCCTTGTTGGCGCATATTCGTCGTGGCGATATTGTTGCTGTGCACTCTTTGCGTAAAGGTGCAGCAGAGGCGATTGAAGCGGTTGCACATGGTGATAAAAAGACGTCGAAAGTAGTCGGGCGAAGAATCGAAGAGATTAAGTTGCCGAAAGGTACACATATAGGTGCGATTGTGCGTGAAGGGGTAATGATGATTTCAAACCCTGATATTTTGATACAGGCTGATGATCATGTGATTATGTTTTTATCAGAGAAGGATCGTATTCACGAAGTTGAGCGCTTGTTTCAAGTCAGCGCGACCTTTATTTAATTTAGGGTCTAGATCATGCAAGGAGCCGTCATCCAACGCATACTGGGTCAGCTACTGATGTTATTTAGCTTGACCTTGTTACCGCCTTTATTGGTCGGCGAATATTACGCTGAGAGCGATAGCTTCAATACCTTCGGTCTCGCATTTTTATCTGCCTTTATAACGGGTGTGGTGCTCTGGTTGCCGCATCGTAATCAACGTGCTGATCTACGCTTACGTGATGGTTTCTTAGTCGTGGTCTTGTTCTGGACTGTGCTGGGTAGCTTTGGCGCTTTACCCTTATATTTTTCCAACGTAATAGAAGTATCACTGGTTGATGCCTTATTTGAATCCCTCTCTGGTTTAACGACAACGGGTGCCACAGTGCTGACGGGTCTCGATCAGTTACCCGCTTCCCTCTTGTATTATCGTCAGCAGCTGCAATGGCTAGGTGGCATGGGCATTATTGTCTTGGCGGTCGCAATTCTGCCTATGCTAGGCATTGGTGGCATGCAGCTCTATCGAGCAGAGACCCCAGGGCCAGTTAAAGATAACAAACTGACGCCACGCATTACCGAGACAGCGAAAGCGCTGTGGTATATCTATCTGTTCTTAACCGTGGTGTGTGCTTATGCCTACTGGATCGCAGGCATGAGTTTCTTTGATGCGGTTTGCCATGGTTTTTCAACGATAGCGATTGGTGGCTTTTCGACTCACGATGCCAACATAGCTTATTTTAATAGCAATGCGATTGAATGGATTGCGATTTTATTTATGCTGATTTCAGGGGCTAATTTTGGTCTGCACTTCATGGCTTGGCGTAATCGAAATTTTTCAGCTTACCTAAACGATACAGAGTTTAGGGTATATGCAGTAGTCTTGGTTGGTGTGTCGTTATTAGCAGCCGTGATCTTACAAAGTGCACAGATGTTTTCAGATAGCTTTACGCTCTGGACCAAGGCTGTTTTTCAAGTCGTCTCAATTGGTACTACAACAGGTTATACATCGTCTGATTTTGCAAGTTGGCCTACAGCATTACCCATGCTGCTGATCCTGCTCAGTTTTGTTGGTGGCTGTGCTGGGTCAACGGGTGGCGGTATGAAGGTTATTCGCGTCTTGTTGTTATTCAAACAAGGGATGCGTGAATTGCGTCGTTTAGTTCATCCGAATGGACAGTTTGCAGTGAAGATTGGTAAGAAGCCTGTCGAAGGACGCGTGATGGAAGCGGTCTGGGGCTTCCTTTTTGCTTATCTCGCTATTTTTCTAGGTATGATGTTGTTCTTAGTCGCGACTGGGCTCGACCATGTTTCGGCCTACTCGGCGGTAGCTGCAACCTTAAATAACTTAGGGCCGGGTTTAGGTGAAGTGAGTCAGAACTATGCCAGCCTCAGTGAAGTAAATAAATTGATGCTGTGTCTTGGCATGTTGTTGGGGCGGCTCGAAATTTTCACTCTATTAGTCATCTTCACGCCATTTTTCTGGCGCGATTGAACTACTCAATAATTGATTAACGCGGAGTGAGTCAGCAGGCAGAAAAATGGGATCAGCGTTTTGCAGGATTGCAGTGCGCCGATGCCGAGGCTTGTAAAGTGCTGGTCGACTATAATCACTTATTACCCAATCAAGGCCGTGCATTAGATTTGGCTAGTGGTCTCGGTGGCAATGCTATTTATCTCGCACGGGCCGGCCTCGAGGTCAGCGCAATCGATCTATCTAGCATCGCGATGACCAAGCTCAGTAATTATGCAGAACAACAACAGCTTGTAATTAACTGTAGTTGTCGTGACCTAGAGCAACAGCTTGAAACGCTCGCTACTGATCGGCATAGTCAATTTGGTGAAAGTGTGTTTGATGTCATCGTCGTCAGTCATTATCTTTACCGATCACTGATGCCATCTTTGCTTCAGGCCTTACGGCCACAAGGGCTATTGTTCTACCAGACTTTCACACAACAGTGTATTGATTCAAGCGGACCAAGCAGTGCCAGATATCGTTTAGCACGAAATGAATTATTAGCGCTTTGTGAAGGTTTGCACATTCTGCTCTATCGAGAAGAAGGCTTGCAGGGTGATACTGAACAAGGCTTTCGTAATCAAGCGATGATCATAGCGCAGCGGCCTTCGTCAGCACTGGTGACAGCATCTATCAGCGGTACCAAAGCTTAGCTTTTCGGATAGCGGGCTAAGCGAGTTTTTGTCGCTGAATTGACTGGGCGTGCTAGCTGCCTATTGCTTTTCTAATTAAATACGCTAATGATTTGGGATGTTCCCAAACTTGATAATGCCTACTACCAAATACGATGCGTACATTTTACCCAAAGGCTCAAGCCAAACGTGAATTCTATCTTACAGTCAGCGAGCCACATCAATTATGGGTGGCTGAATATGGTAATCCTGACGGCCTGCCTGTGGTTTTCTTACATGGCGGGCCAGGCTCAGGCTGCGAAGATTATCACCCACGCTTTTTTGACCCTGAGCGCTATCGCATTATTTTATTTGATCAACGTGGTGCCGGTCGGTCGAAACCGCATGCCTCTATCGAAAACAATACAACACCTGATTTAATCGTTGATCTAGAACTGCTACGGCTCGAGTTGAAGATAGAGCGGTGGATAGTATTTGGCGGCTCCTGGGGCTCGACGCTGGCCCTCGCCTATGCCGAACAGTATCCAGAAAAGGTTATGGGGATGATCTTACGTGGCGTTTTTCTGTGTCGTCAGCGAGATATTCAGTGGTTCTATCAAGACGGTGCTAGCGCTATTTTCCCAGATTATTGGCAGGATTATGAGTCGTTTATTCCAGCCGCCGAACGTAGCGATATGGTCAAGGCCTATTATCAGCGCCTCTCTGGTGACGATCCAGAACAACAACTTGAAGCGGCTAAGCGTTGGTCCATTTGGGAGGGTCGTACATCGACCTTAAAACCAAAAGACTCAGTAATCGATCATTTTGGTGATGCCCATACTGCTTTGAGCTTGGCGCGTATCGAATGCCATTATTTTATGCATGACTCTTACCTAGAGCCAGATCAATTATTGCGCGATGCCGATCGATTAATGGATATCCCCGGCGCTATTGTGCACGGTCGCTATGATGTGGTCTGTCCGATAGAGCAGGCCTATGCTTTGCATCAACGTTGGACCAAGGCTGAGCTCATCATTGCACCTAGTAGCGGTCATTCAGCGACTGAGGATGAAATGGTTGATGCACTGATCCGCAGTACCGACCGTTTGGCTGATGAGCTGGCGTAAGAGACACGCTCATGATTAGTCTGATTCAAAGGGTGACCCAGGCGAGTGTCGTCATTGCAGGAGAAACGATCGCCAGGATTGATTCTGGCCTGTTAGCTTTGATTGCGATTGAGCACGATGATGGTGATCCGCAAGTGCAACGGATGACGCAGCGGTTATTATCCTATCGAGTGTTTGCCGATGCCGCTGGCAAGATGAATCTAAGTCTACGGCAAACTGAAGGTGGGTTGTTGCTGGTGCCGCAGTTTACTTTGTTGGCGGATACCACATCGGGCAATCGTCCTAGTTTTAGCAAAAGCCCTGAAGCAGCGCTAGGAAAGGCCTGTTTTGAGCAATTATGTGTGCATGCGAAAACAGAATATAGTAGAGTAACTACAGGTATTTTTGGCGCAGATATGCAGGTTTCGCTGGTCAATGATGGCCCAGTGACCTTTTCGTTAAAGGTAAGCTAACAAACCAGTATATGGCATTACGCCCCCCACTTTTCTGTTGAAAAAGATTATGGCATCCCGGCACGCAAAAATTGAACGAAATACGCTAGAGACCCAAATTACGGCTGAGCTGAATATTGATGGCCAGGGTGAGGGTTCGATTAAAACTGGCATTCCTTTTTTAGATCACATGTTGGATCAGATCGTCCGACACGGTCAATTTGATATTAATCTCGATGCCAAAGGCGATCTTGAGGTCGATGCCCACCACACGGTGGAAGATAGTGGCATCACTTTGGGTCAAGCTTTCGCCAAAGCGCTAGCGGACAAAAAAGGCATTCGTCGCTACGGCCATGCCTATGTCCCTCTGGACGAAGCACTGAGTCGTGTCGTCATCGATTTCTCTGGTCGTCCCGGACTGACCTATGAGGTTGAATATCCTCGTGCACGTATTGGCGACTTCGACGTTGACTTAATTATCGAGTTTTTACAGGGTTTCTGTAATCACGCTCAAGTGACTATGCATATTGATAATATCCGTGGCACTAACGCCCACCACATTGCAGAGACAATCTTCAAAGGTTTAGGGCGTGCTTTGCGTTATGCCTGTGAGATTGATCCACGGATGTTAGATAAACTACCTTCGACTAAGGGACACCTCTAGTCTAGGCACGGAAACAGTTGTGCAAAAAATTGTAGTTATCGATTATGGCATGAGCAATCTGCACTCTGTGTGCAGTGCGCTGACACAGGCTGCTGCAGGTCAGGCCGAGGTGGTTATCAGTCAAGATAGTACTGAGATTGCCTCTGCTGATCGTGTGGTCTTTCCTGGTCAAGGGGCTGCCGCTGATTGCATGCAGGCTTTAAACAATCTTAAGCTTGCTGGTGTGGTTCGCAAGGCAGCGAGTGAAAAGCCCTTTCTTGGAATTTGCATGGGTATGCAAGTCCTGCTGCAGCAAAGTGAAGAGAATGACGGTACCTCATGTCTCGGCCTGTATGAAGGCGCTGTCAAAAGCTTTCGGCGCCATGTCGCTTCAGAAGAAACGATCAAAGTCCCTCATATGGGTTGGAACACTATCCAACAAAAGCAAGCTCATCCGCTTTGGTCGGGAATCCCTCAAGACAGTTATTTTTACTTTGTGCATAGCTATTTTGTACAACCAGCACAGACAGAGTGTGCGATTGGGCGCACTAACTACGGTTTAGAGTTTGCATCGGTTATTGCGAGTGGTAACGTTTTTGCTATGCAGTGCCATCCGGAAAAAAGCGCTGCTAATGGCCTGCGCCTGTTGGCCAATTTTATCCAGTGGCGTGGAGCTTAAAAGAGAGAGTTTTATGATTATTATTCCTGCGATTGATATTAAAGATGGGCGGTGTGTCCGATTACGCCAGGGCCGTATGGCTGATGAGACTATATTTTCAGAAGACCCGGTTGCAGTAGCTGCCCGTTGGGTAGAGGAAGGTGCTAAGCGGATTCATTTGGTTGATCTTGATGGTGCTTTAGATGGTGCGCCACGTAACTTCGATATCGTTAAAGAGATTGCTCGTAATCATCCCGATATTCCAGTCCAGATTGGCGGCGGTATCCGTGATGATGACACAGTGCAGAATTATCTTGATGCTGGTGTGCAATACGTGATTATTGGTACTCGAGCGATTACCGCACCACACGTAGTGAAAGACCTCTGTTTAGAATTTCCAGGACACATCATTGTTGGTCTCGATGCAAAAAATGGCAAAGTCGCAGTCGATGGTTGGTCAAAACTATCGCATCATGATGTGATCGATATGGCACAACACTATGAGTCTGATGGTGTTGCCTCTATTATTTTTACTGATATCAGTCGTGACGGCATGATGCAGGGTGTCAATGTTGAATCGACAGTTGAGCTTGCCGCCGCTATTCGTATTCCGGTGATTGCGTCGGGTGGTGTCACTGATCGTGGTGACATTGAACGCCTCTGTGCAACAGATGAAGAAGGCATTGTTGGTGTTGTGGTTGGCCGGGCGTTGTATGAAGGCACGATCAATCTGGCTGAAGCACAAGCTATTGCCAGCCAGCAGCAAGCAGATTAAGTATGGCGCTGGCGAAACGGATCATCCCCTGTTTAGACGTTGATGCCGGTCGCGTTGTTAAAGGTGTGCAGTTTGTTGATATTCGCGATGCCGGTGACCCAGTAGAAGTGGCTAAACGCTATGATCGTGAAGGTGCTGATGAAATTACATTTTTAGATATTACGGCGAGCTCAGACCAGCGTCAGACGATGGCGCATGTTGTCGAACAAGTCGCTTCTGAAGTGTTCATTCCACTAACCGTTGGTGGCGGTATCCGCAGTGTTCAAGATATTCGTAAATTACTGAATGCTGGTGCCGATAAGGTTGGCATCAACACAGCAGCGGTGCGTGATCCTAATTTTGTACGTGAAGCGGCTGAACGGGTCGGTTCACAATGTATAGTGGTTTCGATTGATGCAAAAAAAGTATCGGCTGATGGTGAGGCCAATCGCTGGGAAATTTTTACCCATGGTGGTCGCAATGCCACTGGTATTGATGCCATTCAGTGGGCACAACAGATGTGTGATTATGGTGCTGGTGAATTATTACTGACGAGTATGGATCGAGACGGTACAAAACAAGGTTTTGACCTGGAATTAACCCGTACAATCAGTGATGCAGTCACGGTGCCAGTAATCGCCTCGGGTGGCGTTGGTTGCTTGGAGCATCTTAGCGCAGGCGTCATTGAAGGCCACGCCGATGCGGTGCTAGCCGCAAGTATCTTCCATTTTGGTGAATATTCTATCGGCCAAGCGAAGACGCATATGCTGAATCAAGGGATTACTATGCGCAGCTAAACCGGGTTCTGCTGGGCATTCTCCCGACCCTACTGGCTATGGTATCCTTTCTCGTTCCAAACCTTATAAATTAGACGGTAATCATGGCCCAGTCAGATACATTGTCAGCCTTACAGCAGGTCCTACGTGAACGGCTTTCAGCTGATCCAGACGACTCTTATGTGGCTAGTCTTTATGCCAAGGGTCTAGATCATATTTTAAAAAAGGTCGGTGAAGAGTCGGCCGAAGTAATCATTGCGGCAAAAGACCAAGATCAAACCGCCTTGGTGAAAGAAGTGGCTGATCTCTGGTTTCATTGCATGGTATTGCTGGTGCAAAAAGATTTGAGCAGCGAAGCCGTTCTAGAAGAATTAAATCAACGCTTTGGTATTTCTGGGCATACAGAGAAGGCCAGTCGTAGTTAGTAAATACATTGTTCTATATGGTTCGGAATTGCCGCTATCATCTAGTCAGTGTTTGAGAATGGAGCATAAAAATGGGAATTAGTATTTGGCAGTTAATGATTGTACTCGCAATCGTCTTATTACTATTTGGTACTAAGCGTTTGCGTAATATTGGGGGTGATGTCGGTGGCGCCCTACGTAACTTCAAGACCGCGATGAAAAAAGAAGGCACTGAAAATGATGCCGACTCAGATCAAAAATAGTTATTAAAAGCACACTAGTTAATACACGCTGATGTTAGATTTCGGTTTCTGGGAACTTGCTATTGTGGGGATTGTGGCCTTGGTTGTTGTTGGGCCCGATAAGCTTCCGGCTTTAGCGATAAAACTTGGCCGTTTTATAGGTAAGTTGCGACGCTATTTTGCTAGTGTGCGTGCCGATATTGAGAGCGAACTAAAATCTGCTGAACTAAAAGAGATGCTGGATAAGCAGCAAAGTGAAATTTCTGAATTGCGCAGTATTTTGAGTGAGACCAAGCAAGGTGTAGAAGCGGACGCTAAAGACTTGATTGAACCGACTATGGCCGACGCAGTAGCAGAAGAAATGAACAAGCCAACTAGCGCAACTCAATCGGCCACAAAAACAGAATCCTGATGTCTGAAAACACAGAAACAGACGAGACTACTGAGAAGCAAGATTCGATCGTTACGCACTTAATGGAGCTGCGTGATCGTATGATCAGAATTGTGGCTGGCCTTGCCGTTATCCTCGTTGCGTTGCTTCCTTTTGCCAATGAGCTTTACTCCTTTGTTGCCGAGCCACTGCTTCGCCATCTGCCGGCGCAAAGTACGATGGTGGCAATTGATGTTGCTTCACCGTTCCTAACACCATTTAAACTAGTGTTGTTACTGGCTTTTGTTATTACGATTCCGTGGACGCTATACCAATTATGGTCTTTTGTTGCACCAGGATTGTATCGTCATGAGAAGCGCTTAGTGATGCCATTGTTGGTGTCTAGCTCATTGTTGTTCTACCTCGGCATGGTCTTTGCGTACTTCGTTGTTTTTCCACTAGTGTTTGGTTTCTTTACCCGCGTCACGCCAGATGGCGTGACTATGATGACCGATATTTCGCGTTATTTAGATTTTGTCATCAAGATGTTTCTGGCCTTTGGTATCGCGTTTGAAGTACCGGTATTCACGTTTGTCATGGTGCGTACTGGCATAACAACAGTTCAGGCATTATCAAACGCTCGTTCTTATGTAATAGTAGCAGCCTTCGTTCTTGGCATGCTGTTGACGCCACCAGATGTGATCTCACAGGTATTGCTAGCGGTACCGGTCTGGCTCCTCTTCGAGTTGGGTTTGTTGATGTCGCGAGTGGTGCAGAAAAAGGCAGCAAGCGCTAGTGAAGAGGATAATGAGGATCGCTTCCAGAAGATGACAGAAGCGGAAATGGAAGCAGAATTAGATGCGATTGAAGAAGCCGAAACAGAGGCCTCTGAAAATAAAATAGCCAGTAGTAATACATTGCGCCAAACCATAGCGCAGGCTGATGAAGATAATGAAAGCAAGACTAACAAAGAATAAATAATCATTGGACGCTCAAGATAATAAAACGGTAAAGCGCGCTTTGCTGATGATCCTGGATGGCTGCGGGGTTAACGATGACGGCGAACATAACGCTTTTAAACAGGCGCATATGCCACGTCTCGACGAATATGTAGAGCGTTATGCCTACACTACTCTGCAGGCTTCTGGCGCCGCCGTTGGATTGCCTGAGGGGCAAATGGGTAACTCTGAAGTTGGCCATATCACTTTGGGTTGTGGCAATATTCTGCACCAAGATTTAGTGCACATTAATAACGCAATCGATGACCGTACGTTCTTTAGTAGTCAGCAGATTGTAGGGGCATTGGAATCTGCTAAAAGTCGGGGTCGGCCGATCCATTTATTGGGTCTGGTTTCAGATGGTGGGGTCCATTCACATATCCGCCACGCGCAAGCGTTGTTAGAGATGTGTAAGCAGCATGGCGTTCGGCCTGCTTTACATATGATCACTGATGGCCGTGATACTAATCCAATTAGTGCGCTGCGCTATTTAGAAGAGATCACTCCGTACCTGGAAGCGGCAAAAGGAGGAGTCCATTCGGTATTAGGTCGTTACTACGCAATGGATCGTGATCAACGCTGGGAGCGTACCGAAAAAGCTTGGCGGGTATTAACCAGCGATGAAGATATGCCGACCGCCAGTAGTGCTCGAATGGCCATCAATGCTTCTTATGAAGAAGTACGCTCCGATGAATTTATAGACCCAGTTGTTATTCGTGGTACCGAGCGTATAGCTGAAGGTGACGATGTCATCTTTTTCAATTTTCGTAATGACCGCACTCGTCAGTTATGTCAGGCCTTGATGGATGCTGATTTCAATCATTTTAGGCGTGATCAAGGTGGCTTAGTCGCGATGCGCACAATGACAGTATTTCATGAGGGCTTTGACTGCCCGGTAATTTTTGCGACCGAACATCCGAAAGTAACTATAGGCCAGGTAGTTAGCGATTTAGGTCTCAAGCAATTTCACTGTGCTGAGACTGAAAAATACCCACATGTCACCTTCTTTATCAATGGCGGGCGCGAGACACCGTATGATGGTGAAACGCGATCGATGGTGCCCTCGCCTAAAGTTGCGACCTACGACTTAAAGCCAGAAATGAGTGCGCGTGAAGTTGCTGATGAAGTTATTCAGGTGATCGAAGATGAAGATGATCATTTAATCATCGTTAATTTTGCAAATGGCGATATGGTTGGGCATACCGCTGTACCTGAGGCGATTATTGCAGCGCTGGAAGCAATGGATGCGCAGGTAGGTCGAGTGCTAGATGCTGCCGTTAAGTATCAAGTCAATGTCTTGCTGACCTCTGATCATGGTAATTGCGATGAGATGATTGATGCCATGACTGGCGAGCCGCATACTCAGCATACGACTAACCCAGTACCCTGTGTCGTCATCAGTAATGACGGGCCAGTAAAGCTAATGAAGGGTCAGGGTTTAAGCAACGTCTCACCGACGCTGCTGGAATTGATGAATATTCCGCAACCTGAATTAATGAAGTCGCAGTCTTTAATCCTGCGCGATTAAGCGTCTAGTCGAAGGGGTTCCACCAGCGCTTTTCCTTTTCATCACCTTCTTTCTCTTTCTTGGCAGGTTCTTTTTGGCGCTGTAGCATCTCGTATTCTTCTTCAGTCGGTGCTTGGTAATTATTACTGAGCACACGCGAAACCTCGCTAGTATTTGTTTCGGCATTTTCGTCTGCTGCTGCCAGGGTGCGAATAGCACTCACCAGTTGGCCAACCTGTACCCCTTTACGTAGCGGTATTGAGGTGTCATTGCCCTGCTCCATTGATTCATATTTGCGTTGCAGTAGAAAACGGATGTCGGGTGCAAATGCAGCCCATGGATCGGCGGTAACGTATTTGCGCTCAATCTGAGATGAGGTGATATCTAAACGTTGCTGTCCAAAAAATAGCATGCCAGCGCCCGACTCAATCACGCGCAAGCCATTACGTGCGACCGAAAAGGCGACATCGATGCACTTCACTACACGCTGCTCGGCTTCGGGTGAGTTGCCTGCGGCTACACATTGGCGGGTAATGTAGTTTAGGTGGGTGTCAGTGACGTCGACTGAGCGGGCATCAATGGCGCCCCGAATTTCTTGTACTGCCTTACGTAAGCCAGCATTAACACCACCCTCATAACCTTCTTGATAGATCACTACTGGCTTTTGATAAGGTTTATAGCTTTCTTTTTTCTCACTAGCTGCGTTGAGACTGCAGAGCTTAGTGATTTGATCTGGTGTGAAGCCTTTATCCAGATAGAACTGAACCGTATCCGGCGTGCATTCTGCAAATGCCGTTACTGGGCTGAGTATAAGGATTAATAAAGGGATCAGTTTGCGCATGGTATTTAAGGCCTGATGAACAGCACAGTGGCTGCAATGTTTAGGATCAAGCAGCAAAGTGTAGAGGGTTTTGCAGAACTTCTCAATTTGCGTTATCAATATATGGATAAAAATAATAAGCAAAAAAAAACGGACATCCGAAGATGCCCGTTTTTCGGTATGACAGGGGTTCTAACTTAGAACCACTGAACGATACCTAGTGCCCACATCTTGGCGTCTTTGCCAACTGCTGCACCTGAACCACCGATACCGAAGTCGTAGTTAGAAGCGTCTTCGTTATCAACCTTAGAGTAGGTTAGACGTAGCTCTGTACCAGCCGGCATTGTGTAGAACATACCGATGTTGTAAGCCTTAGCGTCAGAATCGTTAAGATCTGAACCGCTAACTTCTAGCTCGTCTGCGTCCATGTAAGAGAAACGCATGTCGAAACCGTTACCGAAAGTCTGCTTAGCAGAAACCATGAATGCATCACGTTCTACGTCTACATCGTTTCCAGTCATAACAGCAGTCATAGTAGAAGGAGCGCTTACACAGCCTTCCCAATCGTACTCAAGAGTTTCCCACATTGCAGAAACTTGAGTTGATTGACCGTTACCCCATTGCTTGATGTAACGACCTGCTAGACGGTAAGACTTGTCGTCTGAATCGTCACAAGAATAAGTTACAGCAGACCACTCGTCGTGAGACTGGTAAGTTGCTGCCAACCATACGTTGTCGCCTGAAGCTAGTGTAGTTTCGTATGCAAGACCCATAGACCAGATGCGTGGATCTAGTTCAGTTGCGCCACCTTGACCTGTTACAGCAACTTCTTCACCAGAACCAGTTTGGTTAGCGTTAGTTGTAGCAACACGGAAAGTTACACCGTTCATGTTAGGACTGAAGTACTGGATCACTTCTTCTTGGCGACGGTTGAAAGAGTCAGACTGACCAAATGAACCGTTGTAGAAGAACTGGTTACCATAACCGATGTTACCCATCAGTGAAGTATGTGAATCAGCGCCTGCGTCGTAGAATGGGTCAACCCATTGTGCAACCATTTCGTTGTATGGTAGTAACCATTGGCCGAACATGATTTCACCGAAAGAACCGCTTAAAGAGATCTTTGAGTTACGGTTACACCAGTTAGTGTAGCCATTGTAACGGTTGTGGTAAGTGAACTGCTCACAACGGAAGTTAACCATCATAGCTTCACCACCGACCATCATGCCAGTGTCAAGACCAGCTGAGAAGCCGATGTTCGCAGCGTTGTTGTTGATGCGAGTAGTATCACGTGCACCATTATCAACAGACTCTAAAGACCAGTTTTGCCAGCCGTAGATAGTCCAGTTTGAGTTTGCGTTTCCGCCACTAACACCGCCGGCGTGTGCTGCAGATGCAGCCACTAGGCTTAGCGCTAGAGCAGATGCTTTAACTAGTTGTTTCATTGAGTTTCCTCTCGTTTTATTTAGTAAGTACTCGAGTAGCAAAGGTTTTCAAGGCAGATTTACGGCGAACCGAAGGCTGACTTAAAGACCCATCAGATTAAGACTAACCATTCCCTGGAAAGGCTTAACGCTGAGCTAACGTTGCAAGATTACCACAATATTTTTAATAAAGGCTACTGTTTCTATAGTTTGTTGTCTAAAAACAACACCAAGAAAGGGATATAAGTGGTTAAATTAGTTAATCTTTTTGCGCGCTGCACAGCAGTTTTTGTCTGTTCATAGGGATAGATTGAGATTGTAAGAAGATAGCGCACAATATGTTGTGTTTTTACAACAGGATACCGCTACCTAGGGTGGTTTTATCTTTAATGGCTAATTTAAGAGCTGAGTTGGTGCTTGGGTACAAATTTAAGGCTGGAGGCGACTACATATTCTTTGTCGTAAATTAAACGGATGGTAAGGCGCTCGTCTTTTTGTTCCGCCTGCACTTGTTTTAGGTCAGCGCAGCGGGTTGCTAGCCAGGCACAGCTGATTGCAGCGTGGGCATCATTCTCGTGTATTAGGGCGCTGATAAGGAGTTGTGCGACGTAGGTCGACTTGTCTTGCATGCTGGGCTGACTAATCGTGTTGTCAGCTAATTCTATGCCGCGAGCAAGTTTCGCATCCATATTCTCTAAATCCAGTGAATGTTTCGGCGCAAGCGCCCGATTTCGTTGGTATTCAACGATCTTCTCGCCGTTAATAACGACAGCTAGGTTGACTGGATGGGCTTCTGGGGTTGTTTCGCTCACTAGAGTTCTCTGGTCACTGGTTTATGATGGTTCGTTATTGGCTCGCATAACGATCATAGCAAGACTTTAGGGAGTCAGTGCAGGCCAATTTCAGCTGCCTAAAATCGTTTAGCAGATGTCCTAATGACTATCACTTTCCTGCCCAGCGCGGGCCTTCTGCGATACAATAAAAGGTATCAGCGCTTAAGCGCAAGTAGCTAATTCTTAACCGAGGTGAACCGTGTCAGACGAAAACAAGCAAGGCTTTGCAACCCGCTCAATCCATGCCGGCGCAAGCCCTGATCCTACAACAGGTGCGCGTTCAGTACCGATTAATCAAGCCACTGCATTTGTCTTTAAAGATGCTGATCATGCAGCCGCATTATTTGGTCTCGAAGAGAGCGGGTTTATTTATTCGCGTCTGACTAATCCAACTGTCAGCGTGTTTCAAGAACGAGTAGCGAGTTTGGAAGGCGGCGTTGGTGCAACCTGTACCGCATCGGGGCATTCAGCACAATTGTTGGCGCTATTTGCGGTGATGGAGAGTGGAGATGAGTTTGTCGCTTCCAATAAACTCTACGGTGGTTCTATTACTCAGTTTGGTCATACCTTCAAAAAGTTTGGTTGGACAGTCAAGTTTGTTGACCCGGTAGATCCTGAAAACTTCCGCAAAGCGGTGACAGCCAAAACCAAGGCTTTTTTCACCGAAAGCTTGGCTAATCCTGGTGGCGTAGTGTGTGATATTGAAGCGATTGCAAAAATTGCACACGAAAGTGGTGTGCCTTGTATTGTTGATAATACTCTGCCATCACCTGCTCTATGTCGGCCAATAGAACACGGTGCAGATATAGTCGTTCACTCTACGACCAAATTTATTTCAGGCCACGGCAACGCAATGGGTGGTGCCGTAGTAGATTCTGGAAAATTTGATTGGTCACAAAACGATAAATTTAAGTCACTGAGCGCACCTTGTGGTGCCTACCACGGATTAAATTTTCATCAGAAGTTTGGTGAAATGGCGTTCACTATGTTTTCACACGCCGTTGGCCTGCGTGACTTGGGCCCAACGATGTCAGCCATGAATGCCTATCTTTCTATCACCGGCGCTGAGACCTTGTCGCTACGTATGCGTAAGCATGCTGACAATGCCTTAGAAGTAGCGCAGTGGTTGCAACAGCATCCAGCAGTGGACTGGGTTTCTTATGCAGGCCTCACCGATAGCCCATTCTATGCTTTAGGCCAAAAGTATTGCCCTGATGGTGCTGGTGCAGTTTTCACCTTTGGCGTTAAAGGTGGCTATGCAGCGGGCGTTAAAGTTGTAGATCGTTGTCAATTATTCTCACATTTAGCGAATATTGGAGATACCCGCTCTTTGATTATTCATCCAGCGTCGACTACGCATCGTCAATTAACTGAAGAACAACAGATCTCAGCAGGTGCTGGCCCAGATGTGGTGCGTCTGTCGGTGGGTATCGAAGATGTTGAAGATATTAAGGCGGATCTTGATCAAGCATTAAATAGCTAGAACAACCTAAGTTGCACAATGGGCTATACAGTTTGCTTGGGTGTCTGTCTTTACAGTAGGCTTTGATAGTTAAGAATGATTCTAAAAAATCACTACCTTACGCTATTGGCTTAGTTGTATTTTTTAAAGATAAGGCGATAGGCAATTACCCGTTGTTGTCATAAACTGAAGGTTGCACTTAGTTATGGCCTTGTTAAAATTTTGGTCATAGATATTTTAGGTGGCTTGCCTAACAGCAACAAAATAGTTAGTAAGTCGCGAGTTAAAAATTAAACCAGTAAAATCAATTAACCTCACATAAATAATGGAATAATTATGTCGACACTAGTTAATACCCCTGCCCCAGATTTCACCGCTGCTGCCGTTATGGCAAATGGCGAAATCAAGGAAGACTTTTCATTGAGCAGCTACAAAGGAAAGTATGTAGTTTTGTTCTTTTACCCATTAGATTTCACGTTTGTTTGCCCTTCTGAGATCATCGCGCATGATAAGCGTGTTGCTGATTTTGCAGAACGTGGTGCAGAGTTGATTGGTGTATCGATTGATTCTCAGTTCACGCATTTTGCATGGCGTAATACACCAGTAAACCAAGGTGGCATTGGCCCGATTGGTTTCCCATTAGTCGCCGACACCAACCACTCTATTGTTCAAAGCTACGGCATTGAGCATGAAGCGGGTGTTGCACTGCGTGGTTCATTCTTGATCGATAAGGAAGGCATTGTTCAACATGCGGTCGTGAATAACTTACCGTTGGGCCGTAATGTAGATGAGATGTTACGCCTGGTCGATGCGCTTCAGTTCCATGAAGAGAATGGTGAGGTTTGTCCAGCAGGTTGGCAAAAAGGTGATGCTGGTATGAAGCCAACTTCAGAAGGCGTCGCTGATTACCTCGCTAATAACGCAGAGTCACTGTAAAGCGCGCTAATGAAAAATACCTCTGGGCGTAGGATCGCTTGGGGGTATTTAAGTTTTAATTGATGCTTTTCTCTGACAGCGCTTGTTGCTGTCTCGCTAGCACTGATTCTCGCAGTGTATTGAATTCACTTGGGCCTAAAATTAGCCATGATTGCAGGCTGATGTGCCAGGTCTGATCTATCGATGTTCCCTTATAAGAAATGAATGTTAGGAGTGGTGGGCCCAGTAGGACTCGAACCTACGACAAAGGGATTATGAGTCCCCTGCTCTAACCAACTGAGCTATGGGCCCGTAGTACGGAATTATAGGCGAAGTAATATGTTTCGGTATAGCGCGAACGCACCAATTACATAGCCTAATGGCTGATGAGGTAAAGCGAACAAAGTATTGCTTTCCTCATCACTTTTATAGATAAAGCGCGTTATTCGCCCTCTAAGAAACTACGCAGTTGCTCGGAACGAGTAGGGTGTCTCAGTTTGCGTAGAGCTTTCGCTTCAATTTGGCGAATACGTTCACGGGTCACATCAAATTGCTTGCCAACTTCTTCTAGCGTGTGGTCAGTATTCATATCAATACCAAATCGCATGCGAAGTACTTTTGCTTCACGCGGCGTTAACGAGGCTAAAATTTCCCGGGTGGCCTCACTTAGGCCAACGCCTGCCGCCGCTTCAACCGGTGATTCAATATTGGCGTCTTCGATAAAGTCACCCAGATGTGAATCTTCATCATCACCGATAGGTGTTTCCATCGAAATCGGCTCTTTAGCAATCTTTAACACCTTGCGGATCTTATCTTCAGGCATTTCCATTTTCTCAGCTAGCTCTTCTGGCGTCGCATCACGTCCCATCTCTTGTAGCATCTGGCGTGAGATACGGTTTAGCTTATTAATCGTCTCGATCATGTGCACAGGGATACGAATGGTGCGTGCTTGGTCAGCAATCGAACGCGTAATCGCCTGGCGAATCCACCACGTGGCATAGGTTGAAAACTTGTATCCACGGCGGTATTCAAATTTATCAACGGCCTTCATCAAGCCGATATTGCCTTCTTGAATTAAGTCTAAGAATTGCAGGCCTCGATTGGTGTATTTCTTTGCGATTGAAATAACTAAACGTAGGTTTGCTTCAACCATTTCTTTCTTGGCACGACGGGCACGTGCTTCACCAATCGACATGCGACGATTGATCTCACGGATGTCGGCAATCTCAAGTTTTGATTCTTTCGCAATATTGGCGAGCTTTTTCTGTTCTTTGATAACTTCAGCCTGAATTTCCGGAAGGTTTTCAGCGTAGGCTTTCTTATTTTTAGATAGTTCTTCTAACCATTCTAAATTGGCAACATTCTTTTGGAAGCTTTCAATGAATTCTTTCCTTGGCATGCGTGCGTATTCAACACATAAGGTCATGATTAAACGCTCATGCAGGCGGATAGAATCGACTGTAGTGCGGAGGTTAGCTACTAGCGCATCAAAGATCTTGGCAGTGAATTTTAGGCGCATGAAATAAGCAGAAAGTTCTTCAAGCGCTGCTGCATTCTTCTTCGCACTGCGCTTAGTCGCTGCTGATTGTGTTACCTTATAGAGGGCGGCTAAGGTTTCAAAGTGCAGCCGAGCTTCTTCTGGATCAGGCCCAGTGTCTACCTCTTCTTCTTCCTCATCCTCCTCTTCTTCACCTTCTTTTTTAGCAGGCTCTTGCCCGACAATGGTTGGTGAAGCAATTTCATCTTCCGCATCTGGGTCAATGAAACCTGTAATTAAGTCGGTTAAGCGCATTTCTTCATTTTCGACGCGCAGATAGAGCTGGAGAACGGTTTCAATCGTACGAGGTAGATGGGCTAGTGCTAAAAGAACCTTTGCTAAGCCTTCTTCAATCCGTTTCGCGATCTTAATCTCACCTTCACGGGTGAGAAGATTAACAGTGCCCATTTCGCGCATATACATGCGTACAGGGTCAGTGGTGCGGCCAAACTCGCTATCGACTGTTGCTAGTGCAGCAGCGGCCTCTTCGGCAAGATCTTCATCATTGGCAGCAGTTTCTGAGGAAAGTAAGAGTGACTGCTCGTCGGGCGCAACTTCATGCACGACAATACCCATGTCGTTAATCATGCTGATGACATCTTCGATCTGTTCCGGATCGACGATGGAGTCAGGCAAGTGATCGTTAACCTCGGCATAGGTCAAATAGCCTTGCTCTTTACCTTTGGCAATCAGATCTTTGAGACTAACTTCCTGGTTTGCCGTTTGTGGGTTTTGCTCGGAATCCATAACACTCTCATCACAGGTTTAAATCGAAAATTCGAACCGGCCAAGGTAGCGGTTTTAGTGGGAAAAAGCTAGCGACTTTTGTTGCTAAGGTACTAAAAGCGTTAGATTTCTGGATTGTTGTCCTGAATAAAAGCATCAAAAGGCGCTCGTGCGATATCTTTTTCGAATTGTCGCATGGTGTCGGTGAAGGAGACCTCTCGATTGGTCATATCGGGTGGATCCCAGTCGAGCAGCTTCATTAAGTGCTCGTAGGCGGGTCGGCCGCGGAAACGCTCGAGTAGGCTGATGCTATTTAAATCGGCTTGTTGCTCAAGGATTTCAAGCATCTCAATTAAGAGCTCAATCCCTGGGGTGCTCAGTAATTGGCTTAATTGCTCAATGTCTAAGGCCTTACTGGCCAAACTGGGATCACGCAGCAGTAATGCAATGGCAAGACGGGTCTTGGTATAACGCGGGCCTCGATCATTGGACGTGGCTCTGACCGGGTTTTGTTCATGCATGATAACGCCTGTATTCGAAACAACGGTACCAACCCGTTCATTTAGCTCTTTCGTCATCAGGTCACGGAAAACAGTCTTAGGAATTTTAGCGATCAAGGGTTTGGCGAGGCTGGCGAGTTTGGCTAGGCCTTCGGTATTACTGTTATCTATTTCTTTTCCCAATTTCTGGAAGAAATAACTCGATAAAGTCGAGGCTTCCTTTAAAAAGGCGGCAAAGGTATCAGCACCGCGCTCACGCACAAAACTGTCAGGGTCTTCCCCTTGAGGCATAAAAGCAAAGCGGATATCAATATTATCGGCATAGACGGGCAAGATCTGCTGCAGTGCTTTCCACGCCGCGTCCTGGCCAGCACGATCACCATCAAAGCAAAAGATAAGGTTTGGTGTGTAACGTAATAGACGTTGTATATGTTGACTGGTAGTGGCTGTGCCTAGGGTGGCTACGCATTCAGGGAAGCCAAGTTGGGTTAAAGCGACCACATCCATATACCCTTCGACAATAATGAGTCGTGATAGCTTGCCAAGGGTCTTACGCGCCTCATACAAGCCATATAGATTGTCGCTTTTGTGGAACAGCGGTGTTTCTGGGCTATTGATGTATTTGGGTTTGGCATCACCCAGTGTACGACCACCGAAGGCAATAACGCGGCCTCGCAGGTCACGAATCGGGAACATGATGCGATCGCGAAAGCGATCATAGAGATTGTTACGGTCATTCTTGCTGAGGAGCCCAATCTCTTCTAGTTCAGCGTTAGTCGCCTTCGGGAAGGCCTTAGTGCTGGTGTCAAAACCCTCCGGTGCGTAGCCGATGTTAAAGGCCGCTGCAATCTCGCCGTTGATCCCTCTTTTTTTTAGATAATCAATCGCTGCGCTGTGCTGTCGCAACTGCTTTTGATAAAACTGATTGACCTGTTCTAGTAGTGCATAAGATTGAGCTGATTTATTGACGCTCTCGACATGCCCTTGTTCACGTGGGACTTCTAAGCTGAGGCGGGCGGCTAATTGTTCAATGGCCTCAATAAATTCTAAGCCTTCATGTTCGATTAAAAAGCTAATGGCTGTGCCATGCGCGCCACAGCCGAAGCAATGATAGAACTGCTTCTCTGGGCTGACCGTAAAGGAAGGGCTTTTTTCATGATGAAATGGGCAGCAAGCACCGTATTCACGGCCTTTTGCTTTTAATTCCACATAGCCATTGATCAGATCGACAATATCGGTCTGTTGAACAACTTGGTCAATAAAGGCTTGTGGGATTTTTCCGGCCATCGTTATCTATCGCTTGCGCTATTGCTGCGGAGGTAAACCGCCTGCTTGAGAGCTGAGTATAGGTTCAGCCTTGCTGCTATGGCAATCAATCCAGGTGAGAAACCGTTATTGGATGTATTTCTGTAGGCTTGCGATTGTGACAGGCCAGGGCTCAAAGGCCTGCAATTCCTGTGGTAGTGAGGCAATCGCCTGCCTTGCTTGAGCTGTGCTTTTGAAATCACCCATGACTAAAATATAAAAGGTTACACCGTTAATCGGCTTTTCAAAATAAGCATTAGGCAGGGCGAGCTTGTGGCGTTTAATCAGGTTCAGGTTTTCTAATTTGCGGGTGGCGACCAATTGTAATGTGTAGTGTTCTGTCGCCAGTGTTCGTAACCAGTCAATGCCGTTTAATACCGGAGCAGTTTTGATATCGTCTAGCGTTGGATTTTCGACCACTTCGGTTGATGGTTCTGTCGTTGACGAGACCGAATCTAGCGTTGTGCTGATGGTGCTTGGTGTGGCTTTAAGGCTGATTGTTGGATCGCTGCCGGGCAAGCTTAAGTCATAGACTTCATTTTCTATTGGCGCTGTCGATGTAAAGTGACTAAAAATGATAGCGAGTAGGGCTAACACGGGGACTACAGCAATAAATCCATAGCAGAGCCATCGTTTATATAATGGTGATTGGCTTTTCTGATTACCAGACACTGCCTGTGGTTTAAACGTTTCGCCTGCTAGTTGCGCCCGGAGGGCACACAACACCCATGCCTGTATTTGACTGAAGTTACCAGCGCTCGCTTTGGCAATAGCTGCAATATCTTTTGTACTCAGTAGTTCGCTTCCGGGCTCAACAAGCTCGGCTAAGCGCTGTTGAATGTAAAGCTCACTTTGTTCTTGCGATAATGGCCTGAGGTTAATTTGATAAGTAGAGCTTGCGTCGGCATCTATTTTTTCGCATTCAGAAAGTGTATTCCTGAGAAAGCTTTGGCCAGCCAGCAATAAACCAAAGGATACTTGATGCTCATGCTGCAGCCGCGACTTCAGACGCATTAAGGCCACTAAGGTGTCTACGCTTAATTTATCCGCATCATCAATCAGCACCGCAACTGAGTGGTTTTCTCTGTTATCGATTGCTTCTATCAGTGCAGCCTCAGAAGTTGTTGACGTTTCAGGGTTGCCCCAACGTGCCAAAAGCTTTTGACAAATCGCTGAATAACTTTGATTTTCGCTAGCGCGTAAGACGCAATAGGATGCATCTTGAAAACTGCGTAGCAAGATCTGTCTTAGTAAACTAGTTTTGCCAGAGCCGGCTTCACCGAGTAGCAAAATACTGAGGTTTGGGTGTTGTAGATATTCGATGCAGATGTTGCTAGTCATTTCTATCTGCGGATCGTGGAAAAGTTTGTTGCTGTCAATAACTGGAGAAAAGGGTTGCTGCTTGAGACCTAGCTTTTGCATCTCATCCGGCTGTAGCTGCAAGTCTATTTCAGTATCAGGAGGTCGACTTGTAACGTCGCTTACGAGTGCCATATCAATTTATTCTGAGCTGTTCATGTTGGCTGATGGCATAACGATCAGTCATACCAGCAATATAATCAGCGACTACCCGCGCTAGGCCATTTTCACCGGCTTGCTGACGCATACGCTGTGCCAGTTGCCGATGTTTTTCTGGTAAGCGATCTGGTTGATCAAAAAAGGTTTCGAATAATTCGGTAATGACTTTTTGTGCGTTGGCGCTCATCTCTTGCACACGTTCATGTTGATAGAGGTTTTTATGCAAGAAACTTTTTAAGGCTGCATTCTTGATTTTGATATCGTCACTAAAGGCTGCTAACGGTGTCTTCATTGCTTTCACATCAGCTACCGAGCGGATATTGTTTTCGGTAAGGTTCGAGCAGGTGGTTTTCAATAGATCTTTAATCAGTTGATTAATGATGCGTCGAATGACTTCATTCGACTGTCGCTTTGGATGTAATTTAGAGTAGCGTGTAGCGACTTGTTGATATTGATACTCAAATATTTCCACTTGGCGCAGTTGCTCAATAGTGATCAAGCCAGAACGCAGGCCGTCATCTACATCATGATTGTTATAGGCAATCTCATCAGCGATATTGGTCAACTGAGCTTCAAGCCCAGGCTGTGTTCGTTGGATGAAACGTTGACCTAAGGCGCCCATGTTGCGTGCATTTTTGATTGAGCAATGTTTCAAAATACCTTCCCGAGTTTCAAAGGTTAGATTGAGGCCATCAAAGTCGGCATACTTTTCTTCTAAGGTGTCGACAACGCGAAGTGACTGTAGATTGTGTTCGAAACCACCATAGTCACGCATACATCGGTTTAAGGCGTCTTGGCCGGCGTGACCAAAAGCGGTATGACCTAAATCATGCGCTAACGCGATCGCCTCGGTAAGGTCTTCGTTAAGTCTTAGTGCTCGCGAAATAGAGCGTGCGATCTGTGCGACTTCTATCGAGTGTGTAAGTCGAGTGCGGTATAAATCACCTTCGTGATTAATAAAAACTTGGGTTTTATACTCTAAGCGCCGAAATGCTTTGCTATGGATGACGCGGTCACGATCACGTTGAAATTCAGATCGAGTTTCACATTCACCTTCAGCTAATGCACGACCTTGGGATTCACTAGAACGTGCAGCATAAGATGCTAGTGATTGCTCATGCAATCGAAGTTCTTTATCTAAGTCATGCGTAATAGTCATTTATGGCCGTTGGCAAAAATCATGTAAGGTTTCACGCAGTAGGCCTAGGTCGAAGTCACTAGTTAAAATAGCTTCTCCGATGTCTCTTAGTAGCACTAGGCGTAATTTGCCCTGCTTAACTTTTTTGTCAACTGCCATTAGATCTAACAGCTGTTGGCAACCCAGTTCGGCTGGGATTTCAGTAGGTAATTTTGCGGCCGTGATTAACGCTCGACAACGTGTTACCTGTTGAGTGCTAAGCCAGCCTAAGCGGGCTGAAAATTCAGCCGCTAACAACATGCCGCAGCCAACCGCTTCACCGTGTAACCAATTGCCATAGCCCATGCCGGTTTCAATGGCGTGGCCAAAAGTGTGGCCTAGATTCAACAGTGCACGCCGACCTGATTGTTCGAGTTCATCACTAGCCACTACTTCTGCCTTACATTGGCAGGAGCGTTCGATGGCATAACTGATTGCAGTTTCGTCTAGGGTGAGTAATTGCGCAATATTGTCTTCTAACCAGCTGAAGAAAGCCGCGTCGGCAATCAAACCGTACTTAATAATTTCGGCAAGGCCTGCGCTAAGTTCACGCTGCGGTAAAGTTGCCAGTGTATCGGTTGAGGCTAAGACACATTGTGGTTGGTAAAATGCGCCAATCATATTTTTGCCTAAGGGATGATTAACGCCAGTTTTTCCACCAACAGAGCTATCGACCTGTGACAATAAAGTGGTTGGAATTTGTATAAATTCAATGCCGCGCTGATAGCAAGCAGCAGCAAATCCGACGATATCTCCAATAACACCGCCACCAAGAGCAATCAGTGTGGTATCACGTGAATAACGGTTTTCTAACAGATGGTTAAAGATTAGCTCGGTGGTGGCGAGGGTTTTATGTACTTCACCATCAGGCAAAATCAGGCTGTCGACTTGCTTGTCGGCTAGTGCCTCGAGCAGGGTATCCAAATAAAGTGGTGCGATTGTTTCGTTGCTAATGATTAACGTCCGTTCGCTATGCAAATGCGGTAACAACAGCTCAACTTGCTGCAGCAAATTGCCACCAATGTGTATCGGATAGGAGCGGTCTCCTAGTTCTACCTTTAAACTGCGCATAGTGTTAACTGGTTGGTTCTGAAATAAGCTGTATTTTAACCGGTTCGTTAGAATCACTCTAGGTGGAGTTTGCTTAAATGGAGCTTGAAGTGACTAGTCTAAGCCTAATTCTTGAATAATCTGATCCACTGAGCACATCATACTCTGTTGATCCGTGTTAATGGTGATATTCGCAAGACGCTGATAGATGGGATTACGGTGGTCAGCAAGTTGCTGCAGTCGCGCGAGTGGGTCTTCTGTTTGCAGCAAAGGTCGTTTTTTATCATTTCGTGTGCGTTGGAACTGAGAATTCACGGAGGCTTGAAGATAAATCACATATTTATTGGCACTGAGTAGCGTTTGGTTTTCTTCCAACATGACAATGCCACCACCCGTTGCGATTACTGCCGCTGCAGCATCACAGAGTTCGGCTAAAATCTTGTTTTCACGTTGGCGAAAGCCTTTTTCAGTTTCTAGATCAAATATGGTTGAGATTGGTACACCGGTGCGCTCTTCAATCAGCTGATCGGTATCACGATAGGGCAGTGCTAAACGTTTGGCTAAACGTTTTCCAATAGAAGATTTTCCAGCCCCCATGGGGCCGATTAATATGATCGGCGAATTCATAGCACAGTCTTTAGTACAGCGAGTAGTCAATTGTAATCAAAAATAGGCCTATATTGGGTTTTTTTGTACCTCTGATCGCAGTCGCGAGGTTGCGTATGTAGCTTGGCCGTGGTTTATTGAGCGCGTCATAGTTAAATAGTATTCCTGACATCTATGTTTATTTCAAAAGTGCTTCTAAGGCGACTTGTTTTTATAGCTATAGCACTGTCAGCGCTAGGCTTTTCTATGCTTGTAGTTGGCTACCTGATATTGGCACCGCAGCTACCGGCTGTTGAGTCCCTGCGCGATATCAAATTACAAACACCGTTACGCGTCTTCAGCAAAGAAGGGAAGTTAATGGCGATTTACGGTGAAAAACGCCGGCTTCCATTACGCCATGATGAAATTCCAAGATTAATGACTAGTGCATTCTTGGCGGCTGAAGATGATCGCTTTTATCAGCACCCCGGAGTTGACTATCAAGGCCTCATGCGTGCCGTCTACAAGTTGCTCTTAACGGGTCAAAAGGTTCAGGGTGGAAGTACGATTACGATGCAACTAGCGCGTAACTTTTTCCTTAGCAATGAGCGTACCTATACGCGAAAGATAAAAGAAATTTTGCTCGCTTTGCGAATCGAAGAAGCGCTGAGTAAACAAGAAATATTGGCGCTATATTTAAATAAAATTTATTTAGGTCATCGTGCTTATGGTATTGGTGCAGCTGCAAATGCTTATTATGGCCTGCATGTTGAAGACCTCAATTTAGCTCAAATAGCGATGATTGCTGGATTACCAAAAGCGCCGTCTCGTTTTAATCCAATTAGCAATCCAAGTCGTGCCTTGATTCGTCGTAATTACGTGCTTGGTCGGATGTTGAAGCTGGATATGATCTCACAAAGTGAATATGACGTCGCGAAAGCGCAGCCTGTAGTGGCTAAGCGCCATCGACCAACAATTGAATTAGATGCGAACTATGTCAGCGAAATGGTCCGCGCAGAAATGTATCAGCGCTATGGTGAAGATGCTTATACCAGTGGTTATCGTGTTTTCACAACGATAGAGGTCGAGCGGCAGCAGGCGGCTCAGTCAGCAGTGCAAAAAGGGATAGAGGACTACGATACTCGGCATGGCTATCGTGGTGCTGAACAGCTTATTAATGAAGCTGAGATGCAGGATCAAGATGCGTTAATTCAGCGTTTGAAAAAAATAGGCGATATTCGTAAGAAGCAGGCAGGTATTGTGCTTGAGGTTAGTGCTGAGCGAGCTTTGGTTCTGTTGCGTGATGGCAAGATTGAATTAGATTTAAACGCCGTTAAGAGCGCTAAACCGTACATTAATGAAAATAGGAAAGGGCCGGCACCAAAAGCAGTTGATGAGGTATTGGCTGTCGGTGAGTTGATTAGAGTTGAAGCGCAGGCCGGTGGCTGGCATCTCACTCAAGCGCCCAAAGTTTCCAGTGCTTTGGTTTCCTTGCGGCCACAGGACGGTGCAGTGCTTGCATTGAGCGGGGGCTATGATTTTTATCATAGTAAGTTCAACCGCGCGACCCAGGCGCAACGTCAACCAGGATCTTCATTCAAACCCTTTATTTACTCTGCAGCGTTGTCTGCAGGGTTTACACCGGCCAGCATGATTAATGATGCACCAGTTGTATTTGAAGATAAAAAACTTGAGAGCGTCTGGCGACCACAAAATTACTCGGGTAAATTTTTTGGCCCAACGCGTTTGCGCACCGCAATTATCAAGTCACGCAATATGGTCTCGATTCGTTTATTGCGCATCATTGGACAAAAATTAGCGCGTGAACATGCTGCAAAATTTGGTTTTGATGCCGATGCGCTGCCGAAAGATTTAACGTTGGCTTTAGGAAGTGGCGCGGTGACGCCAATGCAGTTGGCCGAGGGTTATGCGGTTTTTGCTAATGGTGGTTATCACGTCAAACCATATTTTATTGAGCGTATAGAATCATCAGAAGGTGAAGTAATATCTCGTCCAGTTATTCGGCGAGTTTGTGATTTGAAATGCCAGCGGTTAGCGTCCGAGCTTGCTTTGCATGAGCAAGAGCTAGAAGAGCTCGGCATTGAATTTACGCAGGTGCAAAATAATAATGCAGTGCGTGTTGTTGATGAAGCTAATGTCTATCAGATCAGCAGTATGCTGCGTGACGTGATTGAACGTGGAACGGGACGTAAAGCGCGTGTCTTAGAGCGCAAGGATATTGCAGGTAAAACAGGAACTACAAACGAACAACGTGATGCTTGGTTTGCCGGTTTCCATCCGCAAGTGGTCACTACTGTATGGGTTGGTTTCGATGAACATAAGCCATTAGGCCGTAGAGAATTTGGTGGTGCCGCTGCCCTACCAATCTGGATCGATTATATGCGTACTGCTCTGCGCGACGTGCAAAAGGTGGAGGCGGTTTTACCGGCCGATATGATTCAACTTAAAATTAACCCAGAAACCGGCTTGCTAGTATCTCCGGATGATCCAGCCGGTATCTTGGAGGTTTTCCATATTGACCATGTGCCGGCATTCGATGAAAGGTTTCATGGTGCGCCGCAAGAGACTTTAAGTCAGTAAGAGAGGTGAGTTTAGCGTTGGCTAAACTCATGCACAGCATCAACTAAAGCTTTTACATTTTCTGGCTCAATACCTGGATGAATACCGTGGCCTAAATTGAATACATGGCCCGTTTCATGCGGGTAGGCATCGAGGACTTTCTTTACTTGCTGACGAATGACTTCTGGCGAGCTATATAATACGGCTGGATCTAGATTGCCTTGGACAGCGACCTCTGTGCCAATTCTGGCGCAAGCATCTGCAATATTAATCGTCCAGTCGAGACCGATGCCGTCGGTACCCGTGGCAGCAATATCAGCAAGTGAATGGTTAGCGCCTTTTGAGAATAAGATAATTGGAATTTTTTTACCGTCATGTTCGCGCTTGAGTTGATCCAACACAGAATGCATAAATGCGAGCGAATAACGGCGGTATAATTCGGGGGTCAACACGCCGCCCCAAGTATCGAAAATCATCAACGCCTGAGCGCCCGCCTCTACTTGTGCGTTAAGGTAGCTGGCAACACTGGCGCTGACCGTATCTAGTAGTTGCTCCAATAATTTTGGCTGTTCGTACATCAACGCTTTGATTTTGCTAAATTCTTTCGATGAACTGCCTTCAACCATATAGGTGGCTAGTGTCCATGGGCTGCCTGAGAAACCAATCAGTGGCACGCGATCATCGAGTTCTTTGCGAATTAAAGAAACGGCATCGGTGACATAGCGCAATTCTGCGCCTGGGTCGGGTACGGCTAACTTGTTTATGTCAGCCGCTGTGCGCACTGGATTGGTAAAGCTGGGGCCATCACCTTCAACAAACTGCAAGCCTAAGCCCATAGCGTCTGGGATGGTTAAAATATCAGAAAATAAAATGGCAGCATCCAGATCAAATCGATCTAATGGTTGCATAGTCACTTCGCACGCTAGTTCCGGCGTTTTACATAAGGTTAAGAAATTGCCAGCTTTGGCGCGAGTTGCTCTGTATTCAGGGAGGTAACGACCTGCCTGGCGCATAATCCATACAGGCGTTGCGTCTACAGGTTGGCGTAATAAAGCGCGTAGGAAGCGATCATTTTTTTGGCTAGTCATAACAGGTATCGGGCTAAGTAGAGGGTTCGCGCCACAATCATGAGTTGCCGCTGCGACTTTGTCTAGTTAGACAGCTTGGACTTGATTAGGGCACTAACAGCGGACATATCTGCACGTCCCTGCATCTGTGGTTTAAGGATCGCCATGACGGCCCCCATCTCACGCATACTGCTGGCACCGGTTTGTGTGACAGCGGCAGTGATCAACTGTTCCACTTCGGATTCACTCAGGGCTTGTGGTAGGTATTCAGCGATGATGGTGAGCTCGGCCTGCTCTTTCTCGACCAAGTCAGTACGTCCCGCTTGTTCAAATTGGGACATGGATTCTCGGCGCTGTTTGCACATCTTATCGAGTACTTGCAGCACTTCGGTCTCATCTAGCTCTTTACGTTGGTCAACTTCGATCTGCTTGATAGCAGCCAGGGCTAGACGGATTGTTGCGAGGCGAAATTTTTCACCGGCACGCATCGCGGATTTCATATCCGCAACTAAGCTTTCTTTTATCGTGCCGTCATTCGCCACTTTATTAATACGCTAGGCTTAGTAAAGACGCTTGCGCTTAAGACCGGTGCGAGAAACACGCTTTAGATTGCGTTTTACGGCAGCTGCGGCTTTGCGTTTACGCACAGATGTTGGCTTTTCGTAAAATTCGCGACGGCGAACTTCAGTTAGGACGCCCGCTTTCTCACATGAACGACGGAAGCGTCGAAGAGCGATATCAAACGGCTCGTTTTCTTTAACTCGTACTCCAGGCATAAATCCTCGGATCTCTTACTAATTGGAAAATAGGACGGTGGATTATAAATACGCTATGCTCGATTTCAACTGTTATTAATCATTTTTACCTTATTTAATCGATAAAACATGAAAGTTCTTGGAATTGAAACCTCTTGCGACGAGACCGGGATCGCCATCGTCGATGACAATAACGGCCTTATCGCTGAAACTTTGCATAGTCAGGTGCTTACACATGCTGAATACGGTGGAGTCGTACCCGAATTAGCTTCGCGTGATCATGTGCAACGTATTTTGCCGTTAATTCGACAATGCCTGCGTCAAGCCGACCTTAGTTTGAGCGATATTGATGCCCTCGCCTATACCGCTGGGCCAGGTTTGGTTGGTGCTTTATTTGTGGGTGCTGCGGTCGGCCGGTCGTTAGCTTGGGCCTTAGGCAAGCCCAGCGTCGCCGTTCATCACATGGAGGCCCATTTATTGGCGCCGTTCATCGATCAAGGACGGGCGCCACAATTCCCGTTTTTATGTCTGTTAGTCTCTGGTGGCCACACCCTGTTAGTCGAGGCACGAGGTATCGCTGATTATCATGTTCTCGGCCAGAGTCTAGATGATGCCGTTGGCGAAGCCTTTGATAAAACCGCTAAGCAGCTGGGTTTGGGCTACCCTGGAGGGCCATTAATAGAGCGCTTAAGTGAACAGGCGCAAGCGCTTGGAATACAGTCGGATAGCCCGTTTCCACGCCCATTATTGGCTAAAGATAGTTTGGATTTCAGTTTTAGTGGGCTTAAGACTCACAGTCTCTTGGCTTATCAGCGCAGTGCTCAGGATGAAACCGCCAAAATAGCGGTTGCAGCAGCATTTCAGGCCGCGGTAGTCGATACGTTATTTGAAAAATGTCGGCGTGCATTGCAACGTACGGGACTGAAAACATTGGTGATTGCCGGTGGCGTCAGCGCTAATCAAGCGCTGCGCGGCCGTTTATCGGAATTGCGAGCGGACGGCGTTGAGGTACAGTTGCCTGCTTTGAGTTTATGTACAGATAATGGTGCGATGATTGCTTTTGCTGGGTTACAACATCTCATGGCTGGACAGGATGATGCCAATTTGGCGATTAGTGTGCGACCACGTTGGCCGTTAACTGAACTTAGCCTGCACTAATATGAGTGTTGAATACGCGTTAAATTAGCTACCTTTGCCGATTTGTCCTTCGCTGCCTTGCAGTAAGTTGTTGATATTTTTGCGATGGCGCCAGCTAACCAGTATCGCGATCAAGCTGCTTAGTAAAGTGATGTTGGGGTCCTGTAGTCCAAACCATGCAATTAGCGGTAGGCTGAGGGTTGCCGTCAGCGCAGCCAGCGAGGAGTAGCGTGTTAGTTTGGCAACCGAGAGCCACAGTAGTATCCAGATTAAAGCAAGTAACGGTTGCACACCTAGCAGTGCGCCGAGAGTGGTAGCGACACCTTTACCACCTTTAAATCTAAGGAATAACGGGTACATGTGACCAATAATGGCAGTTAAAGCCATGGCACAGAGTAATTCATTCTCCACTGGGAGTTGTCTGGCCAGCAGCAGTGGCAAAAGGCCTTTCGCTAAATCGCCGATTAAGGTCAGTGCAGCCGCTTTTTTGTTGCCTGAACGCAGGACGTTAGTGGCGCCGGGATTGCCTGAGCCAACGGTTCGTGGATCAGCTAAGCCCATGCTACGTGAGACTAATACGGCGCTAGAAATAGAGCCGATAATGTAGCTGCCAGCAAGGAGTAATAATGCGAAGGGCTGATATAAAACGGTGAAATCGATAGGCAACATGGTTAATCCATTGGCATGATGAAAAAAGTAAAAGCATTATTAATCAGCGGTTGGGGTACGCAGGCCGCTATCTGGGATCCGATTATTCCAGTATTGGAGCGGGCTTACCAGATTGAGGTAATAGAACCTCCTTGGGTCGCTGCCGGCCAAGCCCTGGGCTCGATGACGGCAGTCGATCACTATATTGATACGTTGGCGCAGCGTGTGGACGCTAATACAACGTTGATTGCCTGGTCTTTAGGTGGCTTACTCGCTTTGCGTTTGGCGGCGCGTTTCCCAAGCAAGATAAAGCAGCTAGTTTTAATTTCGAGTACGGCCTATTTTCCCTGTGATGAGGGCGGTGCTAACGGCATTGATCGCATGTGGTTGGACAAATTTTGTCAACGCTTTGCTGCCGCACCTGAAAAAACCTTGCAGCGTTTTATGACATTACAGGTAAAAGGAGAACAACAGGCAAAACCCTGCTTGCGCCTCCTGCAGCAACTTTGTAACGTCTCTCAATACGATATGGATGAATGCGAAGCCGGCCTAATGTTGTTGTTGCGTATGGATGTGCGCCCTCAGCTTAAACAGATCAAACAACAAGTACGTGTGATCCATGGTCAGAATGATGCAGTTTTACCACTGGCTGCTGGACAAAATTTAGCGCAGTACTTCAACACTAAATGCAGTGTTATTGAAGGCGCCGGCCATGTTCCCCACTTATCGCAGCCAGAGGCGGTGGTAGACGCTATTCTTCAGCCCTAGACTGAAAGTTAGAGCAGTTATTAGAACGATTAATATAGAGATAAAGCCATTTTGGATATCGTGAATAAGCAGGCAGTGGCGGCTTCTTTTGGTGCGGCAGCACAAAGTTATGATGCCGCCGCCGTGGTGCAAGAAGAGATTCGCAGGCGCTTGCTAGCACGGCTGGATGCGGTGCCGTTAACAGCCAGTTGCCTGATGGATTTGGGTGGTGGCACCGGCATCGCGCGTGATGCCTTGCTGCGACGTTACCCAGCAAGCCAATATATCAACTGTGATTTATCACAGGAGATGCTGCGGTATGCGCGAAAAACGCATTCAGCCGACGATTTGGTCTGTGCCGATGCGGAATCTCTGCCGTTTGCTAAGGCAAGCTTTGATATGGTTTTTTCAGCCTCTACATTTCAATGGTTGAACGCTTTAGAGTGCGCGCTTGCTGAATGTGCTCGCGTATTGCGTCCGAAGGGTTTGTTGTTATTCTCGACGTTTGGGCCGAACACGCTGAAGGAATTACGCAGTTGTTTTGCGACAGTTGACCCATATCCGCGAGTAAATCCTTTTTTGCATAGACAAGAGGTGAGTGATCTATTATTAAAGAATGGATTGTCTAAACCGTTGGTAGAGAACGAGGTCATCCGTATTGACTATTCTAGCCCACGACAATTATTACAAGATCTAAAGAATACTGGGGCGACTAACCGGCTGGGTGAGCGCTCGCGCGGTCTGCTGACACCAAGGCGTTTGCAGGCTGCTATGAAAGAATATGAGAGATATAAGACTGAAGATGGGCAGTATTATGCAAGTTACGAGGTTATCTACGGTCTCGCCTGGCAGGCAGGCGCTGAACGATAAAGAGCACTGAATTTGCGCGCTAAACGTACAAATTTTGCACATCCTGGCCAGTTTGGGTAGTGCTTACGGGGGGCGTTTTAGCCGATCATTCAGTTTGAAAGTATTACTTATTTGATTATGCATTTGAGATGGATAGTTGCTAATATGTCGCGGCCCGAAAGATCAGTAGACGAATCGGTAGCCTGTGATGGCAACTTAGGGATTCAGGGATGATGAATACGCAGTTTGTAGTGACGCCAAATTTCTCGATGTCGTGGAAGGCGAACCAAATGCTGATTGTGAGTCTGTCGGTGTTGTCCTTCGGCATGGCTTTGGCTTTTGCTGCGCACGGTTTGTGGATGATCTTGCCGTTTGTTGGTTTAGAAATAGCGGCCTTAACGGCTGGTTTATATTGGTGTTGTGTAAAGGCAACGCGCCGCGAGGTCATATCGATTGATGCCGATTATATTTCGGTAGCCGTTGGTAGGGATCGTGCGATACAAACGACGCAGTTTCAGACGGCGTGGACAAAAATAGTTTTACAGCCGTCACGTGTGGCGGGACACCCAGGGCAGCTGGTATTACGCTCTAAGGGTAACGAATTAGAAGTAGGCGCCTGTTTGTCGCAGGATGAGAGATTGGAATTGGCCGCCTCGATAAGAGGTGCACTCAGTAATGTTGTGTACTCATAAGAAATATTTTTAAACGGAGAATAAATAATGTTTGCGATTAAACGCTTGAATGCCTGGCTGGGTCTAGCATTCATTTCAGTCGTTAGCGGCTCTGCTTTGGCTGCGGGTCAGCCAATCAACATGACGCCCGGAGTGACTGATATCAGTGCTGAAGTATATGGCATGCATATGATTGCCTTTTGGCTCTGTGTAGTTATTGCGGTGGTTGTATTTGGTGCGATGTTCTATTCGATCTTCGCCCATCGTAAATCACGCGGTGTGACGCCGGCCACCTTCCATGAGAGCACAACCATTGAAGCGATCTGGACTATTATTCCTTTCGTCGTGTTAATTGCCCTATCGATTCCAGCGACTAAGACTTTAATCGATATGTACGATACGACTGACTACGACCTAACGGTGAAAATCACCGGTTACCAGTGGTTATGGCATTACGAATATGTAGAAGACGGTGTTGATTTCCACAGTAAATTACAGACTTCGATCTCTCAAATTAATAATAATGAAGAGAAAGGAGAGAACTACCTTTTAGAAGTCGATAATGAATTGGTTCTGCCAGTAGGTAAGAAAGTTCGCTTCTTGATTACTTCGAATGATGTGATTCACGCTTGGTGGGTTCCGGATTTAGCGGTTAAGAAAGACGCCGTACCAGGATTCATTAACGAAGCATGGACGCGAGTCAATGAGCCAGGTATTTATCGCGGTCAGTGTGCAGAGCTGTGTGGACGTCACCATGGTTTCATGCCCGTGGTTGTACGGGCAGTGCCTGAAGCTGAGTATCAGCAGTGGGTCGCAGCGAATGCGAAGCCAGAGAGTGCCACAGAATACGCGGCCATTAGCCAATAGCGCTGAGGCCACATAATGTTAAGTTTTTGCTTTAAATTTTTGTAAGGAGAGCGTAATGAGTACGGTAGCTGCAGGCGATCATCATGATCATCGAGAGAGTCCCTATTCAATAAAGCGGTGGTTGTTTACTACTAATCACAAGGACATTGGTACCTTGTATTTATGGTTCGCATTCATCATGTTCCTGATCGGCGGTGTTATGGCTTTGGTAATTCGTACTGAATTATTCCAGCCAGGCCTACAATTTGTAGATCCGCAGTTCTTTAACTCGATGACGACAATGCACGCCATCATGATGATTTTTGGTGTGGTAATGCCTGCGTTTACAGGCTTAGCTAACTGGTTGATTCCGATGATGATCGGTGCTCCAGATATGGCGCTACCACGGATGAATAACTGGAGTTTCTGGATTCTGCCATTTGCCTTTGCGATGATGCTTTCGACATTATTCATGGACGGCGGTGGTCCTGCCGGTGGTTGGACTCTATATCCACCACTGACATTACAGACGGGTGACGCACTTCCCTTCGTAATCTTATCTATGCACTTCATGGGTCTATCATCGATTATGGGTGCCATTAATGTCGTGGCTACAGTATTGAACATGCGTGCGCCAGGCATGACGTTAATGAAAATGCCTTTGTTCGTGTGGACATGGTTAATCACTGCTTACTTACTGATCGCTGTTATGCCAGTACTAGCCGGTGGTATCACCATGTTATTAACTGACAAATACTTCGGCACCAGCTTCTTTAATGCGGCCGGTGGCGGTGACCCAGTGATGTTCCAGCATATCTTCTGGTTCTTTGGACACCCTGAAGTGTATATTTTGATTCTGCCTTCATTCGGTGTGGTATCGAGTATTATTCCCACCTTCGCACGAAAGCCCTTGTTTGGTTACGCATCAATGGTGTATGCGACAGGCGCGATTGCATTTTTATCCTTCATTGTTTGGGCTCACCATATGTTTACGGTGGGTATGCCATTGGCGGGTGAGCTGTTCTTTATGTTTGCGACGATGCTGATTGCGGTGCCTACGGGCGTTAAAGTTTTCAACTGGATTGCTACTATGTGGCGCGGTGCAATGACCTTCGAGACACCGATGTTGTTTGCTTTAGGGTTCATTGTGATGTTCTCAATCGGTGGTTTCTCAGGTTTGATGTTAGCGCTAGCACCGGTTGATTTTCAGTACCACGATACTTACTTCGTTGTCGCTCACTTTCATTACGTATTGGTTCCGGGTTCAATCTTCGCAATTATCGCGGCGGTTTATTACTGGTTACCTAAATGGTGTGGCAACATGTATAACGAAGGTCTTGGTAAGGCGCATTTTTGGCTGTCTACCATCTTCGTTAACTTGACTTTCTTCCCGATGCACTTCGTCGGTTTAGCAGGTATGCCACGACGTATCCCAGACTACGCATTACAGTTCTCGGACTACAATATGATGGCGACTATCGGTGCCTTTGGCTTTGGTCTGTCTCAGCTACTGTTCTTAGTCCTAGTGATTAAGGCCATCCGTAGTGGGAACAAGGCAACCAGCCAAGTTTGGGATGATGCAGAAGGTCTAGAATGGACTCTGCCATCACCAGCTCCATACCATAGCTTCTCAACCCCACCGGCTATTAAGTAGTCGGGGGCTTAGCTTAAATGGACACTAAGCAACAACAAAAAAGGGCTGTGCGTTTTACAGTCCTTTCCCTTATCTTGGTAGCACTTGCGATCTACATTGGCTTTTATATTTTGGTGTATTCGGCATGAGTGATAAGGCATCAAAAACGACTCGTGGAGCAGCTAAATTAGCTTTAGCGGCGGTTTTTATGTTTAGTTTTGGCTACTTGCTGGTCCCTTTGTACGATGTGTTTTGTGATTTAACCGGTCTTCGATTTACTGATGAAGAAGCGGTTGCATTGTCACCACAAGAACTGGAAGAAGATACCAGTCGTTTGGTGACAATTCAGTTTGATGTTTCGATGAACCAAGGAATGTCTTGGCGTGTGAAACCTCAAATGCAGCAGATGGAAGTGCATCCGGGAAGGGTGTATACAACTTTTTACCGTGCCAGTAATCAAGCTGCACAAGAGATGGTTGGTCAAGCGGTTCCGAGCGTAGCTCCAATAGCCGCAAATAAGTATTTGGTGAAAACGGAATGTTTTTGTTTTGATAACCAGAAGATCGCTGCGGGGGAGACAGTCGATATGCCGTTAAGTTTTATGCTTAACCCACGACTGCCGCCAGACGTGAATTTGGTAACACTTTCGTATACCTTTTTTGATATTACAAAAAATGCTAACGCAGCAGATCAATTAGACAGCGTATTAGCGTATAAATAATGAGGACAGATTAATGGCACAGGCAGAAAATTCTTATTACGTCCCACATGGGAGCCATTGGCCTATTTTCGGCTCGGTGGCGGTATGCACCTTGTTGGTGGGTATGGCGAATTACCTGAATGGTACCTCTTGGGGTGGCAACATGGCGCTGGTCGGTTTTGGCCTTCTTGTCATTATGCTCTTCGGTTGGTTTGGGACGGTGGTGAAGGAAAGCCGGGCAGGCCTGTATAACGCTCAGGTTGACGTTTCATTCCGTTGGGGCATGTTCTGGTTTATTTTTTCTGAAGTAATGTTCTTTGCTGCATTCTTTGGTGCACTATTTTACGCTCGTAACTACTCGCTACCGTGGTTGAGTGGTGAGGGTAGTGGTGCGATGACTAACATGTTTCTGTACGAAGGTTTTGAAAGCTCATGGCCGACAGAGGCAAATGGTCCAGGTAATGTCGGCGGTGATTACAAAGCGATGGGTGCGTGGGGCTTGCCAGCGATCAACACTGCTCTACTACTAAGCAGTGGCGTGACCCTAACGTGGGCGCATCATGCTTTGAAAGCAGGTCATCGTGCTCAGTTAATTATCGGCTTGTTCTTGACCGTTGTGTTGGGTGCGATCTTCATGGCCTGCCAAGTGCTTGAGTATAAAGAAGCGTATGAGCACTATGGTTTAACAATGGGCAGTGGTATTTATGGCACGACCTTCTTTATGTTGACCGGTTTCCATGGTTTCCATGTAACCATTGGTGCAATTATTTTAGCGGTGATCCTATTCCGTTGCATGTCGGGCCACTTTAGTTCGGATAATCACTTTGGTTTTGAAGCCGCTGCGTGGTATTGGCATTTTGTAGATGTGGTATGGCTGGGGCTCTTCGTTTTCGTTTACCTGGTATAGATTTGAAAGATGAGTGAGGTTGGCTTGCATTAAATTGGGCCGACCTCACAACTTCTTTGACATCTGCGGGCGCAATACCCGATAGATCAAGCGAAATTTTCTACTGGCAATTCAATCCCACAACACTAATTCTAGCTTTAGCCACCTAAACCATGTGGTTCTATCCAGCCCAACTGTGCGCAGATTATTAAAAAGATAAAGGCGAATACAGATAGTGCAATGCGGGCAGTTAGTGCACGAACAATGCCACGGTCATCGCCTTTGTTGTTTACCAAATGCATAAGTGCAGAAACGAGACTTGCGATAATCAACAAGAATAGAATGATGACAATAGCTTTAATAATCATAGTGAAGGCTTCCTTTTATAGGAAAATAGCACGTAATAGATTGTTCTACTAAGGATTTTGTAGCATGAGTTCAACGAATGCGGTACAGCTAAGCCAGTGGCTGGTGACGATTGCCACTCTACTATGCCTCGGGCTATTTTTATCGTTAGGGAATTGGCAGCTACAGCGTGGTCTTGCTAAGGCCGAGATAGAAAACAGTGTTGCTCGGAATAAAGAACAATTGCATCGACTGCCACAATTGCCACTAGAAGAGGCTACAACTTGGCGTAACAAGCGTGTGACCATGCTTGGCCACTACGATAGCTCGCGCCAGTTTCTGCTGGATAATCAAATCCGCGATGGTCGTGTCGGTTATAATGTTTTGACGCCATTTTATGTCAAGCCCTGGCAGGCCTGGGTGTTGGTGGATCGCGGTTGGATTGCGCAGGGCGCGAGTCGAGAACAGTTGCCTGTTATCGCTGTTGATGGCGACGAGCAAGAGATTATTGGCACTATTTATGTCCCTTATGCTAAAGCTTTTAGCTTAGGTGAGATTGCCGAAGGTGAAGATTATGATTGGCCACGTCGTGTACAGTTTGTCGACTTCGCTGAACTGGGCAAAAGGTTGGAACTTGAGCTGCAGCCCTTTACTCTACGACTCTCGGCGGCAGTTAAGGACGGTTTTCGTCGTGATTGGCAAATTAGCCAGATGCCTGCCATGAAACACTATGGGTATGCCTTCCAATGGTTTGCGATGGCTGCTGCGGTCGCGGTCTTGTGGTATTTGTATTCGTTCCGAAAAAAGAAGATAAAATGACTGAACAAACTAGAAAAAGTAAAACCCCTTATTTCTTATTTGGTGTATTCGTCTTGCCACTGCTAATTGCGGTGGCGATGTTTTCATTGCGAGATCACCTTACCTTTTCGAGCCCCACTGCGCATGGTGAGCTAATACATCCTGCACAGCCGATTAGTAGTCTGCAGTTAGTCGCCGATGGACAGGTTTTCGACCTTGAGTCTATGAAGGGTAAGTGGAACTATTTAATCTATATCGATAAAAACTGCGACCTTATTTGTGAGACTGCTCTATTTAAGATTCGGCAAGCCGCGTTGGCGACAGGGCGTGAAATAAGCCGAGTACAGTATTTTCTTGCAATTGCAGATGATGTATCGATCGACCCTGCTATCGCGCAAAGGCATCCTAAACTTCACCAGGGCCAATTACAGAACATCAATCTCGAGAATCCTGGAATGAGAGATCAATTATTGCATGTTGGTGATGTCTTATTGGTCGATCCCAATGGCAACATTATGATGCGTTACGATGATCAAGCGACCTCAAAAGGGATGCTGAAAGATGTTAAAAAATTACTCAAGTTATCGAATATAGGTTAGATCATGAATAAAGCTTTCAATCGCGTTGTTACCGTTAGTGGTGTACTTGCTTTCTGCGTTATTGTGCTAGGTGCGTTTGTCCGGCTGTCGGATGCGGGCCTTGGCTGCCCAGATTGGCCGGGTTGTTATGGCATGCTTGTCGGCGTGCCGGATACAGCACCCGCAATTGAGGCGGCAAATGAAAACTATGATCGCGCGGTTGAAATTGGGAAAGCTTGGAAAGAGATGATTCATAGATACCTTGCCGGTGTCCTAGGTCTTCTGGTGTTTTTCATTGCGGCTTGGTTGATTCGCGGTGATAAAGAAGGGAATCGTCAGGTAGGCTTCGGGGTGGTTCTCGCATTGGCACTGAGTTTTCAGGCCGTTTTGGGTATGTGGACAGTAACTTGGCAGTTAAAGCCGTTAGTTGTCATGTGTCACTTGCTGGGTGGCTTTACCCTATTTAATTTGCTCGGTTGGCAATGGTTGCGGAGTTTATCTAACCAGCATCAATTCCTCCATCGGATACCGCCAGCTCTCGGCAATTTCTCGATTATCGTACTTTGTGCATTGATCGTGCAGATTGCGCTTGGTGGCTGGGTAAGCTCCAATTATGCTGCCTTAGCGTGTACTGATTTTCCAACTTGCCATGGTTCACTGTGGCCGCAGGATATGGACTTAAAGAATGGCTTTGTGATGTGGCGTGGGCTTGGCGTCGACTATGAGTTCGGCGTGTTAGATCACCCGGCGCGGGTTGCTATCCATATGGTGCATCGTGCTGGTGCCTTAGTCGTGAGCGCCCTGATCCTATTTTATGCTTGGCGACTATTTCGTGCTGCAGTCGACGTGGCCCCGTTAAGAAGGGTGAGTCTGCTCATTGTTGGGTTTTTATTCCTACAAATTACGTTAGGTATTCTCAATGTTGTGGGTCATTTGCCACTGCCTATTGCAGTAGCGCACAACGGAGTCGCTCTATTACTTCTGTTCAGCATTCTCAGTAGCACCTATATGTTAAAATCTGGCCGCTATCTATAAGCAAGGTCGATAATGTCTGTGCAAACTACTTCTGGGAAGAGCCCGGTTCAAAAAACTGGTGTAATCGCGCAATGGCGTGATTATGTAGAGCTATGTAAGCCGAAAGTTATCGCGTTGATGCTATTTACCGTGATCGTTGGCATGTTAATGGCGGCCCCTGGTGCTGTTACGCTGACTCAAATGCTCTATGCGTTAGTTGGTATCGGCTTGGTAGCGAGTTCAGCAGCAGCGATTAATCATGTCGCTGATAGTCGCATCGATGCCGCTATGGACCGGACTAAGCTGCGCCCCCTGCCTAGTGGCTCCTTAGATAAGACTCAAGTCTTGATGTTTGCGTTAGTAATTGGCGCCCTCGGGATGTTGTTATTGATTCTCAAGATCAATTTGCTGACAGCAGTTCTCACCTTTGCCTCTTTAGTGGGCTATGCTGTTATCTACACGATGTATCTGAAGCGGGCGACGCCACAGAACATTGTGATTGGTGGTGCGGCTGGTGCCACTCCGCCATTGCTTGGCTGGACTGCTGTGACAGGCCAAGTTGAGGCCGATGGATTGTTGTTATTTCTGATTATCTTTACTTGGACACCGCCTCATTTCTGGGCATTGGCGATTTATCGGAAAGAGGAATATGCGAAGGTCGATATTCCAATGTTGCCGGTGACGCATGGCGAGGATTACACGCGTTTACACATTACTTTGTATACCGTGTTGATGTCCTTGATCACTATTTTCCCTTATTTCACAGGGATGTCAGGGCTGGTCTATCTGATTGGTGCGATATTACTGAATGTGGGTTTCTTATACTACGCAATCAGTCTGCAGTTGACTAAGAGTCGAGCGAAGGCGATGGCTACCTTTGTCTATTCGATTGTCTATTTGATGGTTTTGTTCGCGCTGCTGTTGTTTGACCGCTATCTGCCTATGCTATTGGATTTAAGGTAGTAAAGCTGGAGCTGGCTTAGGTTGCTTGGTGGTTATTGAGACTATTGGATTGCTACTGTTAGCTGCTTAGCCTACGAAACAATGTTGTAATTTCTTTATCGCGTTATTTTCAAGCTGGCGGATACGCTCAGCGGAGACACCAAACTCAGCAGCAAGTTCATGCAGTGTGCTTTTTGTTTCGGTCAGCCAGCGGGCTTGAATAATCGCTTTGCTGCGTCCATCCAACGCGGTCATAGCCGAGTTAAGTTTTTCCAGTTGATAGTTAGAAAAGTCAGCGGCTTCTAGGGTAGCGGATGGATCTAAGCCGTCGTGTTCCAAATAATGTGCGGGAGAACTTGAGTCCTCATCATTATCACCATAATCAAAGCCCATATCGTGACCACTGAGACGAGACTCCATCTCAAGGACATCTTTACTAGTCACCCCTAGATCTTTTGCTACCGCTTCAACCTCTGCTTGATTAAGCCAACCCAAGCGCTTTTTCTTGCCACGCAGATTAAAGAATAACTTACGTTGGGCTTTAGTGGTTGCAACCTTCACAATGCGCCAGTTGCGTAAAATGAACTCATGCATTTCGGCACGGATCCAGTGTACGGCAAATGATACTAGGCGAACGTTGGCGTCAGGATTAAAACGTTTAACCGCCTTCATTAGGCCGATATTCCCTTCTTGGATCAAATCTGCCAGTTGGAGGCCATAACCATTGTAGCCGCGTGCAATTTTTACGACGAATCGCAGATGGTGGGTAATGAGCAGGCGTGCCGCTTCGAGGTCGCCATGATCATGTAGGCGAACCGCGAGTGCATTTTCTTCTTCCGCCGACAGGATCGGCAGCTGATAGGCAGCCTGGATGTAAGCATCCAGACTGCCGGTGCTGACCACTAAATCTTGCGGGCTGTTAAGGCGTAGCTCAGTACTCATAGGTGTTGCAGGTTTAAAATTAATTAATTATTTATTTTAGCACTCTGAAAAAGAGAGTGCTAATGTCAAAATAGGCCGCTTGTATTGGTTTTGTCCAAGATTTCGGAGGTTTTATATTGTACATTGCCTGCATGCTATCTAATTTGAAGTCTGCTATTAGCGCCTATGCTTGCACTGAAGACGCCAATTAATGCACTCAAGCCTAAAACAGTAAGGCAGGTTTCCCACTCTAATAGGCTTTTTGTCGCTATATCACTGCCATATAAGGCATCAATACCCTCTAGGCTAGGGTGTATTAGGGCAATTGCGAGCAGAACTAGGACCAATGCCAAGATACCAGAAGCGAGTCCAAGCCAAAGTCCGCTGTACATGAAGGGTCGTCGGATATAACGGTCATTTGCACCGACTAGGTACATGATGTCGATCTCGTCGCGTCGGCTCGCTAGTTCCCAGCGGATAACATTGATCAGGATTAGGCAGGCACCTAGCAACAATAAGGCGGTGACAATAGTTAGACTGCGATTGGCTAAATCTTGCCAGGCTTGTAGTCGTTGTAGCCAAAGGGTGTCCAATTGAAAATAGGCGACCTCATTGAGAGATTCTAAGTGTTGTTGCAGTTGTTCAAGTTGTTCCAGGCTATGATTTTGTTCTTGTGGCATAAGCAATAACAAATGAGGCAATGGGTTCCGCGGCAGGTTTTGGATTAATCCCTCCAATTGGCTGCGCTCAGCAAAATCGTCCAAAGCCTGTTGCCGGTCAATGAGCTCGACTGAGCTGAAGTATGGATCTTGTCTTAATGCTTTAGCCAATTTTACGGCGCCGGCATAATCGACATCGTCAGCGAGGAATAAGGTGATCTGTTTGCTCTCTTGCATTGAGTTTAAGGCGGCAGCACTACCCTGTGAAAGCTGAAAGATGGCTAATGGAATGGCAAATGCGAGCGCTGTCATACTGATTGTAATGCTCGAGCCAATAGGTGTTGATAGTAGTTTGTTTAAGCTCTGTTTTGCGCACAATAGGTGGTTTTGAAACCAGTTGATAAGGATCGCTAAAGCTTTAGAAAACATCGCTCAATAGCCTCCTAAGCCGGTTAATGCACGGCCATGTTCAAGTCGAATCACTCGCTTATCCATTTGTGCAATCAGATTGAGATCGTGGCTAGCGACCAAGACAGTGACACCGACTTGTTGAAACTGCGCCAGCAGCTGGAAAATTTCTAGCGATAAGGCTGGATCAAGGTTACCCGTAGGTTCATCGGCTAGTAATAGGCGCGGTTTATGGACAATGGCGCGCGCAATACCGACGCGTTGCTGTTCCCCACCTGAGAGTGCAATAGGTTCGGATTTTTCTTTACGTAGTAGGCCGACTTTATCTAATGCAGCACGTACCCTGCGCGGTATCTCGCGTTGGCTATAACCAGAAATACGCAACGGTAGGGCAACATTTTCGAATACATTGCGATCTTGCAGTAAACGATGGTCTTGAAAGATTAAGCCCATCCGACTGCGAATTTTAGCGATTTGGGAACGCTTGGCATGGGTTACATTGCGCTCATTCAGATAAATACTGCCACGACTTGGTGCTTCGATCAGGGCGATCAATTTAAGTAAGGTGCTTTTGCCAGCCCCGGAGGCGCCTGTAAGAAAGGCAAACTCACCAGCATCCAGCTCAAGGTTAAGCTGTGACAATACTTCACCGGTTTGCGCATAGCGCTTGGCCACATTTTGCATCCGGATCATAGCGTTAACCTTAAGTCTGAAATATGTGCCGCGATTTAAACTTCCGGCTCAAGCCCTAATAGGGCGTCGGCAAACTGTACCGCATCAAAAACCTGCAGGTCCTCGATCGCCTCACCAACACCGATATAGCGTATAGGTAGTCCGAGCTGGTCAGCAATCGATAACACCACCCCACCCTTAGCGGTACCGTCTAGTTTTGTAATGCAGAGCCCGGTCAATTGCATGCTTTGGTGAAATTCTTGAGCCTGCCTTAAAGCATTCTGCCCCATGCTTGCGTCGAGCACCAATAGCGTTTCATGAGGCGCGGCAGGATCCACCTTTTGCATCACACGCTTGACCTTCTGTAACTCGGTCATAAGGTCATTTTGTGTGTGTAATCGGCCTGCTGTATCAGCAATCAAGACATCAATATTGCGCGCTTTGGCTGATTCTAAGGCATCAAATATAACCGCGGCGCTATCGGCTCCAGTCGCTTGTGCTACAACCGGAACATCATTGCGTTCGCCCCAAGTGACTAACTGCTCAACCGCAGCCGCGCGAAAGGTATCGCCTGCTGCTAGCAGCACTTGTTTGCGATTACGTTTGAGGCGTCTGGCTAATTTGCCAATAGTAGTGGTTTTACCGGCGCCGTTGACGCCTACCACTAAGATCGCAAAAGGCTTATTGTCGCCAAGTATTATGGCTTGATTGCAAGGTTCTAGTAAATTGACGATTCGCTGTTTGAATAGGGCTGAGACGGTTGTTGGCAAACGTTCACGTTTTGCTTGGGTAACGTCTAATTTGAGCTGATTGAGTAAAGTTTGTACAAGCTCTAGGCTGACATCACTCATTAACAATCTTTCTTCAAAGCCTTCCAGTAGTTCGTCACTGAGCTCTAGCTCAGCAGCCTTCTGAGTGGAGAGGCTAGGGCTTAATAGATCACGCGTTTTGGCGAGGCCTGATTTTAATCGGTTAAATAAGCTACGATCGGTCATATACAGTTACTGGTAGGACGGTTTGATAATGCTATTCTTATATGCGAACTTGGCTGCCAGCGTGTGGTCTACCTACGTTCACCCTCACTAAAAATGATCTCATTAGGTACAGTGTAATGATGAAATTTATTGTAGCAGCAAATGTTGCTTTGATTGCTGTTTTGTCGATCGCCAATGTGGCGGCGCAAGTCTCCATTCATACCTTGGATAATGGCCTGAAGGTGGTCGTGAAGGAGGATCATCGGGCGCCAGTGGTGACTTCACAGGTTTGGTATAAAGTAGGCTCAGCACAAGAATATGGTGGCATCACCGGAGTCTCGCACATTCTTGAGCATATGATGTTCAAGGGTACTCCAAGCTATCCTGCAGGCCAGTTCTCACAAATTTTAGCTAGCGTTGGCGCACGCGATAACGCCTTCACCGGGAAAGACTATACCGCTTACTTTCAGCTCATGGCGGTGTCGCATTTAGAAACTAGCTTTCAATTGGAATCTGATCGGATGGCGCATTTAACATTGGATGCGGCCGAGTTTGCAAAAGAAATTGAAGTCGTTAAAGAAGAACGCCGTCTGCGTACCGAAGATAATCCTAATGCATTGACCTATGAACAATTCATGGCGACCGCTTTTAATAGCAGTGCCTACCACAATCCAATAGTGGGGTGGATGAATGATTTAGACAATATGCAGGTTGAGGACTTACGCCTCTGGTACGAACGCTACTACGCACCGAATAACGCCACCTTGGTGGTTGTAGGTGATGTCGATCCAAAACAGGTCTTTAGTTTGGCAGAACAATACTATGGTCAGTTACCTGCGCGTGAGTTCAATTATCATAAACCACGAATTGAAGCGCCGCAGGTTGGTCAGCGTCGGGTTGAAATTAAGGCGATAGCTAAGCTGTCATACTTATTAATGGGCTATAAGGTGCCGGTATTAAACACCATTGAGGATCGATCTGAAGCTTATGCTTTAACCGTCTTGGCTGGGATTTTAGACGGTGGTCGTAGTTCGCGCTTGAGTAAAAATTTAGTGCGTGGGCAAGAGATTGCCGCAGGTGCCGGTGCAGGCTACAACTTGTATTCCGCACAAGACTCGCTATTTCTATTTGATGGCACACCGCGTTCAGGAGTGAGTGTTGATCAGCTGCAAGCAGCTATCGAAGCGCAAATAGAGGAATTGAAAAATGAATTGGTGACTGCAGCAGAATTACAACGAGTGAAGGCACAAGTGGTTGCAAATGAAACTTACCAGTTGGATTCAGTTCAACGTCAGGCCTATGTCCTAGGGTCATTAGAAACGGTGGGTTTGGGCTGGCAGAGCATGCAGCAATACAGTAGTGAGATTAATAAGGTGGATGCCGAGGCAGTGCGTGCGGTGGCACGTAAATATCTAATAGAAGACAGCCAAACTATTGCTGTACTAATTCCAGTCAGTGAGCAGCCAGAGCTCGCTGAGAATGAGCGCTAAGTGATGGTTAATAGGAGTAGTAAAATGAAAGCATGGCTAACCGTTTTAACGGTCACATTAATCTTATGGCAGAGCGCATCGGCCTTGCCGGAGATTGAGTCATGGACGACAGCCGATGGTGCGCGCGTTTATTTTGCAGCCTCCCATGAGCTGGCTATGGTCGACGTCGCCATTACTCTGGATGCAGGTAGTGAACGTGATGGCACCTTGCCAGGCTTGGCGATGCTCACTCACAGGCTATTGGATAAAGGCACGGTTGATATCGATGCTGATGTCATAGCGGCCCGTTTTGAAGACGTCGGTGCGCAGTATGGTGCCAGTGTTAGTCTTGATCGTTCGACGATTACGCTGCGGAGTTTGTCAGATAAAACTTTGCTTGCCTCTGCGCTGGATACTCTGCTTGCAGTAATCGCTGAGCCGATTTTCCCACAGCGTGATTTTGAGCGCGAAAAGAATCGCTTACTTATTGCGATTCAAGATGGTCAGCAAAGCCCAGCTAACGTTATTAGTGAAGCTTTTTATAGTGCGCTCTACACGGACCACCCCTATGCGCAGCCAAGTCAAGGCACAGTGCAGTCAGTGCAGGCTATTCAACGTGCTGATATAGAAAATTTTTATCAGCAATACTTGATAGCAAATACAGCAGTGATTGCTATAGTAGGCGATCTGAGTCGAGCCCAAGCGGAACAATTGGCGGCAGATATTAGCCAGGGCTTAGCTCGCGGTCAGAGTACGCCGAAAGCTGAGGCTCTAGCCAAACCAAAAGTACAACAAGCGCATATTGTTTTTCCTTCTCAGCAAGCCCATGTTCGTATAGGTCAGCTGGGTGTTGCGCGTGGTGATCCGGATTATTTCTCTTTATATGTAGGTAATCACGTTTTAGGGGGTGGTGGCTTTACATCACGCTTAGTAGAAGAAGTTCGCAGTAAGCGCGGTTTGTCCTACAGCGTCTATAGTTATTTCATGCCTTTGCAGCAGCCAGGTCCCTTTATGATTGGCTTGCAAACACGCGCTGATCAAGCGCAGCAGGCGCTGCAGGTCTGTCTTGATGTCTTGACTAAGTATCAAGCAGAAGGCCCAACTGAAGAAGAGTTAGAGCTAAGTAAACGCAATATCATTAGTGGCTTCCCATTGCGTATTGATAGTAATCGAGATGTCTTAGGTTATCTTTCTATGATTGGATACTACCAACTCCCGCTCAGTTATTTGGCCGACTTTAGCGCAAAGATTGAGGCCGTAAGTGTTGATGATGTGCGGCAGGCATTTCGTAAACAGCTAGACTTAGATTCTTTAGTAACGGTTGTTGTTGGTAATGAAGCAGCCGCAAAATAAGCAGAAAAACTTAAGCAAGGCACCGCAGAAGGTTCGCGTTATCGGAGGCCAATGGCGCGGTCGTTTGTTGCCAGTGGCAGAAGCTGATGGATTGCGACCTACCGCCAACCGAGTGCGTGAAACGCTGTTTAATTGGTTGCAGTTTGATATTCATGGCCGCAGTTGCTTGGATCTTTTTTCTGGTAGTGGTGCCTTAGGTATAGAGGCAGCGTCACGTGGTGCAAGTAAGGTCACGTTGGTTGAAAAGGAAGCAATGATTGCCAATAGTCTGCGGCAGCAAGTATCGACGTTGGCAGCAACACAGACAGAGGTCATTCAAGCCGATGCGCTAAGTTTCATTAAGACCTGCGAGCAGCAATATGACCTAATATTTCTAGATCCGCCATTTCAACATTTCGCTCTGAATGAAGTGCTGGATGCAGTCTTAGCAGCCGGTATTATTAACAGTGATGGCATGATCTATTTGGAAGCCGAACGCAATGGCTTGCCTGAGTCCTTAGCACAGCCTTGGCAGTGGTGGCGACAGGCTAAGGCGGGTCAAGTAGAATACGGTTTAATCCAGCAATAAGAACAGGCGCCTTGAGGCGACAGCATATGCCTAAAATAGCGATCTATCCCGGTACGTTTGATCCGATTACCCATGGCCATAGTGACTTGGTGCGGCGCGCGCTGAAAGTGTTTGACCGCATAGTGTTGGGTATAGCGGCTAGCCCTAGTAAGCAACCAGTGTTTGATTTGGCGCAACGGGTGAGTTTGGCGCAGGCAGTATTTCATGACATGCCACAAGTCAATGTCTGTGGCTTTTCAGGTTTATTAGTCGACTTTGCAAAACAACAGGATGCAGTAGCCATCCTGCGTGGCTTGCGAGCGGTCTCTGATTTTGAATATGAATTTCAACTAGCCAGTATGAATCGCCAACTTGACAGTCAGTTGGAATCATTGTTTCTGACCCCAGCTGATGAATTTTCTTTTGTCTCTTCTAGCTTGGTGCGTGAAGTTGCATTTCTTGGTGGTGATGTCTCACCTTTTGTTCACCCAGTCGTTGCTGAAGCCTTGGCCAAGCAACGCAGGTCGTAGCTTTTAAAACGCACTCACTATGGCTTTATATATTACCGACGAGTGTATTAACTGTGATGTTTGTGAGCCCGAGTGTCCTAATGATGCAATCTTTGAGGGTGAAGAAATTTATCAGATCCATTTTCATAAATGCACAGAATGTGTTGGCCACTTTGATGTTCCACAATGTGTTGAGGTCTGCCCTGTTGATTGTATCTTGCTGGATGCCACGCGAGCTGAATCACGACAGCAGCTGACTGAAAAATATCAGCTATTAATGAAAGCCGCAGGCAACTTAAGTTAATGTTAAAACGCATCCTGTTTGTTTTAGTTTTATTTGTCCCGGTTGAAGTGCAAGCCGTTGAGCCTATTCAGACTAGAGCAATAAAAGCAGCCGTAGTGACGGCGCACCCACTTGCTAGCAAAGTAGGCAGGGAGGTTATTGCTGCAGGTGGTAATGCCTTTGATGCTGCGGTTGCTGTCAGTCTTGCCTTAGCCGTCGTCGAGCCTTATGGCAGCGGGTTAGGTGGCGGTGGTTTCTGGTTGTTACACAGCGCGCAAGATCAGCAGGATGTCATGGTCGATGGTCGTGAAGTGGCTCCACTAGCAGCGCATCGAGATCTCTATCGCAACAGTGATGGCAGCATCAGTAAAGACTCAGTCAATGGTCCACGTGCTGCTGGCATACCTGGCATGCTTGCTGCTCTAGAATTAATTAGCCAGCGTTACGGCCGTTTGCCCTGGCGGCAGTTAGTGCTGCCAGCGATCGCTTTGGCTAAAGAGGGATTTGTACCTCATTCGCGCTATCGTAAGTACCTCGCGATGAGACGAGAGGTCTTGAACCCGTCTGCGGCGAGTATTTTTGTACTGAATGAATCAGCAGGTCAAACCAAGGTCTTGCAGCATGATCTAGCAGCCACGCTCAGCCGTATCGCTACTACAGGTGCCGATGATTTTTATCGCGGTGAAACAGCACGGCGAATGGTAGCTGCTGTGAAAGCAGCTGGTGGCATTTGGCAGCTCGATGATCTAAGTCAATACCAAGCATTAATACGTCAGCCGCTGCAGACTCGATATAAAAACTTACAATTAGTACTGCCACCTTTACCCACTTCGGGTGGTCTAGTGATGTCGCAAGTATTGGCAATGCTAGAACAAAGGGCTGTACCTTTAATGGACGATGCTGACAGTATGCACCTCGTAATTGAGGTGATGCGTCGTGCCTATCGTGATCGAGCAATTTATATGGGTGACCCCGCTTTCAGTCAAGTGCCATTGAAGCTGCTGCTAGATCCTGATTATGCGAAAACAAAGTTTTCAGATTTCAATCCAGAGCGCGCTAGCTTAAGTAGTGACTTGGCAGCGCCTCCAGTCAGTAAGGGTGAAGACACCACACATTTTTCAATTATAGATCGTGAGGGTAACTATGTGGCGGCTACTCTGTCGATTAATTATCCGTTCGGTAGTGGCTTTGTTGCTGAAGGGACAGGTGTTTTACTAAACGATGAGATGGATGATTTTGCATTGGCGCCAAATCAAGCGAACGTCTGGGGCTTGGTTGGTGGTGTTGCTAATGAGATTCAACCGGGTAAGCGCATGCTCTCAAGTATGACGCCTTTATTTGTGCGTGATCAAAACCGACTGCTGATTATGGGAACACCAGGTGGTAGTCGCATTATCAGTATGCTAACGCTAGCGGTATTACGTTTTGCGCAGGGTTTGCCGGTTGAAGATATCGTTGCTGCACGTCGTTTTCACCATCAATATTTACCTGATGAGATTCAATTTGAATTGGGAGCACTTAGCCTGGCTGAAAAAAATAAATTGGTGATGAAAGGGCACAAGCTAAACGAGTTGAAACGTCGCTATGGTGATATGCATGCCATTGAATTATTGCTGGCCAATGGCGAGGTAAAGGCGGCGGCTGATCCCAGAGGTCACGGGTCTGCTTTAGTGTTCGATTGATTATTAATCGCTTGCTTAGTGTTGGCAGTTAGGACAGTAAGCGCTACTACGTTGACTGATACGTAGATTCAATAGCATGCTCTGGCACTTTAGACAGGCTTCGCCTGCTCTGCCGTATACCTGCAGTTCCTGGCTAAAGTAACCCGGCTTGCCTTCTTCATTAACAAAATCACGTAGGCTGGTGCCGCCTTGTGCTATTGCTGTCGTTAGAATGCGTTGAATATGCCGTATTAAGTCAGCGTAACGTTTTTTTGAAACACGGCCAGCAGCGCGTTTGGGATGAATGCCAGCGGCGAATAAAGATTCAGCAGCATAGATATTGCCAACGCCAACTACGATGTGGGCATTCATAATAAATTCTTTAATACTGCAGGTGCGGTTGCGTGAGCGCTGGAATAAATAATCAGCGTTAAACTCTGATGTGAATGGTTCAGGGCCTAAAGGTGCAATCAAACGATGTTGCTCAACCGCTTGTTCTGTCCAAAGTACGGCGCCAAATTTTCGTGGGTCGCGTAGGCGCAAAATGCCACTACTCAGGATAAGCTCAAAACGATCATGTGGTTTGGGGTTGCTGTTTGATGGTGCAATGCGCAGACTGCCTGACATGCCGAGATGGATAATTAAGCAGCCTTTGGCGGTATGGAATAAAAGATATTTGGCCCGTCGGCTGACAGATTCAATTTGTTGGCCTGCCAGCACTTCGTTTAAGTTCTGAGGAATTGGCCAGCGTAGTTTAGGGCTATGGGCAATCGCGCTAAGGATGGTGGCATCGGTAACATAACGCTCTATGCCACGTTTGGTGGTTTCGACTTCAGGCAGTTCTGGCATCGCTTAAGTTGTGTCTGCAGGCTGTATGGTTAGAGCTTCAATTTCTACCAGCAGGTCGCGGCGACACATGTCTGCGTGAAAGAATTGAACATGCTCGAGTGAGCCTAAACGAGTGGCCAGTGCTGCTCGCAACTCAAGATAGTCTTCAGCGTGTTTGATATAGACCTTGAGTTGCGTCATGTTTTCTAAGCAGGTCTCTGGAAAACCAGAGTGCGTAGCATTTATTAAAAGCTGCTCAACATTGCATAGACATTCTTGCAGTTGGGCTAAGGCTTGTTCTGGATGGCGTGTTTCATGACCAGTAATACTTGCCGTGCCCGAGATGAATAAAATCTGTTGCACTGCATTTTTATGCAATAGCGCTCGCGCGAATAGAGGCGCGTCCTTGCTGTAGCTAGCTGGATAATTAAAGGCGCTGACTTGGCGTGGATTCTCGATACTGATACCAGCTTGTTTAGCGGCTATAAAATAGAGCTGAAAGCCGGTTGCATGATGGCCTATAACGGTTGCGGCTGGGTACTCGGACGCACTGCAGTTGCTGACATATTCTTGATAAGCCTGGTTTCGACCTGAGCAAAATTGCTGGTAGGCATCTGGTTGATCACCTGTGGTGATATTTGGAAAGTAGTTCCAGGTGCGTAGCAGCTGTCGATAGCCGTGTTTCTCCATCAGTTTGAAGATGCTGGCATAGCCTGTATAGCTTGCAGCGCGCATGTCATCTGTCGGTAGATCAGTGTTGGATATAATCGCCAGCAGGTAATCGTCGTTGTGGAATACGGAGGCTGTTTTTTCAAGCGACAAAGGCACTAACCCCTGCCATTGATCGCAGAAATTACCTGCTGGCAGGCTGAGCAAGGGGATTGATAACGCATTGCTAGTAGAGGGTTGGTTGCCATAGCATAATCGCAAGCTGGGCTGCTCATCACTACCGCTGGTGCTGAGCTGTAGTCTGGTGTCTACGTTAATATGATTGGGCTGAATGTGCCGTTGCATGCCTGATCCTAGGTTTTCTTGTTGCACCTGTCTGACAGGCTAGCGAAGCCATGTTGACAGCATGCTGATAGTATCATTTTCAGGTGCTGAGATAACCCTTGTCCAAATTCATATCTATACACCGAAATTAATATATTTGCTTGACCAATCCTAGCTTGCACTGGTTGCTCGCTTGCGAGGGCTGTCTTGCCTACGTATCATCAGTGCTCTGATTAGAATGGATTTTTAAATGCAGATCGTAGACGGATTACTCGAGTGGACCCTGTGGCAAGAATGCTTATTTGTGCTCGCCAGCACTCATCTCACGATTGTTGCAGTGACCCTTTATCTGCATCGTTGTCAGGCACACCGTGCGATCGATTTGCATCCTCTGGTCAGCCATGTTTTCCGTCTATGGTTGTGGCTGACTACCGCTATGGTGACCCGGCAATGGGTGGCAGTGCACCGAAAGCATCATGCTAAAACTGAAACGGCTGAAGATCCGCATAGCCCTCAAGTGTATGGTATCTGGCAGGTGATGACGCAGGGTGCAGAACTTTATGCGCGTGCTGCACGCGACCCTGAGATTAGCCGTGAATATGGGCATGGCGCGCCATCTGATTTTATTGAACGTAATGTTTACTCGCGCTATCCCAATGTAGGCATCATTATTTTGTTGATCGCATTTATCGCGCTATTTGGTTCCTTGGGACTGACTTATTGGGCGATCCAGATGATATGGATTCCGATCTTTGCTGCCGGTTTCATCAATGGTGCCGGGCACTATTGGGGCTATCGTAATTTTGAGACCGATGATGCAGCAACCAATCTTGTGAATGTTGCCTTTATCGTGGGTGGTGAAGAGTTACATAACAATCACCATGCCTACCCGAGCTCAGCTAAGTTTTCGATCCGCAAGTGGGAGTTTGATCTTGGTTGGGGTTATATCTGGATACTGAAAAATCTTGGTTTGGCTTCGGTTCGAAAGGTAGCACCCCGTCCGTTGCTAAGTGATGGTCACTCTGTTGCCTTAGATCTGGAAGCGGTCAGCGCGATAGTGTCGAGTCGGCTTCATTTAATGGCAGATTATGCGCAGAAGGTTACGCTACCAGTATTGCACAAGGAGATGGGGCTGGCTGATCGTGTCTATAAACGTGCACTTCATCGAATTAAAAAGACCTTAATTCTTGAGCCTGCTCACGTTAGTCATGCCAAGTTAAATGAGCTGAATGAGGTATTAGCTACTAGCGAACAGTTACGCGTGGTCTATGAATATCAGCAGCAACTGAAGCAATTATGGCGACAACGTTACCAGAATAATGAGGGATTATTACATGCTTTGGCGGAGTGGTGCCAAATGGCCGAACAGACCGGGATAGAGATATTGCAAGATTTCGCGCAGTCACTAAAGGGCTACCGATTGCAGCCTGTGTATAACTACGCGAAGTAAGCCGATTACTTGATCTTTGCTTCTTTGTACATCACGTGCTGACGTATAACCGGATCAAATTTTTTCATCTCTAATTTGTCTGGCATGGTGCGCTTGTTCTTGGTCGTAGTGTAGAAATGACCAGTACCGGCACTAGAGACTAGTTTGATTTTATCGCGCATTGTTTAATCCTTGCTTAAACTGCTTCGCCACGACCGCGGATTTCCGCAAGAATCGTGTCGATGCCTTTTTTATCGATAATACGCATCCCTTTTGTGGATACACGTAGTTTGACCCAGCGCTTTTCACTCTCCACCCAAAAACGGTGAGAATGTAGATTCGGTAAGAACCAGCGACGCGTCTTATTATGAGCGTGAGAAACATTGTTTCCCGCTACAGGTCTTTTACCTGTTACTTGGCAGACTCTAGACATATTGGTTTAAATCAGTTCAGTATTATTCTGTTAGGGCGGCGTACGTTAGCAGAAAGCTTTCGCCGAGACAACATTTTAGCAACAAAACAGCCTGTAAAGTGGCACTATTAAGTGAACATCAAGAGAACATAAGAAGAATAAGAAAAATGGACATAATTTTTATAAAAGAACTCAATATTGACGCAGTGATCGGTGTTTTTGGTTGGGAGCGACAAATTCGCCAACGCATCAGTATCGATTTAGAGATGGGCACTGATATTAGTGCTGCTGCAGCAAGTGATGCCATCGAAGATACACTCGACTATAAGGCCGTATCACAGCGTATTCGTGTTTTGGTTGAGGAAAGTCAGCCGCAATTGGTCGAGCTCCTAATCGAGTTAATTGCGAAAACGCTAATGACCGAATTCAACATTCCCTGGTTACGTCTATCAATCGCTAAACCGGGGGCTGTTCGTGGTTCAGCCGCTGTTGGTGTCGTTATTGAGCGCGGCCAGAAGCCCTCATGACTCGGGTATTTGTTGGTGTAGGTAGCAATGTTGATAAGCATCTACACATTAATCAGGTCTTGTTTGAATTAAGTGAGCGCTTTGACAACTTACAGGCCTCACCAGTATATGAGACCGAGGCAGTCGGTTTTGTTGGCGATAGCTTTTATAACTTAGTGGTCGCCTTTGATACGGATTTGCAGCCGGATGAGGTTTTTGCCTATCTACGGGCGCTTGAGGCGGCCCATGGCCGCCGTCGAACCAGTGCTAATCAGTTTGTCCCGCGGACCTTGGATCTAGATCAATTATTGTACGGCGACCAGCAGATCGACACCGATACGGTCAAAGTGCCAAATGACGATATTCTGAAATATCCCTTTGTGCTCAAGCCTTTAGTGGATATTTCTGGCGATATGATCTGCCCAGGGCGGGATTGCTCTTTTCGTACTCTATGGCAGCAGCAATCAGATAAATATGAACCTTTACGTCAGGTTTTCTTAAATTAGAAGGGCTTAATTGCTGAGTGTGCGACCGCCATCAACGGCGATAATTTGGCCGGTAATATAGTCTGGTCCATCACTGAGAAACTTGACGGTGTCAGCAATATCACGCGGATGTCCCTCACGTTTTAGCGCTGTGCGATCAATAATTTCTTGATGTACTGATTCATAGGCTTCCACTTCTGGCCACATTATTGCACCTGGTGCGACGCCATTGACGCGTATTTCAGGTGCTAATTCGCGCGCTAAAGATTTAGTCATAGCGATCAATCCAGCTTTGGCAATAGAATAGATGGGATATCCTTTTAGTGGCCGATCGCCGTGGATGTCGACAATATTGACGATAGATCCATGATTTTCCCGCAAACTACTAGCGCAAGCTTGGCTTAGAAATAAGGGCGCTTGCAGATTAACGGCCATCAAATCATGCCATTGCTCAAGGTTAATCTGGTCGATTTCGGTGGCGTAAAAGGTCGACGCATTATTGACCAAAAGATCTATCCGGCCCCATGCTGCAGTGGCTAGTGCTGCTAGCTCTGGTAGGCGTTCAATCTCTTTCAGGTTAAAAGCAATGGTGACGACGCTATTGGCACGGATCGCATTCAATTCAGCGGCTAAGGCCTTGGCCAATTCGGCTGAGGAGTTATGATGTAAAACGATATTCATGCCAGCCGCATGGAGCACGCGGGCTGTTTCGGCACCTATGCGTTTTGCAGCACCTGTTAAAAAGGCAACCTTGGTCGTTGTTTGTTCGGTCATAGCAGTTTCCGTTTTTGTAGAGTCTATTTATATTCAGCTATTCTGACTAATCTATTTTTAATAGGCCACACTGAAAAAAATCAATATATGATGGTTGGCATGAATAGGACTGAGCAGTTACTAGATCAATCCCACCGTGAGCGAATGTTAAGACTACTAGAGCAGGGATACTCTCGAACAGCTGCACAAGCCAGTGTGTTTAACGCTGCCCAGTACATAAGTATCACGATTGACCTCGTGACCTAGCCAGCGAGGCAAGACCTATGGATACCATACAACTGATTTGGCTGGGCATAGTACAAGGGCTGACAGAGTTTTTACCGATCTCTAGCTCTGCACACCTTGTCTTGTTATCCAAGTTATTGCAGTGGCCGGATCAGGGCTTAATTGTTGATGTAGCAGCCCATGCTGGTAGTTTGCTTGCAGTTTTATTCTATTTTCGCATGCAATTATGGCAAATGATGTCTGCCTGTATCAGCCCAAGAGCCAGCAAAAACCGTAACGAACTGCGATTGATGGGCCATCTTTTTGTTGCCACCCTACCGATCGTGATTGTCGCCCTTTTTGCCGCTGAGTGGGTTGAGCGCTACACACGTGAGCCATCGATCATTGCGATCACGACCTTACTGTTTGCACTGTTACTGGCCTATGCCGCTCTTAGTGCGCGTGAATTACGTGACGAATATCAACTGAGTCTGAGTGCCGTGGTCTTGATTGGTTGCGCCCAAGTACTTGCTCTTATTCCAGGGACATCACGTGCCGGTATCACGATGACAGCGGCTTTAATGTTGGGGCAAAATCGTACGGCAGCAGCACGTTTCTCATTTCTATTGGCAATTCCGACCATTTTCGGTGCGGTCGTCTTTAAAATACGCGAGCTAGCGACGCAAACAATAGCGGTTGATTGGTCTGACTTATGTTTGGTTATCGTGATTTCAGCGCTGGTCGCTTATTTTTGTATTGCTGTCTTTCTGAGATTAATTACAGCGATTGGTTTAATTCCATTCGTCATTTATCGTCTTCTGTTAGGTGTTGCGTTGTTGCTGTTGGTATAGCCCTCAGTTACAGCGCCTGGGCTTGCTTAACCTTATTCATGCTGCGTTCTAGCGAGAGGTATCTCGCTTTTTCTAAGGCATCACCGATTTCTTTACCGTGCAGACGATCTTGTTCAGCTGGCGCTAGTCGAACCAGGCTGATTTCCTGCGCAATGTCACTGATTGCGTTTAGCTGCTGTTGTATTACGTTGGTCGATTCTGAAGTCGTCAACAACGGTGCGATTAGGCGCATCTGTTGTAAAATATCTTGGCAGCGTTGGCTGCGACGGAATACATCCAATGCCGATAGTAACTTTAAATTTTCTGCACCCGAGTGGGAGAAGAAGTGTTCGCAGCCTAGCCAATGTTTGGCCATCAAGGCGGTCTCCTGTTGTAAGGCCTTTGGTGTCGCAAAATAACTCAAAATGGTCTCGCAGCGGGTGAGATCGAATCCCTGCTCTTGCTTACAAGCGAGTAAAACACAAGCACTAAAGCGAACCTCTGCATTTGGTAATTGTGCTAATAGAGCCAGCTTATCGCTGTTATTGGTCAAGCCTAATGCAAACTCAGGCGCCAGCTTAGTTAACGCTTCGTGTTCTAGCAGCACCTGAAAATAGACCTGTGCATGCGGGTAGCTTAAGGCTTTCCAAGTTTCCCGCCAGACGCGTTCTTTTGAGAGTAAGGCCAATTCGCCAGACTCGGCAATCGTGCACATTAACGCGGAGGTTGATGGGCTGATGCGAAAACCCAATGGGTGTAACTTGGTGGCAAAACGGGCCACTCGCAAAACCCGTAACGGGTCTTCCGCAAAGGCTGCTGAGATATGCTGTAATTTACGTTCTTGGATATCTTGTAAGCCACCGTATGGGTCAATAAGGTGGCCGTCAGCATCTTCTGCAATCGCATTGATTGTCAGATCACGGCGAATTAAATCTTGCTCTAAGGTAACATTAGGTGCGGCGTGGACTGTGAAGCCAGTATGCCCCTGCGATACTTTGCGTTCAGTTCTAGCGAGGGCGTACTCCTCTTTACTTTGAGGGTGCAGAAAAACAGGAAAATCCTTGCCTACTTGCTGGTACCCGAGCGCAATAAGTTCGGCCGCGCTTGCGCCAACCACTACCCAATCACGTTCTAATACCGGCAGGTCTAACAGTCGATCGCGAACGGCACCGCCAACAAGATAGGTCTGCATAATATCTGGCTAAAGTTAAACTAAGCTGCAGTTTACATGCTTCCGCCACAGGCATAAAAGAATTGCATAGCAACACGCTATGCTATTTACGCAGATAGCTGGGCGCGATTGATTCTAATGGAGTTACACAGGGTGTGCAGTGGCTGCAGACACTATCCAGTGTTAGCGATCTGAAGTTATCGATCGACATTGGCTTACCCGGTACCAGTTCTAACAGCGTCGCCTGCAGCTTAGAGAGCGAAGGCGATAGTGAGATGACCCAGCGTGGGTGGCCAGAGAATTTGCCGGTTAGTTCAACTAACTGCTTCAAGGTGTAGATATTAGGGCCACAGAGCTCATAGCTCTGACCATAACTTTCTGATTGGTCGAGCGAATCAACCATGGCTGCAACAACGTCGCCAACATATACCGGTGCAAAGCGGGCCTGACCGCAAGCTAAGGGAAAGACTCCCGGCATGAAACGCAGGAGTGTGGCAAAGCGGTTGAGAAAGCTATCGCCTGGGCCAAAAATAACAGAAGGCTTAAATATAGTGATATCGACATCGTTGCAGTTATTAAGCAAAGTCTCTGCTTTACCCTTACTGCGTAAGTAATGGCTGGGGCCGTCCGTATCGGCATGTAATGCACTGAGTTGAAGCATGCGTGGGATGGCATTGCTGACACAGGCTTGCAGCGCATTTTGGGTAATCACATAGTGCGCTTGGTTAAAGCCGCTACCATCACGACCTTTCTCGTTGAGTATTCCAATCAAATTGATTAAAACATCACAGGAACTAGTTTCTCGGACAAGCTCGGATACTGAATATTCAGGGCAGTGGTGCCGTGTTAAATTCGGTAAATCAGACAGTGGACTGGCGTTGGTGATTTTTCGACTGAGCACCCGTATTTTATGACCCTGGTCGGCCAAACGACGACACAGTTCACTACCCACAAAGCCGCTGCCACCTAATATTGCAATAGTTTTACTCATAATACGGATAGTATAGCGAAAGCTAGTCGAAGGTGGTTGCCTTCAACTATTTCTGTACTGCTCAGGCTGGTTACCAATAGTTCTGCACCTTATGCTTGTTTTCCCTCGCGTTTTCAGATAAAAATAGAATTTGAGTGAAGCCATCCGGGTTTACTTTTCTTTTTGATCCACTAGCCTGAGAGGCCCAAAATCGTGAGTGAAAATATCACAGCTGTAAGTGATGCGTCGTTTGAAGAAGATGTTTTAAAGTGTGAGCAACCTGTATTGGTTGATTATTGGGCAGAATGGTGTGGTCCATGCAAAATGATTGCTCCGGTACTCGAAGAAATTGCAGGCGACTATGCAGGGCGACTAAAGATCGTGAAACTGAATATTGATGAAAACCCTGAAACACCACCGAAATTTGGTATTCGTGGTATTCCTACTCTAATGATCTTTAAGTCAGGGGAGGTGCATGAGACTAAGGTAGGTGCGCTATCTAAGTCGCAGCTAACGGCCTTTATTGACCAGAGCATTTAAGACTACAATTTTTATTTGTATCAATTAATAAAGTAGGGCGGCTGTTACGGGGTAGACGATACCCCTTAATAGTGATACTTTGCAGTCTGAATCGCGTTTCCAAAGCGCCCTCGCCCTACTGATCTCTATATTGTTTAAAATTCTTAGTCGGCTACGTGTGGCGAGCCATTATTATCTTTGCGGCAATTCTCTATTGTCCGCTGTTATAGCCCTCAACTTTTAAAAATCCAAGAATCCATGAATCTTACCGAACTGAAGAAAAAAACCGCCGCAGAACTCGTTGAACTAGCCAACTCTATGGGTATCGAAAATGTAGCCCGATCCCGCAAGCAAGATATTGTGTTCTCTATCCTCAAGGCTCACGCCAAGAGTGGTGAAGATATCTTTGGCAATGGTGTACTTGAGATTTTGCAAGATGGTTTTGGCTTCTTGCGTTCAGCCGATTGTTCTTACTTAGCTGGGCCGGATGATATCTATGTCTCACCAAGTCAAATTCGACGCTTTGGTCTGCGTACTGGCGATACCATAACGGGTAAAATTCGCCCACCTAAAGATAGCGAACGATACTTCGCTATGCTCAAAGTTGATGAGATCAACTTTGATACCCCTGAGAATGCCAAATCAAAAGTATTATTTGAAAACTTAACACCATTGCATGCTGATGACCCATTGAGTCTAGAGCGTGGCAATGGCAGTACGGAAGACATTACAGCACGAATTATCGATGTCGTTGCCCCTATCGGTAAGGGTCAGCGTGGTCTAATCGTTTCCCCGCCTAAGGCAGGTAAAACGATTATGTTGCAGAATATCGCACAGAGTATTACTGCAAATCATCCTGAATGTTATCTGATTGTCTTGTTAATTGATGAGCGACCAGAGGAAGTAACAGAGATGGAGCGCATGGTACAGGGTGAAGTGGTTTCTAGTACATTTGATGAGCCTGCCAGTCGCCATGTACAAGTTGCTGAAATGGTGATCGAAAAGGCAAAACGGTTAGTCGAGCACAAACGTGATGTCGTTATCTTGCTAGATTCGATCACTCGTTTAGCACGTGCTTATAACACCGTGGCACCTTCGTCCGGTAAAGTCTTAACGGGTGGTGTTGAAGCTAATGCCTTGAACCGTCCTAAGCGTTTCTTCGGTGCAGCACGTAATATTGAAGAGGGTGGCAGCTTAACTATCTTAGCAACAGCATTGGTAGAAACAGGTTCGAAAATGGACGATGTGATCTACGAAGAGTTTAAAGGCACGGGTAATATGGAGATTCATATGGATCGTCGTATTGCTGAAAAACGTATCTATCCAGCGATTAATATAAATCGTTCTGGCACGCGTCGCGAAGAATTGCTGATCGAACCTGATGTCCTGCAAAAGATGTGGATTTTGCGTAAATTCCTGCACTCTATGGACGAACTTGAAGCTATGGAGTTCATGCTTGGACGTATGCAGTCGAGCAAGAATAACGTCGACTTCTTCCACGCAATGAAGCGTTAACTATAAACGTAAATTCGAAACCTGAGTTAGTAGCAAGCTAGCAAATAGCGGCTAAAATTAGCGCGCCGAGCTATTGCTCGGCAGCAATCGCTCGATGGCCAATGTCATGGCGAAAATAAACATCAGGCCAAGTAATCGTCGCAACTGCTTGATAAGCCCTCGCTTGGGCTTGTGCAATATCATCACCTAAAGCGCTAACCGATAGGACGCGGCCGCCGGCAGTGACAATATCTTCCCCATGTTTAGTAGTGCCGGCATGAAATACTTTGCAATCACTACCATGATCCTGAGCTAAGCCTGAGATTACTTCACCTTTGGCATAATCGAATGGATAGCCACCAGCGGCTAGTACCACAGCTAACGCACTGCGCGGATCCCAATCCAACTCAATCGCTTGTAATTCATTTTTTGCTGTCGCTAAACAGAGTGCAGTGAGATCACTGCGCAGACGTTGCATTATTGGCTGTGTCTCAGGGTCACCAAAACGACAGTTATATTCCAATACCTTAGGGATACCATCGTCGGAAATCATCAGGCCGGCATAGAGGAAGCCTTGAAATGGTTGGCCACTCGCCATAAATCCTGCAGCTGTTGGCTTGATCACTTCACGCATGATGCGTTGATGCATAGCGTCATCTACTAATGGTGCTGGCGAATAGGCGCCCATGCCGCCAGTATTTGGCCCTAGATCGCCATCGTCGCGTGCCTTGTGATCTTGTGACGTGGCTAGTGGAATGACAACGTCATGATCGACCATGCAAATAAAACTAATCTCTTGGCCGTATAAAAACTCTTCGATCACAATCTTTTGGCCAGCGGCACCATGTGCTTTACCACTGAGCATTTCATGCACAGCCTGTTGTGCTTGTTCTAAACTTTGCGCGATAACGACACCCTTGCCGGCAGCAAGGCCGTCAGCCTTAATCACAATTGGTAAAGCTTGTTTTGAAAGAAAATCTAAAGCTGGTGCAACCGCAGTGAATTCGCCATAAGCGGCAGTAGGAATGCCGTACTCTTGCATGAATTGCTTAGCAAAGCTTTTTGATCCTTCCAGTTGCGCATTAAATTTACGTGGGCCAAATATGGCCATGTCAGCCGCTTGAAACTGATCAACAATACCAGCGACTAAGGGCGCTTCAGGACCGACAACAGTTAAGTCAATCCGCTGTGTCTGCGCGAATGACAGTAAAGCGTCAATGTCATCACTGGCAATAGCTACATTTTCAATCCCGGCTTCTTGTTCCGTACCTGCGTTACCGGGCGCAACGTAGACTATTGCGACATCATTTGATTGCTTCAGCTTCCATGCTAATGCATGTTCGCGTCCACCATTGCCAATGACTAATATTTTTTTCATAGCTTATTCGTTCTAGGTAAATCGTGGGAGCACATAAAGTAATGCTAATGGCAGGCTGACTACCGATAAAACATTACCAACTAATACTATAGCAGAAACCTTACTGGGTTCTTGCGCGTAGCGCTTGGCGAATAAAAAATTCATCACCGCTGGCGGTAGTGCGCCAAATAAAAGTAGCGCTGCGATTTGAATTTTATCTAAGTCAAAAAACTGACTTAACAGTAAAGCTAAACTGAATCCGATTATGGGGGTCACCAGGCCATGCGCGAGACCTAATCGCCAATGATTAAATTCAGCATAACTAAGTTGTACACCTAGGCTAAATAGCATCAGTGGGACAGCAATGTCGCCGAGCATTCTGATCGGTAAAATGATCGTTGGCGCAATCTCTACAGCGCAAAGTTGTAAACTTAAAGCTAGAAAGGCAGCAAGGATGGCTGGTGAAGAGAGACTGTGGTACCACTTGGCTGAGCGATCCAGGATGTAAGTGCCAATCGCAAAGTGGGTAAGATTGCCAATCAAGAACAAGACTAGGGCAGAAGCTAGCGCACCATCACCTAGAGCTAATATCATCAATGGCAGACCAACATTGCCTGCATTGTGAAACATTAAAGGGGGGGCCAGTGTTCTGTATTCGGTGCGTAATAAACGGCTCAAAGGAATTGCTGCCAGGCCAGTCATCAGCATCAGTAATAAACCAACAAAGGCTAGCAGCGAGTTACTTTGTAGTTCAAAGTCGTGTTGAATTAAAGAAGCAAAGACCAGTGCTGGGATGAAGATATTGAGATTAATATTACTGATCGAATCTAGCTGTGGCTTTTGCCAGCGTCCGATGAGGATGCCAAGTAAGACAATCACATTAATCGGAAACATGATCTGAATAATATGAATAAAGACCGCGTTTGAGATCATGTCATGCAGGTATTAGATAGGGTCATGTTTCGGGCTAGAAAATATAAGCATCCTGTTATCTAGCCGAAACAATGGTGGCTTAATGCCTGAAATGACGTACGCCGGTATAGACCATAGTGAGGCCATGTTCATCAGCAGCGGCAACAACAGCCTCATCATTACGTGAACCACCCGGTTGAATGATGGCTGAAATACCCGATTCATAAGCCATATCAATACCGTCACGGAAGGGGAAGAATGCGTCTGACGCCATCACAGCGCCTGCGACCTCAAGGTTTTCATCTGCCGCTTTGATGCCAGCAACTTTTGCCGAATAGACGCGACTCATCTGGCCAGCGCCGACGCCAATAGTTTGCTCAGCACGCGCGTAAACAATAGCATTGGATTTAACAAACTTAGCTACCTTCCAAGCAAATAATAGATCGCGAATTTGTTCTGCAGTGGGTTGCAGCTTAGTTACCACACGTAAATCTGCTGCAGAAATAATGGCAAAATCTTTATCTTGCACCAATAGACCACCGTTGACTCTGCGCAGGTCATGGCCAGAGTAGTCGGCTTCAGCGGTGGTGCAATCTAATACGCGCGTATTTGGCTTGCGACTTAAAATATCTTCTACGCCCGCTTCCATACCGGGGGCGATAATCACTTCTACAAACTGCTGTTCCAAAATTTTAGCTGCGAGATCGCAGCTAAGTGCTTGGTTAAAAGCAATAATGCCACCAAAGGCCGATGTTGGATCGGTTTGATAGGCCTTGTCATAGGCTTCATCAATTGAAGCAGCAACTGCAACACCACAAGGGTTGGCGTGTTTGACGATGACGCAGGCCGGTGTTGAAAATTGTTTAACACATTCTAGAGCGGCATCAGTATCGGCAATATTATTAAACGATAAGGCCTTGCCTTGAACAAATTTGGCGCTACTGACGCTGCTAGTTTGGGCTGAACTTTCAACGTAAAAGCTAGCCGATTGATGTGGATTTTCGCCGTAACGTAGGTCTTGTTTACGTGTAAAACTTAAGTGTAAATCTGCTGGGTACGTTGGGCCTTCATTAGCCTCACCTGCACATGCTTGCTGTCCAAGGTAATTAGCAATCATGCCGTCATAACTGGCGGTGTGGCTAAAGGCTTTGCGTGCCAATTCAGTGCGTGTCTTGATGCTTAAACTTTGGCTGTTACCGTCTAATTCAGTCACTAGTGCGCTGTAATCTTGTGGGTCAACGACCACTGCAACACGCGCATGGTTCTTAGCCGCTGCACGGATCATCGCTGGCCCACCGATATCGATATTTTCAATTGCATCGTCAAAGCTACAGTCTGCCTTAGCGATGGTTGCAGCGAACGGATAGAGATTGACCACCACCAGATCGATAGCATCAATAGCATGTTCTTGCATCACCGCTTCGTCGGTACCACTGCGGCCTAAAATACCACCATGAATCTTAGGATGTAGTGTCTTGACGCGGCCCGCCATGATTTCTGGGAAACCGGTGTGATCACTGACATCGGTGACTGCAATCCCTGCTTCTTTCAAAGTCTTGGCAGTGCCACCAGTTGATAAAATGGCAATATTTTTAGCCGCTAGTGCTGTGGCAAATTCGATAATACCGCTTTTGTCTGAAACACTGATAAGAGCGCGTTGGATGTGGCAAGGTGTTGATTCAGTCATAATGTTAGCTTAGATCGTACTGTTTGAGTTTTTTCCGAAGCGTACCGCGATTTAACCCCAAGTATTGTGCTGCCTTGGTTTGATTACCTTTGCAATACTGCATAACAGCATCTAATAGTGGTCGTTCAACTTCTTCAATAACTAAGCGATATAAATCTTCAGGCGCATGTCCGTCTAACTTATTGAAATAATTCTGTAATGACTGTGCGACAGACTCATGTAAAGCCTGTGTTGGTGACGCCAATTGATTGTCCGGAAGGTCTAATTCGGGTGCAGAGCTGGTCATGCAACTTTCTCCATATTTTTTACTTCACATTGCATAAAAATTTTAACCATATTGAACTGACTGTCGGCGTCTGCTGCAGCAAAGACTTTTTTCTTAAAGTCGTGGCCGTTAACGAGGTTGTCGAGATACCAGCCAATATGTTTGCGCGCAATCAACACTCCTTTTTCTTTTCCATAAAGGGAATAGAGGGAATCCAAATGATCAAGCATGATAGTTGACACCTCCGCTAATGGCGGGCTTTCTAATAAATTATTATTTTTTAGATAGTGATCAACTTCGCGAAAGAGCCATGGACGACCCTGTGCTGCACGCCCAAGCATAATCGCATCTGCGTTAGTGAATGCCAAGACCTTTTTCGCCTTCTGTGGGCTAGTAATGTCACCATTGGCAGCAATTGGAATGCTAACTTGTTGTTTAATCAAGCGGATGGTTTCGTACTCCGCCTCACCAAGAAAGCGACAAGCACGCGTGCGCCCATGCACCGCCAGCATCTGCACGCCACTGTCTTCCGCAATCTGCGCAATGCGAACACCGTTGCGATGATCCGGATCGCTGCCGGTTCTGATCTTTAAGGTCACTGGGACGTCGACCGCAGCAACGACACGCTCCAGTATTTCGGCTACCAATGACTCGTTAGCTAATAAGGCTGAACCGGCGGCAACTTTACAGACTTTCTTTGCTGGGCAACCCATATTGATATCGATGATATCAGCGCCATGGTCGACATTGAGTTTGGCTGCATAGGCGAGCTGTTTTGGGTCAGAGCCAACAATTTGTATTGCGCGTGGACTAGGCTCATCCAGATGGATGCGGCGGAGCTTGGATTTATCTGAGTTCCAGAGCTTGGTATTTGCAGTCAGCATTTCCGATACCGTATAGCCAGCGCCTAAACGTCGACAGAGCTTACGAAAGGTGACGTCGGTGACCCCTGCCATAGGTGCCAATATAAGCGCATTATCAAGTTGGTATGGACCGATCTTCATAGGTGAGCTGGGCGGCGGATGGGAGTGGTAGACATGTCAGCAGTTTAACGAGGATAAAAGTGAGACACCAAATGCTTTCTGTAAACTTTATCGATTACGGCAGTTTATAAGCAATGCGTGCCCAATCTTCTCGAATTTCTACTGAAACTAATTCGAAATGTTCGCCATAAGCAGTTTTTATAACGTCGACCTGGCTGCTCAAAATACCAGAAAGGATAAGTTCACCTTTGGCCTGTAGTAGCGCTACAAAATGATCTCTTAACTCTAATAAAGGGCCGGCTAGAATATTAGCAACAATGACTGAAAAACGTTGTCCGGCAATAGCACTCACATCGGCAACACGGACTTGTTTTGGGCTGATATCGTTAGCGGCGCGATTCTGTTCTGTTGCCTTCAGTGCTTGTGGGTCAATGTCGATAGCGACTACCGGCTGCGCACCGAGTTTGGCAGCAGCTAAGGCTAAGATACCGCTACCACAACCAAAATCTAAAACACTTACCTGAGCCAGGTTTTGCTCACCTAGCCACTGTAAGCAGAGGTCGGTCGTTGGATGTTTGCCGGTGCCAAAAGCGAGCCCGGGATCCAATCTAAGGCTGATCCCTTCTGGTTCAGGATTGTCCTGCCATGAGGGATAAACCCATAACTTGCCATAGCGTTTGGCATTGAATTGCTGTTGGAACTTTGCCTGCCAATCAGTTTCATCAATAGTCTCTAAGAGCACCTGGGTTCCGACGTGCGTATGGTGCGCTAGCGCTTTAATCGTCAGTTCAGCCGCGACTGTGTGTTCGAATAAGGCACTGATATAAAGCTTTGGCCAGAGTGGGTGATCACCGATAGGTGGTTCAAAAATAGGGTTAGAAACTCCATCTTCTTCTAGGCAGAGACTGACTGCGCCACACGAGAGTAGTAAGGCTTCCACCTCATCTAAGGCGGAAGCGTCAAGTTGAACGCGTAATTGTTGCATGACTAGGGCCTAGTCTTTTTCTGCAAGCAAGCGCTCTAGATAATGAATATCAAAGCCACCCTCGACGAAGCCCGGATCAGCCATTAACTTTGCTTGTAATGGGATATTGGTCTTGATGCCATCGATGACCATTTCATGCAAGGCACCTAACATACGTTGAATAGCAATCTCACGCGTGTCGCCATGGGTGATTAATTTGCCAATCATCGAATCATAATTGGGGGGTACGCGATAGCCGCTATAAATATGTGAATCAACACGAACGCCTGGTCCACCAGCAGAGTGAAAGTGAGTGATCATGCCTGGGCTTGGGATGAACTTATCAGGATCTTCAGCGTTTAGGCGGCATTCTATGGAATGTCCATTTAATGTGATGTCTTCTTGTCGCAGTGTCATTGCTTCGCCGGCCGCAATTAACAACTGTTGTTTCACGATATCAACACCAGTAATAAATTCAGTGACAGGATGTTCGACTTGCACACGAGTATTCATTTCAATGAAATAAAATTCGTTGTTCTCATATAGGAATTCAAAAGTGCCGGCGCCACGGTAACCAATTAACTTACAGGCATCAGTACATTGTGTGCCGATTTTATCGCGTAGTTCTTGGCTAAGTCCGGGCGCTGGTGCCTCTTCAATAACCTTTTGATGGCGACGCTGCATCGAACAATCACGTTCACCTAAATAGACAGCATTGCCATGATTGTCGGCCAGCACTTGAATTTCAATATGACGTGGCGTACCTAAAAACTTCTCCATATAAAGCGTGTCATTATTAAAGGCAGCTTTGGCTTCTGTCCGCGTTAAAGTAATCGCATCGGCCAGCTCATCTTGATTTTGCACTACGCGCATACCGCGACCGCCGCCGCCGCCAGCTGCTTTAACGATTATCGGATAGCCAATTGATTCAGCTAGCGCAGCATTGCTCGACAGGTTTTCACCTAGTGGCTCAGGGCTGCCTGGCACGCATGGCACGCCAGCTGTTTGCATCGCTTTTTTTGCTGCAATCTTATCGCCCATTTGACGAATAGTTTCTGCACGTGGGCCAATAAAGATAAAGCCACTGCTTTCACAGCGCTCGGCAAATGCATCATTCTCTGACAGGAAACCATAGCCGGGATGAATAGCAGTGGCATCAGTCACTTCAGCCGCACTAATAATGGCGGGGATATTCAAATAACTTTCAGACGATGGTGCGGGGCCTATACAGACTGACTCATCAGCTAATTTGACGTGTTTTAAATCGCGGTCCACCTCGGAATGTACCGCAACGGTTTTGATGCCTAACTCACGACAAGCGCGCAAGATGCGCAATGCAATCTCGCCGCGATTGGCAATAACAACTTTTTCTAACATGCGTACTCGATGGGGTAGTTTTATTCGATGATGAACAACGGTTGACCAAATTCAACGGGCTGGCCATTTTCGGCGATTATCTGTTTGATCACACCAGATTTATCAGCTTCAATTTGATTAAGCATTTTCATCGCTTCAATAATGCACAGGGTGTCACCTTCTTTAACGCTCTTGCCCACTTCAACAAAGGGCGCAGAGCCTGGTGAGGATGCTTCGTAAAAGGTACCCACCATAGGTGAGTTTACGGTGTGACCACTGATCTCGGCGACTTCGTCTACTGGCGCTGAGGTTACCACTGGTGCTGCTGCTGCCGGTGCTGCCGGTGCTGCCATGGCTGGCGCATACTGCATTTGTGGCATGGTCGTGCTGGGGCCGTTTCGGCTGATACGAACTGACTCTTCACCTTCTTTAATTTCAATTTCTGAGATACCCGATTCTTCCAGTAGCTCAATGAGTTTTTTGACTTTGCGTATGTCCATGATTAGCGCTCTATTTTTAAGATTTAAGTTGTTGGTCTGCGGCGTTGATTGCCAGGCGGTAGCCGTTGGCACCCAAGCCTGAAATTAAACCGACCGCAATATCGGATAAGTACGAATGTGCGCGGAACTCTTCACGTGAAAAGACGTTTGAGAGGTGAATTTCAATAAATGGGATAGAGACCCCTAAAAAGGCATCACGTAGGGCGATGCTGCTATGGGTGAATGCACCGGGATTAATCACGATGAATTCTACGTCTTCTGCTTTTGCGTTATGGATACCATCGATCAAAGTATGCTCGGCATTACTTTGTAAATGACACAACTCGTGACCCAGACTGTTGGCATAGCGGGTTGCGTCGGCGACTATATCGTCTAGCGTGGCGTAGCCATAGACTTCTGGCTCACGGCTGCCGAGTAAATTTAAATTAGGGCCATTCAGTAAGAGAATTTTGCTCATAACTTCGGTGAATTACCCTCGAATAGTCGTTAAATAAACCGTAACGTTGTATTGTTGCTTGATTTGCGCAATTCTGCCGTAAAATAGTGCGGCTGTCTAGTTGTTAGCAAGATAACGGAAATTATCTGGACATTGGCCGAAATTCCCGGAATTTCAATGATTTACCTAAATAAATCGCTGTCGGTGTCGCGATAGAGGCTTTAGAGTTGTGTTTTTAGACGGTCCAAATGAACCAGAAAATCAGTTTTATTAATAAAACCGACGATACGATAAGGGCGCAGCTCTTTGCCATTGAGGCCAAAAAATAACAGGCCAGGGGGGCCAAAAAGGGATAATTCTTTCAGCATGGCGCTATCGATGTCGTCATTTGCCGTCACATCTGCCTTGAGAATGACAAAGTCACGCAGGGCTGTGTGCACTTCAGCGTGATTAAAGGTGAAGGTCTCTAGCTCCTTGCAGGCGATACACCAGTCGGCATACATATCTAATAGTACCGGTCTTTTTGCTGCAGCCGCCAAAGCCAATTCCTGCCGAAGACCCTGCATGCCCTTAACGTACTTGAATGGCAGCTGTTTGCTGTCTGCCGTAGTACTGGTTTTGGAGCTGCTAGCGATGCCTGCCAGAGGTTGCAGTAAGCTCTGATTGCCAGCACTGGCGCCGAGTAATAATGCGCTGCCATATATAAGGAGTATCCAGCCAAGAGTTTGTCGCAGTCGCAGTAGCGTACTCGGGCGCTCAGTGCTGCGGCGAAAGACGTCGAGAAAGATAGCGCAGGCAATGAGTAAGCCGCCAGAAAGGGCAAGAATGATGACACGCGGATAAACACGATCAACAAACCATATCGCTAGCGCCAATAGCATGACACCAAAGACCGCCTTAATAGGTTCCATCCAGCCGCCTGCTCGCGGTAAATATTTACCTGCAGAGGTGCCGATTAATAATAGCGGCAAACCCATGCCAATACTGAGAGAGAATAAGGCAACACCGCCAACCCACGGATCGCCGCTCTCTGCTATATAGAGTAATGCGCCAATTAACGGCGCGGTCACGCAAGGACCAACAATTAAGGCGGATAAAAAGCCCATAATAGCGCTGCCGGCAAAACTACCGGCTTGTTGTTTGCCGCTTAATGCGTTGATGCGCGACTGCAGTGCAGATGGCATCTGTAATTCATAGAGGCCAAACATGGATAAAGAGAGCCCGACAAAGACTAAGGCAAAGCCACTAATAATCCAGATGTTTTGGAACCAGGCTTGTATGTTAGCGCCAGTCATTCCGACCAGAACACCAGCAAGGGTATAGGTTGAAGCCATTGCTAAAACGTAGACTAAAGATAGGCTAAAGCCACGGCTTGCACTGAGTTTTTCACCCTGACCGGCAATAATGCTGGAAAGGATTGGAATCATTGGAAATACGCATGGCGTCAGTGCTAGTAGTAAGCCGGCTAGGAAAAACCAAGCGATTGTCCAACCGATACTTTTTTGCTTTAACTGAACAGCAATGGAGCCTTGTTCAGACTGCTCCAAAGCCGTATTAGTGTCAGCTGCTGCCATAGTTGAGAGGCTATTAGTTAAGGCGCTATCCGCTAGAGTCAGATTAAAGACCTTACTCACCGGTGGGTAACACAGGCCGGCATGCGCGCAGCCCTGATAAGTCACGATTAGATCGAGTGTGTTGCTTGCGCTATTGACACGGCTAAAGGCGCTTAAGCCGTGCTCGTAAATCTCCACCTCGCCAAAGTAATCATCAGTTTTGGTCTTGCTCACAGGTAGCGCCAATGGATCGAATACGACATTAGCTTGTTCTGCGGCAATCGAAAGCTGCTTTTTGTAGAGGTAATAACCCTCTGCGATTTGCCAGTCGATTTGGATCTGGTTGCCCTCGCTGATGTAGGCATCAGCCTGAAAGGCTTTATCTACCGGCAGGAATTCAGTGCTGCCTCCCAGCATTTGGATTGCAGAGGCAGGGCTCATAAGTAGTAAGACGCCAGTCAGTAATAAGGCTAACGGCGAAGCTAGTAGGGCGAGTCTGGACTGACTTGTTGTTTTAACCACAAATAATACTCTTGCATGACGGCGTCGGTTTCGACGCAAATGAGTTCTGGCACATCATAAGGGTGCCGCGATTGAATGAAAACTTCTAACAACGAATATTTTGAGCGTAGTGTTTTTATGAGTAGTAAACACTCTTCTTGCTCGCAGATCTCACCCTGCCAGCGGTAAGTAGACCAGATGGAGGGCAAAATGTTGCAACAAGCGACTAAACGCGACTCCAACAAGGCGCGTGCTAGCGTCGTTGCCTGAGTTTTATTAGCGACGCTGGTCATTGCCAGTAGTAACGCGTCATCATTATTTTGCATGTCTCTAATTTTCACTCTTGTATTCCAAAAAGTCGTCCCCATATTAGAAACCAGGTATTGATCGTTTGTTGGTGATTCAAAATGACTAAGTTTCCAGTAGTAACGGCATTATTCATTGCGGTTCCACTGATTGAAATCTATTTGTTTACAGTCGTGGGCTCTGCAGTGGGTGGTTTGACCACGGTTATACTCGTTATATTGACCGCCATCATCGGTGTTTCCCTACTGCGAGCACAGGGCATGCAGACCATGGCACGACTGCAGCAACAAGTGGCGCAGGGGCAATTACCTGCCAATGCCTTGCTTGAGGGAGTGGCATTGCTGTTTGGTGGCGCTTTACTGCTGACACCAGGTTTTATGACCGACAGCATAGGCTTTTTCTGTTTAATACCAGCGACACGTAAAACTTTAATCCAAGGCCTGTCGCGTTATTGCACGCAGCAGGGCGCGTTTCAGTTTTACCAAGGGCCGGGTTATGCCTCCAAAGCCAAGCCATCTGGGCGTGATAATGATGTCCTAGAGGGTGAATTTAGGGTCAAAGATGAGGATAATAATTCTCGTTTCTAAGCCGGCGCAGTTGTTGACATGAGAAGTTGACTCCGTATCATTGGCACTCTTCTTAGGAGAGTGCTAGAAAGTTACTTAACCTATTAAAAATTCTAGATTTTAAATCGAAATATTGGGAGATACACGCTATGAAGTTACGTCCTTTACATGACCGTGTTGTGGTCAAGCGAATGGAAGAAGAGCGCACTAGTCCGGGTGGTATTGTTATCCCTGATTCAGCAACTGAAAAGCCAAGTAAGGGCGAAGTAGTTGCCGCAGGCAATGGCAAAATGACCGACAGCGGTGAAGTAAACGCGCTAGACGTTAAAGTCGGTGATACCGTTTTATTCGGTAAATACTCTGGTACAGAAGTAAAAGTAGACGGTGACGATCTACTAGTGATGCGTGAAGACGACATCATGGCGGTTATTGAGGGCTAGTTAGCCTTTTTGAATCCGTAACATAAAAAAATTAACGTAATAAAACGAAGGTAAATGCTATGAGTGCGAAAGAAGTTACTTTTGGAGATGAGGCCAGAGCCCGTATGGTGGCTGGGGTAAATATCCTCGCAAATGCAGTAAAAGCAACATTAGGCCCTAAGGGACGTAACGTCGTTCTAGATAAGGCCTTTGGTGCGCCGACCGTAACCAAAGATGGTGTATCGGTCGCTAAAGAAATTGAGTTGGCAGATAAGTTGGAGAACATGGGCGCGCAGATGGTGAAGGAAGTTGCTTCACAAACTTCTGATGTAGCTGGTGATGGCACCACAACTGCGACCGTTCTTGCACAGTCGATCATCCATGAAGGCATGAAAGCAGTAGCTGCTGGCATGAACCCGATGGATCTCAAGCGTGGTATCGATAAAGCGGTGATTGCAGCAGTTGAAGAATTAAAATCACTTTCTATCCCGTGTTCAGATGGCAAAGCAATTGCTCAAGTAGGCTCTATATCTGCCAACTCTGATACTTCTATTGGTGACATCATTGCTGAATCTATGGACAAGGTAGGTAAAGAGGGTGTGATCACTGTTGAAGAAGGCAACGCATTAGAAAATGAGTTAGACGTTGTTGAAGGTATGCAATTTGATCGTGGTTATCTATCGCCATACTTTGTTAATAACCAAGACAACATGACCTGTGATATGGATGATCCTTTTGTCTTATTATTCGACAAGAAGGTATCAAACATCCGTGACCTACTGCCTATTCTTGAAGGCGTAGCCAAGGCTGGTCGACCGCTGTTGATTATTGCTGAAGACGTAGAAGGCGAAGCGCTTGCAACTCTAGTGGTAAATACTATTCGTGGCATTGTTAAAGTTGCGGCAGTTAAAGCGCCAGGCTTTGGTGATCGACGTAAAGCCATGCTAGAAGATATTGCAATCTTAACTGGTGGTACCGTGATCTCTGAAGAAGTTGGCCTTTCATTAGAAAAGACAACATTAGAGGAGCTAGGTACAGCTAAGCGTATTCATGTTTCTAAAGAAAATACCACGATCGTTGATGGAGCTGGTCAAGCAACAGACATTAAGGCCCGTGTTGATCAAATTCGTGCACATATCGAAGAAGCCTCTTCTGATTACGATAAAGAGAAACTGCAAGAGCGCATGGCTAAGCTAGCTGGTGGTGTTGCAGTCATCAAAGTCGGTGCAGCAACCGAAGTTGAAATGAAAGAAAAGAAAGCGCGAGTTGAAGATGCACTACATGCAACGCGTGCAGCAGTAGAAGAAGGTGTAGTACCCGGTGGTGGTGTTGCATTGATTCGTGCGCGCAGCGTATTACTAAACTTGAAAGGCGACAACGAAGATCAAACTGCGGGCGTTAACATTGCTCGTCGTGCGATGGAAGAGCCGCTACGTCAAATCACTACTAACGCAGGTGATGAAGCCTCTGTAGTTTTGGCTAAGGTTGACGAAAACAAAGGCAATTTCGGCTATAACGCTGCATCAGGTATTTACGGTGATATGATCGAAATGGGTATCTTAGATCCAACTAAAGTAACGCGTTCTGCCCTGCAAAACGCAGGCTCAATTGCAGGTCTAATGATTACAACCCAAGCGATGGTTGCTGAATTACCGAAAGATGATGCACCAGCAGGCATGCCAGCACCAGATATGGGTGGTATGGGCGGCATGGGCGGCATGGGCGGTATGATGTAAGCTAGCTCAAACAGCATTAAAAAGCCCTGCTTAGCAGGGCTTTTTTTTGCCTACTAAAAAGTAGCGAAGCTGAAGTAAGCTAGGCTAATATGGTTCACTATATACAATTAACCAATGCCATCTACTAGTATGCATGTCGACCTAAATAGTCATCTCATTTCTGAGGCCATTTATAAACCATCACCTAACTGTGATGCTAGGCCGCAAGGCTATGTTCCCGAGCTAATAGTAATCCATGGCATTAGTCTGCCGCCCGGAGAATATGGTGGCGGTTACGTGCAGCAATTCTTTAGTAATACATTAGATCGCACTGCACATCCTTACTTTGCTGAAATAGCCAGCCTAAAGGTATCCAGTCATTTATTGATTGAGCGCGATGGAACGCTAACTCAATTCGTACCATTTAATCAGCGGGCATGGCATGCTGGAAACTCTTGTCATCAAGGGCGAGAGGCCTGTAATGACTTTTCAATTGGCATTGAATTAGAAGGTACCGATGACGATGAGTATAGCCAGCAACAATATCTGCTGCTTAAGGAACTAATAACTTGTCTACAACAGACCTACAAAACTTTATTAGCGAATGAAGTGGTAGGGCATAGTGATATTGCGCCTGGTCGTAAAACTGATCCAGGGTCACATTTTGATTGGACGCGTATTCGATAAAGAAAAGTATCAGCCCTAATGGTCACTTTCATATTTCAACAGTAACATCCCACTGTAAGTTATCTTCAATAGTATCTAATAATAGGCGAATATTCGGATGCGTATTCGGTGACGCGATTTCGTCGGCGACATAATCACCAAACAATATCAACCCTTGCTCTGCCTCATCCTGGCTAAGTAAACAGCTGCTCAAAGTAATAGCATGCAATATCTTTAATGAAGCCTGCTTGCCAGGGATATTCTCGATATGGTGTGCTCGTTCACTACTGGTTTCCTTAAGCGTGATCGCGCTAACTTCTTTATATTCTTTCAGGGTGCTAAATCCAGTCCCAAATGCCTTGTTCATTCTGTTATCCAGTATTCATTTAATTGATGCTAACCAATTTATTGGTAGCTTTTTGATATTAAGTAAATAAGTGCGCCCATGCATCGGGTATAAGGTCCGGCGTCAGCTAACTTATTCATTCTGTTATTTAATATTCATCTAATTGATTCAAACAAATTTATTGGTAGCGGCTTGACGCAAATAAATCAAGTGCCCAATGCGTTATATATTAAATTCAGCATCAACACCCTTCTTATTCATTCTGCCATGTAATTTTCTTTTAATTGATTATAACAAATTTATTTGGCCCCATTTAAATGGAAGTAAATTCAGTGCTTCTATGCATATGATGTGAAATTGAGCTCAGCAGCTCTCAACATAAAGTCATTTAATAGATCGCACTGTATCGATTGTTGTAACAAATATATCCCAATTGTGATAACACAAATTTCGATAAATTAATTTACTAGTATAAGTCGCTAAATTTATTGCCTTTTACGAAGGTGTAAAAGATACTCCAGTCTTATAGTTCACTATATTAACCTAATAATAGGGTTATTTGGCCTCGCTAGATAGTCGTTACGGCGTTGATACTTAAATTGTAGGTAGAAGATGCGCGTATAAATTATTGATCTAAACAAAAGTTTGCTGTTGTTAGGTATTTAGTTTGGGGTCGTGTTGAGATTGTCAGAGAGGCTATATTTATGAGAGCACAAGATCAAAATAATATGGTTCTGATTATTACTGCTGCTAATGGTGGAGAGCGAGAAATATTTTTATCGGACTCTGATGGGCAAGTAATTCAAGTATACCGAGGCGAGACTTATCGGGTCGTTCGTGTCATTAATGGTGAGCAGCATCCCCTCGAGCAAGTTATTGCCAGCAGAAAAAATGGCGATCTACATCTGCAATTAGCTAAAGGCTATGAACTAATCCTAGCAGGCTACGTTAACACCTGTGTTAATGAAGAATGTGGCCTACAGTTATTCCTGCAAGATGATGAATACTTCAATCTACCTACCGACAGTATTGGCCTGGATATTGGAGCAGACGGCACTCTCATCTTTGCTTACGGTGAGGTTGGCGGCTTAATGCAGTTAGCCTCTGGCAATCAATCATTAGTCGATGCTGTTCAATCGGCAGAACAGTCGCTGCCACAGGTGGGGCAACCATCGGCTGAGGCTGAAGATAGCGAAACCAGTAGTCTCACAGTTGAGTCGCAGCCAAAAAATGCAATCATCATAATATCCCTGGTTGCTGGTTCAATCATTGGCTCGGCAATTATAGCTTCTGATGGCGAGACGAAAGAGACAAACCAGGATGGGCCACTCAATAGTAAATCATCCGATGATACAAACCAGGATGAGCCACTTAATGATAAATCATCCGATAAGATGATCATTGAGGGTCTGGTTAGTGCGGGTGAAGTGCAAGCCGGTAATGATCTACTAATCAAAGTCTTTGATGCGCTCGGCAATCTCTTGGGAGAATCAAAAGTACTGCCTGGTGGTGCCTATCGTATTGAGTTGACGGAGCGCTATAACGGTCTCATTACAGTTCGTGTGGAAAGCACTGGGCCAGGCTAGTCCGGTGATTGAGGGTGGCCTGTTTTGGGATTATGTTATGTCAGACGAGCAAGCATTAATCCCAGGCGAAACGTATAATTTTTATGCCCAGGTTGAAGTTCCGACAATAGATGGGTCGAAAGCTATCGCGAGTAGAGCCAGTCAGAGTGTTACTATTTCTATTAACAACCCCGATGATGCTGGCAATCTAATTGATGACTTGATTGATGATCATATCTTAACCCTGGCTGAGAATGCTGCTGGTCAAACCATAGATCTTCGACAAATTGGGGATAGTGGTCAGCCAGCGCAAGTGCAGCTAAACCAGATAGATATTACTGGTGGCGGTGATAATAGGCTGATACTCGAGCTCGCTGATGTGTACAACGTAACAGCGACCGATCTCTATGCTGATTACACAAGAGGGGATAGTGGTGAACAGGTTGGTAGTTCGGCGGATAAGGTCAGCCGTATGCTGATTGTTGGTGACGAGGGTGATTACTTAAGTCTTAGTGATGCTGGTTGGTCGGAAGCTGGCTACACAGTTTCAGATGGCATGGAAAGCTACGCAGTCTATAACCAAGACTTTGCCCAGATTTTGGTTGATACGGATATTAATGTAATTATGTAGTGCGAACTATCTCTGATCTTTAGCTGACAATCTGCAGTAGGAAAAAGGCTGGCGTAGGCAATGACGCTGGCCTTTTTTATGATCAGCTTCTTGCTTGAGTTGTTGATCACGATTGTCACTACTAGGCATAGGCTTTGTGACTAGCTGTCAGAGGCCAGGTGAATTATGTCTGGTGCGTGTGCTGTGGTTTTATCGCTGCAATAATAGCGGGTATTTGTACACCCGAAAGCCATTCTCAATGGCTTAATTGGTTTATACTAAACTCTATTCTAATTTATCTCTTTGTAAAAACTTGATCTCACAGCAGCTTTCTTTATTGGCAAAGGGAAATGCGCAATCTTATTTGCGTATTGGCCAGATCGGTATTGAGAAGGAATCCTTACGTACCGATGCGCAGGCGAATATTGCGCAAAGCGATCACCCACTTGCGCTGGGTGCAGCTTTAACCCACCCCTTTATTACCACCGATTACTCTGAAGCGTTGCTAGAGTTTGTGACGCCGCCGCTGCTCGATAGTAAGCAAGCCTTAGCTTTTCTTGATGACATTCATCGTTTTGTTTATCCGCAGATAGGTCCGGAGTCGTTGTGGCCAGCGAGCATGCCACCACGCCTGGCGGGCGAGCAGAGTATTCGAATTGCACATTATGGCAGTAGTAATTTGGGGCAAATGAAAGAGGTCTATCGCCGTGGTTTGGGTTATCGCTATGGCAAGACCATGCAAGTCATTGCTGGTATTCACGTTAATTTGTCGATCGACCCAGCTTTTTGGCCGCGCTGGCAGGCGTTGAAAAACGACCAAACGGAGCTTCGCGATTTTATCGATCAGCAATATTTTATCCAGATTCGAAATTTGCAACGTGTAGGCTGGTTGATCCCCTATTTATTTGGCGCCTCGCCGGTGGTTGATGAGACCTTTAGACATGCTGGTGCGGGCAGGTTGACTGAGTTTGATCGCCATACTCGTATCGCCGAAGAAGCGACCTCACTACGCCTGGGTGATATTGGTTATACCAATCATCGTGAAAATGAAATTGGTATCAAAGCCTGCTACACCAATCTGCAAGAATATGTACATTGTTTAGCCAGTGCGATCAGCAAGCCCTACCAACCTTATGAAGAGATCGGTGTTTGCGTTGATGGCAGCTATCGACAACTGAATGCAAATATTTTACAAATTGAGAATGAGTACTACAGCAATGTTCGCCCCAAGCAAATTACTCGTCAGAATGAAAAGCCAACCCATGCTCTGCTGCAGCGAGGTGTGCGTTATGTTGAGATTCGTTCCTTAGATCTCAATCCATTCTCAGCCCGTGGAGTGGAGCAACAGCAGTTAGATTTTATTGAATTACTATTTCTTTATTGTTTGCTGGCTGGTGACCAGAGTATCGATCGCCGACAGCGTGAAGAGATAGATATTAATGCCTATGAGGTTAGTCATCATGGTCGGCGGGCGAATTTAGAATTGCGGCGCGATGGTAAGAGCGTGCCTTTGGCAGAATGGGGTGAGTCTATATTTTCTGAGATGCGGCAGTTGGCTGAGTTGCTAGATAGGCCAGATTATATGGCTGTGCTGGATTGTTATTTACCGGCGTTGCAGGATGTGAATGAAACCCTGTCGGCACGTGTGTTGCAAGAGATGAAGCTGAAATCTGCGAGCTATCTGGATTTGATTCATGGCTATGCTAAAAGCTATCAAGCTGCCACAGAGCCGTTAGCGCCTGAGCGCGAGCAAGAGTTTATGCGTATAGCGGCAGAGAGCTTGGCTAAACAAAAACAACTGGAAGCAGCTGATAGCTTGCCGTTTTCGGATTTCTTGACTGAGTATTTTGCACGCTAGATTGATCTGCTTGTAATCGAATAAGTCGTTTGACCTAAAGATCTGGAGATGAAAGATGATTAAAAAAAATATTGCAACGCTCGCCTTATTGTTATCACTGAGTGTAGCAGAGGCTGAGCTGGAGCATATCTCGGTCGATCAGTTGGCTGCTTTAATGCAACAAGATGTTACCGTTATTGATATTCGTACCCCGGAAGAATGGCAACAAACAGGCATTGTTGCTGGCAGTCATCCTATTATGTTTTTTGATAAAAAAGGTAAGCCGCATGTAGAGGAATGGATGCAACAAAGTGCAGGGTTGATCGATCCTGAGCAGGCCTTGATTCTGATCTGTCGCTCGGGTAATCGCACGACCAGCGTTGGTACCTTTTTGAGTAACCAACTCGGCTTCAAAAAAGTGTACAGCGTGAAAGGTGGTATTAAAAGCTGGCTAAAAGCGGGCCATAAAACGCAGCGGATTGAGTAATCAGAAAACTCGTTAGCCCAGCTGCGACTGGTTTGCAGACCTGAGTTTAGCTCTGCCTGCGCAGTGCACGGCGTAAATCAAACTGCAGCAAGCTTGGGATTAAGATCAGCGTAAATAAGGTGCTGACAATCATGCCGCCAACAATGACTGCGGCTAAACCACGGTAGAGCTCAGAACCGGCACCAGCAAATAAGACTAAAGGTAACATGCCAAATACTGTTGTAGCGGTGCTCATCAGAATCGGTCGCAAGCGTGTGCGCACAGCCGTGTGGACAGCATCTAAGCGACTAGCACCAGCGCGTTCTTCATTACGAGCTTGGTAAACTAATAAGATTGCGTTATTCACTACTAAACCAAGCAGAATGACAAAACCGATCATGGTCAACAGGTCGGCGGATAGGCCCAGTAGATGTAAGGCGACAACACCACCAATAGTGGCTAGTGGCAGGGCCATCATGACCAGCAGGCTATCCATAAACGAGCGGAATAGAGCGGCCATTAGTAACAGCAAAATAATCAGCGCGATCGCAAAGCTACCACTTAGGTTTTTGATTGCAACACTGAGGTTGTCGGCTGAGCCGCCATAGCGAATAACACCATCAGCAGGTAACAATGGCTCCAGCAGGGGTTCTATTTCTGATTTAATTATATTGACGGCTTGTTCTAACGGCATTGCCTCGGGAGGTGTGACTTCTAATGTCACTGTCCGACGTCGGTCTAGCCGTCGGATCTGACTGGCGCCGGCGGTACGTTCGATGCTGACTAATTCGCCAAAAGGTACGACACTGCTGTCGGCGGTTGAGAGCGGGATGGCGGCAATTTCCTCAGGTGTGTGCCACTCCGGGATCTGCAGGATAACGTCAAGGCGTTCTTCACCGTCAAAATATTCGCCGACCTTGAGTCCATCGCCCAAGACCTGTGTAACCCGAGCTAAAATTTGTCGATTCCAACCAGTTTCATGTAGCCGGTCATCATGTGGTTTAAATTGTAGTTCAGGCTCGGCTAACTCTAAGCCTGGGCGAGGCCGGACTCTAGCTCCAGGTATTTTTTGTGGGATGGCGCCAAAGCCAACTCGCGCAGCTTCCAGTAGAGCATCAATATTACGCCCTTGAATATTGATCTCAATTTCACGATTAGCGCCAAAGCCAGAGAACAAAGATGCCTTACGTACGACCGCAAAGGTATCTGGGAAACCACTGACCGCTTGGTCTAGGACTTTGACTAAATCATCTACCTTATTGGGGTCTTCGGCGCGACCACCGATAAAAATAGAGCCAGAACGAGCGACAAAAAAGTACTGTTTGATCTTTGGTTCTTTTTCGCCTGTCATATAGGGTTGGATGCGATCAGCAATAATATCACCCATCTCATCTTTAATATGGCTGATGTTGACACCTGGTGGTGGCAGTATGAAACCAAAGGCGAGATTGCGATTGCCAGTCGGTAAATAATCGCGCTCCGGGAAAAATTGCCAAGAGCTCGCTATCGGTATGATGATTAAGCCAGCGACTAATGCGAGACGTAGTCTCGGTGAGCGGGTTAGGGCAATAATCTTATGGCTTGCTCGGTCCCAGCTTGCCGATAGGTGATCTTCAAACCTGGCCTGCCGTAACCAGACCATGCTAGCTGCTGGAATCAATATGGTGGCGACCAACATCGAGGTAACAATGGCAGCAGTAATTGCAATTGCTAAATCAGAAAATAATTGACCACTTTGATCACGTAAAAATAAGATGGGCAAGAAGATCGCCACCGTGGTTGCGGTTGAGGCGAGCAAGGCAGGCCATACTTCTTGTGTGCCTTTTAACGCGGCATCAAAGGCTGAGTAGCCTTTTTCACGCAGTCGTACAATATTTTCCAGTACGATAATTGCAGCGTCCATCACCATGCCGATAGCAAAAGCGAGGCCAGCTAGTGAAACAACATTGATTGATTTGCCAACACCTAAGATAACAACAAAAGCGATACAAAGGCAGAGTGGGATGGTGATGGTGACAACTAAGGTGGAGCGGAAGTGACGTAAGAAATACCAGAGTATGACCAGGGCTAGCAAAATACCGATGCCGAGGTTGCCGCGTAATAATTCAACGGCACTGTGGATGTAAACCGTTTCGTCGTAGACCTGTTCGATGCTGAGATTAGCGCGCTTTAATGGCCCCTGTCGTAGCTCGTTCATGGCGAGCTCTAAATTCTGCATTACATCTAAGACGTTAACACCATTTTCACGATAGGCATTGACTGCGATAGCTGCTTCACCACGCGTGATTACAAAATTATCACGTTTGGCGTTGCGTACTTCTACGGTTGCGATATCACGTAGGTAGATTGGTTTGCCATCACGCCATTCTAGGATTAGATTTTTTAAGTCCATTGGTGACAGGTCACCAATGTAACGCAGGGTGTAACGGCGCTTACCGACATCGGCGCTGCCGCTAGAAACATCATCATTGCCACCAACTAATTGCGCAGCTTTGCTAAGATCGACGCCTTTGCCTGCAGCTAGATAGGGGTCGACAGTAATCCGAACTTGTTGCTGATTGCCACCACGTATTTCTGACATGGCGACACCAGGTACACGTTCGAAGCGTGATTGAATGACTTCTTCTACATAGTCGCGATAATTTTCAATATCATTGTTATTGTCAGCCGTGGGCTTAATAATAAACCAGGCAATTGGACGGCTACGGCCACCAGCAGTACTGAGGATAGGCTCGTCGGCATCATCGGGATAACTGGAGACTCGGTTTAAACGATTGATGACTTCAATTAAGCCGCGCTGTAAATCAAAGTCGACATCAAACGCGATTGATATTTTGCCTTGGCCTTGGCGTGCCTCAGAGAGTAATTCGGTCATGCCGGGCAGGCCACGCAGTTGCTGCTCTTGTGGCTCTATGATTTCTGATTCAACTTCTTCAGGTGCAGCGGCTCGCCAGTTGGTTTTGATCGTGATCTCTGGCCGCTCAACTTCCGGTGTGAGTTGTACCGGAAGACTGCGTAGCGCAAGCAGGCCGAAAAGAATGATTAACAGGCCGGCTACTAAGCCAGCGGTTGGATTGTTTAGGGCGCCGCGAGTGAGACTCATCTGCTTTACCGGTTCTGCTTAAAGCGGCTGCTGCTGACAGCAGTGCCTGCGCGTAGACGTTCACCACCACGAACAACAACAGCGTCGCCGGCAGCAATGTCGCCAATTACTTCGATGTAGTCACCGTCGCCGATGCCAACGTCTACCACGACTTGTTCAGCAATATTATCGGCGTTGACCTTGAACACGGTGGTGCTACCTTTGCGTAGGACTAAGGCATCACGGTGTATTGAGACGACACTGCGTGCAGCTGCAAATGGAAGCCTGACACGGACTAATGTGCCCGGTGGAATGGTTGTCTCCGGGGTTAAGCGTACTTCAAATAAACGGGAGCTATTGATACTGGCTGGCACTATCGAGCTTACAACCGCGATGCTGGATTGTTGGTTTAGTGAAATTTCGAGGCGGCTGCCAATCTGTATTAAATTGATGGCTTGAGCGGCAATATAGACTTGGATTTCACTGTTATTTAATTCGATAAAGCGCACTATGGTGTCACCGGTCTTCAACCATTCACCTATTTGCACTGTGCGCTCTGTCACTACGCCGTTGTAGGGTGCGATGATTTTGGAGCGATAGATGCGTTCTTTAATCTGCATCAAACGTGCCTGTGCTGCTCGTAGATCACTTTCCGAAATGTGTAACGAGGCTTGCGTTTGATCTAATTGATCGCGTGCAATGCTATTTGATTTGAGTAGTGCTTGATAGCGTTGAACTTGTTTTTTAAATAAGGCGACGCTGGCTTGCTCGCTGGCGATGGTTGCCAACTCTTCTTGTTTTTGTTGTTGTAGGAAGATGTCATCTAGGGTTGCAATGGCCTGGCCCTGCTTGAGGACGCTGCCGACTTCGACGATAGACGTTAGGCGGCCTTCTATTTCGGCGCCAATGCGAATGTCATTTTTGCTTAGACTGATACCTGTATAGAGTACTGTTGGTGCAAGTTGACGGATCTCGGCGCTGTCGACGATTACTGGTTTGCTGCGACCAGCGGCTAGGCTAAGGTTGCTACAAATTAGGAGTGTGCTGACAAGAGTCGTGAGAATGATTTTCATGGCAATAGACGTTTAGTTCCTTCATTTCGCACAATATCATACAACCGACTTTGGCTTACAGAGTTAAGATGCTTGGGTTGAGTACTCGTACACCCTCATTGAGTGGAGGGGGTTACTTGTTCAGATTGGTTTCGCTGAGTGCACCAGAACAGCTGCTGCCTTGTCCGGCTGTGCAGCCATAACAATGTTGGCCGATCATGATTTCGGCATTATCCAGGCTCTTTTCTAATAGCTCACGCAGATGCTTTTTTGAACGATCTGCATTTTCTAGTGGCATTTCTAACATCTGATTAAAATCACAGTCATATAAGTAGCCCTGCCAATCAACGCTAACGGTATCGCGGCACATGACGCCGTCGATATTGTCGCTTTGATAGGCGCTTTTCAGGGTTTCTAGATAGCTATGAAAGTTACCCTGAGCCGCTAACGTACTACCAAAGCGCTTGATTGGCATATTGGTGATGACAAATAACTGGTCAAATTTAATCGAAAACTTTTCAGCTAGTTGGGTTTTGTAATCCAGTTCTAGGGTGGCTTGTGGCGGTGGCAATACGGCGCCGGCCGGGTTGTACACCAAGTGTAAGCGATGCTCGCTATTGGTGCCGTAACCTAAGCTATTTAATAGTTTAAGTGCCTCGATACTTTTACTAAAGACGCCTTTGCCTCGTTGTAAATCAACATTGAGCTCTGAGTAGCAGGGTAACGAGGCGACGATTTCGACCTGGTGATCGGCTAAGAATGTCGCCAATTTTTCCTGTCCTGGTTCAAACAGGATTGTGAGGTTGCAACGATCGCGTACAGTCAACCCTGCCTGTCGCGCATGCTGGACTAATTGTTGAAACTGAGGGTGTAGTTCGGGCGCGCCACCGGTGAGATCCAATAGTTTAAATTGGCCAGAAGAAATGACTTCAAACAAGACTGCCATATTTTCGCTGTCCATCATCTCGCTGCGTGTGGGGCCAGCATTAACATGGCAATGGACGCAGCTTTGATTGCAGCGATACCCAAGGTTGACCTGTAAAGTATCGCTACATTGTCGACGGATTTTAGGGAAATCGCTGGGGAATAATAGATTTTTGGTTTCGCGCATAGCTTAAGTTACTTGATCACTGGCCTAAGCGCCATGCTTGGTAGCGTTGCAATAGCTGTTTGGCTCTGTCACTAAAGCGTTCGCGTCGCCATTTGCCAGCAACAAAGCGGTTAATTTCACTGCGACTGGGGTAGAGGTGGATGCTTTGCAGGATTTTATTTAAGCCTAAGCCGTGGGTTCTGGCGAGTACGAATTCATGGATCAGTTCACTGGCGCCTTCGGCTACTATTTGTACGCCTAGAATCTTATCGCTGTTAACTGGTGTTAAGACCTTAATAAAGCCTGTGTCATGTTCATCGGTAATGGCTCGGTCAATCTCGTTCATATCAAAACGAGTGAGCTTGTAATCTATCTGCTGTTGCTTGGCTTGTATTTCATTGAGACCTAAAGAGGCTATTTCAGGGTCTGTAAAAATTGCCAGTGGGACGTGATCCAAGCTACAACGAAAGCGCTTAAATGGTGCGAAGCTGGCGTTGGCTGCCGCGTACCAGCCTTGGTGTGCGGCTACATGGGTATAATTTAGAGGACTGGTGACATCACCGCAGGTATAAACGTTATTAAAGCGTGTCTGCATAGTGTCGTTGCTGACCAGGCGGCCTTGCTCATTGGTTTCGAGGGCTAAGGCTTCTAGCCCAGCCAGATTAGCTTGTCGTCCAACCGCTATCAGTAGATGGCTGAAATTGAGCTGTTTGGTGTTACCGTTTTGTTCTCCTATAAGGCATGAACCGGCAGCCGTTGTTTCACAACGTAAGCTTTTAAAGTGTGGCAATAGTTCTATACCGTCGGCAACTAAGGCCTCCTCTGCGACTGCGGCCAGCTCGGGATCTTCACGGTTTAAGATGTGCCCGGATGGGAACACCATGCTGACCTGGGCGCCTAGCCGTTGAAAGGCTTGTGCCAATTCACAACCTATCGGGCCAGCGCCGATGATCAAGAGCTCGGATGGCAGCTCCTGTAGTGACCAAATGGTGTCACTGGTGTAATAGGTGATCTCGCTCAGTCCCGGTAGATCTAGTGTGCATGGGCGTGCGCCAGTGGCGATGGTAATGTTGCGTGTGTTCAGTGTTTTACCGTTGACCTCAACCTGCCAGGGTGAGATCACCTTGGCTTGACCTTGGATACAATCGACGCCTAGTTCACGGTAACGTTGGCGCGAATCTTTTGGTGCAATGCGTTCAATCTTTTGCATGATGCGTTGCCTGATATCGGCAAACTGTAGCTGGTAGTCGACTTTAGCGACACCATAGTGTTGAGCTTGATTTAAGCTATGGACATATTTTGCGCTGCGTAAGATCGATTTTGATGGTACACAGCCAGTATTTAAACAATCACCACCCATCTTAGAGGCTTCAATCAAGGCGACCTTGGCTTGTAGTGTGGCACTACTATAAGCGGCGACTAAGCCGCCAGCACCGCCACCGATGACGATGTTGTGATAGTCAAAGTGGCTTGGCCGTTGAAAACCTTGGTAGGCTCTGCGCTGTCGCAGGTAGTGCATGAATTTGTTGGTCACCAAGGGCAATAAGCCTAGTAACAAGAAACTAAAAATCAGTTCGCCTGAGAGTATGTCGTGTGCCGAGTGGATGCTGGCGAGTTGTGCGCCAGCATTCACGTAGACCATGGTGGCTGGCAGCATGCCGAGCTGACTCACCCAGTAATAAGTGCCCAGGCGTATTGGTGTCATGGCCATTGCGACATTGACTAGACCAAATGGAAAGAGTGGAACCATGCGTAAAAAGAAGAGGTATAAGGCACCTTCTTCTTCAACTTTTCGATTAATCTTTTCTAAGGCATTGCTGTAGCGCATTTGAATCCAGTCGCGGGCAATATAGCGTGCGATCAAGAAGGCTAAGCTAGCGCCGATGGTGGAAGCGAAGGAGACAATAATAAGGCCTTTGCTAAAGCCAAAAATGGCACCAGCAGCTAGAGTCAGAATGGTGGCCATCGGCAACGAGAGTGCGGTGACGATGATATAGAAGGCAAAAAATAGGCTGGCAAAGTGTAGCGGTTGAGCGTGAAAGGCTTGTGCTAACTCGTTTTGTTGCTCGCGCAGGCCGGCGAGGCTCCAATCAATGCCAGATGCCGATAATAAAATGAAGGCAAAGCATGAGATGGCTGCAATTAGTAACAGAGCTTTCTTCATTATTAGTTTCCACACGGTCAAGGTATCGGATGATGCTTGTTTTTATAGGGTTTTAAATGATCGCAGCGCTTACATCCGTGTCGACTAGGATGTATGATTTTGCCATCATTATCCAGTCATGCAGTGAGTCTTATGCGATTAATTAGTTACTGTTACAAAGAAAAAGTTCAGCTTGCGGTTGAACTTAAGCAAAAAGTTTTTTTACCTCTATTAGATAGCCGCTGGGATCAGGCTATTGATTCGATGTTAGCTTTAATCGATGCTGGTGATGCTGCCTTGGCCGAATTGCAAACCTTGGCTGCCAATCCTGAACCAACGAGTTTGGCTGCATTTGAGCCAACTCAGCTTTATTCCCCGATTCCCCGACCACGCCAAAATGTGATGTGTCTGGGATTAAACTATAAGGATCATGTAGCGGAAACCAATACTGACCCAACGCAGGCAATAAAACTGCCACGTTCACCGATCGTTTTCACTAAAGCCGCCAATAGTATGAATGGGCCTTACAGTGATATCGCGATTGATACTAGCATCTCGGCCAAGATGGATTGGGAATCTGAGTTGGCGGTGATTATCGGTAAGGGGGGTATCGGCATAAAAGAAGAAGACGCTATGCAGCACGTTTTTGGCTATAGCGTACTGAATGATGTTACCGCTAGAGATCGCCAAAAATGGCATAAACAGTTTTTTATTGGAAAGAGTTATGCTGGTTGCTGTCCGATGGGGCCAGCCATTGTGACTGCTGATGAGATCGCTAATCCACATGATCTGGTTATTCGAAGTTGGGTTAATGGTAATCTCAAGCAACAGTCGAATACCTGCCACCAAATTTTTAGTATTGCTAATGTGATTGCAGTTTTGTCACAGGGTATGCAGCTCGAAGCGGGTGACATTATTGCTACTGGCACGCCAGAAGGTGTTGGTTATGCCCGTACACCGCCAGAATATCTAATGCCTGGTGACGTGGTTGAATGCGAAGTGGAAGGGATTGGTAAGATCGCAAACCGCATAACGCAAAGAACGTAAGTTCTGCCATGATCAGCTAGTAACTAGCTGAAGAGATGTTTGCTATGAAGGCTAACCACTCGTTTCGATTTCGAGGTACAGCAGAAGAATATTTTCGGGTCTGGATTGTAAATCTCTTTCTGACCGTTGTTACTTTAGGGATTTACTCGGCTTGGGCTAAGGTGCGCAATAAGCAGTATTTTTACGGTAACACTATCGTTGCTGGTAGCGCATTTGAATATAGCGCCGATCCGATCATGATCTTAAAGGGTCGCTTGCTAGCTATTGCTGTTCTGTCATTATTTTCTCTTATGGCTAGTGTTTATCCACTGTTGGATTTACTTTATTTGCCGCTTATTTTTATTGTCTTACCGTGGTTAGTATTGCGTGGGTTGATGTTTAATGCGCGCTATTCTAGTTATCGCAATTTGCATTTTGCATTTGTTAGTCGTATCCGCAGTATTTATGCGTTGGTGCTTGCTTTAGGCATTATGACTCCGATAGCTATTTTGCTGGCCGCATATTTGTTGATGATACCTTTGCTTGAAAGTGGGCAGGGTGAAATGACATCGGTTTGGCTTGGCTTGATATTAAGTGCCACTGTGCTGTTGTTGTTCAGCTGGTGGGTGTTGTCTAACTATTATCTGCAGAGCTACTACGTGGGTCATTCGCGTTATGGTCGGTTATCATTTGCAATGATGGCTTCGCTGAAGCCGTTTTTTATATTTTTTAGCCTTGGTGCGTTAACGATTTCATTTGCGTTGCTAGCATTCCTGGTGGTCACCTATGGTGCTGGCGTGGGCAATTTCAAGGTGGTGCCTGAAACGAGTTTTGTGATCACAGTAGTGGCCATCATGTTGTTATATTTGAGAGCCTATTTGAAGGTGCGGATATTTAATCAAGTATGGAATATGACACGCTTGATAGAGTCAGCTGATCAGCCGCCAACACAACTGATGAGTTTTCGTGTTGAGCTTAAAGTGAATGCACTTTTCTTGATTTATCTGACTAATATTATGGCGTCAGCAGTTAGTTTAGGTTTGCTTATTCCATGGGCTAAGGTGCGCTTGGCACGATATCAAATTGATCGAATGAGCTTGGTGATGCACGGTGATCTCGACCGCATCATTGCTGATGAGAAATTGAAGGTCGGGCCCTTTGGAAGTGAGATGGGCGATCTCTTGGATATTGATATTGGCTTATGATTAAAATCTCAGTGAATTATTTTGACGGACGTTCAGCACGGAGTATTCAGGCTGAATTAAGATCGCAAGACGACGGGCGATGCCAAATTATAGCTGCTGACTGGCACTATGATTTTGTCTGGAGTGAGGCTGAGTTGAGTCCTGCGTTAGGCCAGACCGCGCGCAATTTAAAGTTAGCTAATGGTGCTAAATGTGAGATCTCTGATCTTGCAGTGTTAGCGCGTATAGAGGCGCAGCAGAAGGACAAGCAAAAGAATCAAGGCTTGCTTTACTGGGTGAATCGATTGGAATCGCGTTGGCATTTTGTTGTTATTACAGCAGTGTTTGTGCTGGTTTTTTTCTTCAGCATGATTACTTATGGACTGCCTGCTTTATCAAAAAGCGTAGCGCTTGCATTACCGTTGTCGATCGACCAGCAGTTGGCAGAGGGCGCTAGTGGTTTACTTGAGAGTCAATTATTAAAGCCTTCTGAGATTCCGTTAGAACGTCAGCAAGCAATAGCGACTGAGTTTACGCAGATTATTAATCAGCTAAATGATGGCCATAGTTTCAGTCTGATTTTTCGGAAGGGCTTAGGTGCAAATGCTTTCGCTTTTCCTTCTGGTGTCATTCTTGTTACTGACGATTTAGTTAACTTAGCGAAGACAGACCTGGAGGTCGTTAGCGTCTTGTTGCATGAGATGGGTCATGTTGTACATCGCCATGGGTTGCGCTTGGTGTTGCAAGGATCAGCGTTGACTCTATTGGTGACGGCAGTCACTGGCGACTTTAGTGCCAGCGCAGGCTTTATTGCAGCTCTGCCGATGATGCTATTAAAGAAAGGTTATTCCAGAAATTTTGAACGTGAGGCGGATGATTTTACTTTGGACTATATGCAAGCTCAGGGTTTAAGCACACAGCCTTTTGCCGATATTTTGCAGCGCATTAGTGGTGACGAGAAAAATAGTCAATCGGTTTGGCAATATGTTTCTAGCCACCCTGCTACCGCTGAGCGTATTGGTCGTTTCCAACAGGCTAGACCATGAGTGTATCGTCCCTGCGCGCTCGATTTGCTGACCGATGGTCTAGTCCTGCTGGCTATCGCGAAGTGTTGCAAGTTGCCTTACCTATTATTTTAAGTTCGGGGGCTTGGGGCTTTTTGTTATTTTTTGATCGTATGTTTTTGGCTTGGTATTCGCCAGAGGCGGTGGCAGCTGCAATGCCTGCTGGTATGACAAGTTTTGCGTTATTAGCTTTTTTTGTCGGCATGTGTGCTTTTGTTAATACGTTTGTTGCGCAGTATTTTGGCGCCGCTGAATACACAGAGATTGGTGCTATTGTTTGGCAGGGTATCTATCTAAGTTTATGTTCTTTAATACTTATCGTGCCGCTATATTTTCTTAGTGAAGCTTTATTCGCTTTTGCTGGGCATAGTGCTGAGGTGCAAGAGCTTGAAGTGATTTATTTTAAGACGCTATTGTATTCGGCAGTGTTTCAAGTAATGAATAACGCACTTTCCAGTTTCTTTTCCGGGATTGGAAGAACGTTGGTTTTGATGTGGGTTAGTGTGCTGATGTTAGTGGTTAATCTGACACTGGATTACGCGTTGATATTTGGCCATTGGGGTTTTCCTGAGATGGGTATTCGTGGCGCAGGTATTGCGACTAATATCGGGATCATCGCTGGTTTTTTAACCTTTGTTTTTCTTATCATGTCTAAAGAGAACCAACATAAATTTCAGGTATTAAAACGTTGGCGTTTTGATCCAGCGTTGTTTTTTCGTTTGATTCGTTTTGGCTTGCCAAATGGCGTTCGTCTGTTTATTGATATGACAGCGTTTGCTGCTTTCTTATTGTTAGTGGGTTTGCTTGGCACGGTTGAATTGGTGGCAAGTAATATTGCGTTCAATATTAATGCGATCTCTTTCCTGCCTATGATAGGTATGATGGTTGCAGTGTCAGTATTAGTGGGTCAGCGCTTGGGTGAGGGCAAGCCCGAACTCGCTGAACGTTCGGTTTGGTCTGCTATCCAGATCTCATTTGTGTTTTTTATTATTTTAGGCTCGGCTTATATTTTAATGCCTGCATTTTTTATCTGGCCATTTACGCAACATGGTGGTTTAGATCAGCTTGATGGTAGTCACGAAATGATTGTTATTTTGTTGCGATTTATTGCTTTCTTTGGACTTTTTGATGCGATGTTTTTGGTGTTGCTAGGTGCGTTGGAAGGGGCCGGTGATACGCGATTTATTATGCGCAGTAGTTTTTTAATGTCGTTTTTATTACTGATTGTGCCTTGTTATTTTTATGTGCAGAGTGGCGCTGCAACAGTGACGGTGTTATGGCTGATTATTACGATAAATATTATGGCCTGTTGCGCGCTGTACTATTGGCGCTTCCGCTCTGCTGGCTGGAAAAAGCTGCGCGTGATTGAGGAGGCTCGGCTGCAGTAAGATGAGGCGTAGTAGTGAATTACAGGGTTTGCTATTAGTTGAGTACGAACGGGCGCATGCGGCTGCTAAAAGTCTTTACATAGCCGTGTTCTTCACGCGTGATGAGGAGGATCGCTAAATCATTTTCTTCGGCGTAGGCGTAAGCTTCTTGTGGGCCTAAGACCAGGAGTGCAGTGGCCCAGGCATCGGCTACTGTAGTCGATTCGTGGAGCACGGTGACCGAGGCTAGATTATGTTTAACCGGATAGCCGGTGCGGGGGTCAATCGTGTGAGAGTAGCTTTTACCTTCATGCTCGAAGTAATTGCGGTAGTCGCCTGAAGTCGCAACCCCTAAGTTGTTTAAGGCGATAACGGCTTCCATGCCGCGGCCTGCATGCATTGGTGTTTCTATGCCTATGCGCCAGGCTGCGCCATGCTCGGCAATGCCGCTGGCTTTGATTTCGCCACCTATCTCAACCATATAGTTTTCAATACCAAAATTCTCTAAGAGTAGTGCTAGCTGGTCGACGGCGTAACCTTTGGCGATTGCTGATAAATCAACATAGATGTTTTCGGCCGGTTTAAAAATGGCAGGGGGTTGTTGCTGTGTTCGAATACGATCCCAGCCTAATGTTAGTTTTGCAATGCGGACTTCAGTCTCACTAGGAAAGGAGAACCCTTCTAGCTTTGGACCAAAGCCCCATAGGTTGACTAGTGGCCCAATAGTGATATCGAACGCACCGTTACTGGCTTGGCTGACGTTGTAGGCATCATCTAAAACACTGATGAGTTCTGGGTTGGCCGCGAACCAGCCGCTATGATCCTGTGCGTTATAAAGGCTGAGTTGTGAGTCAGGTATATAAGTCGACATTAATTGATTGATCTCAACTAATCTTTTTTCTGCAGCTAGACGTATCGTTTTTATGTGCAGTGATTCATCTTCGCTATGCCATTGCATGCTGTAGCTGGTGCCCATGGTTTCGCCGCTGACTTGTGGGCCACGGCTGTCTTTGTCGCAGGCGCTGAGCAATAGTAAGACGCAAAGTGCGCCAAGGAGTGCAAGGGGATTGCGGTTCGAGGGCTGATTAAGAGTCATGCTGACTAAGGCTCGGCAGTTAGGACGTCGGAACCAAAAGCATACAAGAGTTAGCAGCGGTTTTATATTGTTGAGGGGTGTACCGCAGATTCGGAATGCCTGCGGTACGGATTGTACAGGTGATGGCTTTAGATTTTTCCGTCTAGGCCCATTTGGTAGTACTTGTGTGTGATCTCTTCTTGGTTTTCGAGTAACCAGTCGATGTTAGGCTCATTGTTCATTGCCTTATGGATCGCACCAGCCATCGCTTTGCGATGGATGTCGAATAAGATCTTGTGATCTAGGTCGTCAGCAGTAGCGACCATTGGGTTTAACCAAACTGAAACGATAATGCCTAGGTCGTTGGCTTTTTCTTTTGGGATGTCGCCAGCACGCACGGCATCTAAAACACCGTTTGCGATGGCCGCTTGTACGGTACCCATGAGGATGTTGGTGTAGCGCTCATCTTTAACGGTGACTTTCGATACCATTAGGGTCGCAGGACGCACTTGGATGTCAGTGTTGAGGATAGCTAATACACGGCTGTGGCCTTTAACTTGGTCACCAAGCAGGGTGGCAAAAGCAGTTCCAACTGGGCCATCTAGCTCGCCGATGATAACTTCTGGTTCAGCTGCGGTGCCGGCAGGGCCACCAGCAACTAGAGATTCGCCAACTCGCATTACAATTTTTTCTGACATGATGATATTTCTCCTGATCAGTCGTGGGTAAGATAGAACATAGGGGTAAGTTTGGCGGCTATTCTACATGATCGGCTTGCTGGAACAATTTTATACCGCCTATTTATGTGACAATTTGACGCTACAATTTAATGCGATCATGCGTACTGGAAGTTGTGGCTTGATTTAATCGGAAGCTGAAAATAATGAAAGTATTAAGTATCTTCAGGCATGCAGAGGCTGAGCAACATCCTCGCTTTAGTGATCATGAGCGACCATTAAGCCTTGTGGGTGTCGCTGATGCTGAACGGATGGCGGCGTCTTTAGTTAGGCTGGTGGTGCCAGTGGACATGGTTTTTTGCAGTGATGCAGAGCGTACGGTAGAGACATTACAGATTTTCAATCAGACTTTGGCGGTCGCACCTGAATGCATCACTTTTGAGTCCGAGCTGTATCTTGCAAGTTCGACTGATTTGATCGTACGTGTTGAGGCGTTGTCTAATGAATGGCAGCACGTTGCTTTTGTTGGACATAACCCGGGATTAACAACTCTGTGCAATTTTTATACTGGTGACCAGATCAGTGATTTGCCAACGGGCGGCCACTATTGTGTTGGTTTTGAAGTGGATGATTGGCGTGCTACTGGCCATTCGATGGGGGCATTGCTTGGTTTTACCGTACCGCAGCAGCTCAAGCCTTAAACCCCCCATGAATCGCTGTCCTGGATCCCGGCTTGACGGCTTACCAGTAATTTTCTGTGCTAATGCTGCCTGGTGTACGCCTTAGATTTTTTGTTAAGCCCCGTTCTTGCAACAGTTCGCGGGTGTCTTTTACCATATCTGGGTTACCGCAGAGCATCACTTGCGATTTGCCTTCTTCGACCTTGCTGCCGACGCGTTCTTCTAGTGAGCCATTCATGAATCCAGCTGGGATGCGGCCTGGCAGGCTGAAGTCGGTTTTTTCGCGACTGACGAAGGGGACATAACAGAATTGGCTAGGGTGTTTTGCACTGAGTTCATCGATGAGGTCACGATAAGCGAGCTCTGCCGCATGTCTTACGGCATGGACTAACACCAGTTTTTTGAATCGTGTCCAGGCTTCATCTGTCTTTAAGATCGATAGGAACGGTCCAATACCGGTACCTGTGGACAGCATCCAGAGGTCTTCACTTTCAGGGATTTCATCTAGGATCAGGAAGCCATTGGGCTTTTTGCCAAGGTAGACGTGATCTCCTGCTTTAAGCTCAGCTAATCGAGGAGATAAGGCGCCTTCGGCGACACTGATCGAATAAAATTCGTGGAAGCCTTCTTGTGGGGCACTGACAAAGGAATAGGGCCGACCGATGATTTCATCGTCAATTTGCAAGCCCAGACGTCCAAATTGGCCTGCTTTGTAAGGTTGTACATCACCCTCTACACGCAGGCTGTATAGGCTGTCGGTCCAGTGAATGTTCTCTATCACCTGGCCATCGATCCAATTTGACATGTTTGTTTTACCTTATACGTTTCTTTTCAGTCTATATCCTAACTAAGCTGGACTGATTTTTGAACAATTCCCATGGGGTAGACGTTTCATGTGCAATTAATTTGAATCAACGGTTGCCCTGTTGGTGACTATTTCTAATCAACGCTGGCCATCGCTAAGCGTCTCATTTAGGGGCTTGTCGTGGTCTGTTCTATCACCAGTGAGTCGGTGTAGTCGCTATTAAAATGCCGCGCTGTATGACAAAATGCGCAGGAATTTTGGTGCAAGCGTGTTGGCTATGCACTTTTCAGGAGATTTTATTGGGGCGTCGAGTTTCGACCGCAATAATTATAAGGCCCGCCCATTAGTAGGCAGGGCTAACTTTCACAACGAAATAAAGAGACAGCTATGGCCTCAACTTTTAAGGGATTACCTATCGCCCTCAACCTGCCGCAGTTCGAAAACCACGAGAAGCAAGAAGGAAAGTACACAACCTGTTATATGTGTGCTTGTCGTTGTGGTATCAAGGTAACCGTCGAAGATAATGAAGTGCGATTTATTCAAGGTAACAAGAACCATCCAGTCAATAAGGGTGTGCTCTGTGCTAAGGGTAACGCGGGTATCATGAAGCAAAAATCACCGGCTAAATTAAAACAGCCGATGATGCGTAAGAAAGGCAGCGAGCGTGGTGCAGGTGAGTTTGAGCCAGTATCATGGGATGTCGCGCTGGATTACTTATCTGAGCGTTTAGAAAAAATTCGTAAGACTGATCCTAAGAAGCTCGCATTCTTTACTGGTCGTGACCAGATGCAAGCGTTAAGTGGCCTCTGGGCGCAACAATACGGCACCATTAACTGGGCCGCCCACGGTGGTTTTTGTTCAGTCAATATGGCGGCAGCAGGCCTTTACTCGATTGGTCATGCATTCTGGGAGTTCGGTGATCCTGATTGGGATAACACTAAATACTTCATGCTTTGGGGTGTGGCTGAAGATCACGCATCCAACCCAATTAAAATAGGTTTAGAAAAGCTTAAGCGTCGTGGCGCTAAGTTTGTTTCGGTTAACCCAGTGCGCACGGGTTATCAGGCGATTGCTGATGAATGGGTGCCTATTAAGCCGGGTACAGATGCAATCCTTGCGCTCTCCATGATTCACGTTTTGATGAAGAACGATTTATTCGATTGGGAATATCTGGTTCGTTACACTAATTCACCTTATTTGGTTTACAACACGCCAGGTGAAAGCACCGACGGCCTGATTTGTCGCGATGCTGAAGGTAATCCACAGTCTTGGGATCTTGAGAAAGAAGCCCTGGTGGATGGCAGTCTGCCTGAGATCAAGCCGGCTCTGTTTGGTGAATATACTTCAGCTGACGGTAAAGCGCTGAAGACTGTCTTTACGCTGCTAGCAGAACGTTACTTGGATGATCGATACTCGCCGGCAGAAGCCAGCAAAGTGTGTGGTGTTGCAGCTGCGGAGATCGAACGCATGGCCTTGGAAATGGCTCATGTTGCGTTTGAAGAGACGATTGAGATTAATTGTGAATGGACTGACTGGGCGGGTCGTAAGCACGACAAGTTTATTGGTCGTCCAGTATCTATGCATGCGATGCGGGGTATTTCAGCGCATTCCAATGGCTTCCAGGCGTGTCGTGCGATTCACTTATTACAGATTATGTTGGGCTCAGTGGATGTGCCTGGTGGTCACTTGGCCAAGCCTCCATTCCCGAAACATATTGTGCCACCAATCAAGCCGGCCAAGCCGACTGCACCGGGTCAGCCGCTCAACTCGCCTCCTTTAGGCTTCCCAACCTGTCCTGAAGACTTGGTGATCGATGACGATGGTAAACCATTACGCATTGATAAGGCTTATTCATGGGATGCGCCGATTGCTAATCATGGTTTGATGCATATGGTGATTACCAATGCGGTCAAAGGTGATCCGTACCCGATTGATACTCTAATTATCTTTATGGCGAATATGAGTTGGAATTCAACCATGAACACTAGCTCAGTGCGCGATATGCTGGTTGAGAAAGATGAGAGTGGCGAATATAAATTACCGTTCTTAGTGGTCGCTGATGCCTTCCATTCTGAAATGACGGCGTTTGCTGATCTGGTGTTGCCAGATACTACTTACTTAGAGCGTTACGACACAATTTCGATTCTTGATCGTCCGATTTCTGAGCCTCACGCGGTCTGTGATGCGATTCGTGCGCCTGTGATCGAGCCTGATCGTGATGTGCGACCATGGCAGGAAGTATTGGTTGATTTAGCGACTCGGTTGAAGTTCCCAGCCTTTACGAAGGATGATGGCAGCGCGAAATATGAAGGCTATAACGACTTCATTATTAATTTTGAGAAGGCGCCTGGTCTTGGCTTCCTTGCGGGTTGGCGTGGTGAAGACGGCAGCAAATCATTGCGCGGTGAGCCTAATCCAAATCAATGGCAAGATTACATTGATAATGAGTGCTTCTTTGAGCATAAATTGCCGAAAGAGCATCATTACTACCGCTTCGCTAATAAAGGGTATTTAGAGTTTGCTAAAGACTCTGGCTTTATTGGTTCATCAAAGCCGATTGTAATGGAGCTGTACTCTGAGTCTTTGCAGAAGTTCCGTTTGGCGGGCCAGGGTTTATATGACGGCCCTCAACCAAAGAATGATTACGATAAGCAGCGTATGGTGACCTATTTTGATCCGTTACCGGATTACTATGAGCCACTGGAACAACAGGCGACTTCATCGACTGAATATCCGTTCTTTGCAATTACGCAGCGTCCGATGATGATGTATCACTCATGGGATTCACAAAATGCTTGGTTGCGCCAAATTTTGGCTCAGAACTACATGTATATGAATCGCCAGAAAGCGGAAGAGATGGGTATTGTTGATCTGTCTTGGATCTGGGTTGAGTCTGAAAACGGCAAAATTCGTGTGCAAGTGAAGCTGATGGAAGGGGTTGAGAGTAATACTATTTGGACTTGGAATGCGATTGGTAAGCAGCGAGGTACTTGGGGATTGGATCCTAAGGCGAACGAGTCTAATGATGGCTTCTTGCTGAATCATTTAATCAGTGAGCATTTACCGTCTAAGTCAGCAGATCGTGCGGTCACTAACTCTGATCCGATTACGGGTCAAGCAGCTTGGTATGACCTGCAAGTGAAGATCTACCCAGCGGCACCGGGCGAAACAGGCACATGGCCTACTTTCGATACCGTTAAGCCGATGCTAGGTGCAGAAAAGCCTGTGACTAAGCTTCAATATCAAACACATAAAGCAGTCGGATTGCATCGTTCGATGCGCGATATTCTGACTCGCGGCAAGACTAAAAGGGATGATTCATGAAATTAGGATTAGTTGTCGATCTAGACACTTGTGTCGGCTGTAATGCCTGTGCAGTTGCGTGTAAGCAGTGGAATACTTCGGGTACCACTGGGCCGTTAACTGATTTAGAACCTTACGGTAAAGACCCAACAGGTGTTTGGTTTAACCGTATTCGTAATTATGAACTAGGTGATTATCCAGAGAACAAGACAGTGCATTTTCCAATGTCTTGTATGCATTGTGAAGATGCGGCTTGTGTCACAGTGTGTCCTACAGGCGCTTCTTATAAGCGTGAGGAAGACGGTATTGTTTTAGTCGACCAAGATAAATGTATGGGTTGTAACCTCTGTGCATGGGCCTGTCCTTACGGCGCGCGCGAACTCGATCCTGAAGAAGGTGTGATGAAGAAGTGCACCCTCTGTGTTGATCGTATTTATGACGAAGCGTTACCAGAAGACGAGCGTCAACCAGCCTGTGTTATGACTTGTCCGGCACATGCGCGATTCTTTGGCGACTTTGATGATCCAAACTCAGAGGTTTCTAGACTCTCTCGTGAGCGTGGTGGTGAACACCTAATGCCAGAGCTTGGTTACAAGCCGGTAAATACTTATTTACCGCCGCGTAATAAGCAAAATATTCCGACTTACAAAAACGAAACTAATCCAATTGAAAAAGTGAAAGATTGGGTTAACCGTTTAGTTGCACGATAAAAGGAATTCAAATGCATCCAGCATTCTCAGTTATATTTTTTACGGTCACGTCAGGTGCCGGCTATGGCTTGATTGCAATCACTGCAATTTACAGCGCCTTTGATTTTTCTCAGCCTATGACAGGTGAGCAGACGTTGTTGTTATCGGTAGTTGCCTTAGTCTTAATAACCAGCGGCTTGATCTCTTCTACTTTTCACTTGGCAAACCCAAAGAATGCATGGCGCGCGTTTAGTCGTGTGCGTACTTCTTGGTTGGCGCGTGAGGGTTTGTTAGCGATCTTGTTCTACCCGATTGTTATGCTTTATGTCTACTTGGTGTGGCGTGGTGTTGATGCCAGTACTTCGACAGCGATGACAGCGCTGGCGTTGGTGACCGGTGTGTGGGCGATTGTGACGGTGTTCTCAACCGGTATGATTTACGCTTCATTGAAGACCATACGGCAGTGGAACAACGCGCTGACCCCAGTGAATTACATCAGTCTAGGCTTAATGCTAGGTGGCTTGTTATTCTCATGGTTATTGTCTTTGTCTGGTGCTGTGTCTGCTAACCTGACTATGGTTGCAAGCTACATGGTGGTGATTGCGGCGACCATTAAGATCATTTATTTCTTTTGGATCGGAACACCAGCAGGCCCAACTATTAATACGGCAACTTCATTTACGGCACGGACAGTGCGCTTATTGGATGTGGGTCATACCGCAGGCACTTTTTTAACCGATGAGTTTGGTTATCAAGTGGCGCGTGATCGCCTGGTAGCACTGCGTTGGGCTGCGATAATTTTAGGCTTCGTATTACCATCATTGATTGTTTGGTTCGGTTTGGGTGAGGCTGACAATACCTTAATGCTAGGTGCAGCAGTGGTTAGTGCCTTTGCTGGTGTTGCAGTTGAGCGATGGTTATTCTTTGCCGAGGCGCGCCATGTGGTGAATCTATATCACGGTACGCAACAGTGCTAACAAGGGGTTAGTTAATTCTTGTTAAAAGCTAAAAGGCGAGTCATAGACTCGCCTTTTTTGTGTCCGTCATCTTCAATATCTGCGTCTTGAGCTTGCGTCGAATATACGCGTTAGTCCAGGCTGAGCCAAATCTCATCGTCTTCGATTATAACTGCATAGGTTTGTAGGGCTTCGTCTGCAGGGTCTTCGGAGGGCTCGCCATTAACGACACTAAACCAGCTGCCATGTAAGGTGCACTTGACCTTGTCACCCCGTAGGCAACCCAAGGCCAACGAAGAGTCTTCGTGGGTGCAGGTGTCATCTACAGCATAGATGGTGCCTTCGACATTGGCTAATAAGATCGGGGCTCGGCCGGGGAAGCAGATTTTCTTGGTTGTTCCCGGTGTGACTTCAGCCAATTTGGCTGCAAAGGTATTTTTAATTTCCATAACGCTACTTTAAAAAATACTGCAAAACAGTTCAATAACTCTTAGGGAGGGCATATCGCTGATCTCAGTGTTATTGCCACTACAGGTTTCGCAACTGGAGAAAAGTCTTTATATCATTCGGTACTATTTCCAAGTAACAGGGGGGATGGTTAAATAGCGTGCTTAACTAACCAGGTTCTAGATTATGCCTTACTTTGTATTTCACCTTGTGCGCGATGGCCGCATGCGTTTAGACGAGATCAATCTCGTGGATCAGTTTGATGCTTATAAAGAGGCCAAGCAATTTGCCCGGGCGCAACGTGAGCTTGATGCTGGCAAAGAAATTAAAATTATGTTCGAAGAAAATGCGGCTATGGCTGAAAGCAAGCTTGCGGAACAGCGTGATGCGCCTATTCTGAGGGAATGGGAAAAATAACGTAGGTATGGACGAGAACCACTATCGCTCTACTTATGCTGAGATTAATCCGATTCAATGTGCCTTTGAAAAGGCTATTAATTCGCGTGTTTGTAACTGTTCCAAGTCATCCCGTTTTAACCTCGCTGATCGGGAAGGGGTGGCCTGTGAATCTGCCACTGGTCATGCCCTATGCCAGGAATTATTAGCACTGCTGCGTGAAAAAGCACGCTTTGCTCTGCAGCAAACTCAAGTTGGTGGGCCATTGCCACATAATGCTGAAATTAAAATTCAGTGTGGTGGAGTCAAGGGCTTGATTGAGCTGGTGAATGGGCTCTATCCCGATCAGTCGAATGCCGCTGAGGATGATATTTATGGCGTGATCCAACAAGCTTTGGGCGATTTTGAGTATCTTGCCGCCCTGCCTTTTAGTGACATCATGCAGCAAGTTACAGCCTATCAAGGCCGTAAAAGACGCGGGACTAAATAGCTGGTCTTAGTGTTGCTGATCATTGCTGTTGTACTGCTGCGCAAACATGGCCCAAATGGCAAGAAAAAATGCGGCAACAATAGGGCCTAAAACAAAGCCTGAGATGCCGATCATTGTAATGCCACCCAAGGTGCTGAGTAAGATTAAGTAATCGGGCATTTGTGTGTCACGTCCTACCAGGATAGGCCTTAAAACGTTGTCGATCATGCCGATGATGAAGACCCCAACAAGAACTAAAATGATTGCTGCAGCCAGTTGCTCGTTGGCCAATAGATAAATGGCTGCTGGCAACCAAATCAAGGCGGCACCGATCGCAGGCAATATCGATAAGATCGTCATCACTGCGGCCCAAAATAGGGCCGACTCAATGCCTAATAATGCAAAGCTGATGCCTCCGATAGCACCTTGTATGCCACCGATAATTAGAGTGCCTTTGATTGTTGCACGCGATACCTCAGCAAATTTGTTAAGTAATAAGCGTTCGTTATGATCACCAAGGGGTAATACGTTAACCAGCGTTTCGATCAGTTTGTCGCCATCACGGATGCAGAAGAATAAGAGATACAACATTAAGAAAAATAAGATGGTGAAGTGCAGCGCATCCTGCCCAAAGCTGAGGAGATAGGCGCCAAAGGCTTGGCTTAATTGCATCGCACTGTTGCTGATTTTAGCTTCTAAATCGGTGAGGGAAAGACCGCTGTACTGAAGTAATTGCTCCAGTGCCGGCAGGTTGTTCTGTAGCCATTGGATGCCATGCGCTAGATTGATATCGCCTGAGGTAATCGCCTGATACAAGCCAACTCCTTCTCTAGCTACCGCAATGCTTAAAAATAAAGCCGGTGCAATGGCGCAAATTAAAATAATAAAAACACTGAGTATTGCTGTGCTGTTGTCACGCTCGTTTCCTAAGCGTTTGAGAAGGAGCTGGTGTAAGCCGCGAAATAGGATAGCGAGGGTGATGGCCCACAGCAATGGTTGGAAAAAAGGCGCAAGTAGGGCGGCGAAGGCAGCTGTTGTGACAGCTAGCAGGATGAAAAAGAAGGTATTTTGGACCACGTTATTCCCTGTTTTGGCTAAGAAGGTGCTGAAACAAGACCGATTCTTAGTTTAAGTTGTTATTTCTACACTAGTTTTTAGCAAAAATGGGCTTTGTACAAGGGTGTTTTAGGTATAGATTAAATAAGCACTTGCTTATATTAGAAAATTCTACTATTCTAACTTCATCAAATTTAAATCTTATTTAAAACTTAGTTAGGAGAACGCAAATGACACGTTTAACTTCATCTTACGACACAGGTATTTCTGTAATGTGCAAAGAAGCAGCTGTATTTGTTTCAAGCCTCGTTGCTCTATTCGCTATAGCAATTGCCTTGTTTTAAACCGCTTTTCATATCTACCTCCACGTAGACTTTACGCCGGCATTCTACGCCGGCGTTTTTTTTGCCTGAAATTTAGTGTCGGCTCCTGTTGGAATGTTTATACACTTGTCTAGCGGCGGTGCTGCTTGCGGTCGACTGCAATCAAAATACCGATGAGCTTAGTTCATGGACTGCTGACAGCATCTCGGGGTCATCGCTCAGGGCCTGTGAGATTGAGCTTTTACACGCTGTTACTGGGCTGATGCCGGTAGCGATCAGTTTGCCAGCATGAACCAGTAATCGGGTGCTGGCTCCTTCGTCTAAGCCACTGCCTTTCAAGTTACGGGTCATCTGAGCAAACTTGACCAGCTGCTTGGCTGTTGCGCCATCGACACCGGTTTCTTTTTCAATAATCTTTTGCTCAGTAGCCGTATCTGGATAATCGAACTCTAGGGCAACAAAACGTTGTCGCGTACTTTGCTTGAGATCCTTTAGGACGCTCTGATAGCCTGGGTTGTATGAGATTGCCATACAAAAGTCTTGCGGCGCTTCTAATAGCTCTCCCAACTTTTCAATCGGTAATACGCGGCGATCATCACATAAAGGGTGAATGACGACAGTGGTGTCTTTTCGTGCTTCGACAATTTCATCTAGGTAACAAATGCTGCCTGTGCGCACAGCACGTGCGAGTGGACCATCGACCCACACTGTTTCGCCACCAGTAACTAAATAACGGCCAACCAAATCAGAGGCGGTTAAGTCGTCATGACAAGAGACTGTGATCAGTGGTCTTTGTAAGCGCCAGCCGATGTATTCCATAAAACGCGTCTTACCGCAGCCGGTTGGTCCTTTCAGTAAAACAGGTAGTTTGTTTTTATAAGCAGCCTCGAAAACTTCAATTTCGTCTGCCACTGGCTCGTAGTATGGCTCATCGGTAACAAAATATTCTTCGGGCTTATAGCTTTTTGCTGCGTTGTTAGCTTCCATTTCAAAACTCAGGCTGATATTCATGTGCTGTTCAGCTTACTCATATATAAAGTCCGCGCAAGTCCAGGCTTGCACGGACGATATACAGGTTTTTTAGTGGCAAATGGTGCAGCTGCGCAGGCTAATTTTGTAGGTAGATAATGTCACCATCGAGTACTACGTCACCACTCTTTTTTAAATCTTGAATGGTGCGACTGACCGACTCTCTAGAGCAGCCAATAAGACTGGCAAGCTCGCGGTGAGTGGAAAAATTAGCGATCTGTTGGCCGGCAACTTCTTTCGCATTGGAACGCAAGGCCCAAAGTACACGATGATGAATACTGCCTAATGCAATCTCTTTCAGATGCTGTGAAATATTTTCGATCTCTTCTGAGAGACGTGTTGCAATGCAATGCATAAAGTCAGGGTGTTCCTGGTAAAACTGGCTGAAGTCGGAATGCTGAATGGTCAGTACATTACAGGGTTCTTTGGTGATCACGCTGGCGAATTGCCTGCCACCATTTAACCAGGCAGTTTCACCAAAGGATTCGCCTTGGCCTAATTCATATAAGGTGACTTCTTTGCCTTGCTGGTTTTCTTTAAAGACTCTGACTTTTCCTTTCAGAATAAAGTAGATCGATTGCAAGATATCGCCATCCATGCAGATGATGGTGTTTTTACGTAGGGCTCGAATACTGCTGCGCTTGGCTAAGGGTTGCAGGCATTCAACGCTATAGCGTTTAAAGCATTGGGTGCGTTGTAGGTCAAAGGTTACAAGGTCAATGGTCATAGTGTTTTTAGTCTAGGTTGCTCCTTGTCCCGGTTGCCCTGGACTGTTGTAAAAAGGATACAGGTCGTTATCTATCTGAAAGGTGATGAATCCTTGAGCACCTTTTCCCCGGTATTTTACAAGAGATAAGTACAAAGATCACGTGATAATAATTACAATAGTAGATTGTTACATAACACTGACGATTTAGTAAATTAACTATTAAATAGTTCCTTGCCTGCGATCTGCTTTATGCAGGTTAATAAAGTGTCTGGCGGCTGGGCACAGAAGGTAAAATTTTTTAATAAATCCTTCCGTTGTAAAAATACAACATTACTAAACTAAGTCAGCTATGAGCTGATCGAGGGGACTAATAAATGAAATTTAAAGCATTCGCATTAAGTCTGCTATTTGCTGCTCCAATGGCGACAGCCATTGCAGGTGGTGTTACCGGCGGTAACAAAAACTCAAACTGGACGATCTATGGTTGGCAGAATTGGTCATTAGAATCAGTTGATAATGGCACCCGAGACACCACACGGATTAATGCCAATGCCGCTAATATTGGTTTTTCTGCTGGTTTAAATACAGGGATGTCCCTGCTAGATGAGCCGGTGATGGTTAACTTCCGTTGTGAGCAGTTTACTTTCCATAACCGTTATAATGGTTACACTAACTGGTGTAACCGTAACTCAAAGATCTCCTTGAGCGGTTCTTTCGGTGAGATTATGTTTGGCCAATGGTTGCTCCCTTATAATGAAATGGTGGCACAGTGGGTTGACCCATTCTATGACGCTGGTGCAGATTCACACACTTCAATTATGGGAAACATCGGTTACGGTGACCAGTTCTTCTACAATGGTTCATTTGGTCAGTCTGACGCTTTTAATCGTCGCCAAGAAGAAACCATTCAGTACTTGAGCCCGGATATTAATGGCCTCACCTTCCGATTGGCGACGACTAATGCCAATCAAGAAGGCTCTGGCGAAGAAGTCGCTGTCACCGGGCGAAGTGGTGAGACTAAACTTGATCCACGCATCTGGTCTATGGGTATTGCCTACGAAACTAATCTATCTTCAGGCGATAATGTCTGGCTTGCGGCAACCTATCAAAAACATGATGACTGGGCTGCGGTAACGCATGCTTGTGATGCATCGGATGATCGCTCTTATCGGCTTGCAGGCCGTTATATTCATCAATGGCAGGCAGGTCAATCAACTCAAATATCCGCTATGTGGGAAACGTTAGAATACGACTGGGAAGGTTGTGTTGATGCGCCTAGAACGATGACTGCTGTTATGACCGGCAATAATGATATTGATGTAGAACGCGATGCGTGGATGATCTCTGGTAAACATGTTTTCGGCGATGGCTATGATCTTCGCTTCTCTTACATGGACGCAGATGAGTTAGAAGTTGATGGTTCAAATCTGAATGATTCTGATGCAAAGGCTTACAATGTAGGGGCTTATTACACGATGCCTGCGGGTACTGAGTTGCGGTTAACCTACTCAAAAGTGGCTAATAAGAGCGCATCAAATTATGACTTTGGTATTAACGGATCAGGCGCCGCTGTTTCTGAAGACGTTAAGATGTGGGCAGTGGGTATTGTGCAATGGTTCTAAATTTCATCTAGAACGAAGAGTACTCGAGTAGTTGATGAATTACGGAAGAAATTGATTTCATTAAACTCTCGTTGAACGCTCCTTGTCTCTGGCCGGGGGCGTTTTTTTATGGCTCAATATTTATCTATCCCTTCATGTCTGGTGATCATCTTTTGAGCTATTGCTAATGGGTAGGAGGGCTGTTCTATCACAGGCTTTCATTGACTCACCTGTAGCAAGTAAGATACTTTGTTAAGTTACTTATTTATCAAAAGTTTTTAGAGAAAATGCAAAGCGTAGCAGAACAAGAAGAAGAGATTCAACAGACCTCGGATCACCCTTTGGCCGGAACTGAAATGTCCGGCTCCGATATGATTGTGCAGGTCTTGGCACAGGAAGGCACCGATGTAATTTTTGGCTACAGTGGTGGCGCAATTTTACCAACGTATGATGCCGTCTTCCGTTACAACGAAGAAACTAACGATGCTATGCCATTGATTGTGCCAGCGAACGAGCAGGGGGCTGGCTTTATGGCGTCTGGCTATGCGCGCGCCTGTGGCAAGGTCGGTGTTGTAATGGTGACTTCAGGACCGGGTGCGACCAATACCGTGACTCCGGTTCGTGATTGCATGGCAGATTCCATTCCGATCGTAGTGATCAGTGGCCAGGTGCCAACTGCTGCTATCGGTAGTGATGGTTTCCAAGAAGCACCTATTGCTAATTTGATGGGCGCGGTTGCCAAGCATATCTTTTTGGTCACCGACCCGACTAAGTTGGAAGCCACCTTGCGCACTGCCTTTGAGATTGCGCGAACCGGTCGACCGGGACCGGTGGTGGTCGATATCCCTAAGGACGTGCAGAACTGGGTGGGTTCATTTCAAGGCCATGGTCGTTTACCGATTCGCGGTTATCGTGAACGTATTCACAGCGTCTTGTCTAATCCACTCCCTGTTGAGAAGTGTAAGCAATTCTATGACGCTTTAAGTCAAGCTAAGAAACCACTGATCTATGTCGGCGGTGGCGCAATCAATGCAGAGGCGTCAAATGAAATCACGGCTTTCGCTGATGCCTTTGGTATTCCCGTCGTATCGACCTTGATGGGTATAGGTGCTTACGACACGACGCGTCCGAATGCGTTACATATGCTGGGTATGCATGGTACTGCGTTTGCTAACTATGCGACCGACGATTGCGATTTCTTGATTGCAGTGGGTGCGCGATTTGATGATCGTGTCGCTGCGGTGCCGCCTAAGTTTGCACCGACCGCTAAGTTCATTGCGCATTTCGATATTGACCCTTCCGAGATTGATAAGGTCAAAGCAGTCGATTGGCATCATGTTGGTTTGCTACCAGAGAGCATCACTCGTTTGCTGGTCTATGGTAAAGAAGAGTATCAGTTGCAAGTTGACTATAGTGAATGGCACGCACATGTCGCTGAGCTGAAGTCGACTTACGCGATGAACTATGATCGTGAAAGTGAACATATTCAACCCTATGCGGTGATTGAAGAGATTAATAAGATCACTAAAGGTGAGGCGATTGTTAGCACCGGTGTGGGTCAGCATCAAATGTGGGCAGCACAGTATTTTGACTTTAAGAGACCACGGTTATGGTTAACGTCAGGTAGTATGGGGACTATGGGTTTTGGTTTGCCTGCAGCAATTGGTGCACAGTTTGCTAAACCAGATGCGATGGTGATTGATATCGATGGTGATGCCAGTATTCGTATGAATCTTGGCGATCTGGAAACAGTGACAACGTATAACTTGCCAGTCAAAACTGTGGTCTTAAATAACTTCGGTGATGGCATGGTTAAGCAATGGCAGAAGTTATTTTTTAAGGGTCGCCTCTCTGCCAGTGATAAGTCATTGCATAAAAAGAATTTCATCAAAGCTGCTGAAGCAGATGGCTTTGAATATGCGGTGCGCCTGGATAAGAAAGAAGATTTGGAACGTGTTGTGCGGGAGTTTGTTGAATACCCCGGGCCTGCTTTCCTGGAAGTGATTATTGATCCTGATGCTGGGGTTTATCCTATGGTTGGCCCTGGTGCTTGCTATGCCGAAATGATCACAGGGCCTTTTATTCCAACTCGGGATGGGCATGAGCCTGTGACTGAGGTTGATGCTTCTGAAATGTTCTAGTTAATAGCTAAATTTAGTCCAAAAAAAACGCGGCACCTTGAACGGTGACCGCGTTTTTTTTGTGTAGTGAAAAGTTTGACTAAAAGTCAGTAATCACGACATCCTTAATGGTATTGCTTTGCACTTCAGCTGCAGTAGGTAACAAACTAGCAGCAACCAATGCTTGCCCACAGTTACTCTTCTTACTGTGAAGAGTTGTAATCCAGGCCTTAATTTTAGCGCGTTGCTCGATTAGGTCATTGGCAGGCGTTAGGCTCAGTAAGTGTAGATGCGCTAGCCAGTGAATATCGACTAGTGAAAAGTTCTTACCAGCAACAAATTTATTTTTTGTTAGACGTTGCTCAAGATCATCTAATAGCGGCACTAACGCAGCTTTTGCTGCATCAATTATGCTCGCATCATTACTCGACTTTAGCAGTGACTCGTTGACGATAGCTGAGACGTGTGGCCCCGCTTGGTCGCGTGCGATCGCGCAGATATCATCTTGCTCGGCGGCCTGTGTGACGTTTTTGGGGATCAGTGAAAAGCCTAATCCGCGCGCATTGACATATTCAGTAATTGATTTAACGCCATAGCTGAAAAAGTCATTCTCTTTTAGGGCTGGCAACATGCCAAATTCAGAGACCGCAATAAAATCAGCCGACTGGTTTTCACCGCCAGCAACGTCGATGGTGCCGGTATTCATTTCCATACCTTGTTCAGCGGCGACTAAGATACACTTTAATGTATCGGCGCAGTAAGCTGAGCCTAATAGCTGGAGTACGTACTGGGTTTTCTTCATTTCACCAGAAAGGCCGTATTCGCCTGCATCGGCATCACCTGATGCACGTTGGTCAAATAAATCCATGGAGATTTCCTCTTAAATAAATTTTGTTTCTATAGTGAATGGGATTAGCTGACTTGAGACATGGTGTTTGCCCGGATGCCTTCAGGCACTACCTGCTCAACACGCTGTAACCATGCATCAACGTGACTCAGTCCCTGAGGACAACTGCCGGTTTTCTTTAATTGCAAAACGCCTGCGGCTACTGGGCCATCTGCTTGCGTTATCGGGCCAGCTAGGTAGTCATTGGAGGCTAGTATTTCATCCATGCGGCGCAGAATCGTTTCCACTTGTAGGTTGTTATCGAGTAGTTCGTTGGCTATTGCTAACCAATAATTCTGGTCGCCTAAATGACGCGCTTTCTTAGGGCGTAGTGGAGCACCTTCACCTTTAACATCAAGGTAGGTGTAAATTGCATTCTCACTATTGAGTTTCACTGGGCCGTGTGACAACTCTAAATTTTTGCCATCACCTAAGCTTAGTTCTAACGCTACTCCACGTACTGCTGCTGCCATAATGCAACGAGCACTGGTTGCGTTGTTGGGGCCGCTAAGTGCGAAGCGGTCATTTTTGCTGGCAACCGCTGCTTTTTCTTTGCTTTTACCAAATCCAAATAATCCCATTTTTTGACTCCAAGGAATTTGAGCGCACTAATATGCGCTAGTTTCGACTGAACTGCGTAGTATAAATGAATATTTGACCATGAACTGGCCCACGCAGAATACTAATTATCCCAGATTCGTCTTGAAACGTAATCCCTCAGATTGAATAAATTAGATAAACTTCTATGCCACAGCCTGTTTATTTAAGGATTAGTCTAAAAAATGACAGGTGCTTGGTCAAAGATTGTCCAGTTACAAAGATCGCAATTCTTGATCAGGTCACTACAATGGCTGAATACTCACTTTGAAATATTTATGGCTTACCCCAACGATTTTGCTAGCCGCTTAGGGCGCTGGATGATTTCACTGGCCTGGATCGGCATTCTTGTGCTGTTGACCGTGTTGTTCTCTAAATTTATTGAGTATAAGCGTGAATCACGGCAGCAGGTTGTTAGCCAAACGTCAGCCGCAGGTGATCGACAGGTCATGCTGCGCAGTGGCGCGTCCGGGCACTATATTGCGAAGGGTCAAATTAATGGCCAAAGCGTTCGTTTCTTGGTCGATACCGGAGCTAGCCACGTTTCTGTGCCGGAAGTGGTTGCTCAGCGATTAGGCTTGAAAAAAGGCAGTCGAATGCAGGCGAATACGGCGAATGGTTTGATTACGGTTTATGCCACGCGGTTGAGCTCGGTCAGTCTTGGCGAGATTACGCTGCGTAATGTGCGTGCAAGTATAAATCCCTATATGCAGGGTGAAGAAATACTGTTGGGGATGTCTTTTCTAGGTCAGCTTTCAATTAATCATGAGCGTGGGCAGATGACTATTACCCAACGCTCAGCTGATTTTTAAGGTTTAAGGGGTGAACTCATCGGCCAGTTTTTTTGTGACGGGTACATTTTTTAAGGTCACATACTGCGGTAGGCCATTTTTGTAAGGCGGGTAATCTTCACCCTTGATCAGCGGGGCTAAATAATCACGACATTTCTGAGTGATACCGAAGCCATCTTTGCTGATAAAGCTTTTTGGCATCATTTTCTCGACATTAGCGACACGCGATAGTTTGGTGCTGCCAATTTTCCAACGATAAGGCTTGTTCGAGCTACGGATAATAGTAGGCATGACCGCAGTTTCGCCAGCTAAAGCCAGTTCTACCGCCGCTTTGCCCATTGCGTAAGCTTGTTCTACATCTGTTTTAGAGGCGATATGGCGTGCTGAGCGTTGTAAGTAATCGGCCACTGCCCAATGGTACTTAAAGCCTGTTTCGTCTTTGATCATTTGTGCCAATACAGGAGCGACACCACCTAACTGCTTATGTCCAAAGGCATCACTGTTGCCAGCATCAGCGAGGAATGTGCCATCGGCGTAATGGGCCCCTTCAGAAACCACAATCGCGCAATAGCCATAATCAGCGACCGATTGCTTTACTCTCGCCATAAAGGCTTTGCGGTTAAAGGCAACCTCTGGGAATACAATAATATGTGGGGCATCTCCCTTGTTTTCAGCGGCTAAACCACCGGCAGCCGCAATCCATCCGGCATGGCGGCCCATGACTTCCATCACAAAGACCTTGGTTGAGGTTTTTGCCATTGAGGCGACATCAAAACCAGCTTCACGAATTGATACCGCAACATATTTTGCGACTGAGCCAAAGCCCGGACAGTTATCAGTAATAGGTAAATCGTTATCGACTGTTTTTGGGATGCCAATGCACTGGATCGGATAGCCCATTTTCTTACTTAATTGTGAAACCTTGTTTGATGTATCTTGTGAGTCACCGCCACCGTTGTAAAAGAAGTAGCCAATGTTATGGGCTTTAAAGACTTCAATTAAGCGCTCATATTGGGCGCGATTCTCTTCAATACTTTTTAATTTATAACGACAGGAGCCAAATGCGCCGGAGGGGGTGTGGCGTAAAGCAGCAATCGCTCGTGCAGATTCTTTTGAAGTATCGATCAGGTCTTCGGTCAACGCACCAATTATGCCGTTTCGGCCGGCATATACTTTCGCGATCACATCTTTATGTTTGCGGGCAGTCTCGATCAAGCCGCAGGCGCTGGCATTGATAACGGCAGTGACGCCGCCGGACTGAGCGTAAAAGGCGTTCTTTTTAGTCATATCTGATTTATTCCCTATTTAAAAATAAAATAGTGCTGTGTTACCTGTTATTTAGGCGGTCGTATTATCTACAAACTCGGCCTGCGTCTGCAGTAGCATCATGACGCAATGATTAATATCGGTGAAATAATCTTGATCTGTTGAGAAATGCTCGCTATCTTCATAAAAAAATAGCCCACGGAATTCTTTCTTGCCCGATTTTATGACGAGAAAGCTGCAATCCTCAGCTTGCCATACCACGGTTGGGTAGGATGTACTTTCGGTGCTAATCTCGTTTAATTCTAGCTCAACATCAGCAAGCTCTATGGTGATGACCTCATCTGGCCAGCGTTGATCGATATGTGTCTGCACTTGCTGCGTTTCGATCTCGTCAAAGTCACTGATTTTGGTCATAGTTAATGAGTTATGTCTGATACCGGTAGCAGGTAGCGATGCCGGTATATGAAAATTTTGAGCTACAGTCTAAATTTATCCGCTAACCGCTGGAGTATAAACTAATGCGTGCAATCTTATTAGGCGGCCCGGGTGCAGGTAAAGGCACTCAGGCAAACTACATCAAACAACGTTATGACATTCCTCAGATTTCAACAGGTGATATGTTGCGGGCAGCGGTTAAAGAGGGCACCCCTCTGGGTCTAGAAGCAAAAAAGGTTATGGATGCAGGTGGTCTGGTTTCTGATGACATTATTATTGGTTTAGTGAAAGAGCGTATCGCACTAGACGACTGTGCTAATGGATTTTTATTTGATGGATTCCCGCGCACGATCGCACAGGCTGAGGCATTGAAAAATGATGGTGTTGATATTGATGCAGTAGTTGAAATCGATGTTGACGATAATGAGATTATAAAACGTATGAGCGGGCGCCGAGTGCATGCAGCGTCTGGTCGCAGTTATCACATTATTTATAATCCACCTCAGGTAGCAGGTAAGGATGATGAAACCGGTGAGGATCTGATGCAGCGTGAAGATGATGCGGAAGAGACCGTGCGTGAGCGTTTGCGTGTTTATCATCAGCAAACAAAACCTTTAATTGGCTACTATTCCGAATGGGCAACTAGCAGGTCATTAGCAGCGCCTCGATATATTAAAGTGAATGGTATTGGTCAGGTCGAAACAGTACGTGATCAAATTTTTGCTGCGCTTGATTAAGGCTTGGCAGCGGTAGCCTCACCATGGACGTACTGCTTAGTTTAGCGATTGTTGCTCTATTAGTTTGGTTTTGGCTGGATGGCACTCGTTCGCGTGAATTTACAACGCAGCATTGCCATGCGTTTAGTGACGATAACCGGGTGCAGTTCTTAGATCAGTCGATTCATCAGAGCAAAATGCGATTTGCGCGTGGGCGGTCTGGCAGGATAGGGCTGAGACGCTTCTATGTTTTTGAATTTAGCATCAATGGAGCGGATCGTTATATCGGTGTTGCAGTCGAGTTTGGCAACCGCATTGAATATCTTTCATTACTGCACCCGCAGGGTGAAATTATTCAAGGTGACCCGAGTCTGGTTGGTTTATCTAAACATTAACTGTTGCAGTGAAAGGCTTACTTTGAGATCGATTTTATTGTGTTAAAGTTGTGACATTGCTGATGGCGTTAACAACGCAATCAAGTGGAATTAAGATTTAAAAAAATAATGTGTTATATCAAATTTAAGATGACCTCGGGCATTGCTCTAGGTTAATACATTGAAAGTAGAGGATAAGTATGGCGTTTACTACCATTATTTCAGCGCAAGAGCTGGCACAGATCGCAGGCAACGAAAATGTACGAGTGTTCGATTGTCGCTTTAGTTTGAAAGACCCTGAAGGTGGCTTAAAAGCTTATCAAGCAGGGCATATCGCAGGTGCACAACGCGCTGATATGGATACTCAATTATCTTCTGCAATGACTGAGACTTCAGGGCGTCATCCAATCCCGGAGGCTGAGGTATTGGCTGAGCAATTACGTGCTTGGGGTGTTAGTAAAGAGACTCAAGTGATTGCTTATGACGACATGTTTGGTGCTTTTGCCTCACGCCTTTGGTGGCTTTTACGTTGGTTGGGTCACGAGAATGTTGCTGTATTAGATGGTGGATTAAAGACGTGGCAAGCAGCCGGTATGGACCTGGTTACTGAGCAAGCAAGCTATGCCGCTGGTGATTTCCAGGCAGCAGTTAATGACGCCTGGGTGATGGATGTGGAGAGTGTCGAAACGCAATTGGCTGCTGGTGAAATCACATTGGTTGATGCGCGGCCGGCAGATCGCTTTACAGGTAAAGACCAGGAAACTGATCCAGTGCCGGGACATGTTCCGGGTGCACAGAATTTACCGTTTGGCGGTAACCTCGGCAGCGATGGTAAGTTTCAGTCCGCTGATGCTTTAAATCAGCGCTTTTCTGCTGTAATTCCTCAAGGGGATGTGACTCAGCTAGTCAATATGTGTGGTTCAGGGGTTACCGCTTGTCATAATTTATTGGCGCAAAAAATTGCTGGTTATCAGCCAGCGCGATTATTTATTGGTTCTTGGAGTCAATGGATTCGGGATCCAAAACGTGCGGTTGTCACTGACGTTTAATCATGGCTATGAGTGCGGTGCTGTCTTTGCATCGCATTTTTGTCTTGTGCCTTGAGGGAAAGCTGTGAGATTTTGTAGCCACTGTGGTTCTGGTGAGATTGAATTGAAAATCCCTGATTGCGACAATCGGGCGCGGTTCTGTTGCCCTGATTGCGACACGATCTTTTATGAAAATCCAAAAATTGTTACCGGCTGCGTAGTCACTCACGAAGATAAAATATTACTTTGTAAGCGGGCGATAGAGCCGCGCTTGGGAAGTTGGACCTTGCCGGCGGGTTTCATGGAAAATAATGAAACGGTGCAGCAGGGTGCGGCACGTGAAACTTATGAAGAAGCGACTGCGACAGTTGCCGATTTATCTTTATTTGCAGTCTACAATTTGACTCATATTAGTCAGGTCTACATGATGTTTCGTGCCGAATTGGATAAGCCAGAAGCGAGCCCAGGGGTTGAAAGTTTAGAGACTGAGTTTGTGCTGGAGCGGGATATCCCTTGGGACGATCTGGCGTTTCCAGTCATTGATGAAACCTTAAAGTTATTTTTTGCCGACCGAAAAGCGGGCGAATATACAGTTCATCATGGTGAAATTACGCGTTTAGCTGATCGTACTGTGCGTACCACTCGATATTAATAGGGTTAGTGTTGAAGCGATTACTATCAGTGATTGAGCTTGGTGGTTATGAAGACTTTTCTAGTCTTTATCGCGAACTAGGCTATGAAGTGACGCAAGAGATTTCGACGCGTAAAGCAATCTCGCGACTTAAGCGTACACATTACGATGTGGTGGTCGCCGAGTTTAATTACCAGCATACCTTTCGCGATCGTCTCAGCAATCTAGAGTCAATTATTGCTGGCATTCAGAAGCGCAATGCAAAATGCATCGTGATTTATGAGAAAGAGTTTGAAAATCATTTGGCAACTTTGCGTCAGCAATTTAATTTTGATGCCGAACTGAGTTTACCTATCACGCGTGAGAATATGCAGGCTGCTCTGCAGGGCTTGATAGAGAATGAGCGTGGAGCTGTTGCTGAATAGCTTGTAATAGAGGATTTAAATGCTATTCGGTGATGATGTGGTTTAAGCATCAATATCTGGGATCAGCCTAGATTCAATCTTTGTGATCAGATCTTTAATGCCAAGCTTGCGTTTTTTAAGGCGCTTGATTTGTAGTTGGTCAATATGATCAGCATTTGAGAGGGCGACGATGGCATTATCTAGAGTGCGATGTTCAATTCGTAATGCCATGATCTTTGCTGCCAATGCATCACTCATAGCGTGCTATCACATCAACCAGCGCTTTACTTTCCACCGCCAAGACAAGGGGGTGAGTTTGGGCTTAGGCCATTTTTTTCAGCCCATTCTGCTGGTGTATAAGTGTGCATAGATAATGCGTGTACGCCGGCGGCTAGTTCTTCGGCGAGCAACTGGTTGATTTTACGCTGGCGTTTGATCAGCATTTCACCTTCAAATGATTCACAGACAACAATTAATTTAAAATGTGACTCTGAGCCAGGAGGTACGTTGTGTCGATCGCTTTCGTTGAGTACCTGTAAGTGCTGAGGTGAGAAGGCCTGCTGTAATTTGCTGGTGATACTTTTCTGTACTTGCATTGATTTCTACTCTAATGGTTAGTTGCTTAACACTCTTCAGGCAGAGCTATTTTCTGTGCTTGCGTGAGTCCAAGAAAACGTAGTGCGTTGTCTCTACTGTAACGGCAAAGTTCAAGGCTGTCATCGCCGCGATGGTGAGCGATGTGTTCTGCAATATGCGGTAGATGGCAGGGTTCATTACGTGGATTTTTCGGCTTTGGCCGTAGGTTGCGTGGCAGCAAATACGGTGCGTCAGTCTCGATCAATAGCCTGTGCTGTGGGATTAAGGACACCAGTTCATGTAGGTGTTTTCCACGCCTTTCGTCACAGATCCAACCTGTGATGCCAATGTAAAAGCCCATTTCGATATAGCACTCTAAAGCCCTGCGGTCACCTGTGAAGCAGTGCACAACGGTTGCTTTTAACTGGTTATGGTATGCGCTAATAATCTCGCGAAATCGGTCGTGTGCATCACGCTCATGCAGAAAGAGCGGTAGGCCTAACTCAATCGAAAGTTCAATCTGTTGTCTAAAAGCGTGCTCTTGTTGTTCTTGTGTGGATAGGTTGCGGTGAAAGTCTAAGCCAGCTTCACCGATAGCAAGCACTTGGCTGTGCTTTGCTAGTGCCTGCAGGCTGCTAAAGGTGTTGTCTTGCCAGCTCCTTGCATTGTGTGGATGGACACCGACAGTAGCGTATAGGTTATGGCTATATTGCGTGCATAATTCAATCGCTAGCTGACTATCTTCGAGGTCTGATCCTGCGATTAAGAAGTGATCGACGCCAGCTTGTTTGGCTCGTTCTAGGACTAGCTCTTGGTCATCTTTGAATTGGCTGCTAGTTAAATTCAGACAAAAATCAAATAGCGCCATGTTCGACCTGTTTGCGTTGCTGACAATTGAGACAGAGCTCACCCTGCAAGTTACCAGACTCGGTTTCATCAGAATCGTCTATAGAAATAGTCGCATTAACCGCCTGGCTTTCTAGCGAGACTTGGCATTCGACACAAAGACGCATCGATTGCGGCCGCAGCTGGCTATCGATAGTGATGCGCTCATCAAAAACAAAGCAGTTACCCTGCCAGTGAGTGCCGCCGGTTTGGCGCAGGTATTCGATAATGCCCCCCTCTAATTGGTAAACCTGTTTAAATCCTTGGTTCTCCATATAAGGCCCCGCTTTTTCACAACGGATGCCGCCAGTGCAGAAAGTCACCATTGGTTTGTCTTTATCCAGTTGGGACATCTCTTGTTGTCGTTGTTTTAAGGTTTTAAATTTCTTTAGATTTAAATGCTGAGCTGTCGCGAAGCTGCCAATGTCATACTCGAAGGTATTACGCATATCGATCAGGTTGAAATCTCGCCCTTCATCCAGCCATTGTTTTAGTTTTTGCGGGCTCAGGTATTGGTGTTGAGACTCGCCAGCTTGTATGGTTTCTACACCTAAGGGCACTAGCTCCTTTTTGGTTTTGAAATTAAGCTTGTGATAAGGCACTTTTTGGCAATAAGTCTCGTGAAATTTAATATCACGAAACTGCGCGGTTTGGTCTAGACGTTGGCGAAAGCTGAGGATGGCTAGCATATTGCCTGCAACGCTGATGTTGATGCCCTCACTGGCTAAAAAGATGGTGCCCAGAATCCCTAGGCCACGTGAAAACCCTTCGATTTCTAGTAGGGTGGCAGCGGTGTCCTCTACTGGCACGAAACGATAACCTGCGATATGAGTGACTATGGGCGTTAATTGCAGCATAGTAAAAGGGTCTCCCGGTGAAGGCTGGGCATAGTAACGTATTCAAATTGTAAGCAAAATAGAATTAATGATGAAAGATGGAAATCCAAAAGCAATCTTACTGCAAGATTATCATGCGCCTGACTACCGTATAGAGCGAGTAGCCCTGTGTTTCAAATTATACGCTGAAAAGACCGTTGTAGAGTCGAAAATTGACCTTACAGCGAGTGATTTAGAAGCCACCTCTAGGCCACCGTTAGTTTTGCATGGTGAACAGCTGCGTTTACAGCAGTTGGTGCTCGATGGTGTTAGCTTGACAGCTGACAGCTATCAGCTGACAGACGATCAATTGCTGATTGAGCAGGTGCCAGCGCAATTCACTCTACAAACAGTAGTTGAGATTGATCCCGCAAGTAATACCGCTTTGGAAGGACTTTATCTTTCGTCGGGCAATTACTGCACGCAATGCGAGGCAGAAGGCTTCCGTAAGATTACTTATTACCTTGATCGCCCAGATGTGATGGCGGTGTTCTCGGTGCGTATCGAGGCTGATGCCAAGGCATTTCCAGTATTGTTATCGAATGGCAATCGGATAGCTCAGGGTGAGTTGGCCGATGGTCGCCATTTTGCTGAATGGCATGATCCGTTTCCAAAGCCTAGTTATTTGTTCGCTCTGGTTGCCGGTGATTTGAGTTGTAATAGTGCGACGTTTACTACTATCAGTGGGCGTCAGATCGATTTAGAAGTATATACCGAGGCGCATAATGCCGATAAATGTGAGCATGCATTGTTGTCGTTGCAGAAAGCGATGGCCTGGGATGAGCAGACCTATGGTCTGGAATACGATCTGGATACGTACATGATTGTCGCGGTCGATGATTTCAATATGGGTGCGATGGAGAATAAAGGTCTTAATGTCTTTAACTCTAAATGTGTCTTAGCGAGTCCAGATACGGCAACAGATGCTGACTATATGACGATTGAAGCGGTTATTGCGCATGAATATTTTCATAACTGGACCGGTAACCGCGTCACCTGTCGCGATTGGTTTCAGCTCAGTCTGAAAGAAGGTTTAACCGTTTTTCGCGATCAAGAGTTCACCTCGGATATGACTTCGCGTGCGGTCAAGCGAATTCAAGATGTGCGCTTTTTCCGTACTCATCAGTTTGCTGAAGATGCTAGCCCAATGGCGCATCCAATTCGGCCTGCGTCATATGTTGAGATTAATAATTTCTATACCTTAACTGTCTATGAGAAAGGTGCCGAAGTGGTGCGGATGTACCAGACCCTATTCGGTAAGGAAGGATTCAAAAAGGGTTTGCAACGTTACTTTCAAAAACACGATGGTCAGGCGGTGACTACTGATGATTTTGCACAAGCAATGGCGGAAGCGAATGAAGCTGATCTTAGTGACTTTATGCCATGGTATAGCCAGTTTGGTACGCCAACGATAAAAGTGCAATCAACTTATGATGAGCAAGCGCAGACTTATACCTTAAGCTTTCAGCAGCAGCTTGTTAGTAATGGGCAGCAACCACAACCGCAAGCGCAATTAACACCAATCAGCGTCGCCTTGTTGGATGCAAGAGGGCAAGCGATGCCGTTGCAGCTGGCGGCGAGTGACGTGGCCGCGCAGTCTGAAATGACACTGCCTGTAAATCAAACTAGCCAGCAGTTTTGTTTTCAACAGGTCACAGAAAAACCAATGCCTTCTCTGTTGCGTGGTTACTCGGCGCCGGTGAAGTTGGACTATGACTACAGCGATGCCGATTATGCTTTTTTAATGGCACACGATAGTGATAGTTTTAATCGCTGGGAAGCAGGGCAGCAATATGCGGTCAGTTGGATTCTGCGATCAATTGCAGCCCTACAATCAGGGCAGGCATTGCCTGATAATCTAGGGTTTTGTCAGGCCCTCGCAAGTTTCTTTGCAGAGTATGCTGAAGCGGATCCAGCCTATGTTGCAGAGATGATGATCCTGCCGCCAGAGACTTACTTAGCAGAACTGATGACAGTAATAGATGTCGATGCCATCTACCAGGCACGTAAGCTATTACAAGTAGCAATAGCGCAGAAATTAGAAGCTTCATTGTTGGCCTGTGTTGAGCAATACAGGCAAGGCTCTATGAATAAGGCCTATGTCTATAATGCGCAAGACATGGGTCAACGCCGTTTGATAGCGGTTTGTCTGACTTATCTTTGTGCTTTGGGTAAGGCGCAATATCATGTCTTGGCAGCGGATTATTTTTCAGCAGCCAATAATATGACAGATAGTATGTCCGCTTTAGATGCGCTAAATGATGTCAACTGCGCTGAAAGAGAACAAGTATTGGTCAGTTTTGGTCAGCGTTGGCGGGACGATACTTTGGTTATGGATAAATGGTTTGCGCTGCAAGCACGAGCACGCACAGCGGATGCTCTGCAGGTGGTTCAGGGTTTAATGCAACACGAGGCCTTTACTATGACTAATCCAAATAAAGTGCGTGCCTTAATTGGTAGCTTTAGTATGGCTAATCCCACTACTTTTCATGCCAAAGATGGTTCTGGGTATCGCTTCCTTGCAGAGCAAGTGATTGCACTCAATGCGATTAATCCACAGGTTGCCGCACGTTTAATTAAGCCACTTATTTCATGGCATAAATATGACCGCCAACGGCAAGAATTAATGTGCGCCGAATTGCGTCGCATCCGAAATACAGAAGGGCTTAGTTCTGATGTGTTTGAGCTGGTCGATCGTGGTCTGGCGCAGTAAGCGCTGATAGATAGAATGACGTGATGGCATGAGCAGCTTGCTGGATAAACTAGAACGTGTTGGCAATCGCCTGCCTGATCCTAGTGTGCTGTTTATTATTGGTGCGCTGTTCATCGCCTTGTTGGCAGAATTAGCTGTGGGTTTGCAGTGGCAAGCCGTACGTTGGTTAGGGCCGGAGCAGTCTGAAGCAGTGTTTGCTCGCAGTGTGCTTGAGGGCGAGGGCATTTGGTGGTGGCTTAGCACGATGGTGCAAAACTTCATTCAGTTTCCGCCATTGGGTATCGTCTTAGTTGGCATGCTCGGCATTGGCTTAGCCGAACGTTGTGGTCTGTTGCCTGCGTTGATTTGTGCTGCTGGTAATGCGGTACAAGATAAGTATTTAATTCCAGCCACACTATTCATTGGTGTCATGTCTTCTTTAGCGATGGATGCTGGTTATGTCGTCTTGCCACCATTAGCTGCAACTTTATTTATGGCTGCAGGTCGTTCACCGATACTGGGTATTGTCACTAGTTTTGCTGGCGTCTCTGCTGGTTTCGGTGCGAATTTGTTGATCACGAGTATTGATCCTTTGCTCGCTGGTTTTACACAATCTGCAGCGCAAATTATTACACCGGACTATCAGGTCGCAGTTACCAGCAATTGGTGGTTCATGGCCGCGTCGACCATCATTTTGACGTTTAGTGGGTGGGCTATCACTCAGTATTGGGTAGCACCTAGAACAGATCGTCTTTCATTTGATGCGCAGGCTGCCGCAATACTGTTGCAATTAAGTATCGAGCAGCGCTCCGGATTGCGTTGGGCGGCAGTAGCTTTTGTTGCTGTTTTATTGTCTGCAGTGATGGCGGCGGTTTGGCCGGCAGGGCCACTGCATGGCATGGGCAAGCATTTTCCGCGCTGGGTTGAAGCGACGGTACCGCTGTTGTTTTTGTTGTTCCTGATTCCAGGTGTGGTTTACGGTCTGCGTGTCGGCAGTATTCGTTCAAGCAAAGATGCAGCTGGTTTTATGGGGGCAACGTTGGCCGAGCTGGGCCCATATATTGTGTTGGCCTTTTTTGCTGCACAGTTTATTGCGATATTTAAATACACACACTTAGGTGAAATGTTGGCCTTAAGTGGTGGTGCTTGGTTGGCGGGGATGGAGTTGAATGTCTTTGTCTTGCTGTCTGCCTTTGTCTTATTGGTGTGCTTAGGCAATTTGTTGATTGGCTCGATGTCAGCTAAGTATGCGTTTTATGCGCCAGTCTTTGTGCCGATGCTGATGCAGGCTGGGGTTAGTCCAGAATTAACGCAAGTGGTCTACCGTATTGGTGATTCGGTGACAAATGTTATTACACCGTTTAATCCCTACATGATTATTATTTTAGCGCTACTGCAAAAATATCATCGTCAGGCAGGAGTTGGGACTTTGATCAGTTTGACTCTGCCCTACAGTGTGGGCTTTTTATTGGCGTGGATGCTGTTACTTTTGTTCTGGTTGCTGCTGGCTTTGCCACTAGGGCCCAGCGCATAAGCTGCGCTAAGCCTTAGGATGATAGCGTAGAGCTGAGCGCTAAAAGTTGTCGGTAGACGTGAATAAGCCAACCCGTAGGTCTTTTGCATGATAGATCTCACGACCATCGACCGACATCACGCCATCGGCAATGCCCAATGCTAGCTTGCGTGAAATCACACGTTTGATATCGATTTCATAGGTGACCATTTTTGCTGTAGGTAACACTTGGCCGCTGAACTTTACATCACCTACGCCGAGCGCACGGCCACGGCCTGGGTTGCCTAACCAGGCAAGGTGAAAGCCAACTAGTTGCCACATTGCATCCAGGCCTAAGCAACCCGGCATGACAGGATCGCCGGGAAAGTGGCAGGCAAAAAACCAAAGGTCTGGATTGATGTCTAGTTCGGCGATGATTTTACCTTTACCGTAGTTACCGCCATCTGAGTTAATCAGATTGATGCGGTCGGCCATGAGCATATTAGGTGCTGGTAGCTGTGCGTTGTTAGGGCCGAACATTTCACCTTTTGAGCAGGCGATTAGTTCTTCATAGGTATAACTTGAAGGGTTGGTCATGCGTAGTCCGATTTATTGTTTATTGTTTTCTTCAATGAATGCCGCAATGGGCTTTCTTAAGCGATCTAATTCCATGCGCAATTCACCCATGGTTTGCACCGCAATAGCGTTTATTTCTTGGATTACTTCAGTGTAACCGGATACGGCATCGCCGCATACAATAATACTGGTCGCTGGGCCTATTCTGCTGCGCAGGCTACGTAATGTGTTCGGTAGATGAGGGTCGTCACTTGGGCGTGCAATGCCTAAGGCTATTACTTGTGCTTTGGTTTGCTTGGTCGTGTAAGCGATTTCTTCTATTGGTAATTCTGTACCGAGATAAATTGGTCCCCAGCCATAAGACTGTGCTGCTGCTGCCATACGTAAGGCGATTAAGTCATAGCTTTGTCCGATCGGCGTGCTCACAACCAATTTGTATCTGAGGTCTTCGGTGCTGTCACTGATCGCCATAGCACCCATATAAGAGCGCAGTACGGAAGTGGCTAGGCGTTCTTGCGCGATGCGCATATTGCCACGACGACATTCATCACGGATGTAGGCCATTAAAGGGCGCAACAAGTCTTCTAATAAGAAAGGGATACCAAGATTTTTTGCGGCGTTACTTAAACTCGCTCTGAGAGTGTTGGGGGCGAGATTGTTTACTGCATCTAAACACTCTTCAAAGTATTCCATTACTGAGCCAGTGTTTGGACGCTCTGACGGTAGGTTGCGTGCCTGCGCTGCTGCTTGGTCGTCTGTCTCTACTAAGGCGTAAAGCTGTTCCAGGGTCTCGCTAGCGATATCACCAATACGTCTACCCGCTGAGGTTGCGCGGCGCAGTAGGCCAAGTTTCTCAATATCAATGTCTGAATAGAGTCTGCGACCGTTACTGGCACGCTGAGGTTGCACTGCTGTATAACGTCTTTCCCAAGCACGAATGACATCGGCGCTTAATCCCGTTCGACGCGAGACTACTTGTATAGGGTGTTTTGGAAGATTATGTTCGTTTGTCATAGCAAGTATTGGTTTTGTCTGCCTATTGTCCAGCTTTATGTTCGCTCTATGTCCATATTCTTGGAACAATAATAGAACAATGTCCCCTGTATGTACAAGACAATCCATTAGCAGAAGGGCTTGCAATTGTTGGTAATGGGAGTTGCCTTTGCTATGCTTACTCCAACGCTGAAATAAAAAGCTTCGAGGGCTGGTTAGAAAGCTTCAAGAGCTGAAATAAAAAAGCTGAAAATGTTTGTTACCGATACGGAGATTAAAATGAAAAAGCTATTAATTAACGTGCGTTATTTCATGGCACCACTACTGATTATTGCGGCCATGTTTGGCGTACTAACAGGTGGACCATGGGTATGGACTGGTCTAGTTCTTTTAGGTGCAGGTATCTTAATTGATACTCTAACCAAGGCACAGACTCCAGGCGCTGGTTTTGATGAGAACGGTGATACCTACGGTATTGCAGCATTACACAACGGTGTGATGTACGGCATGTTAGGTATTTTTGCATTACTACAAATCGTACTAGCCTGGCGTGTATTCCAATACATGAATGCAGTGCCACTAGGTGAGACCACTATTTTGGGCATGACAGTTCAAAACGGCATCACTGGTAGCCAGCTAATTGGTGCAACGATTTCAACAGGTATTTTTGCCGGTATTGGCATTATCTACGGTCACGAGCTAGCGCATACAAAAGGCTTTAGTTTCGTAATTGCACGATGGATGATGGCGTTATCAGGTAAGGCGCACTTCTGCTATGCACACGTATACAACCACCACTTAGAGCTTGGTCATTCAGATGATCCAGCGACTTCGCCACGTGGTCGTAGCTTGTTCAAGCATTACCCGCTATCCGGAATTGGTCAGAGCAAGTTCTTGTTCATGATGGAGAAGCAACGTTTAGAGCGATTAGGTGTTCCTTTCTTATCATGGCAGAACCGTTGGATCCGTGGTTACTTCATGGCACTCCCAACAGTCTTGTTATTCTGGTCAGTTGGTGGATGGGCCGGAATGGGTTGCCTAGCGATTGTATGGTTCATTTCAAACTTCGAGTTAGAAGCATTGAACTACCTAGAGCACTACGGTTTGATACGTGAGAAGGGTCAGCCGATTGACTACCGTCATAGCTGGGACAACAGTACAGCGTTCACCTCATGGTTCTTCATTGAGATTGGCCGTCAAGGCGATCACCATGACCGTGGCGAGACTCACTTCTGGGAGTTAGATGAAGTCGGATCACCGAACTGCGGACGTGGCTACTTCACCTTGTTTGCATTGGCCTTACTACCGCCAGTGTTCCACAAGTACATGAATGAGCAGATGAACAAGTGGGATGGCGAGATGGCATCAGAAGGCGAGTTAAAGATCGCTGACAAGATGAACAAGATCGCAAA